>ERZ887849.56-NODE-56-length-105163-cov-67.492132_pt1 | contig 105163 bp, 72 predicted proteins | sample MGYA00521267_ERZ887849 | MGnify/ENA primary metagenome ERZ887849 (study PRJEB32303, sample SAMEA104408601) | aquatic metagenome | biome: Brackish water; feature: Pelagic; material: water | place: Baltic Sea | collected 2014-06-06T16:11:00 | depth 2,863 m ...
CCACACTACCTAATTTACCCACCTGGCGCCAGTCTCCCGTGAAATGCGCTCTAGCGGAATTTCGTTCAGGGTGTAATACGCCTTTGTGTGCAGTAAAGATTCGCTTTCAGCGGATGTCACAAATGGAAGTTCGAATTCGTGGACGTGGCCCTGCACAAGGCCGTTCACTTGAAGATCGACAGACATGCGGTCTTCAGAAACAACCGCCAGTAACACTTGCGGTGTTGTCTGATCAACCTCAGGGCTGCCGTAGCCCTGTTGATAGATGTGGGTGAAGGTTGAAATCCTATAGGAATTCGTATCGGCGGCTGTTGCTTCATCCACTGGCCTGGTGAACGTAATACGGAAGCCTTTGGGACGTGCGTTGATTTCTTTGATTTCGAATGGCGTTTTACCGGTCCAGTCCAGGCGTTGAAGTGCATAGGGCTTTGGACCTCGCACTGGCCAGCCTCGATTAGTGCCACCCACAATCAGGTCGCCTTCAGGAGTAAACTGGCACGCCAGCAGTCCGGTTGCCAGGCCTTCTCTAAACGGATAGCACGCGCCCTGCCAGACGCCGTTGACCTGTTCTGTGGTGGCTCGCATGACGACGCTAAGACTGAAGTCACCAATGAAAATCTGATTTTCAAACGGGCCGAACTTACCGCCGGTGTGATCAACCATAAATCCTGAAATGGATTGCCCCATTTTTCGGTATGGAAAAACGACGGCGTAGGGGACTAATTCTTTGACGCGTTTGCGTTCGATTTCCAGCCGTGACTGGGTATTTGGTTCCACGGGTGCTGGTCCAAGTTCCGGAGCCAGGTCGTACCAGTTAAAGCTGACGGGATGTCCCATGAATCCGCCGGGCTGCAACACTTTTAATGAGCACGATCCGTTCCACGGTCCCTGGCTTTCTGCGTAAAACATGACGCCATGTTCGTTTGGTCCGATGCCACACGGACTGCGGATTCCGCTGCATACCGGGATGGTTTTTCCGTCGGGAGTGATCTTCAAACACCATCCTCGAAATGGAACTTTTGAGCGATAAGATTCGGAAAGGCAAAACGCCACCCAGATGTTGCCATCATCATCGGGTTTGGAGCCAAAGCTGAATTCGTGGTAGTTACGAAACCCCCAGACGTCACTGAGCGTTTCAAACAGGTCGGCTTTCCCATCGTTTGTTTCGTCGGTGATGCGAGTGACTTCGGTTTGCTGGCTGACGTAGAACGAGTTGTTGCGAAAGGCCAGGCCGAACACTTCGTCAAGCCCGCTGGCAAACGTCGAAAACTGCGGTTGCGGATTTTTATCGAAAGCGCCGGTCACCAGGTGAATGTCACCTCGGCGAGTTCCGATCGCCAAGCGATTGTCCGGCATGACATCAAAACTGCTGGCTTCCAGTTCCAGATTCTCTGGAAGTGGCAAGTCAACAATTCGATAGTATTCCGCTTCGTTTTCTGCCGTGCCCCAATAGCCACCCAGTTCCTGAGCACAAACGCTTGAGGGCAGAATGATCGCAAGTAGAGGTGCGATGAAGAGCTTCATGATTAATCCTGCCACATATAGTCGAAGACAAAAGTTGAGGTGCCCGCTGGCAGTGTTAAGTAGAGGTGTAATTGCTGCCCGAATGGTGTTTCCACGATTTTTGCTGTCTGGTTTTCGGGAACTTGTATCTTGAGTTGTTTGTTGACAATAAAGGTGCCATTCGCTTGTCGTGTGATATTGGTTCCGTCAGCCACGCGAAACCTGATGTTTGTGGTTGCCGTTGGGCATTGCAAAGTCAGAGTGCGGCGAATAAATGGCTGGTTTGACGATTCACTTTTCAGGTCAACGCAAGAGTCCGTGATGTCGATGTTTTGAAAGCGGTAACGGAACCGGGGGCGGCGCAGGTCGTCCAGTGAGTATCCCTTGAACTGATGTTGCGGCGGTCGCCCGTCATCGACGACCCATGGGGTGTCTGCGTTGTCAATGTCCGGCCCCGTCGCGAACTGAATGGGATTTCGTGAAAGTGGATGAACGGTGCCATGCCCCTGGCTTCTCCAGACTCCCCCTGTGTCAGCGAACTGTCCCTTCCAAAGTGTTGCCAGTCGCATTTGCTCAGCGTCGTAAACGAGATTCACCTGGTTTGGGTAACCGACACCGATGCCTCGCTTACCGACGCCAGGATAGCTGCGTCGTAACATGACGGCCTCGTTTGTTGCCAATAGATGCATCGGTTCCTGAATAAGTCCCCTGGGAGCTCGTGCATGTCGGCCTTCTGACAGGTATTGCCAAAGTGCTTCCATCTGCAGGTTGGAATCGCCGTTCAGGATATCCTGCCGAATCGCTTTCCCACCCGGCCAGAACGAAGGCATGATTGTGTTGGGGCTCATTCGCTGCGGTGCTTTCATATAGTGATAGAACCACTTCTGTTGCAGGCGTTCTGTCATTTCGGTCAGGTCGACGGCAGACATGTTGGCGGCCTGTTCCCGCCGGAAGGTATGGCACACAATGCAGTTCAGTCCTGCTGTTCCGGCCAGTTCGTGTCCGGTGGTGCGGGCTTCTTTTTTATCTGTGAGTTTGCCGAATTCAATGTCTGGAAGCTGGTCTGTTTGTGCGAATAATTCAACCAGATGAACAATGTTGTCTTTGCCAAATTGCGGCATGCGAGTCTTCACGTACGGCCTGATGGCTCGGCCACTGACCAGTACTTGTCTCAGCCAGTCTGGATTCAGCTTGGCCCCCACGTTGGTCAGCGTGGGCGGAATGCTGCCTTGCGGTCCAATGTTTGGATTGGTCGTTTGGAAGTGTGGACTGCGTTCTGGTGAGATGCCTCCCAGTTCATTGCGATCATGACAGTTGAGGCAGCGAAATGCGGTGAGCGTAACGTCAATCTGCTGTTTGGATGTTAGAGCTGATGCGTCGGCCGACAGAGCGGCTTGTATTGCATTGCGTTGTGGGCCGGTCATTGAAAATTGAGGCCAACGTCCAGTCTGATTGGACAGGCAACCTTGATCGGCCCGCAGCTTTGCCAGCGGCGTTGCGTTTGCAATTGAAATGCCGGGAGCATCTGTTAACTGCGACCTGGTGTGACACGTCATGCAGCCAAGCTTTTCGAATTGTTGTTTTCCCTGTTGGGCCAGAGCTTCGTCGTGTTGGAAGTTGTTGTTGGTGGATGCCACATTTTGCTTTTCCAGCAGATAAGCGGCAACGTCCAACGCTTCCCAGTGCGTGAGGTTAAGGTTAGGCATTCTGCCTGCGGGGCGAACGATGTGCGGGTTCTTCAGAAATTCCACCAGAGAGGCGTGCGTGAATTTCTGAACCACGTGCAGTAGAGAAACGGAAGTGTCTGCCAGCAGTTCGTCGCCGGCTGTGCTTCGTGGAGAATGGCAGGCCACACAGCCGATCGAATGGAACAGTTCCTTGCCACGTTCGCTGGAAGTTTCGGTATTGGAATCTGTGTTGCTGGCATCAGCTGCTGGTGCTGAATCGCCGGTCTGGTCAGCTGTTGAAAGCAGATAGTGGGTTATCTGTTCGGCTGCAGCGTTGCGGTCCGATTCTGAAAGCTGGGTCATCATGTCGGGCATTGTCGTGCCTGGTTTGACGTTCAATGGCGACGCAATGAATTGTTTGATGTAGCTGGGATTGATACGCCCGCTGAACCATTTCAGGTTCGGTGGTGAGTGTGCTGTCAGTAAGCTGGGTTGCGAGCGGTCTGCGTGACAGGCCGTACACTGGAATTCATTCAGCAGAATCAGCCCCTGCAGTGTTTCATCAATTGTGCCTCCACCAGTTGTGGCGGCAGTTCGCATGGAATTCGTGTCGGTTGCGGAGATCTCCATTAAGTATCGAACAAGGTTTAGAAATTCCTGGCGTGAACTAAGCTGGTCTGCCAGTTTGTCGGGCATTCCGGAAATTTTCTGCGGTAGAACTTCTTCGATGTCGGCTGCGTTAAGTGTTTGCAGTTGACCTTTGGTCGATGCTTCTCGGATGACAATTGTGTTGTCGTTGCGAAACGTGACGCGACCATTCAAAGTGCGCCCGTCCTTCATCACAATCGACGATGTTTCGAAGCCTTTGCTGATTACTTGTGACGGATTAAGAATTGATTCTACGAGGTGAGCGTCGGGCAGTTCATTGTTACTGTTCAGCCGCGTTAAATCTGGCCCCAGCAGGTTTTGCTGAATGCTGCCGTGGCAGCTGGTACACGCCAGTTTCTGATTCGTGAACAGCAGTGCTCCCTGTACTGCATCGCCTTTGGTGCGAGCATCGGCAGCGAGCGCTGATGCTGGTTCTGCCTTCAGTTTTTCGGTCAGCGTTTGCGCTATCGCGCAGCTGTGGGAAACGATCATGAAACTGATTACGAACGTTATAGCGTTCCGGCGCGAGCAATCCGTCATCGAAGTGACTTTTGTGTTCGAGAAGGGATGGGTGTCGCCAGTCATAACAATGTTTTCTGTTTGCGAGATGGCGTGATGTGCAAGCGAGTTTTTCTGACAGAAGCATGAAGGCAGCTGTCAGCATTTTAGTGCGAGCTTAACCGATATTTGAGTCAGGCAGTGTTTGTTATATTCGATTGCTGTGTGGTTCGGCAATCACCGAACGATGTTGGAGTTTCAGGTTAAGCTCACAAAAATCGGATTGGAAATCGTCCAGGATATCTGTGCCGTTTGCGAATCAGTCGTGGGGTGTCCTTGTCTGGACGTTTTGCACGTGCTGTGAGTGGGTAACGGAAATGTTTGAAATGGTTGGATTCAGTCGGGTTTTCTTGAGTGTTGGTTTGGTCTGCACTTGTGTTGCGGGCGGTTTGTTCAGTGATTACTTCTGCGATCCAGGGATCTGGTGTGGCAGCTACAGAGATTCGAGAAATCGGCGAGCTTGATCATTTGGAGGTCAGCATCCCCGTGCAGATTGAAGTCACTAAGGGCGACGATTGGACTCTGGAACTAACAATGGATGACAACCTGTTGGAACACGTGAATACGTCGGTCGAAAATGGTCGATTGCGAGTTTCATCCGATCAGAATCTGGCGACGAAGGCGGGTGCGATTTTGAAGATTACGTCACCATCTTTGAAGTATGGTTCATTGATGGGGGCGGTCGATGGTTCTATCGAAGAACTTAGTGGCGAATCAACAGAACTTCACCTGGCTGGTTCGTCTGATGTGACGGTTGGTTTGCAGACAGCAGATTTTTCTCTGCACATCGCGGGCTCCGGCACGGCAACCGCGACTGGTGCCTGTACAGAGATGGATGTCTCGATTGCTGGAAGTGGTACTCTTCATGCAGGCGACCTGGCTGTTGATGACGTGTCGATCTCAATCGCTGGTTCCGGTGATGCGGTGATTCATGCAGGTCAAACGCTGGAAGTATCGATCGCAGGCAGTGGCCGAGTGCGTTACAAGGGCAATCCAACGATTAAGAAAAGCGTTGCGGGCAGCGGCTCGATTGAAAAGCTGGAATAAGCCGATTCGGCGCTGTAGGTTTGGCTGGTTGCGTGGCGCTTCAGTGCGTTAGCTCCGACTGTTCGTCTGATTTATCCGTATTGCCGCTTGCAGGTGTTCGTGTGATTCAAACGGCCAGCAGTTTCGTTCATCCGCAGCTATTGTTTGTTTCGTCAGGTCTCGCCGCAGGATACGTACCTGAAAGATGTGCCAGCCCATCAATAGACTTCCAATGCCATTGCACGCCCACACAATCCCAACAGTGATGGCGATTAGCGTGATGCCAAGTGGTTGCAGAATCCTGGTGGCTGTGAATTGGGATACAATCAGGCTGATGACTCCGCTTCCAATTCCGAATGGAAGCCACAAATTGCCAAGTGACCAATCGTCAGCTGGTAGTTCCAGGTCGGTTTGCAGGAAAAGGATCGTTCGTTGGATTGTGTGTTGGTGAACTTCAAGCGCTTGTTTACCCAGGTCATTAATTGCGGATGTTGGAAGTTGCATCAATAGTGACTGTTGCAGGTCTTCGATAATCGTGTTCAGCGAATGATCGGCTTGATTGGGAATGTCCCACCCCGAAACATCATCTGCCGATGAAGTTTCGGAGGGTAGTTTACTCAGCTGGTGTACCCAGTGATTTCGAGATGCCCTGTCAATCATGGTTGTCTTTTTTCTTTGCGAAAATTGGGGCGCGACATGATAGGGGCGTTTCGCAATAACTGTTCTTACTTCTGCATTCTGCTTCTTGTTGAGCCGAAGTTGTTCACGTTCAGTCTGGTTTTTAGAACCACTGCAGAGCGCTTCCGGGGATAGCTCGATTGTCGGAGGCACCGCTTCGTTGCTTTCTGTCCGGCTTCGTCGCCGCGGTCTCTGATCCGGCCTGTGCCGTTTTGGCTGGCAACTGATGGTGTTCGTTGAGGTTTGTTTTTGGCCAGCGGCAGACAATTGAACGTTAAATTGCGTTGGAGGTCCGGAGGTTTCCCGACTGTCACGTGCAGATTGTTTCAAATCTTCCGATTCAGGCATTCGCCAGGACCCTTCTAATGTTCAACGCGATGGGAGTTGCTAGGATTCGCGACATTGCTGAGATTTGTTGAGCCTGTTCTTAGGCACGCCAGGCGGTTTGGATACGGCTGGTGACACCCAATGTTTCGGATTTGTGCAATGCCGCTGATTGATGTGCCGCTGAATATTCGAGAACGTCGATTGCCTCGTGATGTGGCGGAGTTTCTTAAAGAGGCTGACACCCGGATTCAGGACTTCATCGCCGAACGAAAAGTGCGCATCAGCGGTTTTGTGCCCAGCGACTTTGAGCCCGTCTTTCATGCTTTGGACGCGATGGCCGAAAATGAGTTGGCTACTGGCAACACGTTTTGTGAATGGGGCAGCGGGTTCGGCGTTGTTGCTATGTTGGCTGCGTTGCTTGAATTCGAATGCTATGGCATAGAAATCGAAGACAGCCTTGTGGAGGCGTCTCGCAAGTTAGCGGAAGATTTTGACTTGCCGGTCGATTTTGTCACCGGCAGTTTGGTTCCGACCGGCGGTGAACCCATCGTTGAGCAATTGTGTAGTAGAGACAATGTCTGGTTGTTCAGCAACACCGACGATGCGTACGACCAATTGGGAATGGCTCCCAATGACTTCGATGTCATTTACGCTTTTCCCTGGCCAGGTGAAGAAGCCGTCATCGCAGCATTATTTGATGAATATGCGGCAGTGGGTGCGCTGCTGTTGACCTTTGGGCATATCGAAGGCGTGAGAGTTCGGCGCAAAGTTGTTCGGGTGAAGCAGAATAGGTACTGAGGTTTGATGGCGCCTCAACGGCAACGCAGGCCGCTGAATCTGCTCTGAGATCCCCTGACAATCGTGGTCTGGCAATCGTTTCGTACGGAAACGCGCCAGTTGATGTACCAGCTTGCAACATGTCTCGCTTTTATTGGTTCTTGCTGGAAGCTGGGGGCTGTTCCTTAGCCATCCGGAATACCGGGAACCTGAATCAAACGCTTAGAAATAACGTGTTGCGGTGATTTGCAGTTGCCCTGTGATCAACTGCCCGACTCTGTTGACAGGCAATTGGCATGGTTTGTGCCTTTCCGGTGAGTCGCGGGTGTTCAGGGGTGAGCTGAGTTTGCGAACGCTGGAAACCGTGTTGGTCGATGTCAGATGGCGTGGCTGTCTGTGTGCGATTCAAACCTTGGCTCTCTTCACTACGGAAAGAAGAATTAATGAATGTTGTTCCTCTACTGATCAGTCTTGTCACGGGTGCAATTGGCGGAAATGCCGCTGGCTCGGTTCTTAAGAAACTTAGCCTCGGAACTCTGGGTAATTCGCTTGCGGGAATTCTTGGTGGCGGACTTGGCGGGGCAATTCTGTCGCAACTTGGCATGAGTGCGGGGGCCAGTGGTTCACTGGACCTGAGTTCGATTGTCGGCAGCCTTGCGTCTGGCGGTGTGGGTGGAGGTGCCGTGATGGCGATTATTGGCTTGATAAAGAAAGCGATGGCTAAGTAAAACAGCGTCGACCACCTGGACCTTGAATTACCAGTTGCTGTCATGCGACCGGCCTGTATGTGATGCATCCGATGATCTACCGTTTTCGAATCGGATGTATTCCTTTGGCGAAAGTGAAATTTTCTGCGGGAGTGGACTCCTGCAAATCCTGACTTCCATGTGTTTTTGATCGTTGCTTTGATTTCTGAAAGGGCTGATGTGAAGAAGTTGCTTGCCGAATTTATCGGTACGTTTGTTCTGGTCTTTGGCGGTTGCGGAAGCGCCGTGTTTTCTGCTGGGTTTCCCGATGTCGGGATCGGCCTGCTGGGCGTTTCTTTAGCTTTCGGGCTTACAGTGCTTGGCTGTGCCTATGCGTTGGGTGGAGTGTCCGGGTGCCATTTGAATCCAGCTGTTACGTTGGGTCTGGTGAGCGCCGGGCGGTTTGAGTCCAAAGGTGTTGCGGGCTATATCATAGCTCAGGTTGCAGGAGCGATTGCTGCTTCTGCTGTCTTGCTGTTTATACTGCAGGGTGGACCCGAAGGCTACGACGCTGCTACCAAGGGACTCGCCGCCAACGGGTTCGGCGAACATTCTCCCGGAAAGTATTCTATGGTAGCCGGGTTCGTTTCTGAATTTGTGCTGACGTATATCTTTTTGATCGTCATTCTGGGAGCCACTTCTGCTCATGCCCCAATCGGTTTTGCTGGAATAGCAATCGGCTTGACCTTGACGCTTGTTCATCTGGTTGGGATTCCGATCACCAACCTGTCTGTCAATCCTGCTCGCAGCACCGGCCCGGCGGTTTTCGTTGGAGGGTGGGGTCTGGTTGTTTTGGGTGGCACCCATTGCAGGAGCTGTTTGTGCGGGATTGACAAGCCGATTTTTGAACTCACCTGAGACCGCAACTTAACAAGGGCTTCGCCCTTGACCCGGTGGCGTGGATCGCGGCAATACGTGGGGCGTTCCAGACGCCGAGTCGCTCCGTTGTCGCTACGAGAAATGATGCGAGCTTCGTGCGCGCATCGTTTTCAGTAGGACTCGAACAACGGGTTCGTCCTTGATCCGGTGGCGTGGATGGCGGCAATGCGTGGGGCGTTCCAGACGTCGAGTCGCTTCGTTGTCGCTACGAGAAATGATGCGTGCTTCGTGCGTGTTTGATTTTCAGTAGGACGCTAACTGGACAGCGCTAAGTCTCAATCAGCCGCGGTTTTATTCCGTGATCCGCGCGAACCGGGGCTAACGCCCTGCGGCTGATGTTGTTACAAGAAATCCTGACGTTTCAATTAGCTTGGCGGTGTTCAACTAACAAGGGCTTCGTCCTTGCCCCAGTGGCGTGGAACATGGCAATGCGCAGCAATGAGGCCCTGTCGAATTTTTCGACAGGGCCTTGTGTTGTTTGGGTCTTCCAGTTTTCTGCATTACCGGTCAGTAAAACCTGGACTGTGTTGGTATCCGTGGGCGACGCTAGTCGCGGCGATTCAGCTTCGATAGCAGTCGCAGAATTTCCATGTACAGCCAAACCAGAGTGACCATCAATGCGAAGGCTCCGTACCATTCCATGTACTTGGGAGCACCCTGAGCCGCCATGCGGTCAATCAGGTCGAAGTCCAGCAGCAGGTTGAAGGCTGCCAGACCAACAACAAACACGCTGAAGGCAATACCCATTGGGCTGGCGCTGTGGATGAAGGCGATAGGCATTCCAAAGAAGCTGAGAGCAAACGACACAAGGTACAGTAAAGCGATTGCTCCCGTGCAGGCGACAATGCCCATTCGCAGTTTGTCGGTGACCTTGATGATGCCGCTTTGGTAAAGCACCAGCATGATGAACAGCACACCCAGTGTCAGGCCACACGCCTGAAACACAATCGGCTGTTGAGGCATTCTGGATTGGATCATCGCCGAAATGCCACCCAAAAAGAATCCTTCTGCCAGTGCGTAGATTGGAGTCGTAATCGGGGCCCATTGTTGTTTGAACATGGTCGCGATGAATGCGATCAGCCCAACAATCACTCCACCGATCAGATACGGGGTGACATTCTGGCCCTGTTCAAATTTAATGAACGTGAAGCCAGCCGTCATAAAGGCCAGCATCAGCGCGATTAACGTCTTCAAGGCGGTGCCGGTAATCGTCATCCGCGTAGAGTCTGCGTGAAAGTCGATATTCTGGAAGACGTTGCCGCTAAGTGCGGGATTTGATGATCTCATATTGTTTCTCTAATCAGGTTAGGTTGTTGTAGAATTGTGTGGCAGCAGTAAGGTGTTGGGCTGTCTTTTACTTGCAGCGTCCAATGAAGCTTCATCACAGAATTTTTAGATGGCCGTTTATCGACGGATTGTTCTGGCAAAGACATCTGTCGTCGCATTGAACGCGGGACGCCAGCTGCGTAGTTTAATTCTTCACCACCCGAACTGGTCTGGCCAGTGAGATTTGTGTTTTTTGTTGAGTATTCCGTTCGTTTCGACGTATGTTCCGCCGAAATTGAATTCCGTGCAATGTCCGGCGACAATTCGTATGATGTGTGAGGATCTGGGTCCGTTTCTGCGATTTTTCTGTGTTGAAGCGAATTCAGGCCGAACATTCGATGTTTAAAAACTCGCTTCAGGACTTTCCTTGACCACTTTCAAAGAACTCAATCTTCTTCAGCCGCTGGAACAAGCGATTGAAGAAGAAGGCTACACGGTTCCGACGCCCATTCAGGAACAGGCGATCCCTGCAGCTTTGGCTGGTCAGGACATACTAGGCTGCGCTCAAACGGGGACCGGAAAAACGGCCGCGTTTTGTTTGCCGATTTTGAACCTGTTGGTTTCGCAGGAACAAAAGGCGGTTTCCAAACGTCCGTTGGTTTTGGTTTTGTCGCCGACTCGGGAACTGGCTGTTCAGATTGGCGAGAGCTTTGCGACTTACGGGCGACATGTCGAAATCAGTCACACGGTGGTTTATGGTGGCGTGGGGCAGGAAAGTCAGGTTGAAGCGATCGAGCAGGGCGTTCATGTCCTGGTGGCGACTCCTGGACGCTTGTTAGATTTGATTGGCCAGGATTGCGTTTATTTGAATCGTTTGCTGGTTTTGGTTCTGGATGAAGCCGACCGCATGCTGGACATGGGCTTCTTGCCGGATCTGAAGAAGATCATGAAGGTGTTGCCTCTAAGTCGGCAGTCGATGTTCTTTTCCGCAACGATGCCGCCGAAGATCGTGAAGCTTTCTGACAAGCTGCTGTATGATCCTTTTCGAATTGATGTGACTCCACAGGACGTCAGCGTCGAATCGATCGACCAGCGAGTCATCTTTGTGGAGCATGCTCAAAAGAAGCCATTTCTTGTGAGTCTCATCCGCACCGACGATGTGGGTCAGGCAATTGTGTTTGTGAAGACCAAGCGAGGCGCTGGTTCTGTTGCCGAATATCTGCAGCAGCACGATATCAAAGCGATCGCCATTCATGGCAATAAGTCGCAGACGGCACGGCAGGAAGCACTGGATGGTTTTCGAGACGGGCAGGTGCAGATTCTGGTGGCAACCGACCTGGCGGCTCGAGGGATCGACGTTGACGGACTAACTCACGTATTCAACTTTGAGCTTCCGATTGATCCGGAGGGGTACATTCACCGGATCGGTCGCACCGGGCGAGCTGGCGCCGCAGGAATTGCAATTACTCTGTGTACGACTGACGAAATTGAAAAGCTTCGCAGTATCGAACGTTTGATTGGCTTCGAAATTCTGGAAGACGGCCGTCAGGCAGAACCGTTGCCGGAAGTTGTCGTTGGCGAATCCGACGAAGGCGAAGGATCAGGAAAAGGGCGTCGCCATCGTAGGTCTCGCCGAAAAGCAGATGGCCCCGTTGTGCGAGACGAAGACATCAGCCCCACGCCGCCGAAATCTCATTTCGAGCCGGAATTGCTAAGAAAAGTACCCAAACCTCGCCCAACCGCCGCTGACCGCAAAGCGGCGCGAGACCGCCGCCGAAAGCCGGATAAGAATTCCGCTGACGAGCAGGTCTGAAAATTCGTTGTGCGTGTTTCCGATGTGGGCGGCTTTGAAGCTCACGCACAGCCGCAAAGGGGCGTCACGAAGGCATTACGACTTCGCGTGATTCAGGTTCTCGCCGCAGTCATGTGGCTTTTTTTCTGTTGTCGTTCAAATGTGACCGACAGTCGATATCGGGACCATTTCTCAGCGGTTAAGCCACGCCTTGCGCGTGTACGGATAGCCGGGCTTTGTGAGCCGCTACCTCGGCATTTTGTTGCTAAATCGCTCGTCTCAGGGTCGGGCGGAATTTAAGCACTGACTTGTGAGCGAGGCGTTTTTGAGTGGCTTTCGGCCTCCATGACTGTGGAGTCCTGTCATTGATCGCTGAGCGTACCGGTTGTTGGCGGCTGAGTTCATGCTTAGAATCCGGTTTCCTATCATCATAGATCTCAATTGCACGGAAAATAGCATGGCGCGGGCTGAGATTCGGTCGTCTATCGCCCATCATTGTTTTCTCAGTCGACCAATATCCAGAATCCTGAAAGCCCACGATGCCTCGCACGTTTGTTAAAGAACTTTCCGACGGGTCCAACGTTAATGAAGTTTATCTGCTTGCCGACAAGCAGCTGCGAGCCAATCGCAACGCAGACATGTATCTGCTGGCCACATTGCGAGACAAAACGGGCGTGATTAGCGGTTTGATGTGGAATGTTCAGGAAGATCGCATGAACCATATCTCTGTGGGAGATATGGTTCACATCAAAGGAAAGGTGCAGCTGTATCAGGGTGGGCTGCAGATGATTGTGAATTACATCGATCTTGCTCCCGAATCCAGCTATAACGCTGAAGACTTCTTAATTGAGCCTCAGGCTAATGTCGGTCCAATGCTGGAACGATTAACGGAATTGCTGCTTTCCATTAAATCTGAAAAACTGCGAACCCTGGCTGAGTGCTTCCTGTCTGATAAGGCATTGGTTGACGACATGTGTGCCGCTCCGGCTGGAGTAAAGGCTCATCACGCCTATCAGGGTGGATTGATTGAACACATTGTCAGCATGGCTGAAGTCGCCGATCGGCTTTGCCAGCACTATCCAACATTGAACCGTGATCTGCTGTTGCTGGGCGTGTTACTGCACGATCTTGGCAAGGTTCGAGAATTGTCGTGGGATCCAACTTTGGCGTATACCGATGAAGGCCAGCTTCTTGGCCACATGAACATCGCCGTTGAGATTCTGAACGAGAAACTTCTGATGGCTCGCGCAGAATTGGGTGGAGCGGAAATTAATCAGGAAGATGTGCTGCGACTAAAGCACATGATTCTCAGCCATCACGGCAGCCTGGAATTTGGCAGCCCACGAGTTCCCATGACGCCCGAAGCAATTGTGTTGCACCATATCGACAACCTCGATGCGAAGCTGCACGAGTTTACTCGGGCCATTGAAGACGACATGAACAAAGATGCCGCGTGGACGCCGTATAGCCCTCGTATTGAACGAAAACTGTTCAAGGGATATGGCAAGCCGACATCATGAAGATTACTGCAGGGAAAGGCCCTGCAATTAACGAATATTTGAGCAATAGCTCTCACATCAGGGCGGCGATGCCGTCTACAGGAAAAAATTTTGAGTCAATTAGAAGACCAGATTATTGAGTGCCTGTCGGGGCCGGATTACCGACCCATCGATAGCGGTGCGTTGTCGAAGAAACTGGGCATCACCAAAAAGGGAATGCCGAAGTTTCGCGAAGCGCTGGACAACTTGCTGTCCGCTGGAAAAATTCGTGAAGGCAAGCAGGGGCGTTTGCAGGTAAAGGTTTCCGCCGGGTTTGTGACCGGAACGGTGAAGAAAATTGCCAGCGGCGCTGGCTTTGTGATTCCCAACGACAGTCCCGCGGGAGCGAAGAATCTGGACGTCTACGTTTCGTCGCGCGACCTTGGCGACGCTCAAACGGGCGATGAGGTCCTGGTTCGGATTCTTAGTAAGACTCGCAGCGGCGGTCAGCGTTGTGGTCGAGTTGAAAAAGTGCTGGAACGTTCCAGCAATGTCTTTGTTGGAACCTATCTTGAGGCCAATGGTCAGGGGTTTGTACGCGTTGATGGTTCAGCTTTTCAGGCTGACATACATGTCGGTGACCCAGGTGCCAAAGGCGCGATGGCGGATGACAAGGTCGTCATCGAAATGTTGCGGTTTCCCAGTGCCGATCGCATGGGGCAGGCTGTTCTAACCGAAGTGCTGGGCCAGCGTGGTGATCCGGGAGTCGACACGAAGACAGTCGTCTTCAGTTTGGGACTGCCACACGAATTCAGTGAAGAGGTGTTGGAAGACGCTCGTCTGCAGGCGGATCATTTTGACGAAACCAACTTTGGTGATCGTCTGGACCTGACCAAAGAAACGATTGTCACCATCGATCCAGCGACCGCACGAGACTTTGACGATGCCATTTCGCTTCGCAAAGACAAACGTGGGCATTGGCAGTTGGCCGTGCATATCGCGGATGTGGCTCACTTTGTGCCGGTGGGCGGGCCATTGGATCGTTCCGCCGTTGAACGTGGGACCAGCGTTTACCTGCCACGACACGTGATTCCGATGTTACCGGAAGTGATCAGCAACGGGCTGGCCAGTTTGCAGGAAGGGCAGGTTCGTTATACGAAGTCTGTCTTTATTGAATTCGATGCAAACGGTCGACCGCAGGGGGCTGAAGTTGCGAACACCGTCATTAAGGTTTCAAAGCGATTCGCCTATGAACAGGTGATGCCGATCATTGAAGATCCGAAAAGCGTTGAAGGCAAGGTGTCGGCCAAAGTTGTGCAGCTGCTGCAGCGAATGTATCAGCTATCGATGATGCTGCGGCGACATCGTTTCGAAGATGGTGCTTTGCAAATGGGCATCCCCGAAGTGGAAATCGATTTCGATGACGAAGGCAACGTGACGGGCGCTCATGAACGGCATCATGATCAAAGTCACGAGATCATTGAAGAATTCATGCTGGCGGCAAACATCGCAGTCGCTCAGATTCTGTCGGCTCGAGATATTCCCTTTTTGCGGCGAGTCCATGGGACTCCCGATGAACTGCGGCAAAAGGCGTTTAAGGACTTTTGCAATGGGCTTGGCTATGAGCTGGATAAGTTTCAGAGTCGCAAGGCGATTCAGGGCTTAATCAGTGGGTTGACGGGCAAGCCGGAAGAGCGGGCGATCAATTTTGCATTGCTGCGAACCATGAAGCAGGCGGAATACAGTCCTGATGATATGCCGCACTATGCTCTTAATGAAGACGACTATTGTCACTTCACGAGTCCGATTCGCCGCTATCCTGATCTCACGATTCATCGACTGATTGGCGACCTGGCGGCGGGGCGAAAACCGAAAATTGCCAGTATGCCAGACCTGATTCAGCTTGGGAAAAGCTGTTCGGTGAACGAAAGGCGAGCTGAAAAGGCTGAACGCGAACTGAAGCGAATCAAGTTGCTGCGATACCTTGAAGACAAGGTGGGGCAGGAAATGGATGCGTTTATCACTGGTGTTGAAAGCTTTGGAATGTTTTGCCAGGGGATTAAGGTGCCGGCGGAAGGTTTGGTACACATCAGTTCGCTGACGGATGATTTTTACACGTTCAATCAGGCCAGCCGTAGTCTTGTCGGTGATCGTTCAAAAAATGAATACCGTCTTGGCGATGCGGTGAAAGTGTTGATCGTTAATGTGGACGTCGATCGTCGTCAGCTGGACCTGCGGATTGTTCCCGGCAAGGAAAAACGTTCTCAAAGGTCCCCTAAAGCGTCTCCCAAACAACGAACTTCGAAGAAACCGCCGGGGAAAGGCCCCAGTTTTCTGGAGGGAAAGCCGAAGAGCAAAGGGAAAAGCAGCGGGAAACGACGCGGAAAAAAACGCTAGTTTTGATCTTTAGGCGTTGTTTCATCCGTGACAACGCATGGTTTGGCCGCAGAAATGGCTGAGATTTGAGAATTATGGGATAGTTTCGATACGAGCCCAAACCGCATTTGCCGGATGTTGGTCTCGTTGCTATCCTGCTGGTCTAGTTAACTTTGGAACGTTTTGATTTTGGAGTGGTAAGCAGAATGGGAACGAAGAGGACAGGCAAAGGACGTCGGAAGATTGGCCGCAAGAAACGTCGTATGCGAGCCAAGATTCGCCATCGAAAATAGGCGAAGACGTCTGGTTTCCATCTTGGATATATCGCGAAGCCCGGTTCGGTTTGATTCGTATCGGGCTTTCTGCGTGCGCTCGTTTTTGTCGGTTGTGAGTTGGCGACGTTCGGTTTAAATCGATTGTAGCTGCCCCGGTGAAAACGATTGGCAAGACATTTACGTTTCCGCGAAGCTTGACAGCGCGTGTGTGGGTCTGAATCCTAGTGTTCACCCATGATGTTGCATTTTGGCAACATCTTTCTCCTTCCGAGAGACCCGCCCCATGACCGCGCCATTCGCTAAATTCATCCGCTTAATTGTTATCGCGTCAGTCAGCGTTTTTGTGCTGTCCGAATCTGCCTCGGTTTGTCACGTTGAAGCTGGCGAAGACACTCAATCGATTCAAGCCAGGTTAGACGCTGCTTCTCGGCGGAAGCTGGAAGTCAGCAAGCAAATCGCCCTGAAGAAGGCAGCCGTGGATGTTGCCGATAAGCGTGTTGTGCAGCTTCAGCAACAGCTTGAAGATTCTCGACAGCAATTGGCTGCGGACCGCAAGTCGCTTGAAGCCGTCACGGCAAGTGAAATGTCTGTTGCGAAGGAAGTTGCCGAATTGGCTCAGCAGTTGAAACTCCATCAGCATGTTGACTCACTGATCGCCTCTGCATTAGCTGCAAAGCAAGCTGCAGATGATGCACAGAAATTGCATGCCGGACTTCAGTCAGAGCTGGCATTGGTAAAGACTCGCCAACTTGAACAACAGCAATTGGAAGCGAAAGCGGCAGCTGACTTAAAGGCTGCTCAGGACACTTTGCCGAAGGTGATGGAAGAACTTTCTGCTGCCAGAGTTGCCTATGATATGATGGCTCGCGAAATTGATATTGCGAGAGCCGCATTGGGTGAATCTCGCCGCGTGGTGCGTGAGAAATCAAACGCGTTGCAGGTTGAAAAAAACAGAAAGCACAGTGCGGCCACAGCATTGGCCAACGTTAATTCCAGCGTGCAGTCGCTTAAGGAGTCAATGGCCACACTACAAGCTGCCGCCCTCGCAACTGGTTTAAATCCGGAAGAAGCGGGTTCTGAGCTGGCTGCCTCTATACTTGCAATTGGGCCTCTGCAAAAACGTGCCGCTGAATTGTTGGCAATTTCTGGAGCTCGCGTTGCAGAAGCCGACATTCAACTGGCTTCGTCCAATGCAGACTTCGCTGCTGCAGAGAACGCTCTTCGTGATCAGCAATCTAAATTTGAAGCTCAAAGTCGAATTCATTTTCAGCTGCAGTTGCGTGTTGCAGACCTTCAGAATGGCGATCGATTGCATCAGCAGCAAATCGCAGAATCAAAGGCTCTGCAGGAGTCGCTGATTGCTCAGCAAACGGAACTTGAAACTCAAATTACGGCCGCGTCGGCAAAGCTTAAGCAATTGAATGAAGAATACGTACAAAAGCAAAAGCTGGCGGAATCTGCCATGGAGCCGCTTGGCCGATTTGTATCGTTTTCGCAACACATTGCTCCGATCTTTGCGAAGAAGTGCGTGGCTTGCCACAACAGGCGAACAGCCAGCGGTCGCCTGAATATGGATTCGTTTGCGGCGTTGGCCAAGGGGGGCGAGTCGGGAGCTGCGTTCGAATCACATAGTGCAGAAAGCTCACTGCTGTGGTCAATGATTGAAGACGGCTCTATGCCTAAAGATGCCGATCCTCTTTCGAAAGATGAGCTTGCTTTGATTCGGCAATGGATCGAAGTTGGAGCTCCGTTGGATGCGGGAGTCGTCGCTACGGCAGATCTGTTTGATTTGATTCCCGAGATCGCTCAACCGCTGCCGCCGCAGACCTATCGCGTGCCAATTCCGGTGACGGCCACTGCCTTCAATCCAGACGCCTCGATTTTAGCATCGTCCGGCTATCACGAAATACTGCTCTGGAAGACGGAAGACGGCAGTTTGATTCGTCGAATCACAAACGTTGCAGAACGAGTTTACGATCTTGAATTCAACAGCGATGGCTCGCAGTTGGCAGTCGCAGCTGGTACTCCCGGTCAACTGGGTGAAGTCAAGTTGTTTGCGACCGCTGATGGCGCTCATTTGAAAACTCTTGTCCGAACAAAAGACGCTGTCTACGCGATTGCGTTTAGTCCGGACGGAAGTTTGATTGCCGCCGGTGGAGCTGATCGAGTTGTGCATGTGGTTGAAGTATCGAGCGGAAAAGTCGTTCGGGAGATTGAAGACCACGCCGATTGGGTGATGGATGTGAACTGGTCTTCAGACGGCCAACGGCTGGTGACTTCAAGTCGCGACAAAACGGTCAAGTTGTTTAACGTTTCCAATGGGGTTTCCGTGACGACGTTTAGTGGTCATGGACAAGCTGTTTACTCAGCCGCATTTTCGAACGATGGCAAAAGTGTTGTGAGTGCTGGCAGTGATCGCCACGTTCGTGTGTGGAATGTCGCCGACGGAAAAGAGATTCGTAAGATTGGAGGCTTCGGCAGCGATATCTTTCGAGTTGTTGTAACACCGGATAACCACTTGTTAACGGCTTGTGCCGATCGGAATGCTCGCGAGCACAACCTTGAGGATGGCAAAAAGATCCGGGCGTTCGCCGGGCACAAAGACTGGGTTTACACCCTCTGCTACAACGTTGGCAGCAGGTTAATCGCGACAGGCAGCTACGATGGCGAAATTAGAGTTTGGAATTCCGCCGACGGCAGCGTTGCGACATCCTTCATTGCAATTCCTAAAGCAGCCGACTCATCTGTCGTGGCTGCAGAAGAATAGTGTTCGCCGTTACTCTTGGCTGGCAGGCTTCGCAGGTAGGTTGGTGGTGAGTCTGCTTTTTTGCATCATGTATTTTATGGTGTGATTTGCAGCTGTATGGTCTTTTCGGCATTCTTGTGATGGCGCTATAATCCAGCCTTCTGAAAGGAGATTGTGAAATGGCGAAGTCTGTTCTAGCACGAAGTTTCGTACGTGCGGTGGCGCTAACTCTGTTGTTTGGTTCGGTTGGTGAGTTATCGGTTGCGGCAGACTGGAACCAGTTCCGTGGCCCCAATCGAGACAATTTGTGTACGGAAACCGGCCTGCTGGATCAATGGCCGGAAGGTGGTCCGAAACTGTTGTTCACCGCTACAGGTCTCGGTGAAGGTTACTCAACAGTTGCGGTTGTCGGTGACCTTGTCTACACCATGGGCAATGTTGACAGCGGAGAGCACGTTATTGCTCTGGATGAAAATTCCGGCAGCATCGTGTGGAAGGTGCGGATTGGTAACGAATATCGCGAAGGGCAGGGCAATGGTCCTCGCGGAACGCCCACTGTGATTGACGGCAGAGTCTATGCTTTGGGCGGCAACGGCGATCTTGCCTGCTGCGATGCCAGTAATGGAAGCATGATCTGGCAGAAGAATATTCTGTCGGACTTCGGCGGTTCAAACATCACATGGGGCATCAGCGAATCAGTACTGGTTGACGACGGCAAAGTCATTTGTTCGCCCGGCGGCAGTCGCGCGACGATTGTTGCTTTAGACGCGGCGACTGGGCGATCGAAGTGGGAATCGAAAGTTCCCGAGAGCCCACAGGCATCTTATGCGTCGCCAATCATCGCGCAGGTTGGACGCGTCAAGCAGTATGTCGTCTTCACCAGCAAAGGGATCGTTGGTGTGCGAGCCAATGATGGTGAACCAATGTGGGGACAGAATAAGTCGTCAAATGGAACCGCTAACTGTGCCACTCCACTGGTTGTAGGCAATCAGATTTTCAGTTCTTCCGACTACGGCACGGGTGCTGAACTGGTAAACCTGCGAGCCAGCGGCGCAAAGATCACCGCTCAACCTGTGTATCACACCATGGACATGAAAAATCACCACGGAGGCATGGTCTTTCTGAAGGGCTTTGTTTATGGATCGAATGGCGACATGCTGTCGTGCGTGAATCTGAAAACCGGCAAACCCACGTGGCGCGAACGAAGTATGAAAGGGTCGGTTGTTTACGCAGATGACAAGATCGTATTCCGAAATGAAGGCGGTGCGGTGGTACTTCTGGCCGCCGATTCGAAGGCCTATCGGGAGCTTGGGAAATTCGAGCAACCTGAACGCAGTGGGCGTCCTGCATGGTCTCATCCCGTCATCGCGGATGGTCGACTGTATTTGCGAGACATGGACAAACTGTTGGTTTACGATGTGAAACAATAATCGGTCGGCGGTCCGAATTTTCAAAATAGCATGAACCTTTCAGCCCTCTGTTTCGCTTCACTGGCAGAAACACGAGGGCTGATTCAGATGATTAAAGCATCAAAGAGCAATAGTGTGGGTGGCAGTGGGGCTGACTCGGGTAACAGTGGGCGGCTGAGGAACTGTTTTCGCCGCGTCCGGCGTCTGTTTTTGATTTCCATTCTGGCGTACGCTTCGCTGATTGTGATTGGGGTGATTCCCGTTAACCGAGACTTTGTTTCCATGCCTGATGGAATCGAGATCTTCGTGACGTCCAATGCCGTACATGCCGAGCTGATCTTGCCGATTGAAAATTCCGTTATCAATTGGAACGAGCAGTTTCCGAAGACCCACTTCAGGCAGAATGTCAGCGCGGCAACTCATGTTGCGATCGGTTGGGGAGACAAAGGTTTTTTTCTGGAAACAGAAACCTGGGATGACCTGAAACTAAGCACTGCCGCGAACGCCCTGTGGTTGCCGTCGAGCACCTGTTTGCACGTGACCATGAAGTCTGGAGTTGGACGTGGCTCGAATTGTCGTGCGGTTTCTCTTTCAGAAACCCAGTACGAGAATCTGGTGACTTACGTCAACAATAGTTTTCAACGCAACGAACTCGGGCAGGTCATCGTCGTTGAGAATGAGTCGTATGGTGGCAACGACGCATTTTATGAATCACTCGGAACCTACCACATGCTGAATACGTGCAACTCCTGGGTCGGGCGAGGCCTCAGGGAAGCCGGAGTGTGCGTCGGTTGGATGACATCCTTGCCAAAGACAGTGTTCCTGTACCTGCCGAAGCAGTGAATCAGGTGTCTATCACTGCTCACCGGCCAATGTCGTCGTGGTTTGTTGAATGCATTCGTCGCTTGGAGCAATTTGCAAAAAACTGCAGCGAAACTCGTGGCGAGTTTCGGCAGATGCAAGCTCAAAAGGCAGACCGAAAGTCGTGATCGCTTGTTGATTTAGTCGCGGAGCGACGACATGCGATAGCCTCGGACTTTAGTCCGAGGTGTCCAACACAACATGGGTCAAGTCGCGGAGCGACGACATGCGTAAAATTGCCATCTGTCGTCGCTCCGTGATTAAATCAACAGACTGTTGACGACTTTCGCTACCTGTGGCAACATCATTTCGGAATTTGTTCGAAAGTCGACGTCACTGGACTAGTGACGTCGACTATGGTGAATGCATCGTTGCATGCCCTTGAAACGGGTTATTGATGGCTGGTTCGGTTGTTAGCTCCGAGCACTGGGCATATTCGTGTTGATCAGGTTCTTTACGTGAGCAACCGCGTCGCCGATGGGGACCATTGTCGCTTCAGAATCTGTTCGCAACTTGATTTCGGCATTGCCTTCTTTAAGCCCTTTGCCGCCGACGACAACTCGAACGGGAAGACCGATCAGATCGGCGTCCTTGAACTTGAAACCAGGCCGCTGGTCTCGGTCATCCATCAGTACGTCAATGCCGGCTTCCTTGAGTTCGTCGTAGATCTTATTGACTGCGGCCATCACTTCTTCGTCCGTTACGTTTAGCGGAATCAATTCCACGGTGTACGGAGCAACGGACATTGGCCACACGATCCCGCCTTCGTCGTGGCAGGTTTCGACGATGGCCGCGACGACTCGAGTTACTCCGATTCCGTAGCACCCCATGATGATTGGGTGTTTCTTGTCTTCGCTGTCCAGATAATTGGCATCAAGTGATTCGCTGTATTTGGTGCCCAGCTTGAAGACGTGACCGACTTCGATGCCGTGCACGATTTCAAGCGTTGCATCGCATTTCGGACACGGATCGCCTGCGTCGGCGTTTCGCAGGTCGAATGTTTCGGATAGTTCGAAATGCGTGCCAGGAACCACGCCAGTCAGGTGAGCATCCTTTTCGTTGGCTCCTGTAATCGCGGATGCGATTTGTGCAATATCATGATCGGCAATGTAGGCACATTTGATGCCCACTGGTCCAGCAAATCCGACGGGGGCCCCTGTGACTTTTTCGATTGTTGCTTCGTCTGCCAGCTCAACGCTGGTCGCGTCCAGTGCTCGACGAACTTTGCCTTCGTTGGCTTCGTGGTCGCCACGAATCAATACGGCAACCGGCTTTCCGTCTGCGACATAAATCAAAGTTTTGATGAAGGTCGCTGCATCAGCCTTCAACATCCTGCTGACGTCGTCGATGCTGCCGGCATCCGGAGTCGCGACCTTCTGCGGTTCAGCTGCGCCATCAACTTTTGCAGGCGTGCTGGATGTTCGCCCTGTGTCGGCTCGTTCCTGATTGGCCGCGTAGCCGCAACTTTTGCAGCGGACGACAAAGTCTTCGCCGTTGTCAGCAGGAGCCATAAATTCATGCGAAGCGTCGCCACCGATTGGTCCACTTTCAGCTTCAACGGGAATGTATTCCAGCCCGCAGCGTTCGAAGATGCGACAGTACGCGTTGTACATGGCATCGTAAGCGTCGTTAAGTTGTTCCAGGGACGAACCAAAGCTGTAAGCGTCTTTCATCAGAAATTCACTTGTTCGCAGCACACCAAACCTTGGTCGTTCTTCGTTGCGGAACTTTGTTTGAATCTGGTACAGAGTGACGGGCAGCTGCTTGTAGGTCTTTAGTTCTCGGGAAACCAAATCGGTGATCACTTCTTCGTGAGTTGGGCCCAGTGCGAAGTGAAGTTTGCGGTCGCCTCGTTTTGTTTCGAAGTTGAACAGAACGTTACCGAACGCCTCTTTGCGGCCCGTGCGTTCGAATAGCTCGATCGGCTGCAGGGCGGGCATGAATAATTCCACGCCGCCAGCTCGATCCATTTCCTCGCGGACAATTTCGGTCACCTTGCGGACGACGCGGTATCCCAGTGGCATGTACGTGTAAGCTCCGGCCATAAGCTGGCGGATCATTCCTGACCGCAGCATCAGCTGATGACTTGGAACTTCAGCGTCTGAAGGAACTTCCTTGAGAGTTGGGATAAATGTCTGAGTCCAGCGCATCGGGGACCTTAATTTTCTGAGATCAGCTACAAGATTGGTGTGAGTTTCAACGTCGGAAACCAGCAGAATTGCACGGATCGTAACGCAGAATTCTGCCGAGACAACGATTACGCCGCCCGGGTTCACGGCTTGAGAAAGACTCAGCGGCCTGAATTCCCTTGCGAAAGAACTTTAGAAACGCAGGAAGCGCTGCCTTGATGACAGGTTTGTCGAACAGAAACCGCGTATCATTAAGCGAAGTATCATGAATCAAGCATCTTCTTCCAACGAAACTCTGCTGTTTGTCACAGGTCGGCTGTCAGAAGCCAGTCTGCGGGAAGTCGTCGATCGTTTGGCGAATAAGCTTGGGTTTGCCTATGAAGTCGCCGTGCCGGGGATTCAGGTTGCCGCACTGCTGCACGTGAATTTGCTGTCGCGGCGATTGCAGGTCGAGTCGCACATTGATCGAGTCATTCTGCCTGGATGGGTGCAGGGTGATCTTCGAGTTCTTGAAGAACAGTTCGGCAAGCCGTTCGAACGCGGTCCGCGCGACCTCTACGATCTTCCGGAATATTTTGGACTCGGGAAGCGGCAAACGGTTTCGCTCGATCGATACTCGATCGACATTCTGGGCGAGATCAATCACGCCACCCAAATGCCGTTGACGGATGTCATTGCCGCAGCCGTTTCGATGTCATCCGCTGGGGCTGACCTGGTTGACGTTGGTTGTGTGCCCGGAGAAAGCTGCCCACGTGTTGGCGAAATCGTCGCGGCGCTGAAGGAACGCGGACTTCGAGTTTCCATCGATAGCTTTGATCAGTCCGAAGTTGAGCAAGCCGTTGCCGCGGGAGCCGAACTGATTCTGAGCTGTAACCATTCGAATGTCGACTGGGTGACAAAGCTTGGAACGGAGTTGGTGCTTATTCCTGATACGCCAGCAGATGTGGATTCTCTGGATCGACTGATTGATCATGTTTCAGGAGTCGGCGTTCCGTTTCGGATTGACCCCATTCTGGAGCCGATCGGGCTGGGGTTCTCAGCGTCCTTGCAAAGATATATGGACGCTCGTCGGCGATATCCGGATCTCGCGATGATGATGGGCGTTGGCAACGTGACTGAATTGACCGAAGTTGATTCTGCCGGAGTTAACATGGTGCTGGCTGCGATTTGTGAAGAGCTGGGGATTCAAAGCATCCTGACCACTCAGGTGATCAACTGGTGTCGAACCGCTGTGGCAGAATTTGATGCCGCTCGCCGCTTGACGTATCACGCGGTGACTCGAAAAACGATTCCTAAACACCTGGGTTCTTCGTTGGTAATGCTTCGTGATGCTCGATTGAAGTCTCAGTCGGTCGAGTCAATCGAGGCGATGGCAGCATCACTGACGGATGCCAACTTTCGGATCTTTGCAGAACAAACGGGCGTGCACCTGATGAATAAGCACGGCCATTGGAGCGGCCAGCAACCCTTTGAAATCTTTGATTCGGCGTTGCAGGCCAACCCAGGCATCGATGCCGGGCACGCGTTTTATCTTGGTTACGAGATGGCTCGTGCCGAAGTCGCTCGGTTGCTGGGGAAACAGTATACTCAGGACGAAGGTATCAGCTTCGGGCTGGCCGGGCAGTTGGAAGGATCGGCGTCTGTTCACCACAAGTCGGCTTTCAGCGAGAATCCGGAAACCTGACGTGCTGCGAAGTTGGGTATTAGCAGATTCAAGCTTTCGAAACTGGACACGAAAACAACTTCGACTAAAACACCGAACGATTTTATTCTACTGGAACTCTGGCCGCACTTGTGTCCGACCGCCTCTACATACAGGAACTTGCATCTGATCTCGACGTGATGGCAACATTGCGTCGATTCGAAAACGAAGCGTTTCTGTTGTTGCTGGACAGCGCGGCTCATATTCGCGAACGGGATGCTCGGTATTCGTTTCTGACTGCAGATCCGGTTGATGTTGTGCGACTGGACAAAGTTCAGCCGGGGGACGATCCGTTCACTCGGTTGCGAGTCTGGCAAGCAATGTTGCCCGAGATCAGCAAAGCTGCTCCTTCGTTTTGTGGCGGCATCGCCGGACTGTTTTCGTACGAATTGGGGCAGGCGTTTGAACGTTTGCCATCACCGGAATTCGACGCATTCCAGACGCCTGCCTTGATCGCTGGTTTGTTTGACTGGGCGATCGTCTGGGACCACGTCGAGTGTTCTGTAAGACTGTACGTGCTTGAACTTGCCAACGATAGTTCCGACGGCAGCAAAGCGGTAAGCGGGCGAGTCGACTGGGTGATGACCAGGCTGAATGCGACTGGTGCCAAAAGTCGATCCCGCGATTTTTCCAGATCTGATTCCAGATTGCTGTCTCCGAGGCGTACTCCGCTATCTTCTGAGGACAACGTGTTTTCGTGCTTCTCGCGAAGCGACTACACCGATGCCGTTCAAAAAGTCATTGAGTACATTCGCGCGGGAGACATATTTCAGGCCAACATCGCTCAGCAGATGACAGCTTCCTGGCAGGAAACGGCCGTTGACTTGTATCAACGCGTTCGAGATCAAAACCCAGCCCCATTCTGCGGACTGTTTCAGGTTGATGATTTCGCTGTTGTTAGCGCATCGCCTGAGCGGTTTCTGAAAGTCGTTGACGGCAGCAGTGTTGAGACTCGGCCGATCAAGGGAACTCGGCGTCGCCAGAGATCGCCGATTGCCGATCTGTACACCAGCGACGAGCTTTCGGACAGCGAAAAGGATCGAGCCGAAAACGTGATGATCGTTGATCTGTTGCGGAACGACTTGTCGCGAGTTTGCCTTCCCGGAAGTGTCAGGGTAACCGGACTCTGCGAAATCGAACTGTTTGAAACCGTACAACATCTTGTGTCGACCGTTGTGGGCAGGCTGGCGCCGAATAAAGACGTTTGGGATCTGTGCGCGGCGACGATTCCGGGTGGGTCGATTACCGGAGCTCCGAAAATTCGCGCGATGCAGATTATCGCGGAACTCGAACCCGTTGTTAGAGGTGCCTATTGCGGGAACCTGTTTTACCTGGGGCCACGCGGTGACTTCGACAGCAGCATTCTGATTCGCACATTTACGCTGAAAAATGGAGTTGTGCAGTTCCCCGTTGGAGGTGGAATCGTAGCGGATTCATTACCTGCCGATGAGTATCAGGAAACGCTTCATAAGGCTGCCGGTATGATTAGATCACTGAATTTCGGCAAGTGAGCTATCAAGGGCGAGGCACAAAAAAACGCCCGCTGATGTCAGCGGGCGTTTGATCAAATCCGAACTATGGTGTGCGGTCAGGCTGCTTATTGCAGCGGCCCCGCTCGTGTTAAAGTCTTACACAAAATGATGCGCGCACGGCGCGCGCATGTTGGTCGTAGCGACAACGGAGCGGCTCGGCGATTCAAACGTCCCATGTCTTCGCGTCCACCACGCCACTGGGTCAAGGGCGAAGCCCTTGTTAGGTGAGCTTGCGTTCGCGGATCCAGTCTGTGTGGAACTTTTCGCCGCGAGGCTTGTCGGTGCGTTCATAGGTGTGAGCACCGAAGTAGTCGCGTTGAGCCTGCAGCAGGTTGGCTGGCAAAGTCGCTCGACGGTAACCGTCGAAGTACGTCAAAGCTGCGCTGAATGCAGGAACGGGCAGGCCCCATTGTACGGCCGCTGAGACAACTCGACGCCATGATGGCTGAGCGTTGTTGATGGCGTCTTTGAAGAAGTCGTCCAGTAACAGGTTTTCGAGATCAGCGTTCTTGTCGAATGCGTTCTTGATGTCTTTCAGAAAGACAGAACGAATGATGCAACCACCACGCCACAACAGTGCGATCGGGCCATTGTTCAGCTTCCAGCCAAACTCTTTGGCGGCTGCGTTCAGCTGAACGTAACCCTGAGCGTAGCTGACCAGTTTCGATGCATACAACGCTTGACGAACGTCATCGATGAACTGCTTCCTGTCACCTTCGAACTTGATTTCCGGGCCTGATAGAACGGCTTCGGCTCGAACGCGTTCGTCCTTTTGAGACGAAAGGCAGCGAGCGTAAACTGCTTCTGTGACCAGCGTTGTAGGAACGCCAAGTTCCAGAGCGTGCTGACACATCCAACGACCGGTTCCCTTTTGTCCGGCGGTATCCAAAATCATATCGATAAGATCGTTGTCGGAATCTTTATCGGCGACGGTAAAGATGTCACGAGTGATTTCGATCAGATAGCTGTCCAGATCGCCTTCGTTCCATTCTTTGAAGACTTCATACAGTTCGTGGTTCGTTAGTCCCAGACCGTGTTTCAGAATGTAATACGCTTCGCAGATCAACTGCATGTCGCCGTATTCAATCCCGTTGTGTACCATCTTCACATAGTGGCCGGCACCGGCTTCACCGACCCAGTCGCAGCATGGGATGTCGTTGTTGTCGCCGACTTTGGCGCTGATCTTCTGCAGGATGTCTTTGACAAAGGGCCATGCATCAGCGTGGCCGCCTGGCATGATGCTGGGGCCTTTCAAAGCACCTTCTTCGCCGCCTGATACGCCCGTGCCGATAAAGCGGAAGCCTTCTTCACGCAGTTCTTTGTCACGACGATTGGTGTCAACAAAGTCAGCGTTGCCGCCATCAATGATGATGTCGCCTTTGTCCAGCAAAGGCTTCAGAGAGTCGATGACAGCGTCTGTTCCGCGGCCAGCCTGTACCATGATCATGATACGGCGAGGTGATTCCAGGCTGTTGACGAAGTCTTCCAGTTCTGCATAACCGTGAATTCGGTCAGCGGTGCCTTCTTCGACGACACCTTCCGGGCGAGATCCAAGTCCTTCAACGAACTCCGTCATTTTTTCTGTCGTGCGATTATAGACAGATACGTTGAAGCCTTTGTTGGCCATATTCATGACCAGGTTCTGACCCATGACCGCCAGGCCAATCAGGCCGATATCGTGCTTTGCCATTGATTTAAGTTTTCAGTTTGAAGTGTTCGGTTTTAGAAGAGTGGCTGCCGCCGGTTCCGGTGACAAAGCCCGCAGTGCAATTTGAGATCTGCGACTACAGATCTCAAATTGCCCGGATAAACATCAGCGTTGAATACGAGCACTTCCGCCAGCGGCGAATGCTTCAACTTCTGGAATGGTGGCCATTGTGGTGTCGCCAGGATAGGTCGTCAGCAATGCTCCATGAGCCCATCCCAGGTTCAATGCTGTTTGAGGATCTCGTCCGCCAAGGAGGCCGTAAATCAGGCCGGATGCGAATCCGTCGCCACCGCCGACTCGGTCAAGAACGTTCAATTCGGTTTCAGGAGCCTGGTAAGTTTTGCCATCCATCCACAACACGGCGCTCCAGTTGTGTCGGTTGGTGTTAACGACTTCTCGCAGAGTTGTCGCAACGGCTTTCACATTGGGAAGGTCGCGAGCAACGCTTTCCATCATGCCGAAGAAGGCTGATGGGTCCAGTTTGCCGGACTTTTCTACATCCTGGCCTTCCAGACCAAGTCCCTTTTGCAGGTCTTCTTCGTTGCCGACCAGTACGTCGCAGTGTTCTACGATGCTGCGCAGAGTTTCCTGGGCTTTGTCCAGGCCACCACTGATGGCCCACAACTTGGCTCGATAGTTCAGGTCAAACGAAGTGACGGCTCCAGCTTTCTTGGCAGCCTTCATGCCTTCGATGATGACTTCTGGTGTTGTGGGAGACAACGCTGCGAAGATGCCTCCACTGTGGAACCACCGAACTCCACCAGCGAAAATTTCGCCCCAGTTGAAATCGCCGGCTTTAAGCTGGCCGGCTGCTTCGTTGCTGCGGTTGTAAAACACAACAGGAGCTCGAACGCCGCAACCCTGATCGCTGTACACGGTGGCCATGTTGGGGCCACGCACGCCGTCGTGTTCGAATCGTTTGTAGAATGGAGTAACACCCATTGCTCGAACACGTTCGTGGATCAAGTCTCCCAGCGGGTTGTTCACCATCGCAGTGACAACGCCTGTGTTCAGCTGGAAGCAGTCTGACAGGTTAGCGGAACAGTTGAATTCGCCACCGCTGACGTGAATCGCCAGTTGAGTCGCTTTGCGGAAAGGAATACGACCCGGGTCAAGTCGGTTAACCAACGCGCCCAAAGAAACGAAATCCAGACCACCACCACTTGGTTTGATGTCGAGCATTACTTGTTTTTACCTTTTGTTGCCTGAGTGTCGAAATTGACACAACTGCCGTCATGTGCAGATTGGTCACGTGACCGATCCACTTAATTTTGCTGCCGCTGATTTCGCTGACATAAGGTTGACTGACGTTTCCGGCAGTCGACCTGTTGTTGTCGGCTAGCTGCTTCGCCAAAATCAGCAGCCGATTCTGTCGCGTTCGCCGATGAGCGGCGTGTTTCGAATTGGTCGACGATTTCTGCTGAGCTTCAAACTTGTGCAGTTCCGGGTGATGGAACAAGACAAGCATTTACCGCGATTTTAGCAGCGGAAAACTGCCGGATATCGTATTCATTGCCCATGCTGAATTCAAAACAACCATCGGAAGTTCCCCCCGGTTCCTGAAACTAAAGGCCCCAATTTCACGAACCTGACGAAGTGCTGCTTGAGCCTTCAAAACGTGGGGGTTTTACGGCGTTAACCTAGGATGGTTTCCCGGATTCAGCAAGAAAAGAAGGCGCTGAAGTCTCGGGATCGAAAGTGGCTTCACATCGGACAATCGCCCAGTATGTGATATCGTGACGGATTGTGCGGCCTGACAGCAATTTATTGCAGCTGAGTGATTTTGAAATTCCACGTTGGTTGGCAATTCTCCGGCTCTTAAAACCTGACAAGAACTTCTTCGTCGCCGACTTCTACGCTGGCATCCCAACCCCGGAAAACCATTAAGAAGAACTCGTCGGCTGGCGATCCGGAAACATCGAATTCAACGGTCTGCTGCAGTAGCTTTTCCAGCTCCCCATCAGTGCGGCCTTCGACTTGAATGTGAATTCCTGATTGCTCAAAAGTTGCCAGCAGTCTTTTCAAAGTGGTGCCGGACGGAACGTTCATCGTGAATTTGCGATTGCGAAGGCTGGCGGCATCAATTGTTTTTTCGGCCTTGCCGATTCGTAATTGCTCAAGCTGTTCGTGAGTTTCGATGGACGCGCTGACAATCGCTGTTGATCCAGACCACTTTACATCGAGATCCGGAAAGGCATTCATCCATTTTTCATTGATGTCGGTCTTGTCTTTCGAAGACACTCTGTAACGCTGTTCAATGCGAACGTTCGACTTGGCAAGAACGATCGCCAGCGTGGCCTGGTCATCAATTTCGAATGTCATGTCAAATTGATTCAAAATCAGAGTGGCGTAGTCTGAAAACGTAAGTTTGGGCAACGTAACTTCTGGCCAGAGATCGTGAGGAATTGATTCTGGATTTGAAATTCTGATACCGACCGAGTTGGCTGCCTTTTGGATCAATTTCTGCGGTTCTGATAAAGCTGGCCAGGATGCGGAAAGTGGTTCCGACAGTTTCAGGTAGACGGCTTTGTCCAGTTTTGACCGAAGGCTAAGAATAGTTTGGCGATTGATTTCGGTCAGCGTCTTCAGTCGGCCTGCTTTCTGTGGCATTCCAATAAACACGTAGCGATCACCAATTGATGTCTGCAAAGAACAGGCTTCTGCCAAAGATCTTATGAGCTGTTCGTTGGTGATATATTTGGTGGAGACTTCGGGGACCATTGACGGATCGATACTGCGATCCAGCACAACTGCGATGCGGATATCGCGTTGTAATGTCAGAAGGGTTTGCTTCAGTGTTACGCCCGAAGTGACAATGCTGCGTCTTTGAGCCAGAGCGTCTGCGAGCTGTTTTCCTGCCAACGGTATTCGATCTTCCGTTTCGCTGCCGTAAGACGTGCTGCCAAAAGCTATTGGAACCAATAGAATCAGTCTTAAAGCGATTCTGAACATTTTCTGGCAACCATTTCGTGTGCTGAATTGGTGGATCTGCTAAACCGCAGAAACGCGTGACTTCCGTGGATAGTTTGAAAGTCTGTAAGATTCCGATTGGTTTGCGGTGGTGTTTTGGTTTCTATTATATCAAACGGGTTTTCCACGGAAACATTGTTCTGTTTTTCGTTGCTAACGAAGAAGTGTGTGTGAACGTAGTTTAGTAAGGCAGGCAGATGCCTGTTCACGTTGATTCAGATTTCGGGAAGACGCGTTTGTGTTCTGGTGCGTTCGCACGAATTTACCGGGCGGACCGGGCCTGATCGGATAGTGGGCAATTTGCACCCGTTACTCGTTGGTTCCGGGCGTTGGCTTGTGTATTGGTTGCGGCTCTGCCGCGTTAGGCCTCTTTTACAGCGAACTTGTTAATGTTGAGCCAACTTTTCGCAGCGACAACGAAGCGTTTCCGAGCGTAAGCTCGACTTTCTGGTTAAGGGCCATGCCCATGTAGGAAGTCTTACTTAAAATGATGCGCGCACTGTGCGCGCATGTTGGCCGTAGCGACACCGGAGCGGCTCGGCGATTCGAGCGTTCCACGTGTTTCTGCGTGCCACGCCACTGGGTCAAGGGCGAAGCCCTTGTTGGGCGAGTGTGATTTGATGAAAAAAACTCAGGCAGTCGGCATCGACCTTGGAACGACCTATTCGTGTATTGCATGGCTGAACGAACATGGTCACCCTAACACCATTCCAAATCAGGAAGGTGAACTTTCCACTCCATCCGTTGTGTTCTTTGACGACGACGGTCCCGTGGTTGGAACTGAGGCGCTAAGGAATGCGATTTCTCGTCCGTCACGCGTCGTGCAAAACGCGAAACGCTTCATGGGGCATTCTGCGAAGTCCTGGGAGATCGATGGTCGACGCTACACGCCGGTTTATATTTCCGGGTTAATCCTGCGAAAGCTGATCGCCGCTGCTCAGGATCAAATCGGCGAAATCACAGACGCTGTGATTACCGTTCCGGCGCAGTTCAGTGATGCTCAGCGATCTGAGACGATCAAGGCCGGGTTGGCTGCCGGGCTGGAACGAGTCGAAGTCATTAACGAGCCGGTTGCTGCTGCGTTGTGTCACGTTCTCGGTAACGAGGGGCTGGCTTTTACTGAGTTGGCTGTTGACCAGCAACTTCTGATCTACGATCTGGGAGGCGGTACGCTGGACCTGGCCATTGTAAAGTATGCCAGCAACGAGGTCCGTGTTGTTGCCTCCGACGGCGACCTTGAATTGGGGGGGCTCGATTGGACGCAGGTTATCGTTGATATCGCTGCCGAAAAATTCATCGAAGATTTCAGAGATGATCCTCGGACAGACCCGGAAAGCCACCAGTTTTTAGCTCTTGAAGCAGAACAGGCGAAACGCAGTTTGTCGGTGCGTCCGCGAGCTGCCGTGACTGTGCAACATGCTGGCAATCGCCGAACTTATCAGGTTGAGCAGGAAGAGTTTGAAGCGATGAGTAAGCGATTGCTTACACGGTCCGATGCGATCACGCGTCGAATTCTGGCAGATAAGAAGTTTGGCTGGGCGCATATCGACGTTGTGTTGACAACGGGTGGCGCTTCCAGAATGCCTATGGTTCGTGAAAGCCTGAAAAAGCTAAGTGGCCGAACCTTGAATTCTTCACTGTCACCTGATCAGTCGATTGCTCATGGTGCCGCTTACTACGCCGGCATGCTGCTTACCAATCAAAATTACACTCGGACAATTTTTGACAGCAAGGCGTCTGCCCGTTTGCAGGAGGTCAAGCAGCAAAGCGTGAGTGCTCGAAGTCTCGGTATTCTGGTGCGTGATTCTGAATCAGAACATCGGGTGCCGCACTATTTAATTCCTCCGAACACTCCACTGCCTGCGTCAAAAACACATGTGTTTGGAACAGTTGTTGATCGTCAAACCAAAGTGCACGTTCGAATTGTTGAAAGCGGAGCAGGGCCGGGGAAGCCGCCCACGTTTTTAGGTGATTGTTTGATTACCGATCTGCCTCCTGATCTTCCCGAAGGTAGCGAAGTTGCGGTCACCATCAGCTATGACCGACAGGCGCGAGTTCATGTTTCGGCGAAGGAACTGAAAAGCGGTTTGGGCGCCGAAGTTGAAATTATCCGGCACGAAAACCTTGCTCCACAATTGCAGCTCGGAAGTCAGGAATTGCCTATCCAACAGCCTGCTCGAAAGAAACCGCCGGAAACGAAGAGTAAGCCTTTGGCCTCGGCGTCTCCCCCAAAATCTGAATCCCAAACTCGCGGCAAGTCGCGCGACGTTACTGCTGTTACACAGCGTCAGGATGAACCGGAACCTGTAGATCGCAGTTTAAGCGAGGAGTGGGCGATCGTTAGTGAGAAGTTGGAGTCGCTTTCGGTGATTGAGTATCACGCTGACGTGCAGCCGATTCGCTTGTGCAACCGTTGTGCGGAGCCTGTCGATCGCAACGGAATTTGTCCCGCATGTCGCAAAGCGGGAGTGCGTGAGACGCCGAGTGCGGCTCGGTCCTCGGAACGTAAGTCGAAATCAGCCGGTCGCAGAGTGTCAGGGAAAACCGCGCCGCCGCCTCTTCCGAAAAGCAACCATGACGACGATCTGTGGGAAATCGTTGAGTAACTGAGGGCGTTTGTTACTAAAGTGAGACACGCCTGGTGCAAACAAAAAAAGGCCGTCGAGATTACCTCGACGGCCTTCTTATTTCAGCTTCAATTACGATTGATTCAAGCCTGGTTCTGAGCTTACAGAACCGCCTGGATTCGAGACAGGAACTCTTTGTTGTCTTCGAATTTCAGTAGCGTCTTGGTGAGCTGTTCCATCGCGTCTACGGGAGTCAGGCTGATCAGGCTTCTTCGCAGCATTGTGACGCCGTCCAGGATTTCCGGTGCCAGAATCTTTTCTTCACGACGGGTGCCTGATCGAGTAATGTCGATCGATGGCCAGATTCGACGGTCAGCCAGTTCTCTGCTGAGAACCATTTCCATGTTTCCAGTTCCCTTGAACTCCTGGAAAATGGCTTCGTCCATACCGTTGTTGGTGTCAATCAGGGCAGTGCCGCAGACTGTCAGTGAGCCACCTTCGTCGAAACGACGGGCGGTTCCGAACAGTTTTTTCGGAACGTCCAGTGCTCGAATGTCCAGGCCGCCACGCCCCGTTCGTCCGGATGGGTTCACCCACTTGTTGAACGCTCTTGCAAGCCGAGTAATACTGTCCAACAGGATGAATACGTCCTGACCTTCTTCTGCCAGTCGCTTGCCGCGTTCGATAATCAGCTGAGCAATACGGACGTGGCTTTCGACGTCGTTGTCCAGTGAAGAGGCGATCACTTCGCCCTTCACGCTGCGGCTCATTTCCGTGACTTCTTCAGGACGTTCGTCAATCAGCAGTACCATCAGGTGAATTTCCGGATGGTTAATGCTTACCGAATTCGCGATGTCCTGAAGCAGCATGGTCTTGCCGGTTCTAGGTGGAGCGACCAGCAGTGCACGTTGGCCCTTGCCGATTGGGCACAACAGATCCATGACTCGCATCGTGACCGGACGAGGTCCGATTTCCAGCTTGATTTGCTCAAACGGATTGATGGGCGTCAGGTCGTCGAAGTGTTTAACTTTTTCGTATTCTTCCAGCGTATAGCCATCAATCAATTCGACTTCCTGAAGTCGGGGTCCCTGATTGCGGGTGCCAGGACCCACCTCGCCCTTAACCATTACGCCTTCGCGAAGGTTGTATTTTTCGACCACTGAGCTGGATACAAACGGATTTGAATCCTCCGCCGCGTAATTCTTTTTGGGGTCGCGAAGGAAGCCATATCCTTTCGGGTGCAGTTCCAGAATTCCTTCGAAGGTTCCTTCGATTGGTTCTCCGCTGGGCTGGATTGCACGCCCGCGACGAGGAGCCTGAGCACCGCGTCCGCGGCCACCTCGATCACCACCTCGATCTGGTTGCCGTCCACCACCGCCGCCGCCGCGATTTCCGCCTCGTCCACCACGGTCCGGCTGGCGTCCACCGCCACGGTTATCGCCGCGACTGTTTTGCGAACCGCCCCTGGGCTGGCCTGAGTTTCCGCCTTGTCGCGGGGCAGCAGTATTTGCGTTGCTTGTGTTTTGTGATTCGTTTCCGCCGGTGCGGCCTTCAGGCTTGCTGCCGCGACGACGTCGGCGTCTTCTTCGACGTGGGCGTTCGCCATCTTCGCCTGTTGTACCTTCGCCACCTGCGGTGCTCGCTCGTTCGCCGCGCTCACCACGTTCTGAAGTTCTTGCGGGGCGTTGGTCGTCGCTGAAGTCTTCGACGGAAGCACTGAAGTAGTCGCCAATGTCGGAAAGCATGTCGTCTTCGAAACGAGCTGATCGAGCTTCCTGCAGTACCGATGCTGTATCATCGCGAACGGACTCTGATGCAGCTCGTTCCTGATACTCATCACCAGATGAGGCTTCTTTTTTCAGTGTCGCCTTTTTTCTTGTTGCCTTCTTTTTGGCAACGCGTTTTCTGGGCTTTGTCTCTTCAGTGGTGGAATCTACACCGTCACCAAAATCGTCATCGCTGAACAGTTCCGGCGCATCGCTCGTTTTTTTTGTTGTGGACTTGGCAGATTTCTTCTTCGTTGATGAAGCTGCTTTTGTCTTACGGCGAGCTTTTGGCTTTGTTTCTTCGGCACTAGAACTGCTTGATGGCATAGGAAATCCTGAATTCCAAATACGGATTTACTGCGTCTATTAAAAGGGCGTTGACTTCGAAGAAATCCGCCCGACGCATGCGTGGACTGGGTTGGACTAACAGCGGAAATCGACCATGTAACAACGCAACTCTGCTACAAATCGAATGCCGTTAAGTCCGCAATTGGTTTAACCAGCGAGCCCCAAAAGGCTGTGAAATGCGAACCCTTCACGGGATAACTTTGGGACTGTTGCCGCTCGGGAAAATTGATCCGAGATCCGAAACGGGGTTAACCGAACCGGGAAGCAATCGCATCCCTGAAAACAATCTGATGGTAAGTTCACCCGAGAACGTGGTGCAGACATAACATAAGCCTGGCAACACAACCGGGATCAAGGCACCGGAAAGCCTGAGGGGGACTTCGTCAGCTGTCGGAACTGCCTAAAGCGAGTTCCTGAGAAATACGCGAAGACTTACTGATGTTTGAGTCAGACGTCAGACACGACAGTTTCCGACTCAACCAAGCTAGTATTAACTCAACAGTTCGCTGTGTCAATCGATCTCTGAAACTTCTACCCCCACAATTTACGGGGAATTCTATATTTTTTGCAATCTGACGGCAGATTTGGATCTCAATCGTGATTTTGATTCGTCAAAACCGGTCTGCGGCTACTTTAGCTTGAAGGCCTCAGTCGCTTGCCACCGAAATCGCCATAGTCGAATTTTCGACTGTGCTGGCGAAGTTTTTGCTTTGGAGGATAGTCAATTCGCAGGTGTCGAATTGGCTGTTTATCCGATTCGAAGAAGTCGCAGCGATGGCTGAATTTGCATCAAATGGTTGGCGTCGTTGAGGTTGAATTCAGCAAGTACGGAATTTGACAGCGTTGGATGTAGCCATCACATGAAAAAGCATCACTGCGTCAAATTACTTCCCTGGGTTCGAGGTCGATCAACTTTCAGCAGGCTACGAAACTGGTCGTAAACCGATCTTTTTGAATGAACCAGTCTTAAGTTTGCTTTCGACTGCATCAATTGAATCGATTGTTCTGCCTGAATGGATGCATTTTGCGCTGTAGCCAATTCGACCACTTAGTTGTATCGCTGACCGGCAAGTTCATCAATCTTTACCGCATGTTGGATGCGTACGAACTTCAAAGGATTGTCTTTGAAGACCTTTCTGTTTTCCATCGTGTTAAACAAATACAGCTGGCTGTCGAAGAACGCTCCGTATTTGATTTTTCCGGTAATCGCTTTCTGTCGTTCGTAAAGAACAACAGGATCGCATCCCAGGTTTTGAGGTGAATAGAGTTTGGGGTTGGTAAGAAACTCTTCACGTGCTTCTTCGCTGCTTAAGAAGTAGGTCACTCCCTGGTAGTCTTCGGCTAAGTCCTGATTGCCGGAAATCCATTCACGGTCCTTCAGCAATCTCACAGGGCAAAAGCCTTCCAGGCCGATCAGTGGCTCTTCAACAACTGGGGCTGGTGTCGCTTTAGGAGCTGACTCCTTCTGATGAACGATTCGTGGGATCTGCGATCCTTCCAGTGAAACGTTTTGCAGCAGACTTAGATATGCTGCATGGGATTTGAACCCTACGTTCAGCGTCTTGGGGGCTTGTCCTGGTATGACGGCTACGTCTCGCGGAACAGTTGTTGCGCCGAATTGTTGCGCTAAATCTGGTCGCTGTGCGACATCGACTTCAACCGCAGCAATTCCATTGCTTAACTGCTGCTGGACGTCGGGCTTGGAAAGGACCTGCTGTTCCATTTGTCGGCAGGGGCCACACCACGAAGCGTGAAAATGAATCAGCAACGGCACGTTTGCGCTGTTCGCTGCTTCCTGAGCTTCTTCGAATGTGCGATGCCAGCCTTCAGAAGCACTTGCCGCCGCACAGAATGGGGCAGAAATTGCCAATAGAAACATCATGTTGCGTTTGTGCATCAGAAAGATTCCGTTCTTTTGCTTTGATATTCCACAGCTTAACTGAGACGATCATTCCAACTCGCCAAGGGAATGAGGTTGCAGGTTTCGCTGCATGGACAGCACCAGCTAACTTACAGCCAGATTTGCGCACGCACGTGCCAGCATTTGCTGCGACTGATACGATTAGTATCGGAAATCGGTCTGATATAATCGGCCAGGCATAACTCTCGTTCGTCAATTTTTTGACCGGAAGCGTTGGGCAGTCCGGAATGAGCAGACGCGAGAGAGCTTGTCGATTGTGCTGATTTGGTAAAATCTACGTTTGACGAGGTTTTGGGATGCTGGCCGCCATGCCATTTTCGCGGATGTGATTTCAGCGTATCGCAGGCAGTTTATCCCGCAGTTTTTTACGGAAGCAAAATCCGGTGATCTATATTACTAAAGCACTGTTGGCGATCCGTTCTGTGACTGCGCTGTTGGTTGTGTTAATCGAATTCGCGACTTGTTGCTGTGCGGTGCCTCATGGCGTTGCGCACAACATAGGGCAAGGTGGGGCAAATCAGAGTAGCCCCAACATTGTTGTGATCATGGGCGACGATTGGTCGTGGCCGCATGCAGGGGTTTTGGGTGATTCCGTTGTGAAGACTCCCAATTTCGATCGCATTGCTGAAGAAGGTGTTTTGTTTACAAACGCTTTTGTGTCTGCTCCATCCTGCACGTCGTCTCGCTTTGCAATTGCTACGGGTCAACATCACTGGCGGCTTGGTGATGCGGATAGTTTGGGCGGATCGTTGGCGGAAGGTGTGCCAGTCTATTCGGAGTCGCTGGCCGCGTCTGGATATACTACGGGCTTTTGCAGGAAGGGGGCTGCTCCCAGCAAGCATGCCTATCGGAACCGCGATCCGTTCGGACCCCAGGTTGACGGCTTTTCAGAGTTCATGGACCGTCGAGATTCCGCGAAGCCCTTCTGCTTTTGGTACGGGGCGGGCGAACCGCATCGACCCTATGATTGGCAGGCCAGTGTCAAGGGGCGAATCGATGTGCAGAAAATTACGGTTCCGAAATGTTTGCCTGACAACGAAACCATCCGCACGGATCTGGGTGATTACTATTTGCGAGTTGAAAAGCTGGATCGTCTGGCAGGTGAAATTCTCGCAAAGTTGGAATCTGAACGTCAGTTGGAAAACACAATCGTTGTGATGACCAGTGACAATGGCATGCCGTTTCCTCGCTGCAAAGCAACGCTTTACGACACTGGAACTCGAGTGCCGCTGGCCATTCGCTGGGGAAGCCGATTTAAACGTGGGACCGTTATCGACGACTTCGTCAGCCTGACGGATCTGGCTCCCACGTTTCTACAGGCAACTGGTAACGCTATACCTGCTGAAATGACAGGGCGTTCGCTGCTTGCAAAGCTATTGCCCGATCACTCGGAAACGATTGTTGCAAATCGTGATCATGTGCTGCTGGGGCGTGAGCGGCATGTGTATCGCCGGCCTGCCAGAGCCATTCGGACGAGCGACTTTTTGTATATACGCAACTTCGCCCCCGAAAGCTGGGCTACCGGCAAGGTCAAAGATCGTTTGCCAGACTACGACTTTTCGTTGAACTCATGGCCGACGGATCAAGCTGCGTTTTCTTTCGACGTCGATCCATCGCCGACCAAACAGTGGATGTTGAATCATGCTGACCGTGGAGGCCGTGGTCAGCAGCTTGCTGAATTGGCGTTCGGCGTTGTGCCTGCTGAAGAGCTTTACGATTTGAAGCAAGACTCCGCACAACTGGTCAACGTGGTTAACGACGGCAAGTACGTTGATGTTCGGCAAAAGCTGTCGTTGCAACTGACAGCAGAATTGCGGCAGTCAGGCGATCCTCGTTTTGCATTGCCGACATACGCCACGTTCGAAGTGTTGGGGTGGACCGTTAACCTGCACGATCAGCTTTGGCAGGACGAGCAACAAAAAACTAAAACGATGTTGAGTCTGTTGGCTCAACAATTAAAAAGTGTTGTTGACGTTGTCCCCCGAAACGCGTTGTTGGAATTGCGAAAGGTGCCGATCTGGATTAATCCGCCCTACGAAGCAGTGCGGCCAACGGCGGAATATCATCCAGGCGCCGGATGGTTGAAGGATAATGGGCGAAATCCTGATATGGCGAAATGTGTTGAAATTACAACCGTAGCGAATTTCGCTTTTGAAGATCGTCGGATGCCCTACCTGATGCTGCATGAACTTGCTCATGCGTATCACGACCGTGTTCTGGGTTTTGACCAGCCCGATGTTATTGCCGCATTCGAAGTCGCCAAAGATTCGGGCGGCTACAATGCGGTTCAGCGTTTCAATGGCCGCACGACTGTGATCGACAAAGCCTATGCCTTGTCCAATCATAAAGAGTATTTCGCAGAATCCACGGAAGCCTATTTCGGCCGGAACGACTTCTTCCCATTCGACCGCAAAGAGCTGCAGTCACACGATATTCAGATTCACAACCTGATGCCAAAACTATGGGGTGATCAGTCTCCATAATCGCAGATCGTCTGTGCAGATTGTACTCAAACGATGTGTTCATGCATCAACATAAATAGCAGTTGCTCGAAACTGTGCGATGCGAAATCGCCGAGAGATACGCGCATTTCTGCCAGTTAATTCAGAGCCAGCGGGGCGCCGCAGTTGGAACTTGAAAGTTCAATACTGACGTCTGCTGCTGGAAATCGAAGGCCAGGCCTTCCTTCCTTTCCAGCTGGATAGCGCCAAGTCTCGATAAGCCGCAAGGCATTAGGCTCGGTTTCTTCCCTGATTCACCGAAACCGGGGCTAACGCCCTGCGGCTGATGTGGTTGGCAGAAAACTGACGTTCCAGCAAACCTGGCTCTGTCCAGCTAATGCACCTCTCAAAATATAATGAGGAGCGATTTAGAAGATTTGCGCAATGACACCGGCGTCGACTTCAACTACCTTGATGAAGTCGTTTGCGACGAGAATGTTTCTGAAGGAGATCATTGCGTAATGATACTGACAACGAACCTGCTCCACGTTCGAGACTTATTGCGTTGCGGCTTTGTGTTTATTCTTAGTGTCAGCTTCGCCGGTGCCGTCTGTGCGGATGAACCGTTTGAGGCATTTCTAGCGAAGCACTGCGTTCGCTGTCATGGTCCTCAGAAGGAAGAGGGGGATATTCGGATCGACCAGCTTTCGCGGGATTTCAAGGCGGGCGTGGACAGCCATCACTGGGCGGAGGCGCTTGATAAGATTAACAGCGGCGAGATGCCTCCGAAGGATGAACGGCAACCGACTCAGGACGAGATTGCAGCGTTTGTGATGAATTTGGATTCACGACTAAAAGATGGTCGAGCCGCGCGCATGGCAGCGCGGCCCGCGGTGGCGCATTACCGGCTTAGTCGCAAGGAGTATCAGAACACGGTCTATGACCTGCTTGGAGTTCGCTACGATCCGGCCAAGCCGGGCGAGCTAAACGAAGACACGCTGTGGCACGGTTTTGAACGCATCGGGTCGCAGCTTTCACTCTCGCCGTCGCATGTCGACCGCTATTACCGTGCGGCAGACATCGTGCTGGACCGCGCTTTTCCTGCCACGTCCGCTGAAGCTCGCAAGGTCAGTAAAACTGCCGCCGATTTGCGTTATGGCGGCGGGAAGGACCAGCAGGTGGCGCTGGACCGGTTCGGCATCAAGCGACCATTGCGTTACCTGCTGTTTCCTGGTCGAGTGCAGAACGCGCTGTCCTCGAACTGGTTTGGAAAGACGGGCCCGGAACACAGCGGACTGTATCGTATGCGTCTTCAAGCCAGCGGAATCCGTCCGCCTGGCGGCCAACCGGCACATTTGAGTATCGGCGTGCAGACCGGTGAGGAGACCGTGGATGGGCTCATCGAATTCGACATCACGGCAGCGGAGGACAGTCCGCAGGTTTATGAGTTTGAGGTGTTTCTTGAGATGCCGGCGTCGCTGCATTTTTGTGTGGTTGCCACTGATGTTGTGGACAGAAGAGCCGGCGCGGCCTTCCGCAATGCGCTCACCACAAGGTCGTATATTTTTACTCACAGCAGCGAGACTTCTTTGCTGAACCCCAACGCTCCGCAGATGTTTGATGATAAAGGAAACGGCATCTTCTCAACAGTGATCCTCGATTGGATCGAATGGGAAGGGCCGCTGGTCACGGAAGAAGAAAAATCCCGGCGCAACGACGTGCTGCCGCCCGACGACGCAACTCCTGAAGTGGTTGCGGAACATTTGCAACGCTTCGCCGAACGCGCCTGGCGGAGACCGGTGAAGGCGGAAGAACTGCAGGGTTATCTTCAATCTTTCAGCGACGAACTCGAGGCTGGTGAAAAGATGGCCGATGCTTATCGGATCGCGGTGCAGGGTGTGCTGACGTCCCGAAACTTCATCTATCTCGTCGAGGGTGATCCGTTGCCTCGCGAACGGCTCGCAGACTGGGAACTCGCTTCGCGGCTCTCGTACTTCCTCTGGAGTTCGATGCCCGACGATGGCCTCTTTGCCGCGGCCACAGGCGGCAAACTGAACGGCGAGGGCCTGAAGCAAGAAGTGGATCGGCTTCTGACGGACCGCCGCACTAATCGCTTCATCGATGACTTCTCGCGGCAGTGGCTGCAACTGCACCGAGTAGGCATGTTCCCACCGGACAAAAAACTCTACCCCGGATACGACGACTGGCTGCAGACGAGCATGCGCGCCGAACCGGTCGAATATTTCCGCGAGATGTTTGCGAAGAACCTGCCCATTGACAGCTTCCTTGATTCCGACTGGACGATGGCCAACGCCCGGCTCTGCGATTTCTACGGATTGCCGGAACTGAAGACCGACGGCTTTCAGCGAGTCTCGCTTAAGCCCGAGGATCATCGCGGCGGTCTGCTGACGATGGGCGCGGTACTTGGGTTGACCTCCGACGGAACGCGCCACCGTCCTGTGCACCGCGGTGTCTGGCTCAGCGAAGCGATCTTCAACAAGACACCGCCGTCGCCACCGGCCAATGTTGATCCGATTGAGCCCATTCCGCCCACGGGCACTAAGATCACCATCCGCCACCGAATCGAAGCACACGCTAAGAATGCAAGTTGTGCGGCCTGCCATCGCAACATCGATCCACTGGGGCTGGCCTTTGATCAGTACGATGCCATCGGCCAGTGGCGTACGCGCGAACAGGTTCCAACAGGCGTCGGTGAAGATCCGTTGGTGGATGCTTCCGGCGTGATGCCCGACGGTCGTTCGTTTACCGGTTCTGTCCAATTCAAACAGCTGTTGCTTGAAGACCGTGACAAGGTCGCGCGAGCCTTCATCGAACAACTCTGTACCTACGCTCTACGCCGAGTGCTTACGGTGGATGATCGGGAAGACATCGAGGCGATTGCAGAAGAAGCGAAGAAGAACGATTACCGAGTCAAGGATATCGTGCGCGCCGTGGCGGTGTCGGAATTGATGAGGAAGCGGTGATCAAACAGCGTGGGGCAGGTTTGTAACCTGCCATGATGTCATAAGAAGTGTAAAACCCACAACGCATACGGCAGGTTAGAAGCCTGCCCCACTTTCTAAAGGAAAACACGATGGCCAATTATCTCTCCCAATCCTGGCTCATCAAACGCCGACATGCGCTGCGAGCGCTGGGCACCTGCATCTCGCTGCCCATGCTGGAATGCATGATCCCACTTAATGCGGCCGAACAACAGTCCGCCGCGCCTCGGCGCAGCGCCTTCATCTACCTCGCCAACGGCGTTCATTCGCTGAACTATCAGATCACGAAGCCGGGCAAAGACTATGAGTTCTCCAGGTCGCTCAAGCCACTAGAGAAGCATCGCGATGTCATCACGCCGATCAGTGGTCTGCATCATCCGGGAGCGATCAGTCATCACCACAACTGTATCTCAGTCTGGCTGACCGGCGGAAAAATCGGCCCTTCAGAACGTAATACGATCTCCGTCGACCAGCAGATGGCGCAAGTTACTGCGCAGCATACTCGATACCCTTCGATGGAGATCGCGCTCACGCAGGGTTCTCTTGCCTGGACTGCGGATGGAGTGCAGCTTCCGGCGTTGCGTCGTTGCAGTGAAATCTTCGCGTCGCTGTTTGAGGAACCGAAAGGCGGCATCGCAGCTCAGCGAAGAGCGTTGCGCCGCAAAGCCAGCGTCCTTGATGACAACCTTGCGGAAGTAAGCCGACTTGAGCAGAAAATGGGAGCTGCCGACAAAGGACGCCTTGACCAATACCTCACTTCGGTTCGTGAAGCGGAGATTCGCACGCGGCGAGCTGATGCCTGGCTCGACACGCCGCTGCCCGCCATCTCCGACGCCGACCGAAAACGCACCGACCGCGACATCGCCGCCACCATGGCGGGTGACTATTTCCGCACGGTCTATGATCTTATGGTGCTCGCCTTTCAGACGGATGTCACACGCGTGGCCACGTTCAGTCTGGGAGGTGAAGGCGACGCCTTTGCCATTCCGGAAATCGGCATCACAGAATCGCGCCATCAGCTCAGTCATCACGGCGGCGATGTTGGTTACATGGAAAAACTCACCAATTACGACACCTTCGCTATCGAGCAGTTTAGCTATTTCCTGTCGCGACTCTCGGAGACAAAGGATGTCAACGGCCAGCCGCTGTTGGGCTCCACGATGGCACTCTTCGGCAGCGGGATGTCCTACGGCCACAGTCATGGCAACGCCAACCTTCCGCTGGTGCTTGCCGGTGGTTCAGACCTCGGCCTGAAGCACGGCAGCCATCTCGACTTCAATCAGGGGCACTTCAGTGGATACCAGCTTGATAAGCCAGGTGAACACTATTCGCTTTGCAGTCGCCCCGCAAACCCGGACGCCCACATGAGCAACCTTTTGCTTCTGATGGCTCAGCGCATGGGTGTAGAGACTGACGCGTTCGGTGATAGCAACAAGGTGATCGATTTATAAACTACGGTAGACGCGGGTCTTCGATCATTTTGCAGTTTGCATTACTCAATAATCATTGTTCTCTGCGCTTTGGTTTGGACCGCTTCGGATAAATGATTATTGAGTAATGGAGAGTGAAAAATGCAAAAGGTGTCAGTACGCAAAACAAAGGGCCGCGACCGCATTGAATGTTTATTGGAGAAATCAGTTTGAGGACTAAATCAATGGATATAAGAATTCTGTCCCCGCTGTTGCTGGTGGTATTGTCGCTGCTCGCAAGCACCGCAAACGCCGACGATGAGCCGTTCCGTCCCCAGATTGGAAAATTTCCGCCTCTGGAAAAGGCGCACTCTTATCGTGGCGAACTGGTGTTCGTGGATCATGCCAACCGCCGCGGCAGCATCCGTGTGGAAGGAGCGGGAATGTTTTTCCGCAACGATCCTCACCCCTTTGCTATGCTGCCGTATGGTATCGTTCGCTATCACGGAGCTCCGGCGGATCTTCGAGACATCCCGCTCGGTACCGTGCTGCACGTTCGGGCGTTTCTTCCGCCGGACCCAACGATTTCTGCCGTGCCCGTATTGCCAATCGACAGTAAGACGAAAGACGCGAACCACAACCGCGGCGCGGGTATCTTCCCTGCCGAAAACCACGTTCTGCTACTCGAAGACGAGCCCAGTCACTGCCTTCGCGAAGGACTGGGCTGGAAGCTGAATGAATTGGATATCAAGAACAACGCAGGGATGATCATCGCCAGCCGCGAACCGAACCAAGACGGAAACGGAAAGGACAGCGAAGAGGAACTTACGTTCGATGCTGCCACTCGCATCTGGCGCGGTCGCGAGTGCCTCGGGATTGAGGATCTCATCGCCGAAGGTATCTGGCCCGCCGAAGGAAAGAAATCGCTTGATGGCCAGGAGGTATTACTCGGAATTACCTGGAAGCCCACGCCAAACGGTGTGTTCACTCGGTTTCATGTCTCAGATATTTGGCTGGATGGCACAGCAATCGACCGTGCTGCTCACCATCAGGCTGAGACGCACAAGGCTTTCATTCGCAGCCGTTGGATGCCTGCATGGGTTGATGCTGTTGAGTATGGCAAGTTCGGTCGCGCCACCGTGACCGTGACGTTGTTTGGCGGTATGGATGATTCGCTATACGCCGATTTCAAGAAGGATGTCTCGGCCACGATGAATGCTTCCGAAAACACGTTAAAGCACCTGGGCGGAAATTATGGTCCTGCGCACATGGCATCCAAAGGCCCCATCATCGACGTCATCAAGTCGACCGGCGAAGTGCCTTTGGGAAGCAGTGGCATTCAGATCCGTTTTGAGACCGACTTGATCATCGAAGGCATCCGCCCCGGCAGAGTCGTCCGTGTCAGCCCCGCAAGCTGGCCTCAGGTAGACGTGCCTCGAGAAGAATTTCTGGGCGATGGCAGCCACGAAGACCGTTTTCCAACACCGGACATCTTCCCGAAATATTGACGCTTCATCGTTCCTGGTTCTTTGTTGTTCAACGAGACGCCGAGAATCCGAAACTACAAACTAAGAACGACGAACATGAAACACACATTCCTGACCGCCTTCTTTCTCGCAACGTTCACCCCGCTGCACGCCGCCGATCCGTTCCCTCCGCTCGACGTCTCGCTGCTTGATCCGACGACTTTTGCGGAGCGCATCGGCAGCACGCCGGAATCCCTGGTCCAGGGTGATGCCGAAACCGTTAGGCTCGGCCCCAAGGCGGTCGTGTGGTGCCAGCAATCGAAGCCGCACTGGAAGGGCACCACGTATGGAGCAGGGCGGGAGGCAGGTGTGCGGCATCTGCGCATCGGCTTTACGCAGACGCTGCCGGTAGGCAGTGTGTTGGTGGGTGGTGGTGGTTCGCTGAGTGTGCTGAAGACGAACGCGGCTTATCCGGGCGATCTGGCGGATGATTCTCAGTGGCTGCCAGCGCAGCGTTTGGTCAACGGCGCGGAGTCGACCGCGGAGATCGCAGCCGGCGACTACGGACTTTGGGTGTTGCCTCCGGGGACATCGACTCGGGCGCTGCGTTTCAGCCACACGCCAGCTGCTGGCGATCGCGAGTCAGCGATTCAGCTTGCAGGTGTCTGGCTGCTGCCAGATCGCCTGGGCAATGTCGCACCTCAGGCGTTGGTGCAGTCGCGAGCCCGGGATGATGTTTCGATGAAGCTCGTCGATGAATCGCACAACCGCACATGGCAGGCCTGGGAGAACGCGGAAGACGGCGCGCCGCTGCCGGTGTCCGCCGAGCATCCCGAAATCGTCACGCTCACATGGCCAAAGCCGGTGAAGCTCAGGGGCGTCTGCCTGTTATGGGCGGGCTTTGCGGCATGTAAGATTGACGCCTTCACGGGGGCCGACGACGCCAACGTGCGTGAAGCCCCCGAAGCATCGTGGGTTCGTGTTGGCAGCGGGAGCGACTTGCAAACCTGGTATCCATCTCAACTCGGGCCGAACTGGGTTCCGTTGGATCGCGAAGTGAGCACGCGGGCCTTGCGTCTCCGCATAACCGCACCATCCATCGGCGGACATTCCCACTTGGACGGCAAGTTCAAAGAAGGACGCCGTGTGTGGCTCGGTGAACTCATGGCCCTCGTGCCGTTGCGCGAAGCCACGCTGACGAGTCTCATATTGCCGAAAACAAACGAGGAGCCGCCGCCGATTCCTGTGAAGTTCACGTTGCCCGAAGCGGGACTTGTGACGCTCGTTATTGACGATAAAGCGGGGCGTCGAGTTCGCAATCTGGTGAGCGAAACGCCTTTCCCTGCTGGCGAAAACATCGCGTGGTGGGATGGCAGCGATGATCTGCTCCGCGATCCCGAAGCGGCGAAGCATGGTGTCTATCACATCCCGTCGCGGCCCGTCGCACCCGGCGAATACACAGTGCGCGGCCTGTGGCGGAAGCCGCTGAGCCTGCACTACGAGTTCAGCATCTACAACGCTGGTAAGCCCGCGTGGACGACTGCCGATAACACCGGATGCTGGCTTACCACGCACACGCCGCCGACGAGCATGGCTTTCGTGCCTGGCAGCCGCACGGCAGACGGGCAGCCGCTCATCTTCATGGGCTGCTATGTCGCCGAGGGTGGGCATGGATTGCAGTGGTTGCGAGACGACGGCACTAAGGTCGGCGGTCAACATTGGGTCGGCGGTCATTGGACCGGCGCGCCGACTCTGGCCGTCGATTCTAGCACCAATGCCAACGCGGATCACCTGTGCTACGTTGGCTCCGTGTGGGAAGGCGAACTGCGTCTCACGGCGAAAACCAAAAACATCGGCGACCAGCCCATCTTCAAAACTCAACTCGGAGATGACCCTCGCCCGAAGAAACCCACGGACCCCAGGCCGGCGCTCATCGAAGGTTTCGAAGGCGGAGATCGCCAGTTCGTGCTGAGCGGACTCGCGGTGCATGATGGCCTCCTTGCCTGTTCGATGCTGCGACAAAACGAACTGCTCTTCGTCGATGCCAAGTCCGGCTCGCTCACTGGTCGTCTCGCCGTGAACAGCCCGCGCGGCGTCACCTTTGATGGCAGGGGCCGCATGCTGGTGCTCAGCGGCAATCAACTGCTTGCCTACGCATCGGCCAGGGCGACCACAGCCGAAACGATCATCACGCAGGACCTCGAAGACCCAAGACACATCGCCATTGGCCACGCAGGCCAGTATTTCATCAGTGATCGCGGCAACTCGCATCAGGTCAAAGTCTTCACCTCCGCCGGTAAGCTCATCACAACGATTGGCAAATCCGGAGCACCGACTGTTGGCGAATACGATCCGCAGCACATCAACAACCCGAACGGCATTGCGATTGATTCGCAAGGACGTGTGTGGGTCGCCGAAAACGACAACTACCCGCGCCGCGTTTCCGTATGGTCGGCAGAGGGCAAGCTTGTTCGAACGTTCTACGGTCCCACCGAGTACGGCGGCGGCGGTGTGCTCGATTCGCGCGATGCGAACGTGTTCTTTTACAAAGGCCTCGAGTTCGCGCTGGATTGGAACGGCGGCAGCGATTCGCTGAAGCGGGTCTTCGCACGCCCCGATCCGTTGCTCGATGCGCATTACGGACACTTCTCGCCCGACTGGCCGCTATATCCGTCGCGCGGGCAGGGTAGGCGGTACTTCACCAGTTGCTACACGCACACTCCTACGGGAGGAGACAACGTCGCTTTCATTTGGCTCGACACCGGCAAAGAAGCCCGACTTGTCGCCGCACTCGGTGATGCGCATGCGTGGAAGTTCCTTCGTGAGCAACCCGAGTTCCGTACGGTGTGGCCCCCAGGTTCGAAGCCCGAAGAGGAGAATCCACAGCCAGACAAGCACGCCACCTTCCTCTGGATGGACCTGAACACCGACCGCAAACCGCAGCCTGCCGAACTGCGGATGATTCAGGGCGAAGCACGCGGCGTCACTGTCAGCCGCGATCTCGATTTCATCGTCTCGCGGCGAGGTGAAGACATAGTCATATTCAGCCCCACGAGCATCGACGTGCAGGGGGTGCCACACTATGACTTCAAGCCCCAGCGTCTCGGACCGGCAGGGGGCAGGCCACCTTCCAGCGGTGGCGATCAAACGCTGCACCGCGACGACTGGACAATCTCGACGAACGCCACCGCGCCATTCTCGTCGCACGGCCTCGGGGGGATGTTCCAAGGCGAGCCGCGCTGGAGCTACCCGAGTCCGTGGCCCGGCCTCCACGCCAGCCATGAAGCCGCCGTACCCAATCGCCCCGGCATGGTCGTCGGCCACACGCGCTTGCTTGGCGATTTCATCAACGGCCCCGCCGGGCCGATGTTCGGCATCAATGGCAACATGGGGAACATGTATCTCTTCACCGCGGACGGATTGTTCGTGAGCACCTTGTTTCACGACATCCGCCTGAGGCCGAACTGGGCGGCCCCCGTCGCCACGCGCAACATGGACGTCACCGAGGTCTCGCTGCACGACGAGAACTTCTGGCCCAGTATAACGCAGACACCCGATGGCAAGGTTTTCGTCATTGATGGCGGCCGCACCAGCCTCGTGCGAGTCGATGGGCTCGACACCCTGAAGCGCCTGCCCGATCAAAACATCACCGTCTCCACTGCCGATCTCGACAAAGCCCGCGACTGGTTCTCCCGCGCCGAACTCGCGCGGCAGAAAGCCCGCGGCACCGGCATCCTGTCCGTGCCACTGCGTACCGCCGCACCGGCAGTCGATGGCAGACTTGACGACTGGCCTGCCACCGCCGACTGGGCCATGATCGACCGTCGCGGCACAAAGGCCAACTTCAACAGCAACTCACGCCCGTACGAAGTGAGTGCCTCGCTCTGCATCGCCGGCAACCGCCTCTTCGCCGCCTGGCGGACGACGGAAAAAGACCTGCTCAACAACAGCGGCGAGACACCCAACGCACTCTTCAAAACCGGAGGCTGTCTCGACCTTATGTTGCAAACCAGCACCGACCAGCGTCTGCTGGTGACGGTGGTCAAAGGTCAGCCACGCGCCGTGCTGTACCGTTCCAAAGTCCCCGGTACCACACAGCCCGTTGCGTTCAGCAGTCCCTGGCGGACGATCAGCATTGATGTCGTCGAAGACATCACTTCGCAAGTCACCTTCGCCACCGACAAAACAGGCAACTACGAAATCAGCGTCCCGCTGGCTACGCTGCATTGGACACCCAAAACCAGCGACATCGTCCGAGCCGACATCGGCGTGCTACGGGGCTCGAACGGACAAACGACACAACGCGTTTACTGGAGCAACAAAGCCACCGCCATCACCGCCGACGTCCCGAGCGAAGCCGAACTCACGCCGAAATTATGGGGACAGTGGAAGGTGCAGTGATCATCGATTGAGCGTGCATCGCGCCGCCGCCAGATTCGTCCGCCGCGAAAGGCGACCATCTCTTGGGTCAACAGCTCATTTAACGATCTAGCTCAATATCGCATTTACGATGGTGCCTGGTTGTCCGTCGGTCAGAGTCTGATCTTTATTGCTGCGGTGAAACGTTAGTTCTTTGTGGTCGAGTCCAAACAGGTGCAGCAATGTTGCGTGGTAATCGAAATGGTTGACAACATTTTCGATGGCTTTGTGGCCCCACTCGTCCGTCTTGCCGTGAACGTGTCCGGCCTTGAAACCACCACCAGCCACCCACATGCTGAATCCGTATGTGTTGTGGTCCCGACCGATTTTTGTTCGACCGGCATCGTTTTGTACAACGGGTAGACGCCCCATTTCACCGCCCCAGTGTACAACGGTGGAATGCAAAAGGCCTCGCTGCTTCAAATCTTTCACCAACGCCGCAGAGGGTTTGTCCACTTTCTGACAGGCTGCCGGCAGTCGGCTGAGAATACTGCCGTGACTGTCCCAAAGCTGATTCGCCGTGTAAACCTGAACAAACCTGACACCTCGCTCAATCAGTCTTCGAGCAATCAGGCAACGACTGCCGTAATCAGCCGTTACTGTCTCGTGAATGCCGTACATTTCCTGAGTCGCTTTGGTTTCCTGGCTGATGTCCAGTGCTTCTGTCGCAGCTGTCTGCATTTTGGCGGCGAGCTGATAACTTGCGATTCTGGCTTGCAGATCGGTGTTGCCGGAATGAGCTGAAATGTGATTGGCGTTGAGCTGTTCCAGAAATTCCAGAGCCCGCTTTTGGATGGCACCTTTCATGTGCGGCGGCGGAGTGAGATCCAGAATTCGCGGTTCTGTTGGGCGAACAACGGTTCCCTGGTAAATTGACGGCAACCAACCGTTCGACCAGTTTTCAACGCCCAGAACAGGCAGTTGTCCGGGATCGATTAACGCCAGAAACGCGGGAAGGTTGTCTGCGTCGCAGCCGAGCCCGTAGGTTAGCCAGCTTCCCAGCGAAGGCCGCCCTTCAACCGTGCGACCGGACTGTAAAGCTCGGATTGACTGACCATGATTGTTGACTCCAGTCTTCATGGATCGAATCAGGCAGATGTCGTCGGCAATTGTGGCAGTGTGAGGAATCAGTTCCGAAAGTTCCATTCCACATTCGCCGCGTGGGCGAAACTTCCATGGCGATGCAAACACTTTGGAACTGGCCTGAGCGGCATTGTCATATTTAATTTCGCCCGGAAACTGCTGGCCGTCGTACTTTGCCATTTCTGGTTTTGGGTCGAACATGTCATGATGACTGGGGCCGCCCTGCATCCACAGAGAAATCATCGCCGTTGCCTGCGGCTGCAATGTTGGACTTGTGGGGGCTGTGTCAAACGTTGTCTTCTGCAGGTTTGGCTTCTTGAGTTCCGCCGCCGCATCTTCGCGGTTCAGCAGCCACGCCAACGCAACGCTGCCGACACTCATGGCAGACGACGCCGTGAAGTGTCGACGAGTCGATTGTTGTATGGATTGTTGGTCAGTCATGTCAGTCAATCCAGATAGAGGAACTCGTTGGAACTTAACAGCATCTGACACAAAATCGCCATCGCTTCCTGTGGAGCTGATCGCTTTGGCGGAGTTTTTCCGTCCGGCTTGTATGCCGTCGTTGCAGCCAACGCATCTGTTTGCTGTTGTAGAAAGTGTTCTGCCATGCTGATTTCAGATTCATTGGCATTTCGGCTGTAGATCAGCTTCCACGCGTTCTGAATTTGCAAAGCGGTGTTGTCCGGCGAATCGGTTTGCAGACGTTCGGCCAGATATCTGGAATATTCAATCACAAGGTCGCTGTTCATCATCAGCAGCGATTGAGTTGAATTGGTTGATGGTCGGCGCATGTCGCAGTTTGGTGCCATGGCCGGGCGATCGAAGGTGTCCAGCACAGATAATGGTCGACTTCGCCGAGTCTGAATGTAAATGCTGCGACGAAACTGTTCGCCCTTTAGGTCGATGACGGCTCCTGGTCGTCCGGCGTTCAGGTTTTCTTTGCCAACGACAATTCTTCCAACTTGATCTGCCATAACGGGAACAGGTGGCCCGAACGCTTTCGTGTTCAGTTTGCCCGCAATCGCCAGCATGCTGTCGCGAACGACTTCTGCATCCAGTCTGATCAGTCTGAAGCCACCGTACAATTCGTTGTCCGGGTCGGCGGCTTCCAGTTTTTCAATGGTGCGAACGGATTGTTGCCAGGTTGTTGATGTCAGGATCAAGCGGTGGAGGTGCTTGATGCTCCAGCCACTGGAGATGAATTCCGACGCAAGCCAGTCCAGTAATTCGGGGTGAGTCGGCGTCTGGCCCAGCATTCCAAAGTCGCTGGGCGTTTCTACCAGACCTCGACCAAAGTGATGCCGCCAGACACGATTCACTAAGACTCGAGCGGTCAAAGGATGATTGGCATTGGTGAGTCGTCTGGCAAATGCAAGTCGCCGTCCACTGCTTGGCATATCAGCAGAATTGGACGGAATCTGTTGCAGATCGGTTGTTAGCGAAACAACCGTCAAACCGGCAGGAGAAAGCTCTTGCTTCGGTTGTTCATGGTCGCCTCGATAGAACAGTTTCGTCGTGGGAAGTCGCCCCGGTGTCTCCAATAACGCCCGAACAAAATTTTCCTTCGGCTTTGTGCCTCGAAGTTTTTTTGCCGCATCGGCCATCTTCTTTAGTTCGTCGTCCGCTTTCTTGTCGTACAGGTATAACGAACCGGCAGTGACGTTCAGGCTTGGATGTTTCTTTAGAATTGCCGTTTGTTCAGCAGAACGTTGCTTTGCGGTAGTCGCATGTGCCGACCGAGCTAATTCGTGGATATCTTCGGGCAGCTTCGCCAGTTGTTTTTCGAATGTTGCATTAATGTATTCTGTTTGCTTCGCTTTGTGTTCGGCATCCAGTTTCTTTGCATTCGCTTCGACTTCGGCGGCAAGCTTACGATCTGCGTCCGTGTAAAGTGAAACTCTTCGCTGAGCGGGCGTCTTCCATTGCTCACAATCGAATGCCGGTTCAAAGATCGCTCGCATGCGATAATAATCGGCCTGCGAAATTGGATCGTATCGGTGATCGTGACATTGAGCACACCCAACTGTCATGGCCATCAACGATGATGATACGATTTTCAACGTGTCGGCGACTGTGTCGTTTTGAGCAAGTGCTTTGTCTGGCACGGCGTCTCCGGTTCCGTCGGGGGCCATCCGCAGGAAGCCTGTTGCAGCAAGTAGTTTTGCGTCGGCAGTTGATAGGTTGTTGATTGGTGACGTGATCAATTCGTCGCCCGCAAGCTGTTCTGTGATGAACGTGTCGTACGGCTTGTCTTCGTTGAATGATTGAATCACGTAGTCGCGATATCGCCACGCATGTGCGCGTTCTGTGTCGACATCTGTGTAGCCTTCACTGTCTGAATAGCCGGCGATGTCCAGCCAGTGACGAGCCCAGCGTTCGCCGTAGTGCGGCGACTGCAGCAATTCGTTAATCAGCTGAGCCCACGCGACGGTGGCATCTTTGTTGGTGGCATTTTTGCTGGATGCTGCTTCAAAAGCTTCAACGGCTGCTGGCGTTGGTGGCAGTCCAAGCAGGTCCATGTAGGCTCGACGAATTCGTGTGGCCGGTGTCGCTGTAGGGCTGAAAATAAATCCACCAGATTCCAGTTTTTCCAGTACAAACGCATCAATCGGATTGTTGACTTTCGATTCGCCTGTGACTTCCGGGACGGGTGGTGAATGAATCGGTTGAAACGACCAGTGGCTGCGTTCTTCTTCCGTAATCAGCATGGAATCATCCAGCGATTCCGGTTCAGCTCGCACAGTTTTAGCGCCCGCAGCAATCCAATCGTGAATCAACTTTGTGTCGGCTGCGGTAAGTTGCTTGCCTTCGCCCGGCGGCATTTCTCCATCCTGAATCCGTTGCATCAGCAGACTCTCGTCGGGCTTGCCTGCCACGATTGCTGTGCCGGATTCGCCACCTGTGGCCATCAGTCGCACCAACCGCAGATCCAGCCCACCGCTGACTTCCTGTTCTTCGCCATGACATTGAAAGCAATGCGTTTTCAAAATCAAACGGACGTGAGTTTCAAAACGAGGTGACTCGGCCGTGACTTGCGAAGGCGTTTCTTCAGCCAGAATCAAAGCAGGTGCGAATAGTATCGCGAGGTGCATAACTAAGCGACAGGGCATTGCGACCCTCGTTCAGATAAGGTGGGATTGAAAAAGGCGGAGCTGGCGGGGAACTGAATTTTGACAACAACGTGTTCAGAATCCAAGACCTATCACGAAATTCGTCGTCAAAGCCGTGAATGAGTGCAAGTGGCCTCGGAGAATTAAGCCGCAGTCTGCTGGTAGTGACGCATCGTGATAGATTGAGCGTTGCGGTTACCACCGAGGATGCTGATCAGTCGGTGGATGAACTCAACTATGCGAGCGATGTCACGCAGGTCATCTCCTACTTGCTCGCATTGCGGGGATTGGTCATTGGTTCACGGAACTGATTTCCTTGACGAACCTCAACAGCAGCGGGTGCGCGGGGTCGGCCATTTGGCCGTGGTTGTAACCGTCAAGTTCGTAGATACGGGTGTTGGGATGTTTGACGACCTGCATCATGCGCCATAGGTAGGCATTTTCTTCGTAGCGTCCGAGCATTTCCAGTTCTCGATCGCCCGTGATCAGCAGCAGGGGAGGGCAATCCGGACGGACGTGGAATAGTGGTGCCATGTCGTCGATGATGGGTTGGTTGCCGTCGATACCACGTTCTGCTCGCACAGTAAAATGCGTGATTGTGTGACCGCTGAACGGTATGAGCCCCGCGATTTGATCGGCGTCGATGTTGTGAGCCGCCAGCCAGCGTTTGTCGAGCCCGATCATGCTGGTCAGATATCCTCCCGCCGAATGACCGCTCACGAAGACTTTATCGCTGGAGCCTCCATACGTTTCAATATTGCGAAGGGTCCATGCAACGGCAGCGGCGGCGTCTTCGATGTAAGCGGGAGACTTGACTTTCGGGCTAAGTCGATAGTTAACCGCGACGACCGCAATGCCTTGTTCTCGCAGTTGCCGGGGGATTGAACGATTGCCGGAAGTCAGGCCTCCACCGTGAAACCACACAACAGTTGAATACGCTCTGCCATCGGTGGGGTAGTAAACGTCAAGCCGGCAGCGTTCTTTCATGTAGTCTGTGGCGTCGTCTGCTTCTCGGTACAAAACGTTTTCCACTGTTTTGTATTCCGTCTTCGGTTCTTTCAATTGTTGAGCGAACGTGACCTCGGCCAGCGCAAAGCAGCAAGTAAGGATCGTCAGAAATTGGGGCAGGATTCGCACGAAGGTGTTCCTTAGCGGAAGTGTTTGGGTGCAGGAGATCATCAGATCTTAGCGAGCTTGAAGACCGTCGCCAGTGTGGATGAACTGTGATCGACTGCAGGTTGAGCGGTACGTGATGCAGTGCGGCTGCTTCTTTAGATTGGCAGCTGGATCTTGTGAAACCCAGTTGTCACCGTTTGTGATTCGCGATGTGGAAGTCTTTGGCCTGGTTTCGCCGTGGTGAGTTGTACACTGAAGGATTATTTCCATGTTTAATTCGTGGTCGCAGACCAGGTCGTGTTCAAACCACAACGGCGTGGTCTGCGACTACGTATTAAACGACTGTCTTTTCCAGCATTAACATCGTTCACGGCCTTGTGCCGTAAAACTGAATGTTTGGGAACCGGCTGAAGCCCTTCGCTATGGTCAATTGGACGTCTATTTGCTGCGAAGGGTGACAATTACGCAGGTAATTCTTGAGGTTGTTGAGCGTTGGTCTGGATTCTGCACTGAATCCTGTTGTCACACGATTATCGCGCCCTGCACCATGGTTGAGTCGGCCGACGTTTTCTATTGCTGGACGGGAACTAAGCCTGGAATCTTCGTTCGACGCGCAGTAGTGAGCTTAGGGGCTTTTTCAAACGGTCTGGGTTGTGCTATCGTCTGTCTCTTGTCGTTTTATCTGGCTTTACTTTTAATGACCCATGCAGCTTAAATTTCTCGGAACCGGCGGCTATCACCCCAACGAGCGGCGACACACGGCCTGTTTGTTGCTGCCCGAAATCGGTCTTGCGCTGGATGCAGGGACGGGTTTTTTCCGAGTTCAACAGCAGCTGCAAACTGAGACGCTGGACGTCTTTTTAACTCACGCGCACCTGGATCATGTGTGCGGTCTAACGTTTTTTCTGGTGCCAGTACTGAAGGGCGATGTCAAATCGTTGCGGGTTCACGGCACGAAAACGACTCTGGACGCAGTGCGGCGTCACTTGTTTGCTTCCGAATTGTTTCCCGTTGATCCTCCATACGAATGGTGTGAATTGCCCACTTCGATGGAAATGGAAGTTGGCAATGGTGGCCGGCTAAGATGGATTGGGTTGGAGCATCCAGGAGGTTCGATTGGCTATCGAATTGACTGGCCCGATCGATCGTTGGCCTATATCACAGATACGACGGCTCCCGGAAATTACCTGGCGTTTATCAAAGGTGTCGACGTACTTATTCACGAGTGCTACTTTCCCGATGAAATGCACGAGTGGGCTGAAAAAACCGGACACAGTTCTTCCACTGCGGTTGCTGAACTGGCTTGCAAGTCTGGCGCGAAAAGGCTTTATCTTGTGCATGCCGATCCTCAGCACACAGAAGACGATCCGATTGGTTTGGAGCGAATTCGAGCAATCTTTCCGAATACAGAACTGGCGGAAGATCTTCAACAGATTGACTTCTGAAGGTTTTAATCATCGTGTCACTGCGACCATCTGTGGATTGAGTCGGCTGGAATTGGCAGAAGGAAGCGTGCGTGAGCGAGCAGGTATCCAATTTAGACGCAACGTTGTTGTTGCAGCTGCGTAGTCCGGTTGATGGCAGTGCGTTGCAGTACGACGAACAGCAGCAGTTGGTGACGTCTGCGGGCAACGCTGCTTCGTGGAAGGTGATTGACAGCATTCCTCGATTTGTGGACGACCAACACTTAAAGAGCTTCGGCGACCAATGGACCACGTACGAGGTGGCTCATGTTGACGAAGACCAGGCGACTTTCACCGCCAAGACAGGAATGCCTTTGAATCAGCTGGCAGGTTTACGCGTGCTGGATGCGGGCTGCGGTGGCGGTCGCTATTCGAAAATTTGCGGCGAAACAGGGGCCACGGTCATCGGTGCCGATCATAGTCGAGCCGTTGATAAAGCTCGGCAGCTCTGTTCTGGTTTGCCGGACGTGCGTTTTGTGCAGGCGGATCTGAAACAGCTTCCGTTGGAACCCGCTTCATTCGATTTTGTGTTTTCGATTGGCGTCATGCATCATGATTCCAATACACGAAACGTTTTTGATGCGGTGGCAAAGTTAGTGAAGCCTGGGGGGCGTTATTCTGTTTGGTTGTATCGCCGCAATCAGTGGTGGCAGGAAGCGATCAATAGCGGTTTGCGAGCTATGACAACTCGACTTCCTGCAGTGATGCTGAAGCCGTTTTGCCATTTGGGGGCGGTTTTGGGAGGCATTCCGCTGGTGAATCGCACGGCCAACAAGCTGGTCAACTTTAGTGCTCATCCCAATTACGAAAACCGAGTGTGCGACACCTTTGATTGGTGGGCACCGCAGTACCAGTATCACCATACCGAATCAGAACTGTTGTCCTGGTTTGGTGACGCAGGGTTCGAACAGACGCAGGTTTTGCCTCCGGAAAAACAGGGCCGCTTTTACAATTGGGCGTATCAGAAAAATCTGCTGATTGGCAGCGGAGTGAACGTGACGGGAATTCGTTCGCCGGAAAAATGATTCTGGTTCTGGAAGTTCACTGTCGTTTTTTACTTCACAGCGTGCTAAGGATTTGCAGGTTCAGCTTTTGTGGCTTCGGAAGCAGTTGGCGGTGCAATTGCCGTTGTTGGTTGATCGTCCGGTTGTTCTTCCGGAAGCAGCGGTTTGTATCGGTAATAGACTTCCAGTGTTAAGGTTGCCAATGCAGTGGTCAGCAGGCGACCGCCCTGTTTGGAGTGGATGGCCCCGGTTCTTGGTTTCCAGCTTCCCGTGGCTGGGCCGGCTGTTTCCTGAGTTGCAATCAAGTCGTCTCGCATGCGAACGTTCCAGCGTTCCCATTCTTTGCCGCCCCAGTTTTTCATGACTTGAGTTGCGAAGTACAGCGAATACAGATTGTCGTACGGGCCCGCCTTGTCCAGAAGGGCAACGCCTGCGCGAAGATCGCCGTCGTCTCGCCCCCAACCAAGGTACATTCGGCTAAGCAGCGACATGGCCGTGATGGCTCCGGAGTAGCTCTTCTTTTCCACCTCGTAACCATAGCGTCCTTCGCGATCGACCTGCACGCTGTCAAGGTAATACATGATTCCCTGAAACGTTTTGTCGGGGACTTTGATGCCTGCTTTCTTTGCAGATATCAAAGCCATCACCTGAATTGCGGTGACGGATGTGGAGCCAGGTTCCTGAGGATTGTATCTCCAGCCGCCGCCTTTAGGGTCCTGGGAATTTACGATGAACTTGATCGCTCCCTCGGCTGGCGACTTTAAACGACGGTCTTTGGTGATGCCGTACGCTTCGCACAATGCCAGAGTGGCGGCACCGTGAACGTAGTACGCTTCGTTGGGGGCTTTGTCGTCGCTGTTCTTGTTAATCATGCCTCGCAGGTCGTAACCCGCCGGCGTGTTGACGCCGATCTTGGTCAAGAACGTGAGCCCTGCGCCGACTTGTTTTTGATAGTTGCCATCCTGGTGAGTCTGGCCAGCCGCCAGAAACGGCAACAGGGCATACGCTGTGCCTCCAATAGGATTGTTGACCGTCCCCGGGTTGGTGCATTGACCAACTAAAGTGAAGTCCCAATAGCCTTGAGGATGCTGGACAGACAACAGCCATTCCAGTGCTTTTTGCACGGCAGATTCACTGGCCTGAGATCCTCCAAACTTTTGCAGCAACGCCTGACGACCGGCGTCGCTGTGGTTGTCCATCGCTGCCGCATCCGCTGACGCAGGTTCTGTGGATGTGGGCTCTGTTCCCGTGGGAGTTTCCGGAAGAGTCGTCTCTTCCATGACTGGTTCAGTGGTCTGTTCAGGTTCTGCTGCTTCGGCAGGCATTTCGGGTTCTGGTTCTGGCTCCTCCGGCGGTTCTTCTTCGACGGGTTCTTCAACCATCTGCTCGGTTTGTTCGCCTTGTTCTTCTGCTGGTGGTTCGATTGGAAGCGGGTCTTCGATTTCTGTGATTTCGGATGCGAATGCGGCCATAATTGGAGTCATGGGAACGTCGACTTCAAATTGAAACCGAATCAGACTTAAAAGAAACACGGCGACCGCAAACAAAAGCGTGCTGGAAACCAATGAGCGACCGCTTTTTTTGAGTTCTTCTTTGGCTGTTCTTTGCTTCGGTTTCAAGTCCGCTTTTTTTGCTTTGACGCGAACCAGGCTGCGCGCGGCAAGCTTGGCAGCTCGAACACGCTCCACCAGTTTTCTTGTGTTTTGGGGACCGCGTTTCCGGTTGCGTTTCGTTTTTCTGCTTTCAACTGGCGATGCTGAATCAGCGTGTTCTGATTTGCTTGCAGGCACGTCGATGTCGGAGTCGGCTTTCGGTGTGCCTGAAGGGTTTTCTGCAACAGAATCGGGAAACGAAAGATTGCCCGAGGGCAGGGCAGACTTAGTAACGTCTGGTTCGGCCAGTGATGAAGCCGTTGTTACGGGTGCCTGCAAGTGATCGGTTGAGTAAACGCCAGCCGCAGTGTTTGGCCCACCTGGTGTGCTTAGTCTGGCTGCGGTCCATGTCGTTGCCGTGCCACCGGTGTCTTGCTTTTGTTCAAGCCGTGCCAGGTCGTGTTTCAGGTCTTCCAGGCTGATTGATCCGGCCTGTTCCGCAAGTGACGAGAACTTTTTCGACAACTCCAGGTATTGTTGCGACAGCGAGGCGTGATGCAAAGAAGCTTCGGCGGCATCTTCAGCTCTGGTCCGAAGCAGCCGTGAAAAGTCTTCGCGGGTTGGTTGAATGCCTTCTGGGTTGTTGGCGTTGATGTGCGGCATCAGGATTTGCTAGCGGCCCGCTGAAAGGGACTCCCTGTGTCAGCGAAGGGGCGATCTTCCATGCCACCCATGCGGTACTAGTGTACGCAGCCTGCGTCGTCCTGCAATTCAGTGTACTTCTACTTCATGAATTTTGAGGAAAAGTCGCGATGCTCGATTGTCGGATGCCTTTTAATTCAGTGTTTTGCGTTCGAAAAGATTATGGTCAGGCCAGCTGAAAACTCGATTGACGGCAGAGTGGATGGGGCCGTCGATTTGTGTGGCCAGTCGTTCGCCTGAAGCGGCTTTGTCTGTGTTAAACAAAACCGCCCACGACATGCCATCGCTGCGTCTGACCAGTAATGTTGAAGTTCCCGCCAACGCCCCGTTATGCCAGATGTTGATTTGATTCAGTGCTGATTCCGCTGGACGGATTGGGCGTACATTCCAGCCACATCCATACCAGATGGAGCTTCCGGATGTTGTGTCCTGAAGTTGCGGCCTTGCAGCCATCGTGATAAGTGATGCTTCGTTCAGCAATGGCTGTTGCCTGGAATCCAGGGCTGCCACAAAACGCAGCAAGTCGGGGGCAGTTGAGGTCCATCCTCCGTGAGCATCCATGACTTCAAGATCCCATTGTCCATACGGGGCTTCAACGGGAGCCGCAATTTTTGGCACTGCACCTCGTTGAGCACGTTCCGGAACCGACCAGAATGGCGTGTGAGTGCTGATGGTTTGTGGGTAGTAACGGACTTCATTCTTTAATCTGTCTTCCAGTCGTGTTTTACCAGGTTGCGTTTTCAGCATCTTGCAGGGAGTAAGTACACGCTGTTTGATGAAGTCTTCGTACGGCATGTCCGTGACGGCTTCGAGCACCTGAGCCAGTACGCTGTAGCCGAAGTTGGAATAGGCGTAGCGTTCGCCTGGAGCGAAGTCGAGCGGCTGAGATAGTTGATAACGGAGGATGTCTTTGCGTCTTGCCGCACGTTTCAGGTCTTCTTTGCGAGTGATGTTCACGATCTGAAACATAGGGTCCGGGCTGATGTCTCGGTCCCAGCCGCCAGAATGTTGCAGCAAATGTCGGACGGTAATGTCGGCCCATCTTTGATCGCCGGTTCGTGACAGTTTGAAGCTTTTGGTTTTTAGAACAGGCAGCACCGGTGTGTCTAACGAAAGCTTGCCCTCTTCGATCAGCATCAAGGTTGCTACGGCGGTGATCGGTTTCGAAATGCTGGCAATTCGCATGACCGAATCTGGCTGCATCACTTCCTGCTTGTTGATGTCGGAATACCCAAATCCTCGAGCGTAGACCAACCGTCCGTTTTTTGCGACGGCCAGGGTGGCACCTGCCACGTTGTTCTGTTTGATGAACGTGCTCATCAGTTCGTCAAACGGGTTAAGCCGTTCGTCCTTCAGGCCCGATTCCGGAACTGGACCGGCGGGAATCACCAGCGGCCGGTCTTCCTGCTTCTTCTGCCACACGACCGTGTACAGCTTTTTATCCTGAAAGGTTACCGAACGTTCGATTACCGGGAAGTAGTTTTTTGTTAACAGATCTGCTTGTTGTGTTTGTAGTTCCGTTTCGGAGATGTTTAAAAGTATGAGCCACGGGATGTTGTCTGTGTTTTTTTGGAACTCACATTCAAACAATTGCCGCGACCGGCTTGCGCGAACCTTAATTTCAGACACAATCATGTTTTCGGTCGCCGCGCGTTCAACCAGAGCCTTCATCTGAGCCGCCGTTTTGCCTCGAACGGCCAGCGGAAATTCATCAGCAGTGACAGGGCAGTTGAACGCCCCCCACGCAGCGAATGCGATTAGCAGGTTCAGAAATCTGCGATGGTGGCTGGCATTCGTCATCGATATTGGGCTGTCGGTAAGTGGGCAGGGCTGAAAGCGACTTTCGCGGCAGAAATACGCGTTCTGTTGTATTCAGATTCGCGGCGAATCCAAGCTAATTGACGTCCGTTTAGTTCCTGTTTTAAGTCTTTTTCTGCGGAACTTCGTTTTCTTTCCAAAAATTGCGCAGCAGCTTGTCGCCTAAGTACACTAACAAGGGCTTCGCCCTTGACGCCAGTGGCGTGGTTGGCTGGAAGACATGGAACGCTCGAATCGCCGAGCCGCTCCGTTGTCACTACGGCCCAAATGCGCGCTTCTTGCACGCATGATTTTGAGCAAGACACTAACAAGGGCACAGCATTGAAACGACAGTGCTGGAGTGTCTGGAAATGCTTTGTTTGCCTTAGTGATGCACATTCTTTCGATGGTTTGTTTTCGACTGAGCCCTATTGGTTTTCAATGATTGAAATTTCCCAACAAGAACCCGTTAGCTCGTTGCTTAGTGACCGCGACTTGCTTCGTCGGTTCGTTCAGGATGCTGACGAAGCGGCCTTTGCTGAGATCGTACGGCGGCATCAGGGTTTGGTAATGGGCGTGTGTCGGCGAGTGATCGGCAACGATGCTGATGTCGACGATGCGTTTCAAGCCACGTTTATCGCGCTTGCTCGAAGACCAAGGCAGATTCGAAAAGCAAAGTCACTAAGTAGCTGGCTTTATAGTGTGGCATGGCGAACCAGTATTTGTTTGATCAAGCAGCGCAGGAAACATCCCGTGGAATCTTTGCCCGAAAACCCTAAGAGTAAAGACGCCGATACGCTGGAACGTATCGCATCAGCTCAGGACTGCATGGTGCTGGATGAAGAGCTGCAAACGCTGCCCGAAAAGTATCGTGAAGTTCTGGTGATGACATACTTTGCCGGCCACACCAGCCAGGAAATTGCAGATCAACTAAGTGTAAGCAAAGGCACGGTTGATGGCCGTATCCGCGACGCTCGCAATGCCTTGCGAGTTCGTTTGGCAAGACGAGGCGTGGCGATCGGCGTGCTGACTGTGGCTGCCGCGATGAGCACCGGAACTGCGGCAGCCGCTTCGCCCGCATTATTGAATTCAACCATTCAGCTGGGTGCTGAATCACTTAGCGGTTCCCTTCCCGGAACCACCGACCTTTCCCATCTCGAACCCCTCATTCAAGTGGAGTCTACCATGATTGCGTCAAAGTTAATTGTTTCTGCGGTGCTGTGTGCGACGGCGATTGCCGGTATCGCTTCCATGAAAGGTGAATTTCCTGTTGGAGGTTTTCCGGCCAATGAAGTTGATGAAACAAACCTTGATACGGTGCAGGAAAGTAAGCTGCCGATTGATCAGGATGATGCACCTGCCGGTATTGTTGTTGCTGGAGTAGCTGAAGAGGTGCCAGCTGGTAAAGCTGAGATTGCTGAAGTTTTGGTCACTCCGTTGGCGCCAGCCGGTGCTCGCAAGGATGTGTCAATGGCGGAAGGTTCTTTTGTTGTGATCGAACATCCGTCACGAATTATGCAAGCAATAGAATTTGATTCCAGCATTCTTCAGGTGAAACCAGTGGTCGGCAATTCTCGTCAGTTGACACTTTCGGGCACGAAGAACGGTCATACGCGAATACGAGTTGTCGACGAATCTGGCTCCACGACGTTCTATGAAGTTACGGTGGATCAAGATGGAGCGGCAGCAGGATCTGTCCCGTTGGCGGGTGTGGAAAATGGAAAGCCGCGGCGGGCCTTTCAGCCATATGCCAGCGATGCTCGACCCGTGGAAAAATGGATGTATGAAATGCTGGAACAGCCAGTGCCTCTGCTGGACTATCAAGCGGAAACGCCCCTGTCAGAGCTTCTGAAGCAGATTGCCAATTACTACAGCACGCAACATGGTGGCAAGGGCGGGGTGGGCGGTTCTCCATTTCGAATGGTGATCTTTCCTGACAAGGCAGAGCTGTCAATGGAGTCAATCGAGTCGCTGGAAGATGTTTTGGTCAGCGGCATTCTTGTGGAGGGCGTTGAGCTACAAAATGCTCTGGATCTGATTTTTGAACAGACGACCGATCCTGAATTGGCTTATGAAATCAAAGATGAAGTCCTGATGGTCACCACAAAGTCGAAGGCGGAAAGCGACGCGTCTTTGACGACTCGGGTCTACGACGTTCGCAACCTTATTGGGCTGGACTACGCTGACACAGGCTTCAGTGGTGCTTCGCGAGTGCCAATGGGCCGAGGTGGCGGTTTCTTTTCGATGCAGGTGTTTGGAGCCCCTGCCGCAGTGTCTGGTGGAGCTGTACCTGTTCAACCTGCAAACGGCGGGCAGGATGAAAAGCCTGTAAAGATTGAGCCATCTTTGACCACCATGGTTATGGAAATGACTTCGCCACCATGCAAGTGGTTCGACCTTGATGGTGAAGGTGGGGCGATCCGGCTTGTTGGCGAAAGTCTTGTTGTGCGGCAAACCGCAGCCGGTCATCGAGAAGTTGTTCGGCTGCTGAATCTGTTGACCGAATCGGTGCTTAAGAACAATCAGTAACGGCAACGCTCGGCTTAAAGTAGCCATCACGCTCCGCGTGACGAGATGCCACAGTTGGCGGTGGCTTCAGCAGGGCGAACGAATTACGGTCGTTGCGACCTAATGTACGGACGGGAGTTTGCGTTATTGAGCAGCAACGCGAAACGTGGGTTTGGGGGCTTAAATTGTTGCTTTCATCACGGCGGAGCGTAATGGCTACTAACGTGGCGGCCGGATAGTAGCCGTCACGCTCCGCGTGACGAGATGCCACAATTGGCGGTGGCTTCAGCAGGGCGAACGAATTACGGTCGTTGCGACCTAATGCTTGAACCTGGAGCTGCGTGATTGAGCAGCAACGCGAAACTTAGGTTTGGAAGCTTGAATTGTTGCTTTCATCACGGCGGAGCGTGATGGCTACTATCAACGGCAGCAATAATGCGGAACGGCTTCCAAGCAATCAGCAAAGCTTATCGCACGGCTCCACCGTTGACGTTAATGACCTGGCCGGTGATGTACGATGCATCATCGCTTAGCAGATAACGAGCCATGTTGGCGATATCCTGAGGCAGCCCCCAACGCTTCAGCGGCGTTTCCTGCATGACTCGCTGCTGCCAGTAGTCGCTGGTTTCTTCGCCCCAAGCGGTTTTGATCCAGCCAGGGGCAATACAGTTGGCTCGAACCGTTGGAGCCAGGCTCACAGACAGCGATCGCGTGAATCCCATGATCGCGTTCTTGGCAGCAGCAAACAGTTCTCCGCTGTTGCCTTCCATGCCTCGATCAGATTGGTCCCAGCCGATATTCAAAATGCAGCCGTGTCCCTGCAATTGAAAGTGTTCGCCGAACGATCGAGACAGCTCAATTGTGCCCGTGACGTCTATGTCCAGCAATGCTTTCAACTTGGTGGTGAAGTCTGCTTCTTTCATCGCTCCTGTCAGCAGATCGACTCCCGCGTTGTTGACGATGGCGTCTACTGCACCAGACTTGCAGCATCTCTGAGTGAACGAACTTCGAGACGCGGCATTACCCACGTCAACCTGCAGGACATCGGCGATACGCCCCAGAGACCGAACTTCTGCCGCCACTTGTTCGGCGGCCGCTTCAGATGTGCGATAGCAGACCAGCACGTCCGCTCCGGCTTTGGCGCATTCCAGGGCGATGGCTTTGCCGATTCCGCTGGAGGAGCCCGTGACGATAATGCGTTTGTCGGTGAGATTTGCGAATGTCATGTTTGGCAGAATAACGGTCGTTTGGGGGAATTGCAGCTGTGGCGGATTCGCGATTTCGATGTTTTCTGTGGTGCTGGTTCGCGGGGTGTGCGAACGAATCGTGCTGAGGGCTGCGATTCCAAATTCAGCGAAACTCTGGCCTATCCAGCGGAACTGCTTTTTCCGGAGGCTTTCTCGTGGTAAAACGCTCCAAATCCACGTGTCCCGAACTGCGATCTTCTTGCGCGCAGATACCGAGAGAATCGAAAAATGACAGGTCGACCTGCAAAACTGGCTTTGGCAAACGGTTCCGTTTTCTCTGGCATCAGTTTTGGTGCTGAAGGCGAAATTCACGGTGAAGTGGTGTTTAACACCAGCATGACCGGCTATCAGGAAATTCTGACGGACCCTTCTTACAACGGTCAAATTGTGACCATGACGTGCCCGTTGATTGGGAACTACGGCGTAAACCAGGATGACGTCGAAAGCAACGGTCTGAGCCTGCGTGGCTTTATCGTGAAAGAGCTTTGCGACGAACCCAGCAACTATCGTTCGACAGAATCACTGGATAGCTATCTGAAGCGAAATAACGTGATTGGTCTGCAGGGAATTGATACCAGAGCTCTGGTGCGGCAGATTCGCATTCATGGAGCGATGGCCGGAATTCTGTCCACCACGGATATGGACGATGCGTCGCTGGTTCAGAAAGCGAAAAATGGCCCAAGTCTTGTGGGGCTGGATCTGGTTCGCGAAGTGATGCCAACAGAAAACAGCAACTGGGAGACGGGCTTAACTGATCTGGGCCGTCCGGTTGATTTCGGACTGTCAGCCACACCTGACAATGGCTTGCATGTCGTAGCCATTGACTATGGCATGAAGTTGAACATTCCTCGCTTTCTAAAAGATGTTGGTTGCCGGGTTACGATTGTGCCTGGCAATGCCACGGCTGAACAGATTTTGGCATTGAATCCAGACGGCGTCTTTTTATCCAACGGGCCTGGAGATCCGGAGCCATTGGATTATGCGATCAACACGATCAAAGCCTTGCTGGGTAAGAAGCCGATCTTTGGTATCTGCCTGGGGCTGCAATTGCTGGGCTTGGCTTGTGGTGGCAAGACGTACAAGTTGCGTTTTGGGCATCGTGGAGCTAATCAACCCGTTCTGAATAAGCTTACCCGCAAAGTTGAAATTACGTCACAAAACCACGGTTTCGCTCTCGATACCGCATCGCTTTCGGACGATGTTGAGGTGACTCATATCAACCTGAACGATGAAACGGTTGAGGGAATTCGTCATCGTCAGTACCCCGCCTTTGGTGTGCAGTATCATCCGGAATCTTCCGCTGGTCCTCACGATAGTCATTATCTGTTTCGTGAATTCGTTCAGATGATGCAGGGTGCTACGGTTTAGCGTGAAGCCAATTTAGTGTCGGGTGTGTGACTTCCGGCAAGGGCCCGATGCTTCTATCAGCAAGGTCAGAGCCCTTCGTTCAAAACCGAGCCTCGGCTCGAAATCTTCAGAAGGTGCGGCATTGTGCGTGCATCATTTTGAGTAAGACTTTTAACTATTATTAGACTGAGTTCTCTGTCATGTCCTGCGAACGTACTTTGATTCTTGTTAAGCCTGACGGCGTCCAGCGTAAACTGATCGGCACCATTGTTTCTCGCATTGAGAACAAGGGGCTTAACCTGATCGCTATGAAAATGCTGAACGTCACAGCCGAACTCAGCAAGCAGCATTACGCTGAACACGTTGAGAAGCCGTTCTATTCAGACCTGGAAGAATTCATCACGTCAGCTCCCGTTGTGGCCATGGTAGTTGAAGGTCCGGAAGCTGTTTCCGTCATGCGAACTCTGATTGGTGCCACCAACGGTCGAGCCGCCGCTCCGGGCACAATTCGAGGCGATTATGGCAGCAGTCGTCAGATGAACATGATTCACGGCAGCGACAGCGTTGAATCAGCCGCTCGAGAAATCAACATCTACTTCCAGGCCGACGAAATCTGCAGCTTCAACGTCGCTCTGGGAAGCTGGCTCTGTGCAGCGGACGAACTATAAGTTCATTGAATTGAACGTGGTTCGTTTACAACCACCTGAATCAAAAACAAAAAGCCCGGCACTTTTCCAGGTGCCGGGTTTTTTGTGGATCAAACGAAGTAGGCCGGATCCAGGAGCACAGCGACGCGGCTCCGGCAATGCGCGGCAGATGATGCAGCGATCGAATTGGCTTGTGCCGGAACTGCATTCCGTTTGGTCCGGCCTGCTTTTTGTCGTCAACTGTCGGGTTCATATCGGTTCTCCCCAGTCCTCGTCATCGACACCATCCGGAGCGGTTCCTCCCCAATCGACATCGTACTCTCCCAACTGCGCAAACCGATGAAATGACGACCACTTCCAGTCCCGAACACGGTTCACCAGATCATGTTTTAAAGGGTTCCAGTGAATGTAGTCAGCGCAGCGTTTGAGGTCATCTTCATCGCGAACGGTGTGTTCCCAGAACCGCGGCTGCCAGATTCCTCGCTCACCGCGTTTTCGCTGCGACTCCGTCACTTTTGCTTCCGGCAACCGTGACTCAAGCCACGGTTCGGTGAACTCTGCCTTGATCTGTTTCATGCGAAGCGGATAACGAACATCACCGAACATCACCGGGCGGCAATTGCATCAGAAGATGCCAATGATCGGGCAGCAGTACGTTGGCTACCAGACAAAACGGATGGCGATTCCTCACTGACTCAATCGAGCGACGAAGTTGAACGCGTCCATGTTCCGTAGTCAGGATCGGTCGCCGCTTGTACGTCACGACGGTCAGGAAGAAGGTCCCGCCGGGTACAAAATATCGTCGGTAATCAGACATCGTTTCTTACGCCATATTCCTGTCAGGCGGTCGAGTGTGATTCAGCAGTTACGGGTGTGTCAACACCAATCCAGCCGCTCCGGCAGACGGTGACGGGAGGTCGCTGCTACGTTCTACACTCCGTTTACTTCATGTGAAAATCAGTGATGTCGAGACGGATGTTGCTGCGAGTGATCGATACGACATCTTCGCCCCGAAATACCTCCAATCCTTGGATCACAGCGAGGCTTTCTTCATCGATCAGCGTCGCGGTGATCACTCCACCGTTGTCGGGAGTCGTATACTCAACATTCACCAGGTGCTGGGAATGCCGCGTTTTAAGAATTGCTGCATAGGGGCGTGTTTGGTGTGCTGCGAGTTCAAGGGCCTGAAAGTGTTTGGACACGCAAGTGATGGTGCAGTCCAGTGCTGTTGCAATTCTGCATGTATACTCCATAGCTGGGGGGATGCGATGTGCGTGGTACCTATCGATCCTCCACTATCGATGCTCCTTGCTCTTTCAATGAAAGACATCAGTCAGCATGTCATTCGCAAAATTCGTGTCATTCGTGGTTGTTCCTGGGCTTCATGCGACAGGGTGGCCATGGTTGAAGCTGCCTGTTGGCTCCCGCATGAGCCATTGTGCGGGTGACGACGTTCCGGCCTGTGCCGTCATCTGCTTCGATCTGCGGGCAAGCATCAATGCCGACGACTTTGGCCTGCCCGTCGAGCCCCATTTCGTGCAGCTCCATGTGGATCGAACCACCGACTTTGGCTCCCGTGGCGTCGAGCCAGCTGACCGGCCGCAGAAAGGCGAGGTCATATTCCACACCGCCCTGAGTCATCCTTAAACGCACAGCTCGCCAGGTGGCAGGATCAATATCCGAAGCCGCCTGAGTCTGCTGTCGCATCGGATTCGTGCGGATTTAAAAGTGGATGGCCCATGGGCTTGCAATAGGCAAACGCAGTTCAAGCGTCTAGTGCATCCAGCCTGTCCATTTCTGCGCTGAGCGGCGACATTAGAAGAATCTGACTGTCAGCAGCCAATTCCCTGAGTCCTGAGCGTGTCCGGCATTGCTCACAAAATGACGCTGTAAAACTCCAAAATCCCTCAAGCTGCTCGCACCGATGCTCCCAGTCTAAATCACTCTCCAAATCGAATGCTTCGCCAAGTTCCTTTGGGGTGCCTCGCATCAGGACAAAGTACGTATCATCTGCTTCACATCCGCTATGGTATTGCCGATTAAATGTGTCCAAGACATGAATCCCAATCCTCGGATAGAAAAGTCTGGAATGACTTGAAGCTTGCAATTTAACCCGTGTCATACACTGATCACCCACACGTTGTGGATAAATCCAGATATCCTTCTTGAATTGCTGGAAGCCGTGTCTCGTCGCGGTGCTGGTGAAATGGTCCTTAAACATGCGAGTCGCGGCTTTCCAATTGGGGCCGCTAGTAGACATCGATTACAACCTTCCAAACTTTGTTTGCATACTCTGGCAATTGCGAAAGCAAGTTCGCATACCCGTGCCCCTGCCGCAATCCTCGCGAGATTGCCCGGGGTTATTGGGCTTCAATTCGTAGATTACACCGTTTGCCACGTCAAGAAAGTCGATTTTCTTGCGAGTACCTGGAATGACAAATTCGTTGAAAGTATTCAACTGGTCGTCAAGCCCCAACTTATATGCCTTGTGCATTTCCTGCCCATGTGCGGCAGCCGGGCTGTGCCCGGAGGTTGAAGAGCACGCGTTGTGCACAAGCAACCCATCGTCCGCCACAGAGTACACATATTCCGCATCGACTTCGAGGTTGAACACCATTTCTGGTGGTCCTCGGTGGGGGTGGATTTTTGTGAGGGGCGCGGATTCTCCGGTGAGCGTGCGGAATTGTTCTCCCACTTCCAACTGACCGGCAACAACGAAGTTCTGGCGAGTTTCGCTCCAGATCGGATGCGTGTCGGTGACTCCCGGTGGATCGTCAAGCCCCGTGATGTTCAGATACAAAATGTTGGCTCCCGCATGAGCCATCGTCCCCGTCACCACATTCCGACCAATGCCATCGTCCGCTTCGATTTCAAGTCAAATCGGCTGCCACGCAAGCGAGGGCATGGCACCCAGGCTTGGGGCGGATTAAGTCTCAATCTTTGAGAGCCAGCTTTAGTGGGCAGCGTACTGAGACGTCTTCGCCGTGGCGGTAGGCGGTTAACAGTTGGCGGGATTGGGCGGCCAGCATGCGGCGGACTTCTCGACGGCTGCCTTTTTCGCGTGGGATCTTCATGTGGTCGTACGCAGTCGTCTGGTGCCGCATCCAGGCGATCACGGCCGATTCGGCTCGCTGTTCCACGGGAATACGTTGCGTGCGAGCCACGGTTCCGCTGCCGACCGGAGTGGCGTGATCTGTGATGGCGGTCGCCATTTTATCGGCGACGTCGTAGTAGCGGGCGTTGAATTTTAGAAAATTCAACACGGCGTCTCGAAACGTATCGACGTATTCTTCCTGCTTTTTTTCTCGTCGCTTGGTGTCGGCAACTCGGCGTTTGGTGTAGGTTTCTGTGGAGCGTTCTGCTTCCAGTTCGGCTCGCTTTTCTGCAATGATGGCAGCAGATGCGTAGACGCCCAGGGAAAAGGTTTTGCGACCTTTCTTTTCCTTCATTGTCCATGAAGGGCCAGCCGCTTTGACTCGGCGAGTCAAGCCGGCATCGCCTGGTGGCAGCAGTTCCCAATCGTTTGGAACTTCTTCGATGCGACCGCCCGGGAAAATGACCGTGTGTTCTCGAATGCCCGGAGAAACGTCTTCAGACTTGTGTGACATGGCGTAGCGTCTGTGTGCTGGCAAAGGTTCGCGCTGGCCTGATCATTTAATCAGGCCAGCGAACGCTTTGCGGTGTGACTACTTGCCCATTGCTGCCTTCATGGCGTCGCCCATTCCGGCAGGGCTGTCGGAAACGTTAACGCCGGCTGCTCGCAGAGCGGCCATCTTTTCGGCTGCGGTTCCGCCACCACCGGAAATGATTGCTCCCGCATGTCCCATGCGTTTGCCGGGAGGAGCCGTCTGGCCTGCAATGAATCCGGCAACCGGTTTGGTGACGTTCGATTTGATGTATTCGGCGGCTTCGATTTCGGCGTTACCACCGATTTCTCCGATGACCAGAATACCGTCTGTGCCTGGATCGTTCTGGAACATTTCCAGCAGGTCGATGTAGTTGGTGCCGGCAATTGGGTCGCCACCGATACCAACGGCCGTGCTTTGTCCCAGGCCGACTCGACCAAGTTGCCATGCGGCTTCGTAGGTCAACGTGCCGCTTTTGCTGATGATGCCGATGCCGCCTGGAGTATGAATGTAACCTGGCATGATGCCGATCTTGGCGACGCCTGGCGTGATGACTCCCGGGCAGTTCGGGCCGACAAGACGGCTTTTTGAGCCTCTCATGGCCAATCGAACTTTGATCATGTCCACAACCGGAATACCTTCGGTGATGGCAATGATCAATTCGATACCGGCGTCAGCGGCTTCCAGAATTGCGTCGGCACAGAACGGAGGCGGCACGAACACCATAGAAGTGTTGGCGCCGGTTTTCTCCATGGCTTCACCGACCGAATTGTAGACCGCAAAGCCATCAACTTCGGTGCCGCCTTTTCCAGGCGTTACTCCGCCGACAAAAACATCGACGCCGGGCTGGCATTCCTGAGCGTACTCACGGCATTTCTGACTGTGGAACAAGCCGGAATTTCCGGTGATGCCCTGACAGATAACTTTGGTTTCTTTGGTGACAAGGATGCTCATGACTGCAAGTTTTCAGTTTGAAGTGTTCAGTTTTTCGGTGTATGACGAGCAATACCCAGCGGACAACAATTGGTTTGCGACAAGACTTCCTGTTGCAGTTTTTTCCATGCCGCTTCGTCGAACGGCTGATCTTCCCATTTGAAACGGGAAGGCAAAAGCGACAGCAGACTGCCCCGATTTAAGCAGTCAGCGACGCGACAACTTTCTGAGCCGCGTCGGTCAGGTCTGCCGCTGTGATGATATCACGACCGCAGTTGTCCAGCATTTCGCGAGCCTTATCGACGTTTGTTCCTTCCAGTCGAACAACCAAAGGAACTGTGATTCCAACCTTTTCGTAGGCTTCCAGCAACGCTTCGACAATGACGTCGCAACGCATGATGCCTCCGAAAATGTTCACAAGCACGGCCTTAACGTTGTCATCAGAAAGAATGATGCGAAACGCTTCAGACACCTGCTCAACGTTCGCTCCACCCCCAACGTCCAAAAAGTTGGCGGGTTCGGCTCCGTGAAGCTTGATGATATCCATGGTGCTCATGGCAAGCCCGGCACCGTTAACAAGACAGCCAATTGTGCCGTCCAGATTCACGTAGCTCAGGCCTGCATCGGCGGCTCGAACTTCGGACGCGTCTTCTTCTGAAAGGTCGCGAAGTTCCAGAAGGTCTTTGTGACGGAACATGGCGTTTTCGTCAAAGCTGACTTTGGCGTCGAGAGCCATCAGTTGGCCGTCTTCGGTGAGAATCAGAGGGTTGACTTCCGTCATGCTGCAGTCGTTGTCCACGAAGAACTTACACAGCTTGGGAAGAAACTTTTCGGCACTGCGAACGGCTTTGGTGTCAAAGCCAAGAGCGTAGGCAAGTTTGCGAGCCTGATAGGGAAACAGGCCGGCGTTGAGGTCGAATGGTTCGGCCAGAATTTTTTCGGGGTTGTCGTGAGCGACTTCTTCGATTTCCATGCCACCTTCGGATGACATGATCAGCACGGGGCCGCCAACATCGCGATCGACGACGATACCGAGATAGAGTTCGCGAGCGATCTTCAGGCCTTGTTCGATAAACAGAGTATTAACCTGTTTACCTTCGTCGCCCGTTTGAATGGTGACAAGCGTGCTGCCCAGCATTCGCTGAGCGTTTTCTTTGGCTTCTTCGGCTGATCGTACAAGCACGACGCCCGCCTGGTCTGGGTATTCTTTGAATCGCCCTTTGCCTCGTCCACCGGCGTGAATCTGAGACTTAACAACGGCTAATGTGCCGCCAAGCGTTTCAAACGCTTTGGCCGCTTCTTCAGCTGTTTTGGCGACAATGCCTTCCGGCACTGCAACGCCAGCGGCTTTGAAAAGGGACTTGGCCTGATACTCGTGGATCTTCATGCGGATGGTCCGAAATTCTGTCGCGTCGGCTAATTCGTTTCGATTGCAGGACGAGCAGGGCGTCCGTTGCGAACGTGGACTATAGCGGTCTGTGGATTCGCATTCGAGGCAGCCGGAATGACTTACTTCAATTTGTGCCGATTGAGCGGTCTCAGGCACGGATTTTCTCAATCTGCAAACAAAACCGGCCAACCCTGAAAGGTTGGCTGGCTTGGGGGCATTGAAGCTGAATCGGCCAGGTTGCAAAATCTGGCATCGTCGTTTGCGAAAACGGGGTGATCAGTACCCGCAGAACTACGGGGCTCTGCGGGTTCAGCCATCTATTGGGGGCTTGGATTTCGTCATTTGTTCGTGATCCGTGCCGCAGACCGTACTGTGGAATTCCACGTTATTCGCTGGCATTCGCAGCAGTGCTGTCGTTGTCGTCAGAGTCTTTTTTGAGGAACAGGCTGTCTCCGTTGGCGGTCACTGCAATTCGCACCATTTCCGGAGTGCTGCTAACGCCCAGTTTGCGAGTTGCGTTGGCGCGGTGCTTTTCGATTGTCTTGACGCTGATATCCAGTTCGTGAGCAATGCTTTTGTTGGGGAAGCCGTTCGATACAAGTGCCACAACCTGAGATTCTCGTCGCGAAAGCTTAGACATCTTGGTGCGAGCCAGTTCTCGACGCGAAACCCAGTCTGTGAATTCCTGTGGCAATTCGGTGGGTGCGCTGCTGGCGGCAGGTTCTGATGTGGCTGGAATCAGTCGGCTTGCAGAGCTGGTGATTTCTGCAATGTTGATGACGGCTGCGATGTAAGTTCCGCTGTTGTTGCGAATCAGAGTGCCAACGGCAACGAAGCATGACTTGTGCAGAGGGAATGCTTCGGCCAATTCGCTGGCTTGAGTTCCAGCAGCTTCCGCAACCATCCGCCCAACTGTTTGGCAGATGGTTTCCCAGACAAACGCGAGTGGTTCATCTGTGCCCTGCATGTTGTCGGGGTTGGAAAGTCGTTGTCGCAGAGCTTCGTTAAGTAACATGGGCTTGAAGTCAGCTCCCAGAACAATCATCGAGTGCAGGTTCTCGTTAATCTGCATCCGCCATTGAGCGATCTGTGCGGGGGAAAGTTCTGACTGCTGTCCATTGCCTGTGAATACGGTGAATGGTGTTGGACCAGTTTTTTTTGCTTCGTTTTGAAAAGGCGTCATTCGTTTTTCTCCTTTAGCTGAAAAGGGTTTTGCTTCGTTGTAAACCGGTCCCTTGATATTGATTCGGAGTTGTCTTCAGTCGCCAATTGGAAGCCAGTGGCCAGGGTGTGCCTAAGCTTGGTCATTCGGATCTTGAAGCATTCGGATTCAAGCTTAAGGTCAGCAAAAGTGCCCATGGCGTTACTATGTGGGGAAGGTTCTCTGTGGGATTTCAATACCCATCTGTATCTATGTGCACTCTTCGGCGTTCAGTGATGAGGGTGTTTGCTGTGGGTGGTTTCCCCTTCCGATTTCCGAAGATGCAAAGTCGATCGGTATAGGGAAATCACTCAACGCATTCCCTGAATACCTCACGGATGAAGAGGAGTTCCTGGCATGCAGTAAGCCGCTGTGAAAGCGAGTGAGAACACTCAGCGTTGAGTGTTCAGTCGATGTGATGAGTGCTGGCTGGCACTTGGCTGGCCAGGTTGTGGCGACTGCAGCTGAGATCGGCGACGCGTGTTTTCCTTCGCGGGTCGACTGTGAGTCTATTTTGTGGAGTGTTTCGGTTTGTCGAAGCACGCCTGTTGCGGGTGCTCAGGAGATGGAAAGACTGGATGTCCTGAGAGTCTGTGTACAAATGAAGAGCAATGGTAAGGCACTGCACTTCATAGATTCGAGACCTCCGAGACGAAAAAAGCCCCGATTGCGGCAACAGAAGCAAGCCTGCTGCGACATTCGGGGCGATTATCGGCTTTGTGAGAACGCTGTGGGTAATTGTCAGGCCGCGTCAGACGCCATCTTGTTCTTAATAAGGTACGTGAATTGTTTGTTCTCGGTCAGGCCCGACGGACACAATTGAGACTGGGCTGCCAATCAGTTGACCAGCTGCAGTTACGTATTCCTGAGCCGCTTTGGGAAGATCTTCGAAGCGACGAATTCCGGTGATGTCTTCGGTCCAGCCTTCGATGCGTCTTAGAACTGGCTTTGCGATTTCCAGGTCTTCGCAGCGTGATGGCATATCACGAGTAACCTGGCCGTTAATGTTGTACGCTTCGCAGATATACAGCTCGTCAAAGCCCGTCAGCACGTCCAGTAAAGCGATGGTAATGCTGTCTACGCCGCTGATGCGGGCGCTGTAGCGAGTTGCCACGGTGTCCAGCCATCCGCAGCGTCGAGGACGACCGGTGACGGTGCCGTATTCGTTACCGGCTTCGCGAATTTTCTGGCCGACTTCGTTATCCAGTTCTGTCGGGAAGGGGCCGCCACCAACTCGAGTTGTATACGCTTTGGCGACGCCAATCATCTGTTGGATGGCACGTTCCGGGATTCCGCTGCCGCCGTGAATTCCGCAACCGGAACTGTTTGACGATGTAACATACGGAAATGTTCCGTGGTCGATGTCCAGCAGGCTTCCCTGAGCACCTTCAAACAGCAGTCGCTTGCCGCTTTCCAAAGCGTCAAGCAGGTAGCTGGTTGTGTCGGCGACCATGGGGCGAAGGCGATCGGCACAGGCTGAGTAGTCTTCGATGATTTGGTCGGCGTCCATTTGTTCGCCATCGGGATTCAGCGCGTTCAGGACTTTCTGTTTGAACGGAACGATTTCTCGCACCTTCGCGGCGAATGCGTCTTTCAGAATCAGATCGCCGATGCGGATAGCGTGAGTTCGTCCCATCTTTTCGCGATAGCACGTGCCGATGCCGCGCATTGTGGTGCCGATGGCGTTTCCGCCGCGAGCTGCTTCGAAGGCGACTTCTTCCAGCAGGTGCCACGGGCAGATCACGTGAGCTCGATCACTGATCATCAGGCGGTCGGTGCAGTCTTTGCCACCTGCAGCAAGGCCGTCCAGTTCTTTCAGGATCGCATGCGGGTTAATGACGACTCCCGGAGCGATAACGGACTTCACGTGGCCTTGCAGAATTCCGGTTGGAAGCAGGCTTAGTTTGTAGGTGTTTCCATCAAACTTGACGGTATGTCCCGCGTTGTTACCGCCTTGATAGCGAATGACGATGTCGTGTTTTTCTGTCAGGAGGTCAACGATTTTGCCTTTGGCTTCGTCGCCCCATTGCAGTCCAATTACAGATGTTGCCGGCACAGGTTTTTCTCGCACAGTGCGGCCAGGAATTTCCTGTTGCCGCTGTTCTGAACACAAAAAGAAACCGGACGTTGGTGTCACCAACGTCCGGCAGGTAGCGGTAGAAGATTGTACTGTTCCGATCGCAATTCCGAAGTCAGTTGGCCCGCTTTTTGAAAAACCAGCGTTTCTGACGAAGGAAGAGGCTGCTAAAGTGAGATTCCGCAACCCATAGGCTCGCGACGCTCCACTTTGAACCGCCTGAACCGTGAATCACAAGGCGGTTTCGATGAAGCTTACAGCGTTGTTGCTCGCAGATTCACTGGTTTTGCTAAGGGCTGGGATTCCCTTGTAAAACAGTTCTCAGGCGAACCCGCAACTGATTTTTTGCCTCCGGAAGCGTTCGGGAACTACTTTGGGGCCACGAATTTCACCGGCAGCGGGAATCCCAAAGTGTCTTTGTTGGATTGAAATCCGTTGTCGTCGATGTCGACGAAGACCGGATTGGTCAAGGCTGCGGGCAGTTGGCTACCCTGCGGTCCAGCGACGTCGCCCAGCGGCGTGGTTTGGTGTCCGGTGACCACAATCAAGTGGCTGTCTTCGGTGAGAGTGACGCTAAGCTGCTGGTCGAACTTGACAACGTCATTCGAAAACATCTCTGGGTTGTCAGTTCGCGTAAATCGCAGCTCATCAGAGATCTTGCCGTTCACCATCACAAACACGGTATCGACATCCAGCCAGTTGGCACATTGAACACGAACATGAATATCGACCTTGCCAGACTTCGCCAGCAGATCCTGGCCGCTGACCACGCTTGCTTTGCTGTCTGATGCTGTAAAAGTGGATTCCAGGTATGGCCCGTTCGACATGATCAGGCGACCCTGTTCTGATGCGTGGACCATTTCCATGAAATCGATTTTCGCGGGTTCATCAGTGCTGGATTGGATCCAGTTCCGCAGCCATCCGCTACCATGAAAATTGTAATGTGCGTCTGTGTTAACAACTCCGTAGATTCGAAAGCCCTGATTCAGAAGCTGCAGCCAGTTCAGCATGCGGTTGTTACCAAAAGGCTTGCCAGCTCGATCGTCAAATTGCGACAGCTTCAGGATTCGATCAATCGGGTGAATTTCCATGACGTCCATTAAACCGAACGAACGTGAATAGCCTTCGTCTGGTTCGCCGTCGCCGTTTTTGTCATAGAACAGCCAGCCCAGGTCTGGGTGATTCTGTTGGATCAGTTTTTCGCTGCGATCGTCCCAAAGCGAAATTCGTTCGATTTGAGTTTCCGGGCTGCCGTCTGTGACCGGGCCGCCACCGTCCTGAGTTCGAGGTGTGTGCTTCATTGGAAACACGTTCTGATGATTCAACAGCAGTGGCGAACCGGTGAGTTCCATTCCGGAGACTGTTGCCAGAAACGGCTTCAGGCCGAGTTCCGCGATATGGCCATCGTACGTGCTGACTCGGTTGTGTTCTGTGCACGGAGCGAACTCAACGTTCTCCGCCGCAAGGTTCAGAACTCGTCCTTTTTGGCTGCCCGTGTTGTCGCCGGATGGCGAACTGTGGCTGTGGAAATCGGAGCTCACCCAGCCTGGCGTTTGCACCGAATGCTTCAGCGATGCTTTCAGTTCAGCCGTCTTGCCAGCTTCGACATTCAGCTTGGTGAACACCGCGTCGTATTCAGGGCCGTGGCTGATGATGATGTCGTAAGTGCCCGCAGCAAGTGGTGTTTCGAATTTGCCGTTCGCTGTGTAGGCGAGGTTCTTAACGAAGTGTTCTGCAGTTTCCGGTCCCCAATTCGGGCTGGCCGTTTTGCCGCTGCCGATGAATTCAACCTTGGCGGGAATTGGCTGGCCGTCGCCGTCGGTGACATTGGCTGACACTGTGCCTGCCGAGTAGTCGCCGCTTGCAAAATCGATTACGTTTGACCCGGCGACAATGCTGATTCGCACCGCGTCTTTGGGCAGCAGGGCAGTTCCGGCAACAGTTGCATTGATCGTGTATTGACCGATCGGAAGTTCGGCTTTTACGGAGCCATCCTTGTTGGTGATGGATGTTCCACGTGATCCGCCGTCTGAATTGATCTCAATTCGCGCACTCGCAATGGACGTGTTGTTTGCGTCGCTGATTCTGAGTTTAACATCCTGCAATTCAACGCCCGTCAAACGGTCAGCGGTCGCCAGAACGGAAGGCAGATCTTTGCCAACGATAATCTGTCGTTGCAGTGTGAATGAATCTCCGGGCTTCAAGATTGGAGATTTGCCGTCAGCGGATTCGTAGTTCAGTACGCATTCTCGCGAATTGCTGTTGCTGCGTATTTTGTAACCAGGTGCCAGAAAGCCGTAGGCCTGTTGCCAATAGATGTCGTGAAAGTAGAACAAGTCGTGAGTTCCATTGGGTGACTTGATCATGTCTTCTTTGCCACCATCGGCTCGCAGGTCGTCTTCCAGCGGCAGAGTCCAGTCCTGCTTTGTTGTGTTCGTCCAGGTTGAAGTGACTTCAATCACTGGCAGGTCAGAAGCGAATGCATACGTTACCACGCAGTTGGGCGTTTTATCGGTGCCAGCCGCTGTGACGGTGATGGTCTGGTCTTCAATCTTTCCGTCCGTAAACACAAACTTGCGTCGTCCCGGAAAGAACGAACTTAGCTGATCGCTTTCGTGGGAGCTTGCAGCAAGGTCAATCAGGCATCCGCCGATATTTCGCACGGTCATGTTGGCGTTACGAGTTGCCGTCGGGAACGCGACAATCGCGGTGGCCGCTTTGTTGTGAATAGCGTAGTCGCCGTAAATGGCATCCACTTCTTTGCCGGCGGGAACCAGTTGGTCGTAGTTGGATTCGGTCAGTTGCTGAGCACTGACATGGCTGGAAAGGCACGCGGCAATAGCCAACGCGAAAGTTGCTGTGCGCAATAAGCTCTTCACTGGTGGGACTCCGTTTTTTTGAGGCGGACAAGGTGGGATCTTTTTAAGCATACCGATGTTGGCAGACGATGTCCCTGCAGTGTTAAGATTTCGTGTTCGGTCGTCTAACGAGGCTGTGCCTCAGGCCATTCGAGCTAACGCTCGGAAACGCGACTACGTCGCTCAGAAAACTTGACTCAGCTGAAACATCTTCACCTCAATAAGCGTAGGTAAGTTCAGTCGATTCCGCCAAACTGTCTTACGGCTTCATACGCAACTGTGTTCATGGTGCTGGCCAGGTTCAGGCTGCGAACAAGGTCTGTCATGGGCAGCTTCAGTTTGTTGGGCGGAAGTTCGTTCAGAATCGACGCCGGCAGGCCTCGAGATTCGCTGCCAAACAGCAGAATGTCGCCTTTGGAAAACTCCGCTTCCCAAACAAGGCGAGTCGCCGTCTTTGTTAAATACCAAACGGTTGAATCGGGAAGTCGCTGTTGAACTTCGTTCCAGCTATCGACAGCTTCCCAATCCAGGTGCTGCCAATAGTCCATGCCAGCTCGCTTAAGATAACGATCATCCAGTTTGTAGCCGAGCGGCCGGATCAGCCATAGCTTGGCACCGATCGCGACACACGTTCGTCCGATGTTTCCTGTGTTCTGAGGAATTTCCGGCTGATAAAGGACAACATTCAGGATTGGCGAGGACAAGAAATGACTCCGAATTGCACGAGTTGGGTTTAAGATGTGTTGAGTATTGATTGCGTTTGTTGCCAGGATAGCAGCCTTCGCTCACAGAGTCTTCCAGTCACCGAACAACATTCTGAAAATTCAGCTCGATCGAACGAATCCCTGCCATGAAGCTACGGTTGCTGTTTCGAAATCTGACCCGTCGAAAGAAGCTAATTTTGTGGATCTGTTTCGGCTTTGTCGTTCCCTGGTTGTATCCGGCCTGGATTCTGTGGCGCGGCCCCTTGCCGATTCGTATTTCGAGGGAAACCACTTTTCTGACGGAACCCGTCCATGCCAGTGGCTATGTGGATTATTCCTTCCAAGCCAATCGCTGCCTGCTGGATGGGGTGCCAGAAGGTGCCACTCTGGATCCTGCGGCAGTTGTGAGTGCGTTTCAAAGCCTTCAGGGAGCGTTGCCCCGATTTAATCGGGGCGCGACGGATGTGGGCATCACGTTGTCAGTAGAGCAGGAACGGCAACTTGAAGACTTCATTGAACTGTTGAAAGACAACAACGGCGTTTTGACGTTTGATCCGATACCTGATCAGTTGCCATATTTCAACTCGTTCTTCGGTCCTGATATGGATCTGATGTCGAACGTGATTATCGGAATGGAACAATTGTTACCAGCAGCGTTGAAGGCTCAGTGGTTGCACCATGTTAAGCAAGGCAATACCGATGAAGCTATGCTGCGAATTGACGCTTTGATTTCCGTGCAGGAATTTGTATTGAGGCAAGGGGCGGGGCTCGGCAGTTTGTTTGCAACAGAAATCGAGACGGACCTGTTGACTGATTGTGCTGAGCTGCTTGCTGAAGGTCAGCTGTCAACAGAATCCTGTCAGCAGATCCTGCAAAGGTTACCCGTGGTTTCTCACCATGAACTTCACAAGCAACTGGAATTGCAACGCTTGTGGAAATTGAGTTGCTTCAATGCTGTACATTCTCGATCAATGCCTCTGGATGTTTTAACCTTTGCTTCACCCAGCTACGTTGAACGGCTCGCGTCTCGCCTGCTCAGTCGCTGGGTTGTTGCCCATGCTGACTGGAATCGAGTGTGCGAAGATATCAATCTTTCGTTTGATCAAGCCGAACTTGAGCTGGCGGAAATCTTTGGGGGGGCGGTCATCACTGGTCAGCCGTTGACGGGAGTGAAGCCGCAGTTTACTCGCGAATCAAATCTGTGGCTCAGCCAGCAAAATGCCACAGACGACCTGATTTTTTGGAGCCGTTTGAATGATCCCGGAATCGGCTTCGCCTATGAAATGTGTCGCTGTCAAAGAAAGCGAGAGGTTCTTAATGCTGCCACGTTCATGCTTGATTACAAAGCTGCGAACGGGAGTTGGCCGGAATCTCTGACTCAGGCGGGGTTCAATGATCTGTCCAGAATTTCAAAGGAAGGGCCTGCTTTCAGCGAAGACCTGACAGTTACGTTTGGCGACGTGGTCGACGAGTTTCAGCTGACGATTGGCACTGGAGGCGATTCGGTCATCCTTGAATACCAACAATCTGAAGCGGGTCCAGCATTGAGCTACCGATAGTCTTCTTGCATCACGAAACCTGTCGACGTTGCGCCAATTTATCCGAGCGTAAGTTCGAATGGTCTGAGGCACAGCTTCGCTCGGGGCTTACTCAAAATGATGCGCGTACGGTGCGCCCATCTTGTTTCGTAGCGACAACGGAGCGGCTCGGCGATACGAGCGTTCTACGTCTTTCCGCATGCCACGCCACCTGGTAAAAGGCGAAGCCCTTGTTAGGCAAAAATATCCGTGACAGGGCGACCGTTCGCAATTGGTAGTGGGCGGTTGAAGTTGTCTTTGACTTCAATGGAGTGATCGATACCCATGGCGTGGTACATTGTGGCGGCAAGGTCGCCGGTGGTGACGGGATCACGGTCTGGAAATGCGCCGTATTTGTCGGATTCGCCGTAAACAGATCCTCCAATTGTTCCGCCTCCCGCTAACAATGCCGTGTAACACTTCGGCCAGTGATCTCGACTGATGCTTTTGTTGATCTTTGGTGTGCGTCCGAATTCACCGAACCACATCACCAGAGTTTCATCCAGCATGCCTCGCGTATCCAGGTCGTTCAGCAGAACGGGTAGAGTATGGTCGGTGATCGGCAGGTGAAATTCGGGCAGGATTTCGTACATGCGAGTATCATCGAAGCCGTGAGTGTCCCAGCCGCCTTCGGTTTTGCTGCGTCCTCCGATGCTGCGTGAAAAATACACCGTGACAAACTTCACTCCGGATTCCACCAGTCGTCGAGCCAACAGGCAGCCTTGTCCGTACGTGGTGCGCCCGTAAGCGTCTCGCAGTTCTGTTGGTTCTTTTGAAATGTCGAAGGCGTCTCTAACCTGCTTCGAATTCAGCATGCTGATCGCTTTTTCGTAGTAAGCGTTCAGTCCCTGAGCGGCCGCTGATTGATCAAGCTGCCGTGCCTGGCTGTTGATGATTTTTTGAAGTTCTCGTCGATTGCCAAGTCGTCCCAGCGACACATCCGATGGAAGGCTAAGCTGTGATAGTTCAAAGTTGGCGTCGTTGGGGTCGTTCGGAATGAACAGAGGATCGTGGATTTTGCCAAGAAAGCTGGCTCGCTGACCGGGTGTTGTGGAACCATCCGAAATTGTGTGAGGAAACGACACAAAGGTTGGCAGCTGATTTGTGTTAGGGGCCACCTTGTCGACGACAGAACCGAATGCCGGAAACAGATCCAGGGAGTCGCGTAAACGCTGGTCGTCAATTGCAGGTTGGACGCCGGTAAGAGCTGTGTATCCCGCGCTATTGTGATTGTTCATCGTGTGATGCACGGTGCGGATCTGAGCGATCTTGTGCATCACTTTCGCGGTTTCCGGAAGGTGTTCGCAAATGTGCATGCCAGGTACGGACGTTGAAATGGGAGCGTACTTGGTGCGATATTCTTCCGGCGCGTTCAGTTTCATGTCGAAGGTGTCGACATGACTGGGGCCACCCCATTGGAATAGAAAGATGACGGATTTAGCTTTGCGTTTGGGGGCGTGAGCGACAACCGGCGCGTCCTCTGCCTGCAGCAGTTTGGGCAGTGTCAGACCGAGCATCCCCGGACCGCCGATTCGAAGCATGTCGCGCCTGTTGATGGCGGCTGCTGCGGCTAGTTTTTGACTGAATATCATGGCTTGTTCACTTTGATTGTGTAACAGTGGTTTGGCGGTCGCAGGTTGTTAGCGTCTCAGCAAAAATTCGTTGGAGTTCAGCAGAGTCCACACAATGTCTTCAAAGGCGTCGCGTTTGTCTTCCTGTTGGTTAACGTGTTTGACAAGGGCGTCGATTTCCTGAGCATTGGGAGATCGACTTAGAGCAGCCCAGAACAGTTGGTTGATGGTGTCTGTATCGCTTTGGTCGGTGGCAAGGCACTGGTCGATTCTGTTGCCGGACGTGGCCAGCAGTTGGCTGATGAGTTCGCCACTGACCATCTCAAACGTCTGCGCTAATGTGGTTTCGTTGGTGCGTTCGCATTCGCAGGTTTGCAGACGATCTGGTTTGCCGAACAGCGTCAGAAACTGGTCGCCGATTTCCGGCTTGCTGTAGCGGAATCCTCCGTTGCGAACTCCCTTCAACTGGACGGCTTTTGTTCCCGATTTGTGTCCGCCAAATTCCGCAGATACGTTTAGCAACTGCGCGATGGCGTCAAGAGTTTGTTCGGCGGTCAGGCGTCTTAATTCTGTTCGGGCAAACGTGCCGTTGTTGTGGGCGTTTGTTGTATTTGGGGTCGAAGACAACTGGTACGTTGTGGAATTCATAATTACACGAATCAGGTGTCGCGTGCTGAAGTTGTGGCTAACGAATTCGTCGCGAAGAGCGTTCAGCAGTTCAGGATTGGACGGAGGATTGGTTGAGCGAAAGTCGTCGATGGGATCGACGATTCCCTGCCCCATCAACTGGGCCCAGATTCGATTGGCTTGTGTGGTGGAAAAACGATCGTTTTCGGGATCGCTGATCCATGTGGCCAGTTGTTCCAAACGGTCCGGCGACGGATCTCCCCCAGTTTTGTCTTCTGGGGCGTTAACGTTCCCGGAGCCCAAAAATCTTAAACCAGCAATCTCATTTGTGGTTGGGTTTTTAACGTCGCCTTTTTCACTGATCTTTACGATCTGTTCGCCACTGAATTCGTGTTTGTCACTTTTGTCTCGTCGCTTGTTTTCCACGATTTCATAATCGACGCGTGCAAAGAAGTTGGACCATGCGTAATAGTCGTCCTGCGTCCAGCGATCGAAGGGATGGTTGTGGCATTTGGCGCATTGCAGGCGGATTCCCAGAAACACCTGAGCGGCCGCTTCGGAGCGTTCTTCGGGCGTTCTGAGTGCTCGAAAGAAATTTGTGGGTGGCACCTTGTACGTGCTGCCTCGCGCGGCGATCAGTTCGGCCACAAAGGTATTTAGCGGCTTGTCTTCTGCCACGCTGGTGCGAATCCAGTTGTGGTATACTTCGACCCCCGTTGCATCGAGTGTTTTTTCTTCAACTCGTAGCAGGTCCGCCCAACGCAGGGTTTGAAAGTCGTTGAATTCTTCGGACGCCAGCAGCGTGTCGATTAACTTAGAGCGTTTATTTGGTTCGGGGGATTCGATAAAGGCTTTGGCTTGTTCAATTGTTGGCAGCAGTCCGGTGAGATCCAGGTAGACGCGCCGCAGAAACGTGGAGTCATCGCACACGTCAGCCGGATTCGTTTTTAGTCGCTTCAATTGAGCAAATACGGCTTCATCAATGAAGTTTGTGGCCTTGGGAGTTTTGAATTCGAAGTCAGGGCGTTCGGGGACAAATTCCAGGCGAACAGGAACCTGCTGATTCAGGTACCTTGCGACAATGGTGGTGAGGCCCGGTTGATCGGCCGTCGCAACGCCTGTGTCTGTGATTGAAACAAATGTGGCGGATGAACCGAAGACCGTCAGTGATGTTACGTCGCGTGTGGAGCCATCGCTGAATGTTGCGGTGGCAAGCAGCGACACTGAGTTCTCGGGAAAGTGGAGCGTTTTCTGAGAAGGCGTCACTTTTAAAGAAACCACAATTGCCGATGTGTCGTCGTCTTTGGGAAGTCCGTTGGCAATCCAGTTCTGCAGGATTTTGTATTCTGAAGATCCTGGTGGAAATCGGCGTCCGCCTTCGTGGGGTATCTGCATACTGGGCTTTTGCAGCAGCAGGCTGTCAGCGGGGCTTAAAGGCGTGACTCGCCGAGCGGCGGATTCTCGAGAAAGAGTGATGTAGTCACTTTCAGGGTTCTGTCCCCGCAGTGACAACTTCAGGCCGCCTTTTCCATTGGCGTTGCCGTGGCACGTTCCCTGATTGCAACCGGACTTAGACAGTACCGCCATCACATCGTTGCGGAACGACGGCGAAGCATCGTCGGCTCGGGAGAGATTGGCGATGCAGGCTGAGGTCAAAACCAGGGCGGCAAGGCCCGGAAAGTTGGTGTGATGCATGGGGCAAGGCTTGCATGAAATCTAGGCAGGGCAACCAGTCAGGGAAGCCAGGGCGGGGATATTCAGTGTATTCGTCTTTGCTGCCAATTCCCAGCTTTCTGGCGAGTTTGTTGAGGGCTGCGTCGTTTTGATTCGTCCGCAACCGGCCGCATCTTTCGGCTGGCAGTTTCGGGGGTGTTGCAGCGTCCAAGGCGGCAAGGCTGTTGGGGGAAGGGCCGAGCGTTGTGAACTCAGTTTTGCTGAGGTATCTGCTCGGGGCGAATCTTTCGGCTTGGGCCGTTTGTGATGGCTGCAGCGGCCCGTTTGAGCGTTTCAGAGAAAAAAACTGTCTTTCCGTGCAGATCGCCTTCACGATGTTCCCTATCCGGTGGAAATCCCCTATTTTAGTTGTCGGCGATGCGAGATGTCATCTGTGATCGCGTTGACCGCACAAGATCAGCAGCCAGTTGAAGTCGTTCGGAGTCGAAGATGAGTTCAGACAGATTGATTTACCTAATTTCCGTAGATGAAGCCGAACGTGATTCGTTGTCTCGGTATTTGCTGAAGCATCAATTCAATATCGAGGTTTTTTCGAGTCTTGCTGAATGCCGATCGGCAGTTGATTCCAAACAACCGGGTTTGATTGTGTTAGCTGGATCGAGCATTCCCAGTCCGGAAATCTGCAAGTTTGGGTTTGATGTCGAGAGTAAGCAGATTGCGGCTCCCATTATCGCATTGCTGACGAAGCTGCAGATGTCGATCGTTTCTGAGATGGCTGAGTCCGAAAATCTGTGGACGGCGGAGTATCCAATCGCGCTTCGCGAGATTCGCGCGTCGATTGTTGAAGCGTTTCAGGAACTGGAGCAGGGCTGAGATTTCAGCGAATTGGCAGATGATGTCATTTTAATGCATTAAACCAGCTGCCTTTGTTTACGTGATTTTTGCGAATTTGGGGTTCTTTCGGGTCCGAATTCCGCGTTTGTTGATCGCTGTTGGGGGCAGCTGCGCAGCCTGTGTTTGCTGAGGGCTTGCTGGCAGATTGGCGTGGTGATTGTGCTGTGTCTTGAATTGCGCTTCGCCTTTCTGCCAAGTGTTTGCGGCATCAACAGCATTTCGGGCTGAAACCCTGGTCAGTAGAGTTCGATGGTCTAGAACGTTTACAATCGTGCCGTTTCGAGAAGACTCAGAGCGGCAACCGATGGGTGAGGTTCGAGGACGACGAAAAGGTCACTGACATGAATCGGCTTGCTGTTTGTTATTGTCTGCTATCCGCTGGACTTTTGATACCATGGCTCTCTGCTGCAGACACCGACCAGTGGACTCAGTGGAGAGGTCCCAGTCGAGACTGCAAGTTGGTGTCGACAGCATGGCCTGCCAGTCTGAAAGAATCGAACCTGAAGCAGGTCTTTCGCGTTTCGCTGGGGGACAGCTATTCCGGGCCGATTGTTACCGCAGATCGCGTTTTTGTAACGGAAACTGTTGGCCCCAACGAAATCGTGCGGGCGCTGGATCGATCAACCGGAGCGGAAATCTGGAAGTCAGAATGGGCTGGTTCCATGTCTGTGCCGTTTTTCGCGGCGTCGAACGGCAGTTGGATTCGATCGACTCCAGCTTTCAGTGAAGGCCGTTTGTTTGTGGCCAGCATGGAAGACGTGCTGGTTTGCCTCGACGGCAATGACGGTTCCACTGTTTGGAAAAAAGACTTTCGCAAAGAGTTTGGGACGGCAAATCAGTCGTTCGGGTTTGTGTGTTCGCCGCTGGTTGACGAGGGAAGTGTCTACGTTCAGGCGGAGGCCGGTTTGTTGAAGCTGTCGTGTGAAACGGGCGAGTTGCAATGGAAATCTCTGACAGATGGCGGCGGCATGATGGGGGGAGCGTTCTCGTCGCCCGTGATTGCTACGATTGCCGATACGCGTCAGCTCGTTGTTCAGACTCGATCTAAGTTGGCAGGTGTATCGTTAGATTCCGGCGAACAACTGTGGTCGGTCGAGATTCCGTCGTTTCGAGGCATGAACATTTTAACTCCAACGTTGTTTGGAGATTTTGTATTTACCAGCAGCTACGGCGGCGGTTCGTTTCTGTTTGAGGTTACTCGTGACGGCGATACGTTCAAGGTGAATGAGGTTTGGAAGGCCAAGGCGGAAGCGTATATGTCTTCGCCAGTGGTGCTTGACGACGGGATTTACGTGCATCTGCGGAATCAGCGTTTTGTCTGTCTGGACAAAAAAACGGGGGAGCCTGCCTGGACCACGCGTCCTTTTGGGAAATATTGGAGCATGGTGGCAAATGGCACTAAGACATTAGCATTGGATGAGCGTGGCGACCTGCTGTTGCTGGATTTGAGTTCTCAGGAATTCACGATGGTGGATACGCTGCATTTGACTGATCAACCGGCCTGGGCTCACCTGGCCGTGGCGGGGAATCAGGTGTTTGTTCGAGATCTGAAGGGCTTAGCCGTCTATGAGTGGTCGGCTGAGTGATCCGTGCGTTCGTTGCTTTGAACTTTAAGCAGTGTGGAGATTTAGAACGAACCCCGGGTTTCGCAGGAGATTTGGGTGGCCGTTACGGGCCAGTTCCTTCCCGAATTATGCTGCTTTACGCGATTTGGTCCTGTCAAAATTCGCGGATTAATGGGGCAGGTTGCTGCAAAACAATGGACAGGTGATGTTTTCGCCTGAAAATCCCGTCACTTACGCGTGACGGGGCGCTTGTCAGTGTTCCATTGTCTCGATACTCTGCTGAGCCTTTCCCGGCGAATTTCGGCCTGAAGCGTTTCATGACCTTCGAGGTTACGTGTTCCGAGTCGCCAGTTACACGCCCATTCGATCTGTGTTTGGTCGATAAAACCGATTGAGATAAAACGTTGGCTCTCGACGATCGCATTGTCATAACAGGCATCGGACTTACGTCTCCGAACGGCAATACTCTGGCGGAGTTCCGTCAAAACTTGCTGGATGGGCGTTCTGGTGTTGTGGACTACGAAACCCGTTACATGGGCCCGGTCTTGGCGGGCGTATGTAATTTTGATGAACTGCGCTATCAGAAGCGTAAAGAGGTCCGGCGTGGGACTCGAGCGGGCTCAATCGCCGTCTATTGTTCTCATGAAGCCGTGAACGATTCCGGGCTGGATTGGGCCAACGTCGACAAAAGTCGCGTGGGCGTTTATCTGGGGATTACAGAGCACGGTAATGTTGAGACGGAGAATGAGATCTATGAGATCTCAAAGTTCGAGTACGACACCAAAGTCTGGTCGCACCATCATAATCCTCGCACGGTTGCTAATAATTCTGCGGGCGAAGTGACTCTAAGTCTCGGAGTGACTGGACCGCATCTCACGATTGGTGCCGCATGTGCAGCGGGGAACGCAGGCTTTATTCAGGCCGCTCAAATGCTGCGTCTGGATGAATGCGATATCGCCATTGCGGGGGGCGTTTCGGAAAGCATTCATACGTTCGGGATTTTCGCCAGCTTTCAGAGTCAGGGGGCTTTGGCAACTCATTCTGATCCGACAAAGGCGTGTCGTCCGTTTGATATGCAGCGTAATGGAATTGTTGTCGCCGAAGGGGGCGGCATTTGTACCGTTGAGCGACTTCCGGACGCCTTGGCTCGTGGTGCCAAAATTTACGGCGAAATTATCGGTCATGCCATGAATTCAGATGCGTCTGACTTTGTGTTGCCAAACGCGACTCGGCAGGCGGAATGCATTCGGTTGGCGATGTCCCGAGCTGGCATTACGGCGGACGACATTGACATTGTCAGCAGTCATGCCACTGCGACAGAGCAGGGTGATATTGAAGAGGGTAATGCCCTTAAGGCTGTCTTTGGCGGCACGAAGGCTGTGATCAACAATACGAAGAGCTTTATTGGGCACGCAATGGGTGCTGCAGGGGCTTTAGAGCTGCTTGGAAACCTGCCGTCGTTTGACGATGGTATGGCCCACGCTACAATCAATCTTGAGAATCCTGACTCAAGATGTGCTTTGCCAAATTTAGTGGCTAATGAACCGCGAAATCTGGGCGAAGTGAAATGTATATTGAACAATTCGTTTGGGATGCTGGGTATCAATTCCGTGCTTATCGTGAAGCGGTTTGAGTCCTGATCGAGTCAACTTACAGCGTTGCTGGCGAGCAAGGGGATATTTGATGACGGGTGAGGAGATCCGACAGGTCGTACTGGATATTCTGGAGCGAATTGCTCCCGATGAGGACTTGTCCGGGTTGGATGATGCCGTTGCGTTCCGTGAGCAAATGGAACTGGACAGCATGGACTTTCTGGATATCGTAATGGAGTTGCGGAAGGCCTACCGGATTCAGATCCCGGAAGAGGATTACCATAACCTCAATACGATGGCGACCACCGTTTCGTATTTGACGCCGAAGTTGAAAGACGTTCCTGTCGCTGGCTAGTGGTATCCTGGCGGGGCTTTTGTTCTGGTGAGTTGTCTTTGCTGTTGTTCTGCCTTGTGTTGGTGGGTGGCTTCGTGACTCCTGGGTTTGTTCCTGTCGGTTGATGCGTTGGAGAGTTTTTGCCGTGCACTACAATACCGTGATTATCGGTGCTGGTATGTCCGGCCTGTCGGCTGGCGTGCGGTTGGCGTACTATGAAAAAAGCGTGTGCATCCTTGAGAGGCACACGACGATAGGTGGCTTGAATTCGTTTTACCGCCTGCGTAAGCGCAACTATGATGTTGGTTTGCATGCCGTAACAAACTATGCGGCGCCTGGGACGAAAGTTGGGCCGCTTAGTAAATTGTTGCGGCAGCTTCGCATGAAGTGGGAAGACTTCGATCTTCGTCCTCAGTTGCATTCGTCAATTGCTTTTCCTGACTGCAAGCTGCAGTTTACGAATGATTTTGCCTTCTTTTTAGATCAGGTGGCAACGTTCTTTCCGGCTCAGATTAACGGCTTCAAAAAGCTATTGGCTGCGATTGACGGTCATGACGCGTTGAATCTTGAGCGCTCATCCGCGTCGGCTCGTGGAGTTGTGCAGGAACACATTTCTGATCCACTGCTGATTGATATGATCTTCTGCCCGCTGATGTTTTATGGAAGCGCGACACCGCGTGACATGGACTTCAGTCAGTTTGTGATCATGTTTAAAAGTATTTTCTGCGAAGGTTTTGGGCGGCCGTTCGACGGTATCCGTTTGATTTTGAAGAGGCTGGTGAAGCACTTTAAGTCACTTGGCGGTCATCTTAAACTTCGTGCAGGCGTCAGTGAGATTGTTCAGAGAAACGGCGAAGCTAAGGCTGTTGTTCTGGATGATGGTACGGAGATAACTGCGGATAATGTGTTGTCCTCAGCTGGGGCTGCGGAGACCATGCGTTTGGTCGATCCGGGGCGACCTGCAGTTCAGCCGGTGGCGGGCGATATTTCGTTTGTTGAATCGATTTCGGTGCTTGATTGTGAGCCTGCCTCGTTGGGGCACAACGAAACGATCGTTTTCTATAACGATGCAGATACGTTCAACTATGAACGTCCGCAGGATCCGGTCGATCTTCGCAGTGGTATTATCTGTTCGCCGAATAATTTTGATTATTCACGTCCGTTGGAAGACGGGCGAATTCGGATAACAGCGTTGGCTGAGCCGGATTATTGGCTGCAGCTGCCGGAAGATGAATACCAGCAGCTGAAGATGAAGTGGAATGACCGGATCATCGAAAGTGCGTTGAGGCATATTCCTGATTTTCGTGCTCATGTGGTTGATACCGACGTGTTCACGCCTCGAACAATTCGCCGTTTTACGGGCCACGACAATGGCTGTGTATACGGGGCCCCGGAGAAGTTTGTAAACGGTCAGACTTCGGTTAGAAACCTGTATCTTTGCGGAACAGATCAGGGGTTTCTGGGGATTGTTGGTGCAATGCTGTCGGGCATTACGATTGCGAATCGCTATCTGCTGAAGTAGTTCGGTAAGTCGGGTAATCTGGTCCCCGAGATTGCAGAAGATTGGCTTCTCATTGCTGGGATCAGGCATTGGCGACTTGCGATCACACAGGTGCCTCATATAATCCGGAATCGCGTAATTGCCTGTGTTTGGGCGATTCTTTGTTGCCAAAAAACAGCCGCGTAAGCGGTCTCCAAGAGACAACCAAGATGTTGATGTGGTTCCGAAATGTCTGGATGGCAGTCTCCACCGTTGCTCACGGTATGTTCGTGACGTTGAACACGATGCGGAAGACTTACAGCCACGATCGCCGAACGTTTGCTGATACTTACGCATATCCGGAAGAGCCGCTGAAAGTGAAGCCTCGATACCGTGGCTTTCACCGCTTTGATCTGACAACCTGTATCGGTTGTGAAAAGTGTGCTCAGGCTTGCCCGGTTGACTGTATCTATATCGAAAAAGAAAAGAGCCCTGTCGGTAAAGGGTTCCGGCTGACTGGCTTCGCTATCGACTACACGAAGTGCATGTTTTGTGCGTTGTGTGTGGAGCCTTGTCCGGTCGATTGCATTTTCATGGGTTCAAACCATGACTTGAGTTGCTACAGTCGCGATGGATGTATTGTTGACTATGCTAAGTTGCCGCTGGAGATTGCATGGGGCCGTGCCACATTGAATCCGACTGCGGTTGCTGAATCAAAGGTGTTGCACCAGCCTGTCTGGGTTAAGGGTGAAGAGAGTCCTTTTGAATTCTCTGAGACATAACTGTTCAAAGTTCGCTTTTGTTCGTTTCCGTAGGTGGTGAAGCATATGGCGGCAGAAGATCAGATTCTGACAGTGGCGGATGCAAACAGTCGACTGACCCTGGTTCGAGCGATTGCTCGTGACGCAATGGACCTGAAGGCAGACGTCTTGGCTCGCCAGCTAAGGCTGGTTGAGTTGAGGGAGCGGTATCCGGCGGTTGACGACGATGAGTCACCTTATTCCGAAGAGGTTCTGGAGATGGAAGAATCTCTTGAGGCCGACGAGATTCGGATTGATGGGTTCATTCTTGAGTTGCAGCAAGTCGGTGCTGAGTTGGTTGATTCTGAAGTTGGTTTAGTTGAGTTTGCTTCGTCGTTGGATGGGCAGGCAATGTGGTTGAGCTGGAAGTATGATGAGCCGGAAGTTTGCTATTGGCGAGCTGACGGAGATGAGGCGATTGATCGTCGACCGCTGGTTCTGACGGAACAGAACGCTGGTTAATGAATTCATCTGCTCGTTCTAAAAGCGGGCGAAAGAGATTGGGATATGACGAATCTTGTAGGTCATCTTTTGTTGTTCGGCACATCGATCTGTGTCCTGTTGGCGTTGCCGATGTTTGTCGGTCGCTTTTTGCGTCCCAAACTGCCAACTCCGGAAAAAGACGCAATTTACGAATGTGGTGAGCCGGCTATTGGTTCCAGCTATATTCAGTTTGACCTGCGTTTCTATGTTGTTGCTTTGCTGTTTATTGTGTTCGACGTAGAAGTTGCATTCTTCTTCCCATGGGCGGCAATTTACGGCGGGGCGTCTCAGTTGGCAGACAATCGTCTGACAGATGATGTTCGCCGCGAATTGAGTGCTCGATTGCTTGATCAAAATCCCAGCGTGATGTCTGCGGGAAGTGAGATTACGGCAGAGGCAGCGAAGTCGTTGATGATTACCGGCTTCTTTGACTTGCTGGTGTTCTTCGCTGTGCTGCTGGTTGGTTTTGCCTACGTATGGAAACGTGGTGACCTGGATTGGATTCGTGCCGTGACTCAGAAGACGCGACAGGCTTCGGATCAAACCGCCAAAGCATCAGTCGCTGTGACGGCAACTTAGTGTTTGCCATTTGTCTGGCTGCTTAACTTTGTGAATTGAAAACACCGCAATGAATATTCAGGAAGTCCATTCCATTCTTCTTCAGAAGTTTGGTGAGGCCGCCGTTGGGGCAGCTTTTGTTGAAGCGACTGATCCTTGGATCGTGGTTGATGCCGGTTCAATCGTTGATGTTGGTACTTTCCTTCGAGACGATGAGCGACTGCGATTTGATCACTTAAATGATCTGTGTGGCTGCGACTACTTCGAGCCGGACGAAAAGAAGGCTCCGAAGTTTGGGCATGATCCGCATGTGGAAGTCGTGTATCAACTGTCCAGCATGGAGCTGAAGCACCGGCTGAAGCTGAAGGTTATTGTTGCTCGTTGGAAGAACGACGAACAGGGGCAGTTGCCAGAGGTGCCATCCGTTAGCAGCGTTTGGGGGATTGCCAATTGGCACGAACGCGAAGCTTACGACCTGGTTGGAATCTTCTTTCAGGATCACCCGAATTTGCGACGAATTCTGTGTCCGGAAGACTGGCAGGGGCACGCTCTTCGAAAAGACTACGATTTCCCCTTGGAATATCACGGCGTTCGAGGCCGCTAGTTTGGCGTCCTTTTATCAGCTTATCAGGGTTTAACAGCCAGCTTTTGTTGTTGCAGAGTTTAAGCCGCTAAGCCTGAACTTACACAGCCATATTGCTCGCCACTGAACGGGCTTCTAATCATGAGTATGCAAATCGAAGATCCTCGCGTTGTCGAGTTTGACGTTCAGACTGACGAAATGCTCGTCAACATGGGGCCGCAGCACCCAAGTACTCACGGAGTACTACGCTTGTTGCTGCGAACCGACGGCGAAATTGTGCATGAGTGCACGCCGCACATCGGCTATCTGCATCGCTGTGCTGAAAAAATCGGTGAGAATCTGGCGACTCCGCAGTGGGTTCCCTACACCGATCGAATGGACTATCTGGCCGCCATGAACATGAACCTTGGGTTCTCTTTGGCAGTTGAAAAGCTGGTCGGCATGGAAGTCAACGAAAAGGCCATGCATCTGCGCGTGTTCATCGCCGAATTAGGGCGGATTGCCAGTCACCTTGTGGCCATGGGTACATATGGCCTTGACTTGGGCACTTTCAGCCCGTTTTTGTACGCCTTCCGTGAACGTGAGATCATTCTGGACTTCTTCGAAGAAGCTTGCGGCGCCCGATTGACGTGTAGCTATCTAACGGTTGGCGGAGCAACTCATGACCTTCCGGAAGAAATGGAAATTCCGGATGGTCTGGCGGCATTGCTGCAGATCCCCAAGGGGCAACGAGCTCACTTTTTCGAAGTCGTTGAGATGTTTCTCTCATGGCTGGAAAAACGCATCAAGGAATATCACGCACTACTGACGACGAATGCCATCTTTATCAAGCGAACCGCAGGCATTGGAATTCTAAGCCGCGAAACCGCGATCAGTTTCGGTTGCACGGGGCCGGTTCTGCGAGGTAGTGGAGTCGACTATGACCTTCGCCGCAAAGAAGACGGCGAAGCGATCTACACTCGCATGTATGAAGGCTACGATTTCGAGGTTCCTGTTGCTCCATTTGCAGACGCTCCTCGGGAAGCCGTTCTTGGCGATAACTGGTGCCGTTTTTATGTCCGCATGATGGAAGTTGTGCAATCCATTCGGCTGGTTCGTCAGGCAATTCCGAAGTACCAAAAAGCTGAGGGTACTCATCGAGAAGTCTTCAAGTTCAACACGAAACTGCCCAAGGACGAAGTGTATCTGGAAACCGAATGCCCTCGCGGCCAAATGGGTTTCTATATCGTCGGCAATGGCAATGCAGAACCGTTGCGTGCTCGAGCCAAGAGTTCATGTTTCTGTAATCTGTCAGTGACCGATCAGTTGTGCGAAGGCGTCCCGCTGGCGGACGTGCCGTCTGTTGTTGGTTCGCTGGACGTCGTGATGGGTGAGATTGATCGCTAGCGCCTGCTATGGTGGAGCATTGAGACAGGTGTCTGAGTTGCGTGAACAGTTTGTTGGGCAATTTCGGGCCGAGTGTATTCACCTGTTGAATCAATCGTTTTCCCGTATCACATACTGCGTCATGCAGTTGGATGCTGCTCAGTTGTGGTGGCAACCGGCAGCGGGGCAGAATTCTGTTGGTGCCTTGTTGCGGCACCTTGCTGGCAATTTGCAGCAGTGGGCCGTAGATGGAGTGCTGGATCAGCCAGGGTTCCGAGATCGCAATGCCGAATTTCACGCTGAAGCGGTTGAGTCTGCGGAAGTTCTGCTGCAAAGACTGGAGCAGGTGATTGAAAGGGCACGGGAAGTATTGTCTGCGTTGGGTGACGACGACTTCGTTCAGACTCGCAGTATTCAGGGCTTCGAAGTGACCGTGCTGGGAGCCATTATGCACACGGTTCCTCACCTTGTCGGCCATACTCACCAGATTGTGACTCTCACTCGCATGCAGCTTGGCGCGAACTACCAGTTTCATTGGGATTCAGCGGTGTCCGGCGGTTCTGTGCCCTTGTAACGTGCGGGTTGTTGGGTTTTCTGATGGAGAAGTTGGCCACACTGCCAGAAATGCCGCTGCTGCGAAGTGTGTCGCGTGGTTCTCGTTGGTATAAAAGTGACGAACACTCCTCGCTTTTCTGACGTTGCTTTGTGGCTTCGTTTGTTTTGCGACGGCGATACTTCCGCAGCTTTGTAGCGAGTTTTGGCAATGTCAGTTCAGGTTTATGTAGCGGGAAAGCTTGTTCCTAAAGAGCAGGCAATGGTGAGCGTTTTTGATCACGGTTTGCTGTATGGCGATGGAGTGTTCGAAGGGATTCGCACGTACGGTGGCAAGGTGTTTCTGGAAAAGGAACACATCGATCGCCTTTATGAAAGCGCGCTGGCGATTCGCCTGGAAATTCCGATGACTCCGGAAGAAATGACGCAGGCTGTTCGCGAGACCGTTGCCGCGAACGGTTTGTCAGACGGGTACGTTCGATTGGTGGTGACTCGCGGTGCTGGCACTTTGGGGCTCGATCCGCGTCGGACCAGCAACCCGCAGGTGATCATCATTGCTGACTCAATTTCTTTGTATCCGCAGGAAATGTACGACACCGGTTTGCAGCTGATTACTGCCAGTACGATTCGCAATCATTCGGCTGCCTTGAGTCCTCGAATCAAATCACTGAACTATTTGAACAACATCCTGGCCAGAATTGAAGGAACCGATGCTGGCACTGTGGAAGCGTTGATGCTGAACCACAAAGGCGAAGTTGCTGAGTGTACTGGCGATAATATCTTTATCGTGAAGGATGGAGTGCTGAAGACTCCCCCACCGGAAGCAGGCATTCTGGAAGGAATCACTCGCAATGCCGTTATGGGGTTGGCTAAAGAGGCTGGCATTCCGGTTAAGGAAGTGCCACTGGTTCGCCACGATATTTTTGTTGCCGACGAATGCTTCCTGACAGGAACAGCCGCTGAAGTTATTTCCGTTGTTGGCCTGGACGGAAGAAAAATCGGAACTGGCAAACCGGGTCCGGTGACCAAAGATCTGCTGGAACGGTTTCAGAAGCTTACGCGTTCCTGATGCGTTTGCTGGCACGCAACGCCTGTTCACAAATATTGAGGTTCAGTAAAAACTATGCCCCGCAATCGCGACCTGTTTGACGATTCCACAATGACGTTTGGCGAACACCTGGAGGTGTTGCGCGTACACGTTTGGCGCGCGTTGTTGGGATTGGTTCTGGGAGTGATTCTATCGCTTTTCTTTGGCGATCGGATTATCAATTTTCTTCGAACGCCAATCGATGATGCGTTGCGGCGTAACAATCTGCCGACCGTGGAAAACGACCTGGGCGGAATGGACTTCACCGGGTTTATCAAGCAACTGTTTTCAACGGAAAAGAAAGAACCTGAAGTTGCTGTGCCAGTTGTTCAGGAGTCTCTTCAGGCTGATGAACTGTTGGTCCAGGTGCCAATTGCCAGTTTAAGAAGTGCGATTGAATCAGCGGCACCGGGAACTCTGAAGCCGACTGCTGTCGAGCCGCCAAAGGAAACAGGCGAGCCGATTGCTGCGCTGACTGTGCCACTGTTGATAAAGTCGGACGAGATCGCTTTGTTCAAGAAGACTGCCGACCGTTTTAATCGACCGGTAACTTACAAAGTGGAAGAAGCCTTCATGACCTACATCAAGGTCAGCATGGTTTCCGGCTTTGTGCTGGCATCGCCATGGGTGTTCTTTCAGTTATGGCTGTTTGTTGCAGCAGGCCTTTTCCCTCACGAAAGGAAGCACGTCTACACGTATCTTCCGATGAGCCTGGGGTTGTTCTTTGTGGGAGCTTTGTTTTGCTTCTACTTTGTGTTTCCCATCGTGCTGGACTTCCTGATCAGCTTCAACAGCTGGATTGGAGTAGAGTTGCAGCCTCGCCTGTCAGACTACATCAGCTTTGTGTTGATGCTTCCAGTGATGTTCGGAATCAGTTTTCAGCTTCCTATGGTGATGCTGTTTCTTGAGCGTATTGGCATGATTACCGTTCAGGCTTACATTGAAAACTGGCGGATGGCGGTGTTGGTTATTGCGATTGCATCTATGCTGTTAACGCCATCCGACCCTCAAAGCATGCTGTTAATGATGTTTCCACTGGTGTTCCTGTACATCGCCGGAATCCAGCTGTGCAGGTTTCAATCGAAAGCGACAGCAGATCCGCTGGCTTAGTTCGCCGCTTTGCCTTTGAGCGATACCGGGTTGAGCGACGTTGTGTTTTGCGACACTGGCCCGGGATGAGCTTTAGATTCAGGCAACGCGTTCATCCATTGACGAACTGGCGGAACTTTGCACATTCTGCATTCTGCAGCCACAAGCTGTCGGTGACTTCCTGAAGATCTTTACAGCCGGCACTGCTTTCGTCGTGAAATGCCTCTCGGGGCGGAAGCGGCAGGGTAGCATCCTGAATATCGCCGAAATTGCGGATTCAGGAATGATACAATCTTCGTAGTCGCCAGGTGCTGCATCATTCTGTATTCTTATTTAGCAATTGACTTTTTGTTATGGACGAAGTTGGTCGCCTTTCGCTCCACGAAAGTGCGTCTGGTCGTTCTTTCGCAGAGCGAAAGGCGACCAGGCCTTAAGGTAAGTTGCTCTAATTGTCGACGACTGCGGCTATGATGACGCAGGTGATTTTAGTCAGGTCGGAAGTGCGGCTGTCTGTGTGGGTTGTAAATTGCATGTTTCAGCAACGTTCGACTCGACTCATTTGATTTTGCGTTTCAAGCCTGGAACAGAAAACTGATTTGTGCGGAGTTTGATGATGCGTTGTTCTTGCTGTCTGGTAATTTCGTGGCTTCTGGTTGTCAGCTCAATTGCTTCCGCTCAGGATGTTCTGGTCGAAGCCGAAAGTTTCGACGATGCCGGTGGCTGGCAGCTTGATACGCAATTCATTAATGAAATGGGATCGCCCTATATGCTGGCTCATGGGCTGGGGCGTCCAGTGAAGGATGCGACCACCAAAGTTCGCTTTCCGCAATCCGGTACGTATCACGTTTTCGTCAGAACCAAAGACTGGGTGGCTCGTTGGAATGCGCCAGGCTCGCCTGGAAAGTTTCAATTGTTGATCGACGGCAAGGCTTTGTCAGAAACGTTTGGTACTGAAGGAGCCAGGTGGGATTGGCAGAAGGGCGGAACCATTGAAGTTACGTCTCCGGATGTTGTCCTGACGCTGCACGACCTTACCGGTTTCGATGGACGTTGTGACGCGATTTTCTTCTCAAAGTCATCCGACGTGCCACCCAATGAATCCATCGTCCTGTCTGACTGGCGACGTTCCAAGTTGGGACTTGACAGCACGCCAACACAAAAAGGACCGTACGATCTTGTTGTTGTCGGCGGTGGCTATTCCGGAATGGGAGCCGCTTTATCGGCGTCTCGCATGGGGTGTAAGGTTGCTTTGATTCAAAATCGTCCCGTGCTTGGCGGTAACGGCAGCAGTGAGATCCGCGTTTGGGCGATGGGCAATATTCGCCGTGGCAAGTATCCTCGCATTGGCGAAATCGTTGAAGAATTTTGCGACCACGCGACTAAGTCTCCTGGACGCCACGAAGAATTTGGTGATGATTTGAAAGAGCAGATTGTTCAAGCAGAAGCTAATATCGATCTGTTTCTGAATCATCATGCTTATGCAGTGAAGCAGAAAGACAATCGAATCCAGTCGATTACTGCGTTCGATACGCGAACAAGTGAACACTCGGAATTTTCTGGTGCATTGTTCTGCGATGCAACAGGACATGGCACGATTGGCGAACTGGCCAGTGCAGATCTTGATATGGAAGAGAAGGGCCGCATGGGCATGAGCAACATGTGGGCCTGGGACGAGCTGGAAACGGAAGCCTCGTTTCCGAAAACTCCATGGGCTCTGGACCTGAACATGGCCGACTTCCCGTATCCTCGCGATCACCACGGACAGTGGTTCTGGGAAAGTGGATTCGATAAAGATCCGCTGAATGATGCGGAGGGCATTCGCGACCACAACCTTCGAGCCGTCTATGGTGCGTTTAATGCGATGAAGAATCGTGATGGAGCTGACAAGCACAAATCGGCTGTGCTGACATGGGTGGCGTACATCGGCGGTCCTCGAGAATCTCGCCGACTGATGGGCGACGTGATTCTTACTGAGGATGACATTGTCAGCAAACGCGACTTCAACGATGGGTTTGTTCCCAGCACATGGTCGATCGATCTGCACTATCCGAAAGAGCAGTACGCCGAAAAATTTCCGGACAATCCGTTCATCAGCATCGCTGTTCACGGCAAAGGCGTTGACCGCAATTACGGATATCCCGTGCCCTATCGATGCTTCTACAGTCGAAACATCGAGAACCTGTTTATGGCAGGCCGCAACATCAGCGTGACTCATGAAGCTCTGGGAACAACTCGCGTCATGAAGACCTGCGGCATGATGGGCGAAGTTGTTGGGCGAGCAGCCAGCATTTGCATTCTGCACGAATGCAATCCGCGAGACGTCTACAATCGCTATCTGGAAGAGTTGGTTGATCTGGTGAATCTGCCAGGTAAGGCTCGACGTAAAACGGTTTACGACCCCATAGAAATTCCTGACGACGCAATGACGCTGGCAGGACCGACCGGCCCGGCTCTCGGGCTGGAACCGAAAAAAATGGATGGCACTGTCATCGACGATGTGGATGCCGAAAAGACGGGCAATTGGGTTTCAGGGACAGGTTTAAAGGGATTCGTTGGAAACAGCTATCTGTATTCCTCAGACGGCAAAGCGGCAATCAGGTTCAATTTCGAAGCGCCGAAGTCCGGAACGTACGAAATTCGCCTTGCTTATCTGGCACACGAAAATCGAGGCAAACATGTTGCTGTCACAGTGCAGGTTAATGACCAGCCACAACTGGTAAAGATCGACATGACCAAGCCGCCAACGCTTAAGGACAACTTCACATCGCTGGGCAGATTTACATTAACTCAAGGTCAAAAGGGCTTCGTTGAAATCAAAGCCGCTGGCGCTGGAGGGAATGCTCATGCCGACGCTGTGCAGTTACTGCTGGTAGAATAGGCGTGATGCCCGTTGCTCTGATGAGGTTATGTCTTGGCGTTTAGTGGATGATGACAGGTTGGCTCATGATTGAATCCACATTTACTGCAGTGTTGCCTCGAATAACGTGATTGTCTGAAAATACAGCAGGCTGAACTTTCAGGTAACGCTTTTTGGGGCCACCGCTTAGGTTGACCGCGATGACTCGGATGCCAACAAACTTTACGATTGTGTACGTTGCATTGTTTCCCTGACCGGTCACTTCGATGAAAATTGGAATCGCTCTAACCTGACCGATAATTGATTCCAGCGCACTTTGAATTCCGGCGCTGATTCCAGTGTCTCCGTTCAGGAATAACGCACCGTTTTGGTTGAAGGTGATTTTGTTGTCTGGAAAAAACGACATGTCGTATGAGTTTAGTCCGTGGATGATTTGACGCTTCAGGTCGTTTGTGCTGTTGTTTGCTGAGCCAAGATCCACCGTTCCACGATTACCCGGTGCCAGGCCGCTGTTCAGGTCCGGGTACATATTGATTTCCGGTATGTTGTCGTGTTTTCCGCTTTCAACACCGCCGGACATTGACCACTTGTAGTCATCTTCATAGCCGTTGTCCGCTCCGGTGTGGTACTGGTTGACAAGGTCAGTCCAGGAGCCAAGGTCCAGTGCAATTGGAAGAATGTCTATTGTGTTTTCTTCGGAATTCGAAATTGGTTCCGGCGGCAATCCAAATCCAATCCCCGGCTGAAGAGCGGCGATTGACTTAACTTCAATATCGAAGTTTTCTCTGCCAAGAATGCGAGCAAACGTCATTGGCAATGCCGTTGTGTCTGCATTTGTGCGTCTTACCGTGACTTCCACCATGTTAAATGGTGGAACGCCCCATTCCTGAGTCCACTGCTGGTTCGCTTCGCTCCAGCTTCTGCGGCCAACTCGTACATCACGAATCATATCAGCATCTGTGGCAACCACATCGCCCGTTCTGAAATGGCCGATCATCTCAACCGCACGTTCTCGGGCCAATTGCTCAGCGGCATCCTGACTAAGCTCGCCACCAGGTCCAAAGCCTCGGGAAATTTCCAATGTGGCTGCATGAGCGGCGGAATCCGCTGCCGATTGCATTTGCCCCTTGGTAAGTGTGACCATGCCTACGTCGACGGTGAACGCCGCAAATCCTATGACAACTGCGATCATCACTGCTGCAAATACAATGATGGCCCCTTTTCGTTTTTTTTGCGTACTTGGTGCATTCCTCGGGTTGTGCGATTTTCGAATGTGCTTCATAACCTTGCCCTTTAGTGTTACTTGTGGACTAGTTGAGTTGTATGCGCGACAAATTCCAGCGATGTTTGCTACTCGGTGATTTCAATGTTGAAGTAGTCTGAGTTCTGTTCATATTCGGCGAGTGAAACAAACTGAATCACTTCCTTGAACCGATGCAGCACGCGGGGAGTCGTATCTGTTCGTTCCAAACCATTTGCGGAGTAGTACCGCACTTCTTTTTGATACATCAACTCAACTCGATGTGCACCAACGTTGATTGTTGTGTTCGCAACGGAAAACTCCGGGTTGTAGTTTTCCAGTGTAATGTTGAACACAGGAGTCACTGCAGTGATGCCTGTTCTGGCGAACCTGCCCCACGTTCTTGACCTTCCATCTTTGAGTGTGAACTTCAGCAACTGAGGTGTTTTTTCCATGGCGACGGTGTACTCCAGTTTGTCGTAGTCCGTTCGTAGCACGCTGGTTTCTTCAGAAAAGGCGAAGTCGTGGTTTGTGCTGCCAATCCAGCTTTGTACCTGATGGCCACCTGAGCGAAAGTCTGGAGCACTGGCGTGATTCAGCTCGACAATCCCAAACGCGACCTCTGTTGACTCAGTGGGGGAAATCACGTTGGCAATTTGTGGAGCTCCAACGTTTGAGTCGGGATTCCGAATGTAAGTTACCCAATCTTCTTCCACCCGTATGATTTCGGGTTCAGGAAATCCGCCTGCCTGCAAAGTTGCGATGGGCGATGCAAGCATCGTCAGTAGTACGATTGGGATGTTTCTGATTAACGATTGATTTGACATTTTGCCCCCCTAATTGATAGCGCACAGAAGTTTGAATCACACAGTTGAACCAGCAGTAAGCACCCTTGTTTATTCTTTACGCATTGCGCATTGCCCGCGAAGGTTGTTGCCATTCAGGAAGCGTCCCGCAGTGAAACTGACTGCGGAAAAAGGCACCGTAATGTCGATCTTAATCAGATCACGCTGGTCGGCGTTTGCAAGATCGTTGACGATTGCTCCATTGGAGATTGCTGTCACGACAATATCGACTTGCACAGCAGTTGTCTGACAACCAACGGATCCGGTTACCATGTTGCGAATTTCGGTTTCCACATCGCCTTCGGTTGCTCCGTCAATAATTGCGACTCGGCAGCCTTCACGGGCCGCTGCGGTGAGCAATTGCGAAACCATAAGTGCTCGGCCAAATTCAATAATACCCAGCAACATCAACATGAAGATTGGAAAGCACACCGCCATTTCAACCATCGCAGCACCGCGACGACGCTTTGAAAGTTTGGGGGGGTGTGGGCGTGTATTCATAGGCTTCATGCTGTCGGTCCGATCAGTTGCTATAAGTGGTGACGTGTGGCCCGCGTCTGATTTAACAATTGATCGAGTTTTGAGAACATTCCGAGATTTCTCAAATTTGGACGCAAGTTTGAAGATGTTCCGTTCCGGAATTAATGCTACGAGGTAAGTGGGCATCAGGCGTGTTACGAAAATGCAGCATCAAGCGGTAATTGATGAGCATTTGCCACAGGGGGTGCGTTCCTGCCTGTGCGTTAGTCCATTGTTGCTGGACTCTGTTTTTGGCTTGCGCGATCCGCTTACTTTCGCAGACTTCACCAAATCGATTTGATGATTTGTGTCTGAGTGTCGGCTGAATTTTCTTTGAGTTGTTAAAGGCTTCGATGTGCTGGCCGACCCTTTGACGGGTGGCCCTGATGTTAAGCGAGCACGAGAGTGCTCCAGCCTAAGCGCCATCGCAGGTTGTAGGTGTGTCCAGCGTTACCTGGCGTGGACATTGAACCAGCGGTTGCAATGACTGCACTTGACGTCTCCGTGAGGAGATACGTCTGCGCTGGTGCTTAGCGGAGCGCCGCAGCTGTCGCACTTGTAACCGTCTTTGCCCGGAGGTGCGATTGGGGATTCCGGACGGCTATCATTGACCTGATTCAGGTTTGCCGAGTTTCGAAGTGTGTTGGCATTCATCACTTTCCCGGAAATCGCGGCATACGCTGTGGTGCCTCCCACGGCAACGAATGCCAAAGCGATGAAGCTACCGAAGATGCGGAAAAACAACGGAGGCGAACCAAACTGGTCGAAGGGAGTTAGCCACAGAAAGCCAATGACTGTTAGTCCGATCCCCAGAAAAACCAACCCGAACACTGCACCAATAAAACGACCGGGGCCGTCGCCGAGATTTGAATTTGGCAGGTCGTCATTCATCATCGTTTTCCCCGGCGCTGCTGCATTCTGGAAATAGTCTTCATCCAGAACAACGGTGTTCGTGCCTTAAGAGATTAAGAAGATTACATAGAATTCGCAACCGGCGAGTCAGATCGAGAGGGTGAGTACTTCTAGCAGCGTGTCCGGGAAGCCATTCTTTGTTGTTGCCAATGGCGTCTGAAA
>ERZ887849.57-NODE-57-length-103314-cov-13.317851_pt1 | contig 103314 bp, 89 predicted proteins | sample MGYA00521267_ERZ887849 | MGnify/ENA primary metagenome ERZ887849 (study PRJEB32303, sample SAMEA104408601) | aquatic metagenome | biome: Brackish water; feature: Pelagic; material: water | place: Baltic Sea | collected 2014-06-06T16:11:00 | depth 2,863 m ...
CAATGAGTAAGAAACCAAAAAAAATAGGAAATAACCAAAAAGATTTTACCGCACAACTATTTAAAATACTTTCAAAAGAACCTTCAAAATCCTTTAATTATAAGCAAATAGCTGCTATTTTAGAATTATCAGATACTAAAAGTAGAAACGAAATAATTAGAGATCTAAAAATACTTAAAGCACAAGATAAAATTCATGAAACCGAGATAGGAAAATACCAAATAATTTCTAAATCAGAATATTATGAAGGTGTTATTGATATGACTTCTCGTAAAAATGGCTATTTTGTTTGTGAGGAATTAGAAGACGATGTTTTTGTTCCGTTTATTAACTTAAATCATGCTTTAGATGGAGATAAAGTTAAGGCTTATATTTATAACAGAAGAAGTTCACGTAAACAAGAAGCAGAAGTTTTAGAAATTTTAGAACGTAAAAAAACAGAATTTGTAGGAGTTATTGATATTCAGAAAAATTTTGGATTTGTTACAACTACAAATGCTAAAATGTATACTGATATTTTTATTCCTAAAAATAAAATTAATGATGCCGAACATGGTGATGTTGTTTTAGTCACTTTAGAAGATTGGCCTAAGAAAGCCGATTCTCCATTTGGTTCGGTAATTAAAGTGTTAGGAAAACCAGGAGAACATAATACCGAAATTCACGCCATTTTAGCTGAATATGGTTTACCGTATGATTTTCCAATTGAAGTAGAAGCGTATGCTAATAAAATAGATACTTCAATCACAGAAGAAGAAATAAAAAAACGCCGCGATATGCGTGATGTTTTAACTTTTACGATTGATCCAAAAGATGCAAAAGATTTTGATGATGCGTTATCGTTTCAAGTATTAGAAAATGGAAATTATGAAATAGGAGTTCATATTGCCGATGTTTCGCATTATTTACAAGAAGGAACTATTTTAGATGATGAAGCGTATAATAGAGCCACTTCAGTGTATTTAGTGGATAGAGTGGTTCCAATGTTACCCGAAGTTTTATCTAATTTTACTTGTTCTCTTCGACCAAATGAAGAAAAATATACATTTTCAGCTATTTTTCAATTAAATAATAAAGCGGAAGTGGTGGATTCTTGGTTTGGACGAACAGTAACTTATTCTGATCAACGTTTTTCTTATGAAGAAGCACAAAGTATTATTGAGAGTAAATCAGACTTAATTCCAGCCGAAATTTCATTAACTGGAAAAGAATATAATGTTCCTAAACCAATAGTTGATGCTACTCTTAAAATGGATGAATTGGCTAAAAATCTTCGAAGAAAAAGAATGGTAGCTGGAGCAATTTCATTTGATAAAGTAGAAGTAAAATTCAATTTAAATGAAGCTGCTGAACCAATTGGTGTGTACTTCAAACAAAGTAAAGATTCAAATCATTTGATTGAAGAATTTATGTTGTTAGCGAATAGAAAAGTAGCAGAATTCATTGGAAAACAGAAGAAAACATTTATTTATAGAATTCATGATGAACCTAATGAAGATAAATTAATCAATCTTCAAACTGTGATTGCTAAGTTTGGATATTCTATAAATTTCCGTTCTAAAAAAGATATTTCGAGTTCGTTAAATAACTTACTTTCTGAAGTACAAGGTAAAAAAGAACAAAATTTAGTAGATACACTTACTATTAGAAGTATGAGTAAGGCTGCTTATTCTACCGAAAATATTGGTCATTACGGATTAGCTTTTGATTATTACAGTCATTTTACATCTCCAATTCGTCGTTATCCAGATGTGATGGCACACCGTTTGCTACAATTTTATTTAGATGGAGGAAAAAGTGTTAATGAAGAAGAATATGAAGAAAAATGTATGCATTCTTCTGATAGAGAAAATTTAGCTGCAAAAGCCGAAAGAGATTCTGTGAAATACATGCAAGTAAAATACATGCAAGATCACAAAGATGAAGAGTTTTTAGGTGTTATTTCTGGTGTAACCGAATGGGGAATTTATGTAGAAATCATAGAAAATAAATGTGAAGGGATGTGTAGAATTCGTGAAATTAGAGATGATTATTACACTTTTGATGATAAACAATATGCTTTAGTAGGTGAAGTTTCTAAAAATATATTACAATTAGGAGACGAAATTTACGTTAAAGTAAAAAATGCTGATTTAGTGAAAAAACAATTGGATTTTCATTATTTAAGAAAGAGAGAGTAATTCTAAATATAAAAAAATGAAGAAAATAGTTTATAGTTTACTGTTAATTAGTTCGATAGCTCTCGCTCAAACCGAAAAAAACGGTGGAGATTTTACTAAAGTAACCGCTTTTGATAAAATTGATGTCAACTTAGTAGCATCGACTGAAAATAAAGTAATTTTAAACGGCACTAATTCAGAAGAAGTAGAATTAATAAATAAAAATGGCGAATTAAAAATCAGAATGCCATTTGCAAAAATGTTAAGTGGAGAAACAATATCTGCAACTGTTTATTATACAAAACTAGAAGCTGTTGAAGCTAATGAAGGAAGTAGAATTGCTTCAAAAGATGCAATTGCTGCGGTTAATTTTGATATCATTTGCAAGGAAGGTTCTGAAATTAAACTTATCAATTTACAAGCAGACAGATTACAAGTTCGTGTTTCACAAGGTAGTATTGTAACGGTTTTAGGTGATGTAAAAAATCAAGATATTTTATCCAATTCGGGAGGAAAATACGATGGTCAAGATTGTAAAACAGAACAAACTATAGTAACTGTAAACGCTGGCGGAATAGCTCATGTTTATGCAACTAATTTGGTAGAGGCAAAAACAAGAGCGGGTGGTGAGATTATTATTTATGGAAAACCAAAACAAATCAACGAAAAGAAAATCGCTGGAGGAACTATCGAACAAGCAAAATAATAGTAATATGTTTTCCGTTTTTAGTTGGTAGAATTTTTTGTAAATTCGTACTTTATTAAAAACACTGAATACTAATAACTGAATACTGACCACTTGATTATACAAGACATTTTAGCTGCTATTCCTTGGGGTTTTTTACTCGCTATTTCCATTGGTCCTGGTTTTTTCGTTTTACTTGAAACCAGTATTACCAAGGGATTTAAAGCCGCTTTTACGTTAGATTGTGGTATTATTTTTAGCGATATTATTTTTATTTTTATTGCTTATTTTGCTTCCAATCAAATTTTAGCACAGTTTAAAGACAATCCAAATTTATATATAGTTGGCGGATTAATTATGTCGGTTTATGGTTTAATTTCATATGTCCAAATAAGGAAAAAATTTGTAATTGACGAGGAAAGAGATATTGATGACATTCCTAAAAACAACTATTTAGGGTTGTTTTTTAAAGGATTTTTCTTAAATATAATTAATGTAGGAATATTAGGTTTTTGGATGATGGTGATTATAACTCAAGGACCAAGATTACAAATGATTCCTTTTCGGGTTCTTACTTTTTTTTCTGCCACTTTGTTTTTTTACTTAGTTATAGATGTAGCAAAAATTATCTTAGCAAAGCAATTGAAACACCGACTAACACCCGTAAATATTTATAAAATTAAAAGAGTTATTAGTTTTATATTAATCATTTTTGGCGTGTTCTTTTTGCTGCAAGGAGTTTTTCCTGGTTTTAAAGAGAAAGTGGTTCATGAAATAGAAGAAAAAAGATAATTAATTTTAAAAAAAAACTACTATTTCTAGCAACTCTTTTAAGGCATCTTCAGGGTTATCATTAATTATTTTTTCTAAAAATTATCTCATAAAAAAACCTCCTAATTTCTTAGAAGGTCTCAGAGGCATCGTCCGGATTCGAACCGGAGTAGACGGTTTTGCAGACCGGTGCCTAGCCGCTCGGCCACGACGCCGTTACTTAAACGGATTGCAAATGTATATAAAAAAGTTTATAGTTTAAAAGTTTATAGTTTAAAAAATTTTAATATCACTCTAACCCACATGGTTATAACTCGTTACTTAATTTCTAAACTCTTCCATTTCAATTGTAACCGCTTCAACGTCACCACCTATAGGTGGATTTAATTTTGAAACCTCAAGTTTTATTCTAGAAACCGCGGGAATTTCAGTAAAACATCTTGTAATAATTCGGTTTCCTACATGTTCTAATAATTTTGAACGAATAGCCATTTCTTCCACAACAATTTTATTCAATAAAACATAATCAATAGTGTCTGATAATTCATCGGTTTGTGCCGATTTTCGTAAATCAGTTTTTATTTCTAAATCTACTCTGTAATCTGAACCAATTTTTTCTTCTTCTACTAAACACCCATGATATGAAAAGGTTCTAATATTTTGTAATTTAATTATTCCCATAAAATTTTAGTTTCAAGTTTTAGGTTTTTTAGTTTTTAATCTTTTTTGTTTATCCAAAGTTACATAAAACCTCAAACTTTTAAACTTGAAACCTGAAACATTTTCTATCTTTGCATAAAAGAAAGAAAAACAATGTCAAAAGAAGAAAAATCATTGAATTTTATAGAGCAAATTATCGAAGACGATTTAAAAAATGGTTTATCAAAAGATAAATTGCGTTTTCGTTTTCCACCAGAACCAAATGGGTATTTGCATGTGGGTCATGCAAGTGCTATTTGTTTAAATTTTGGTCTAGGCTCCGATTATAAAGCTCCTGTAAATTTACGTTTTGATGATACTAATCCTTCAAAAGAAGAACAAGAATATGTTGATGCAATCAAGCGTGATGTAGAATGGTTGGGTTTTAAATGGGATAAAGAATGTTATGCTTCCGATTATTTTCAACAATTATATGATTGGGCGGTAGAATTAATCAAAAAAGATAAAGCCTACGTTGACAGCCAAACTTCGGAAGAAATGGCACAACAAAAAGGAACTCCTACGCAACCTGGAACTAATTCTCTGTTCAGAAATCGTACTATCGAAGAGAATTTAGACTTATTTACGCGTATGAAAAATGGTGAATTCGAAAAAGGAACTCACGTTTTACGTGCTAAAATTTCGATGGGCGCTAATAACATGTTAATGCGTGATCCTATTATTTATCGCATTATGCACGCGCATCATTATAGAACTGGAAATGATTGGTGTATTTATCCAATGTACGACTGGGCACATGGTGAAAGTGATTATTTAGAGCAAATTTCACACTCATTCTGTACGTTAGAATTTTTACCACATAGAGAATTATACGATTGGTTTTTAAACCAAATTTATGATGAAACTAAAGTAAGACCAAAACAAAGAGAATTTGCGCGTAGAAATTTATCACACACGGTTGTTTCTAAACGAAAATTATTGCAATTAGTTGAAGAAAAACACGTTACAGGTTGGGATGATCCTCGTATGAGCACCATTTCTGGAATGAGAAGACGTGGTTATACTCCAACATCCATTCGAAATTTTGCCAACACAATTGGAATTGCAAAACGTGATAATTTGATTGATGTTTCGCTTTTAGAATTTTGTGTTCGTGAAGATTTAAACAAAATTGCACCTCGTGTAATGGCGGTTTTAGATCCTGTAAAATTAGTAATTACAAATTATCAAGAAGGTCAAGAAGAATGGCTTGAAGCTGAAAACAATCCAGAAGAGGGAGTAATGACTTATAGAAAAGTGCCTTTTTCTAAAGAATTATACATTGAAAGAGAAGATTTTCAAGAAGAAGCACACAAGAAATTTTTCCGTTTAACATTAGGGACTGAAGTACGTTTGAAAAACGCCTATATCATTAAAGGGGAATCAGTTATAAAAGATGAAAATGGAAAAATTACCGAAATTCATGCTACTTACGACGTAGATTCAAAATCGGGAAGCGGTTCAGAAGCTAGTCAAAGAAAGGTAAAAGGAACCATTCATTGGGTTTCTATTCCGCACGCAAAAGAAGCAGAAGTTCGTGTGTATGACAGATTATTCACTAATGAAAGTCCAGATAAAGACAAAGAAGTTGATTTTAAAGAATTCATCAATCCAAATTCATTAAAAGTAATTACCGGTTATGTAGAACCAAGTTTAGTTACTTCAAAAGAATTGGATCATTTTCAATTTCAACGTTTAGGTTATTTTTGCGTAGACAGAGATTCTTCCGCAGAAAAATTAGTGTTTAATAAAACCGTTGGATTAAGAGATACTTGGGCAAAAATTTCAGAACAATAAAAAAAACACCAATTGTAAAATTGGTGGTTTTTGAATATTTATTTTTTTATTACGCTTCGCTAGTATCACTTGGATTATAATCCGTTGATGTGTGATCATTTTTTTTCTTAGCGCGTTTCGGTTGATTTTTCATGGTTTCACCTATTTGATTACTTGCTGTAAAACTCGCTACCATGTTATTCAACATATCGCTTCCGGCTTGAGGAGAATTTGGCAATAAAATTAAATTACTATTTGTATCGGCTCCAATAGCTTGTAAAGTATCATAATGTTGAGTAACCACGATTAATGCTGAAGCTTCTTGCGAATTAATTCCTACATTATTTAATACTTCTACACTTTCTACTAATCCACGAGCAATTTCTCTTCGTTGGTCTGCGATACCTTGTCCTTGTAGTTTTTTACTTTCTGCTTCTGCTTTCGCTTTGGCTACAATTCTAATACGTTGTGCTTCCGATTCAAATTCTGCAGCCGTTTTTTCTCTATCAGCAGCATTAATTCTGTTCATCGCATTTTTTACTTGAATATCAGGATCAATATCAGTTACTAACGTATTGATAATATCGTATCCGTAAGTGGTCATAGATTCGTTTAATTCACGTTTTACCGCAATAGCAATGTCGTCTTTTCTTAAAAATACATCATCTAAAATTAATTTTGGAACTTCGGCACGAACCACATCAAATACATAAGCCGTAATTTGATCGTGTGGATATTCTAATTTGTAAAATGCTTCGTATACTTTACTTTGAATTACATTAAACTGAACCGAAACTTTCATTTTAATAAAAACGTTGTCTTTTGTTTTTGTTTCAATAATAACGTCCAATTGTTGAATTCTAAGATTTACTCTTCCGGCAACTCTATCTATTACGGGAATTTTTAATTGTAAACCAGAACTTCTAATGCTTGTAAATTTTCCAAATCGCTCTATAACAACTGCGGTTTGTTGTTTTACGGTAAAAAAAGAAGAGAAAAAAATTACCAATCCAATACCAAGGAAAGGAATAAGGGCTAGTTCCATAATTGTTTGTTTTAAATTTGGTTATTATACGTGGAGTTTTGTAAAAAGTTACAAAAAAACCTCCAATAGGAGGTTTTATATTTATAAGGTTTGAATGGCTTTCCCTATTCGTTTGATGGTTTCTGCTTTACCAATCATTTCTATAATGTCAAACAAATGGGGTCCTTTTAAAGCGCCTACTAAACTCAATCGAAGTGGTTGCATCACTTTTCCCATTCCTATTTCATTTGTCGTCATCCATTCTTTCAATAAAGTTTCAATGTTTACCGAACTAAAATCTTCTATATTGTTCAATTCTGAAATCACTTGTTGCATTAAAACCGGTGTTTCCTCTTTCCAATTTTTAGCTGCTTTTTCGTCATAAGATGTTGGAGCTACAAAGAAATAATCGGCTAAATCCCAAAATTCATTTACAAAATGTGCTCTTTCTTTTATTAAAGAAACAATTTTTGTCATTTCGACAAAGGAGAAATCACATTTTCCTATGCGATTAATAACATCTTTTTCAAAAGCTTTTGCTAGGCTTTCATCACTTTTCCCAATTAGATACTGATGATTAAACCATTTATTTTTTTCTGGATCAAACTTCGCTCCTGCTTTATGAATTCGGTTTAAATCAAATTTTTGTACCAATTCATCTAACGAGAAAATTTCTTGTTCGGTTCCATCATTCCAACCTAATAAAGCTAAAAAGTTGATTACCGCTTCTGGGAAAAATCCGTTTTCTCTATATCCTGAAGAAGTGCCTTCATCCGTTTTCCATTCCAAAGGAAACACAGGAAATCCCATTTTATCACCATCACGCTTTGATAATTTTCCGTTGCCAATAGGTTTTAAAATCAAAGGTAAATGTGCAAATTCTGGTGCGTTCCAACCAAATGCTTTGTATAATAAAACGTGTAATGGCATTGATGGCAACCATTCTTCGCCGCGAATTACGTGGGAAGTTTCCATTAAATGATCATCTACGATATTCGCTAAATGATACGTTGGCATACCATCTGATTTAAATAAAACTTTATCGTCTAATAAATTTGTGTCAAATTTTATGTCACCACGAATGATGTCTTTCAATTCCAAAATTTCATTTACAGGCGTTTTAAAACGAATAACATACTGTTCGCCAGACGCAATTCTTTCTGCTACTTTTTCACGTGAAATCGTTAATGAATTATCTAATTGTTCTCTAACCGAATGATTATAAATAAACGTTTTTCCAGCTGCTTCCGCTTCTTTTCGCATAGCATCTAAACTATCAGCGGTATCAAACGCATAATACGCCCAACCTGAATTTATCAGTTGATCAGCATATTGTTGGTACATCGCTTTGCGTTCACTTTGACGATAAGGTCCAAATTTTTCATTCTTACCTATGGTTTCATCTGGCGCAATTCCTAACCATTCTAAAGCTTCAAAAATATAAGCTTCTGCTTCAGCAACAAAACGCGTTTGATCGGTATCTTCTATCCGTAAATAAAAAGTTCCTCCATGTTTTTTGGCAAACAAATAATTAAACAATGCGGTTCTTACTCCACCTATATGTAATGGCCCTGTTGGGCTTGGCGCAAATCTTACTCTTACAGACATTTCATTAAATTTTAAGCAAAGATACAATTACAATTTAGAAGTAAGAATTTAGAATTTAGAAAATTTTTAGGTTATTAACCATTCGATTCTGCAAATGTTAAGTTTCGCAAAAAACCTATTGACTAATCACACAAGATGTTGTAATTTTATCGGTTATAAACAACAAGTCAACAAATTTGGAGGCAAAAAACATTATTTTCGATAAACTCGAAAGATTTATCAAAAAGTTTTATACTAATGAACTTATAAAAGGAATCATTCTTTTTATTGGATTAGGCTTGTTATATTTCATTGTTACTTTATTGATTGAATACTTTTTATGGTTGCCAACCTCTGGAAGAACCATTTTATTTTGGCTTTTTGTTGCGGTTGAATTGTTTTTGTTGATTCGATTTATTGTGTTCCCGTTGTTCAAGTTAGTAAAATTTCAAAAAGGGATTGATTATGAACAAGCTGCAACAATAATTGGCAATCATTTTTCGGAAGTTCAAGATAAGTTGTTGAATTTTTTACAATTAATAGACCAAAATCAAACTTCCGAATTATTAGCAGCATCTATAGAACAAAAAGCCGCCTCATTTCAACCGATTCCGTTTTCAAACGCTATAAATTTTGCTAAAAACAAAAAGTTTTTACCCTATACCATTGTGCCTATACTGCTTTTAATTTTGTTTTTTGTAACCGGAAATTCTTCAGTAATATCAAGCAGTTTTTCTCGAGTTGTAAATTACAAAACAAAATATGCGCCACCAGCACCTTTTGAGTTTGTGGTTTTGAACACTTCATTAACGAGTCAACAAAACACCGATTTTATTTTACAAGTTAAAACAAAAGGGTCAGTAATTCCAGAAAATGTAGTTATTCAAATAGGATCCGAAGAATATTTTTTACAGAATACCAAACCGGGTTTTTTTGAATATACGTTTTCAAAATTATTAAAGGATGTTGTTTTTTCGCTTCAAGCCAATGGATTAAACTCTAAAGAATATCAAATTAAAGTAATTGACGTGCCTACGATTACTGACTTTAAAATGATTTTGAACTATCCTTCTTATTTAGGAAAAAAACCAGAAACAATTCAAGGATCTGGAAATGCCTTAGTGCCTGAAGGAACTATTATCAATTGGAAAATAAATGCTGTTGCAACGGATAAAATTCTTTTAAAAACAGGTAGTCAAATTAGTCCGTTTGCACTTAAATCTAATAAGTTTTCTATTACCAGAAAAATTGTAGACCAATTAAACTATGAGGTAATTACGTCCAATCGAAAAATTACTGAATTTGAAAAGTTAGGTTATCAAATTTCTATTATCAAAGACCAATTTCCTGTAATTTCAGTTCAAACCGCACCTGATTCGCTTAAATTGAAAACCAAAGTGATTTTAGGTCAAATTTCGGACGATCACGGTTTGTCAAAATTACAAGTGGTTTTTTATCCTAAGGACAATCCAAAAGCTATTCGTAAAGCAAACTTATCCATAAAAAAACAAGCGGTAGATCAATTTATCTACTCATTTCCAAAAGGATTAGTAATTGATAAGGGTGTAAATTATGAATATTACTTTGAAGTGTTTGATAATGATGTAGTTAATAATTTTAAAAGCACAAAATCGGCTGTTTTTTATCATTATGAGCAAACGGAAGAACAAAAAGAAGATCAGCAACTTAAAGAGCAAAACGAAAACATCAACAGTATAGAAAAATCGCTGCACAATCAAGACAAACAAATGGCAGAACTTGAAAAACTGCAAAAGATAAATAAAGAAAAATCGAATTTAGATTTTAAAGATCAGAAAAAGGTAGAAGATTTTATTAAGCGTCAAAAACAACAAGACGAAATGATGAAAGAATTTACTAAAAAGCTTTCTGAAAATTTAGAAGAGTTTAATCCTAAGAAGCAAGATAAAGAAAAAGAAGAACTACTTAGAAGATTAGAAGAGGCAGAAAAACAATCGGATAAAACCGAAAAATTACTTAAAGAACTAGAAGAGCTTTCCAGGAAATTGGAAAAAGAAGAGCTTTTTGATAAAGCCGATAAGTTAAAGCAAAACGCAAAAAATCAGCAACAAAATTTGGAGCAATTGGTAGAATTAACCAAACGTTTTTATGTGGAAAAAAAGGCCGAACAATTAGCCGATAAACTTGATAAGCTGTCGGATAAACAAGAAAAATTAGCCAATAGCGAAAATGAAAATACTGCAGAAAAACAATCGGATATTAACGAAGCTTTTAAAGACATTCAAAAGGAGCTTCAGGATTTAGACCAAGAAAATAAAGATTTAAAAGATCCGCTGGACATTCCAAACGATAAGAATGAACAAGAAGATGTGAAAAAAGATCTTCAAAAGGCAGCAGATGAGTTGAACAAACAACAGCCTAAAAAAGCGCAACCTAAGCAAAAATCGGCAGCAGCTAAAATGAAAGAAATGAGTCAAAAAATGGCTCAAGCTATGGATTCGGGCGAAATGGAGCAAATGCAAGAAGACGCAAAGTTACTCCGACAAATTTTAGATAATTTGCTTGCCTTTTCATTTGATCAAGAACGATTAATTAAAACCACAAACACAGCGCAAACACGTTCTTTAGAACTAAATAAAGTCCTTAAAAAACAACAAGATTTAAAACAACAGTTCAAACATGTTGATGATAGTTTATTTGCTGTTTCCTCACGAAACCCGCGCATTACCGAAATCATTTTAAAAGAACTGAGCGATATTCATTATAATTTAGATAAAACTTTAGAATCGTTAGCCGATAATAACATTTCTAAAGGAGCATCACATCAACAATATACACTTACAGCAGCTAATCGTTTGGCCGATTTTTTAAGTAACGTGCAAAGCCAAATGAATATGGACATGCAAGGGCAAGGACAAGGCAAACCAAAACCTGGAAAAGGACAAGGCTCTGGAATGCAATTACCAGATATTATCAAGAAACAAGAAGGGTTAGGCGAAAAAATGAAGGACGGAATGAAGCCTGGCGACAAACCCGGAGAACAGCCAGGAGACAAACCCGGAGAAGGCAAACAAAAAGGAAAGGCAGGAAAAGGAAGTTCAGGCGATGAAAACTCGGAAGGAGAAGGTGGCTCGGAAGGAAATGCCGGAAAAGTGTTAGATATTTTAAAAGAACAAAGACAGCTTCGCGATGCTTTACAAAAAGCACTTGAGAAAGAAGGCATGATGAATCAAGGCATGAACGCTTTACAGCAAATGAAAGATATTGAAAAGCAACTAATCAATAAAGGCTTTAAAAACGAAGTGCTTCAAAAAATGTTAAATTTAAAACACGAACTTTTAAAACTAGAAAACGCCATCCAGCAAAAAGGCGAAGACACTAAAAGACAATCAAACACAAATGATAAGTCTTTTAATAATAACACCAAGCCGCTTTCAAAGGAGTTGAAAGAATATATTAATAGTGTTGAAATATTAAACAGACAAAGCTTACCTTTGCAACCCAATTTTAATCAAAAAGTTCAAAACTATTTTAAAAAGAATGATTAGTTTTAATTACGAAACAAATTTCGCCTTAGAAAACGAATCCAATTATGAAGATTGGATTACAAGAATAATTTATTCCGAAGGATTTGAGGCAGGCGAAATCAATTATATTTTTTGTGATGACGAATATTTGCATAGTATTAATATGGAATATTTAAATCACGATACACTAACAGACATTATCAGTTTTGATTATTCTGTAGGAAATTTATTACAAGGAGATATTTTTATTTCAGTTGAACGAGTAGCTGATAACGCTAAAGATTTTAATGTTACTTTTGACGAGGAATTAAAAAGAGTGCTATCTCACGGTGTTTTACATTATTGCGGTTATAAGGATAAATCTCCTAAAGACGAAACTTTAATGCGTGAAAAGGAAGAAGAAAAAATGAAAATGTTTCACGTGGAACAATAAGTTTGTAAATTATAATTTTTAAATGTTTCACGTGGAACATAAAAATAAATAAAGATGTTTTTAAATCAGTATGATGTAATTGTTGTTGGTGCCGGACATGCCGGATGCGAAGCTGCTGCTGCTGCTGCCAATATGGGTTGTTCTACATTATTGGTGACAATGAATTTACAAAACATAGCCCAAATGTCTTGCAATCCTGCTATGGGCGGAATTGCTAAGGGACAAATTGTAAGGGAAATTGATGCAATGGGTGGTTATTCCGGAATTGTTTCAGACAAGACGGCTATTCAGTTTAAAATGTTGAATAAATCTAAAGGCCCTGCAATGTGGTCGCCTCGAGTTCAATCGGACAGAATGCGTTTTTCGGACGAATGGCGTAGCATGTTAGAGAACACTCCTAATCTTGATTTTTATCAAGAAATGGTAGCTGGATTACTTTCGGAAAATGGAAAAATCACGGGTATTAAAACATCATTAGGAATGGAGATTAAAGCTAAATCGGTAGTATTGACTAACGGTACATTTCTTAATGGTTTAATTCATATTGGAGAAAAACAATTTGGCGGAGGTCGTGCAGGAGAAAGCGCCTCTTTTGGAATAACTGAAGATTTAGTACAACTTGGTTTTGAATCAGGAAGAATGAAGACAGGAACCCCTCCACGTGTGGATGGTCGTTCGTTAGATTTTTCAAAAATGAGTGAGCAACCTGGAGACGATGTTCCAGAAAAATTTTCTTATACAAATCTAACTGCTCCATTAAAAACACAGCGCTCTTGCTGGATGTCATACACTTCTTTAGAGGTGCACGATATTTTACGCGAAGGTTTTGATAGAAGCCCAATGTTTAACGGAAGAATTAAAAGTATTGGACCAAGATATTGCCCTTCAATTGAAGATAAAATCAATCGTTTTGCCGATAAAGAAAGACACCAGTTATTTGTAGAACCGGAAGGCTGGACAACTTGTGAATATTACATCAACGGTTTTTCAACTTCTTTGCCTGAAGATATTCAATTTAAAGCATTACGTTCGGTGGCTGGTTTTGAAAATGTAAAATTTTTTAGACCTGGATACGCCATTGAATATGATTACTTCCCTCCTACGCAGTTGCAACACACTTTAGAAACTAAATTAGTGGAAGGATTGTATTTTGCAGGTCAAATCAACGGAACTACAGGTTATGAAGAAGCGGCTTCTCAAGGATTAATGGCCGGAATTAATGCGGCTTTAAAAGTGCAAAATCGCGAACCATTTATATTAAAAAGAGACGAAGCTTACATTGGCGTTTTAATCGATGATTTAATTACAAAAGGAACTGAAGAGCCATACAGAATGTTTACTTCTCGTGCCGAATACAGAACCTTACTTCGTCAAGATAATGCCGATTTTAGATTAACTCCTAAAGCATTTGAAATAGGTTTAGCCAAAGAAGAACGATTGATTCGAATGGAACAAAAGTTTGCTCAATCGGATGCAATGGTAAATTTCTTTAGAGAGACTAGTTTAAAACCCGAAGAAGCAAATCCAATTTTAGAAGCAAAAGGATCTGCTCCTATGAGTCAGCCTGATAAAATGTTTAAGGTGTTTTCTCGTCCACAATTGGATTTAGAAGATTTTAGAAAGTTTAATAAAGTGGCCGCATATATTGAGGAGCATAATTTAGATCAAGAAGTAGTTGAACAAGCAGAAATTCAAGTAAAATATTCGGGCTATATCGAAAAGGAAAAAAACAACGCCGACAAGTTAACTCGTTTGGAAGACATGATTATCCCAGATAATTTCAATTTTGACATTATCCAATCGATTTCAATTGAGGCCAAACAAAAATTAAATAAAATTCGCCCAAGAACAATAGCACAAGCTTCAAGAATTAGCGGTGTTTCACCAAGCGATATTTCAGTTTTGTTGATATATATGGGGAGATAAATTGAACGTCAATTTTTGATTTAAGATTTTTGATTTCTGAAATCCTTAATCATCATTCTTCAATCATCAATCAAATGTTTCACGTGAAACAACTTTGCCAGCCCTAATAAAATAAGCTAGTACCATAAAATAAAATAAATGAATTTTTTAGAAGATAAGTGTTTTATTACCGTTAAAGATTTTTCAGTTTCTGGAGAACATTTTTCTTTGTTGTTAAATGAAGAATACCAAATTTTAAAAACTCACCCACAACCTACTTTAGATAAATTAGGTTCCTATTATGAATTTGAAGATTATATTTCGCACACCGATGGAAAGCGAACATTCTTTGAAAAAATGTATCATTTGGTTAAGCGAAATGCAATTAAAAACAAAGTTAAATTAATTAATACCCATCAACCTTTAAGAGGTAAAATTTTAGATATTGGTGCTGGAACGGGAGATTTTCTTCTAGAATGCAAAAATCAAAACTGGGATATTTTAGGAATTGAACCCAACGAAAAAGCCAAAGATTCAGCAATTGGTAAAGGAATAACCTTTGGAGAAACCATCGAACAATTAGAAAGTAATTCGTTTGATGTAATAACCATGTGGCACGTCTTAGAACATGTTCCCGATGTTGAACATCAAGTGGCTGAATTAAAACGATTATTAAAACCTTCAGGAACAATTATTATAGCGGTTCCTAATTTCAAATCGTATGATGCGAACCATTATAAATCCAATTGGGCGGCTTATGATGTGCCAAGACATTTATGGCATTTCTCTAAAATAGCAATTGAAAAATTATTTGAAAATCAAAACATGAATTTAGCCGAAGTTAAACCAATGTGGTTTGATAGTTTTTATGTATCCCTTTTATCTGAAAAACACAAAACCGGTAAAATGAATTTTATTTCAGGTTTTTTAATTGGATTTGTTTCAAATCTTGTCGGAATTTTTAAAAACGAGTTTTCATCACATATTTACATCTTAAAAACCAAATAATCCGCATTTTTAAGCGATTTAAGCGATTTTTTATATCAAGACAACTTCTGTGCTCAATAAAATTAGTTTTTTGATTTAAACCAATGTATGAAACTCGGTTTTAATAAGTCAAAACTATTATAAACATATTTTATTATAGCATTTCTTTATATCGGATTAAAAAATAAAAAACCTACAAATTTGCAACTTGACAACTTATTATTACATTTACAAAAATTTAAAATTATTTACACCAAGATGAAAAAAGCCATTTTAATTTTAGGCGTTGCATTAAGCCTTTTTGCTTGTAACAAAAATGAAGGAAAATCAGAAAGTTTTAAAACAGCTTATATTGATACCGCAGAGATTTTAGAAAAATATGATAAATTCAAAGCTGAAGATGATAAATTCAAAGTAAAGTCTGAAGAAATGGGTAGACCATTAGAGGCAAAAGTTAGAGCTTTTCAGGCTGAGGCACAAAGTTTCCGTCAAAATGCACAAGTGAGAGGCCCACAATGGGCACAACAAAAAGGTGCTGAACTTTCTCAAAGAGAACAACAATTAACAGCAGAGCAAGACGCCCTATTACAACAATTACAACAAGAAGGTAGTGTTTTAAGAGATTCTATTATTAAAGAAGTAAAAGTTTTTATCAAAGAATATGGTAAAAAGAAAGGGTATGACTATGTTTATGGAACAGGTGATGCCGCTACAATTTTATATGCTAAAGACAGTTATAATATTACGAAAGACGTTTTAAAAGAGCTGAATGACAATTATAAAGCATCTGATAATAAATCCGAAAAAACAGAAGATAAAAAATAACATCAAGTCCTGAGCAATCAGGACTTTTTTATTTCTAATGGTTTCGTTATATTTGTTTTTTAAATTTACGCCACATGGAACCATTATCAGCCGCCGCACATTACACCCTGCGATTTATTAATCAAACGAATAAATCGATCTTTCTCACCGGTAAAGCAGGAACCGGAAAAACCACACTTCTTAAAGAAATTATTGCTACAACTCACAAAAACACAGTGGTTGTTGCACCCACAGGGATAGCCGCTTTAAACGCAAATGGTGTTACAATTCACTCAATGTTTCAGCTGCCTTTTGCTGCTTTTATCCCCGATAATAAGCAACTTCCGCATTTTTCAGAGACTGTAAAATTTGAAAATCGCGATTCGTTAGGCCGTCATTTTAAGATGAACAATGTAAAACGTTCCGTAATTCGAAATATGGAATTGTTGATTATTGATGAAGTTTCAATGCTTCGTGCCGATGTATTAGATGCCATTGACTTTATGATGCGAAAAGTACGAAGAAACGAACGTCCTTTTGGCGGAACACAAGTGCTTTTTATTGGTGATTTACTTCAATTGCCACCCGTCGTAAAAAATGAAGAGTGGGAAATGCTAAAGAAGTATTACCGAGGCATGTTCTTTTTTCATTCGCATATTATGCAACAATATCCGCCATTGTATATTGAATTGGATAAGATTTTCCGTCAAACAGATTCCGAATTTATTGCTGTTTTAAATAATTTAAGACACAATAAAATTACTTCCGATGATGTGCAACTTCTTAATCAATTTGTGCAGCCAAAATTTGATCTTAAGAGTAATAAAGGATACATTATCCTTACTACGCATAACGCTAAAGCAGATACAATAAACGCTCAGTCATTACAAGATTTAAAAGGAAAACAATTCACTTATTTGCCTGAAATTACCGATGATTTCCCGGAAAAAATATTTCCATTAGACGAGCAATTACAATTAAAAGTTGGCGCTCAAGTCATGTTTGTTAAAAATGATTTGAATTTTGAAAAGCAGTATTACAATGGTAAAATGGGCGTGATCAAATCGTTAACTGAAAAGGAAATTTTTGTGCATTTTCCTGAAGAAAACAAGACCATTGAAGTAGAGCGCTATGAATGGCAAAACATTCGCTATAAAGTCAATGAAAACACTAAAGAAATTGAAGAAGAAATCATCGGAACTTTTGTCCATTACCCTATAAAATTAGCTTGGGCAATTACGGTACATAAAAGCCAAGGATTAACATTTGACAAAGCAGCTCTCGATGTGTCGCAAGTTTTTGCGCCCGGACAAGCCTATGTTGCTCTTTCGCGGTTACGTTCATTAAAAGGACTAATTTTGCTTTCTCCGTTGCAAATGAACGGAATTTCTAGCGATGCAGAAGTGCTCAATTATGCAGAAAACAAAGCTTCTGAAGAAATCTTACAACATTCATTGGCCAAAGAAACCCAAGTTTTTTGGTTAAACACACTTATTAATGCATTCGATTTCAAAGAGTTAGCACAAGAATGGCGCAATCATTTGTTTAGTTTTAATGCCGAAGCGCCAAAATCTCCCAAAACAAAGCATAACGATTGGGCAAAAATTCAAAATGATAAAATTGCTGAAATTTTAGAACCATCTGGGAAATTTATGTCGCAACTACATACTATTTTTTCCGATGAAAATCTCGATATAAACTTTGTAAAGGAGCGATGCGATGCAGCTTATCAGTATTTTTTTAAAACATTAGATTGCGTTGCCGAAGAATTGCTGTTAAAGATTGAAGAAGTAAAACGCATCAAAAAAGTAAAGGCCTTTTATGACGAATTATCGGTGTTAGAAGAACTTCAAATCAAATCGATTTTACAACTTAAAAAGACAAAATTACTCACAAACATCATCGTCGAAGGAAAAGAAATTTCGAAGAAAAATTTAATTTCGGAAGACATGAATACGTATAAATTAAATAAGTTAGTAGTTGTGGCTGAACGTTTTAGAATTTCTCATGCCGCTTTAGTGGAAGATGACGAAGAGGTTTCATATTACACTGATTCGAAGAAGAAAAAAACAAAAGAGCCGAAAAAATCTACCTACGAAGACACCTTGGAATTGTGGAAACAAAACTTATCTATTTATGAAATTGCAAAACAACGAAAGCTAACACCACAAACGATTTACAATCATTTTACTAAGCTGATTCAAATGGAAATCGTGCAACTTTCAGACATTTTACCAGAGGATAAAATTTCAGATTTAAGAGCGGCTTTTAAAGCTTTTAAAGGTGAAAGTTTAGGCGAATTAAAAGAAATTCACGGCGATAAATTCTCTTGGGACGAGTTAAAATTGTTTAAAGCGAGTTTAAACAATTAACTCAATAAAAATACCGCTAGAACCGCCGGAATAAAGTAAATTACAATAGTTCTCGCACCATCATAATCTTTAGCTAAACGTTGTCCAAAAAGTAACAATAGTAACGTAATACACGAAACGATTGCGCCATAATATCCCAACCCTTTTGTAACGGGTTGTTGCACAAAAAGCTGAATGATTCCAGAAACGCACAAAACACCAGCAACAATTTCTAAAAGAAGTACAATCATTAATGCTTGTGGAACTTGTTTGGCTAAAACGGTAGTTGCAAAATGACTTTTTAGCCATTCAACGTTTCCTTTCCAGTCTTTAATTTTATCATAACCAGACTGTAAAAAAGTAATTGCTAATAAGGCCAAGACTAAAATAGGTGCAGCATCTGTCATAATTAAGTATTTTTATGAATTAATCGAGTTAATTTTATAGATAAATCGGTTAAAATAATTTTACTATTTCCATTTCTTTCAATGTGGTAAATAGCATCTTCTAATTCTTTGTAAATATCGTTAATATTTGCACCATTTACAAACGGAGCAAATTTTTCCAATTCAAATTTTGGCACGTTTGTTTCCAAGAAAACCAAATCGTTTGCCTGATAATTAAGCAACAAAGCTTGTCTAAAGAAGTGTATGCAATAGTGTAAAAATTGTTTTTGCGTTTCTCTTCCGGTAGCGGCAATATTTTCACTCCAAGCAATTAAATCGTTAATGGCAGCGGCATTTCCTTTTGCTCTAAATGCGCTTCTCACCCACTCTACAAACCATTCGTCAAACGGAAATTCATTGTCTTCTTTTCTAAGAATATGTAATGCTTTATTGTAATTTCCTTCGCTTTGATGTGCGATTTTTTTAGCCACTTGTGGATCACAATTTTCACGTGAAACCAATGCTTCAGCAATAACGCTTTCGCTCAAGCCAATAAAATCAATTACTTGACAGCGCGATAAAATCGTTTGCAACATATCGCTTGTGTTTTCAGAAATTAATATAAAAACCGTTTTAGCAGGCGGTTCTTCAAGAAGTTTTAGCAATTTATTTGCCGATGGACCATTCATTTTATCGGCCATCCAAATAATCATTACTTTGTACCCGCCTTCGTAGGCCTTTAAAGCTAATTTTTTATTGATTTCTGTAGCTTCATCAACACTAATTAATCCTTGTTTATTTTGAATGCCTAAATTTCGTAACCAATCAAATAAACTTCCATAAGGTGATTCGGTTAAAAATTGGCGCCATTCTACCATAAAATGATCACTCACGGGGTGACTTTTTACATCATCAGTAGTAGCAACCGGAAACACAAAGTGTAAATCGGGATGTGAAAAATGTTCAAATTTTAGATTACAAGCGGTGTTATCGCCACTATTTTCGCCACCAACATTGCCACACAAAACATATTGCGCATAGGCAATTGCCATTGGTAACGTGCCAGAACCTTCGGGACCCACAAACAATTGAGCATGCGGAATTCTTCCTGCCTCAGCACTTTTTGTGAGATGGTTTTTAATGTGATCTTGACCTAAAATTTCCTTAAAAAGCATACAACAAACCTAATCAAAATTTCCTGAATTGTAAACGAATCCATGTAAAAAATCAAAATAGGAAAGTTTTAAAAAATTACTAAATATCATTATTCGTACAAAGATTTAGAATACAATAATTTATATTTGCATTCTTCGAAACAATAAAACCAATAAAATGAAAACACTTAACGACTTCAATTTCAATAACAAAAAAGCCATTATTAGAGTAGATTTTAATGTTCCTTTAGACGAAAATTTTAAAGTAACCGATGCCACTCGAATTGAAGCGGCAAAACCTACCATTGATAAAATATTGAAAGACGGAGGAAGTGTAATTTTAATGAGTCATTTGGGAAGACCAAAAGGTATTGAAGCTAACTATTCGTTGCAACACATTGTTTCTAAAACCGAAGAAATTCTAGGTCAAAAAGTTTATTTTGCTTCAGATTTTATTGGCGAAACGGCAGAAACTGCGGCTAAAAACTTGCAGCCTGGCGAAATTTTATTGTTAGAAAACTTGCGTTTTTATGCCGAAGAAGAAAAGGGTGATGTGGAGTTTTCAAAAAAACTAGCTGCCTTAGGCGATATTTATGTAAATGATGCTTTTGGAACAGCGCATAGAGCTCATGCTTCCACAACAATTATTGCTCAATTTTTTCAAGGCGCAAAATGTTTTGGTTATTTATTGGCTAAAGAAATTGAAAGCATTGAAAAAGTATTAAAAAATTCAGAAAAACCAGTAGTTGCTATTTTAGGAGGCAGTAAAGTTTCCTCAAAAATAACGGTAATTGAAAATATTTTAGACAAAGTAAACCACATGATTATAGGTGGCGGAATGACCTTTACGTTTGTAAAAGCTTTAGGCGGTAAGATTGGTGATTCTATTTGTGAAGATGATAAATTAGATTTGGCCATCGAAATTTTAAAACAAGCTAAAGCAAAAGGCGTTCAAATTCACATTCCAGTTGATGTTGTAGCAGCCGATGCCTTTTCTAATAACGCAAACACGCAAATAGTTGATGTAAATCACATTCCTGATGGATGGCAAGGATTAGATGCTGGGCCAAAATCATTAGCTATTTTTAGACGTATTATTTTAGATTCAAAAACGATACTTTGGAACGGACCATTAGGTGTTTTTGAGATGGATAATTTTTCAAAAGGAACAATTGCTTTAGGCGAATATATTGCAGAGTCTACTGCAAATGGCGCATTTTCGTTAGTTGGTGGAGGTGACAGTGTTGCCGCAGTGAAGCAATTTGGGTTGGAGCCAAAAATGAGTTATGTGTCAACAGGCGGAGGCGCAATGTTAGAAATGTTAGAAGGTAGAACGTTGCCAGGAATTGCCGCAATTTTAGAATAATAACAATAAAATCCTGATAATTAATTTATTAGTTTTATCGCCCCAAAAAACAAAACAATAATGAAAAAATCAATCCTACAGGTTATGTTGTTGCTCTCGCTTTACAGCTTTGGGCAAGAACATGCAGAAAGAGAAATAAATATACAATTACCTAAAGTTTCTTATCTAGATTCGTTAAAGGCTACCTTCATTAATCATAGTACGAGTAATTGTATCGATGAACGATGGGTGGCAGAATTAGCTAATATTGAGTTGTCTGAAAATATGTTTTCGGATATTACAGAGATGAATTATGATACCGAAGTAAGCTATAGTTTGTCTTCTGAAGTGGTCAAGAAACGATTAGCAAAATTAGATGCAAGATCGCCATTTAATATCGAATATAATCCGGCATTAGAGAACACAATTAAAGCCTTTTTAAAGAACAGAACCAAAGCCTTTGAACGCTTAATGGCAATTTCTGAATTCTATTTTCCAATGTTTGAAGAGCATTTGGCAAAATACAACATCCCGATGGAATTGAAGTATTTAGCCATTGTTGAATCGGCATTAAACCCTAGAGCAAAATCGAGAGTAGGCGCATCTGGTTTGTGGCAATTTATGTATCCTACCGGGAAACAGTATAATTTAGAAGTAAATTCCTATGTTGACGAACGCTATGATCCGTTAAAAGCAACCGAAGCGGCTTGTCAATATTTATCGAGTTTGTATGAGATTTTTGGCGATTGGAGTTTGGTTTTAGCTTCGTATAATGCAGGTCCAGGAAATGTTTCAAAAGCCATCCGAAGATCGGGCGGAAGCCAAAATTATTGGAATATTCGAAAAAACTTACCGCGCGAAACCGCAAATTATGTTCCGGCATTTTTAGCCACAATGTATATTTATGAGTTTAGAAAAGAACACGGATTGCAGCCTAAAAAAGCAACGTTAACGTATTTTGAAACCGACACCATCCAAATCAAAAGACAGATGTCGTTTAAGCAAATATCAGAATTATTAGATATTCCGGTGCAACAACTAGAATTTTTAAATCCAATTTATAAGCTAAATGTAATTCCATATGAACTAGAAAAATCCCATTTTTTACGTTTGCCGAAAAATAAAATAGGGCTATTCGTATCTAATGAAGATAAAGTATATGCTTATTTAGATTATTTAGAATCCCAGAAAGAGAAAACAAAAATTGAAATTAATCCTACCGTTTCAAAAGACTCTTTGGCTTCAAATCAGCTTGAAAAAGAGGTTGGCTTAGAGTTGTCCGAAGGAAAAATACGATTTTACACGGTTAAATCGGGTGATAACTTAATGAAAATAGCTCAAAAACAAGGAGTTCAACTTTCCGATTTAAAAAAATGGAATAACTTAAAATCGAATGCTATTTTTTCGGGTCAAAAATTAAAAATACAAGCCAATTTAAAAGAAACCCCACAGCCAGAAACTCCAACCAAGAAATCGGAATTTTATACCGTTCAAAAAGGCGACACATTGTATATCATTTCAAAAAATCATCCCGGAGTCTCGGTAGAAGATTTAAAAAAATGGAACACAATTTGTGACGATGCTATTCAACCCGGAATGAAGTTAAAAATTAACGAGTAAAACCAAATTAATGATACGAAGCGGAACAATTGGCATACTTTTATTCCTTTTCTTTTCTTGTACTAACAAGAATGAATCGAATGAAATAGCGCCCGGAAGTTCGTTCGGCGAAATTAATACGGTTTCAATTGTTGTCGATGATTATTTATGGAATGGCGAAATAGGTGACACCCTTAGAAAAAAATGGGCGGCACCGGTTGACGGACTTCCGCAAGAAGAACCTCTTTTTACCCTGAATCAATATCCTACAAAAGTATTTGAAGGAATGGTTAAAAAAAACAGGAACATTATTGTGGTTAAAACAGGAACGAAAGAATCATTTATTCATAAAAAAAATTACTTTGCAAGCCCACAACAGTTGTTTTATATTACTGCAACTTCAAACGAAGCCTTGGTAAAATTACTGGAGCAAAAATCGGCAGAAATTATAAAAGCAATAAAAGAGTCTGAAATTATTGAAAATCAAAATCGCATTTTAAAAACACCGGTTTCTGACCAATTAATTCAAGAGAAATTTCAGGTTAAAATGGCGCTTCGATCAAATTATAAGTATGAATTAGTAGGTAAAAATTTTTTATGGATTCGACGAGAATTAGCAACAGGATACAACAGTTTATTGCTCTATGAAGTTCCTATTTCCCAAATAGAAAAAAACAACACTATTGTCAACAATATTTTGCATGTTAGGGATTCTATCGGAAAAAAATTTATTCATGGATCGGTAGGAAAAACCTGGATGATTTCCGAAAAAGCGTACTCTCCGTATTTTTTACAAACCAAAATAGATCAAAAACAAGCTTTTGAAACCAAAGGAACTTGGCAACTTAAAAATGATTTTATGTCTGGCCCTTTTATTAATTATGCCATTAAAGATACTAAGAATAATCGGTATTTAATTTTGGATGGTTTTACCTATAATCCATCAAAATCAAAGCGCGATTTAGTTTTTGAACTGGAAGCCATGATGAAGTCGGTGGTTTTTTACCTTAATTAACCAACTATGGAAATTACATTTAAAATAAAGCGATTTAACGAACTTTCTACAGCCGAATTATATGAAGTACTCCAACTTCGGTCAGAAGTGTTTGTAGTGGAGCAAAATTGCGTTTATCAAGACATTGATGGCAAAGATGAAAAGGCGCTACATGTGTTAGGTTATTATCAAAATGAATTAACGGCCTATTCAAGATTGTTTGATGCTGGAAATTATTTTGATGAAGCATCGATAGGAAGAGTTATTGTGCGCCAAAAATTTCGAAAATTCAATTTCGGACATGAATTGATGCGCGTTTCCATTGCTGCAATAGAAGAAAATTTTAATCAAACCGCCATTACTATTTCGGCTCAAGAATATTTAAAAAAATTTTATGAAAGCCATGGTTTTATTCAAACCAGCGAATCCTATTTAGAAGACGATATTCCGCATATTGAGATGAAGAAAAAGTAACTTATTTTTTTCCCGCCGGGACTTCATTTTTTAAAATCAACAATTCTACCCTTCTATCAAGTGCGCTGCCTTGTTTCAAAGATTGGGTGTTGCCATATCCTCTGTAAGTCATACGCGAGTTACTAATGCCTTTTTTAAATAAATAATTAAAAACTCTTTTAGCTCTATTAACAGATAATTCTCTTTTTTTAGTCTCTCTATCTATGGCTTCTCTGTGATAAGTGGGCGTGCAACATACGTGTCCTTGTACTTCAAATTGTATATTTTTGAATTTGTGTAATAGAAGGGCGATTTTATCGAGCTCTTTTTTAGCCTGAATAGTAAGTTGACTGCTACCACGTTCAAAAAGCACACGTTCTAGATAGATGCGATCACCCGGCACTGCATCTTTTTTTATAGTGCTATAAACGCCCGGAATTTTTAAATTTTCAATGGTAATAGATTTATAGTTTACAACCACATCAACTCTTCGGTTTTTAGATCGGGCTTCTGGGATATCGGTTTGTAAATCTTCATCAAGCATGATGCGACCTTTTCCTTCAAGCGTAATGATAATTTTACTTTTAATACCGCGTTCAATTAATTTATCTTTTACGGTATTGGCTCTGTTAGTAGACAAAACAAAGTTGTATTCGTCTTTTCCTCTATCGTCGCAATAGCCATAAATTTGTATGGATTCGATTCGTGCAGTATCAATTTTTTGGACAAATGCTATGACACCTTCGGCTTGTTCTTCTTTTAAATTGAATTTATCAAACTCAAAAAAGATAGAATATATTTCTTCTTCTTGAGCAAAACTAAGCCCAAAAGAGAAAAATGCCGTTACAAATACTAACCATTTCATAGATTGATAATTAGTTTTAATTAGTTATTTTTTTAATATCGAAGCGTACTGAGCCGAATTGTTTAACAGATTAATAGCTTGTTCAATTTCGGGATTGTTTTTAGTATAAAATAAATACAACCCTTCTCTATATTGATGTCTGATGATCAATTCTTCTTGGAGTTGTTTTTTAATTTGCTCTTTGTTTTTATCTAGCTCTGCTTCCTGACTTTTCTCTAGCGCTACTTCTAATTGTTTGTATTCTGCTGCAATTTGACCCTCAATTTTTTCCTTTTTTGCGTTTTCTAAGACAGTTTTAAGCGCTTTATGAGTGTCTGAATCCAGATTAATCTTTTCTTGTTTCAAATAGTTTTTAAAAGCTATAAAATCAGTATCAGAAACAGCAGGAACACCATTAACGGTTGGATTTTTATAATATAATTGCGTAGCAAAATTAAAAATAGCATCGTTTTTTAATAATGCATCGGTACTATTTGCCATTTTAGTTGCTGCTATTTCAATATCAGGCAATACTCCACCACCGTCATAAACCGTTCGCCCAGCTTTTGTTTTAAAGGCGTTAAATTCGTTTTGCGTTTTTTTAATAGCTTTACCGTTTTCATCTTTTTTTGAATAATCCAATGCCTGAATACATCTTCCAGAAGGCGTATAATATCTTGAAATAGTTACTTTTACTTGTGTGCCGTAGGATAAATCCAAAGGTCGTTGCACTAATCCTTTTCCAAAACTTCTACTACCTAACACTACCCCACGGTCTAAATCTTGAATGGCTCCCGCAACAATTTCAGATGCCGAAGCACTTTTTCCGTCTACAATAACCGCTAATGGAATCTCTATGTCACTTGGTTCGTTTTTTGTACGGTATTCCGAATTGTATTTTGAGTTTTTAGATTTTGTAGTTACAATTAGCTCATTTTTAGCTACAAAAAGATTGCAAATATTTACCGCTTCGTTCAATAAACCACCTGGATTGCCTCTTAAATCTAAAATTATTTTTGTGGCGCCTTGTTGTTTTAAATCTAATAAAGCAGCTTTGGTTTCGGCGCTTGCTTTTTCGTTAAATTTTGATAATACAATATAACCTGTTTTATCTTTTAACAGAGTATAGTATTCAACGGCTTTAATTTCAACTTCATTTAAAATAATTGTTGCGTTTTGAGTTTTTCCTTGTCTTATGTATTGAATAGCAACTTGAGTATTTTTGGCTCCTTTTAGCAATTGTGAAGCGTCTTCTTTGTATTCTTTTAAGCTGACATCGCCTATTTGAGTAATTTCGTCACCCGCTTTTAAACCCGCCTTGTCTGCTGGAAACCCTTTATAAATTTCTTTTAGATATACTTTCCCGTCTTTTCGTTGCACCATAGCTCCGATGCCGGTATATTCGCCGGTATTATTAATTTTGAACTTTAAAACGTCTTGTTCGTTAAAAAAAACAGTGTAAGGATCTAATTCTTTGAGCATATTTTTGATGGCAATATCCATCAGTTCTCCTGCATTCGTTTCGTCAACGTAGTTTTGATTTACGGTTTTAAAAACGCCGGTAAAAATTTCGATTTGTTTTGCAATTTCAAAAAAGTCATTTTTAAAACTTACCCCTATAAAAAAAAAGGACAAGGTTACAACGGGAATAATTATTTTTCTTTTGAAGAAACGTTTCATGAATTTTGAAATTGATTAATACAGTTACGAAAGTAAAGAATATTTTGCAAAAACTAAACCTAAGCGAGAATTTACTTTATTATTTCGGTAAATTTTTGAAAAAGTTGAATGGTTTTTTCTTCGATTTCTTGATAAGACAGACGTTCATTGGTTTGATAGAAGAACATAAATGCATGGGGTTTTTTCAACGAATCAATTAAAATATGCTTGTTTAAACGATAGGTTTCACGTAAAACTCGTTTGTAATAATTGCGATCAACCGCTTTTTTGAAGTACTTTTTTGAAACCGAAACGGCCATTTTTATTAATTCAGCATTTTCTTCTGTGTTTTCAACATATACCAAGCGTAAAGGAAATTTCGAAACCGAATTTCCCTCCGAAAAAAGCAAATCAATTGTGGTTTTGCTCTTTAATTTTTCGTGTTTTGGATACGTGAACTGCATAAGGCAAAGGTATAAAAAAAGCCGACTTGTTGGAGTCGGCTTAAATGCTATTGTTTTTTCGGAAAAATATTATCTTCTTTATTTATATCGGCCATTTTATTTTCTGGATCAATAGTAATGGATTTAATAGTACTTATTGATTTTGGAATTTCAACTGTAAATGTTGGATAAGCCCAATCCCAACCTTTTAAAACAGTTCCTTTGATTCCAGGGTAGGGATTTGGTTTTTCCCATCGCATTAACGTGTTCGGAATGTAGAAAAATTCTTTAGTTCCGTCGGAATATTCGACAATAATATCTAGCGGCATTGGCATTCTGCCTTTTCTTTCTAAAACTACTTTTGTGGTAGAAGAATTTATTTCAGAAATATCTTTAAAACCATAGTCAATAGTGTTTGTAGTCAACGTCCAATCTAATAAATACCAATCTAAATTTGCACCTGATATTTTTTCCGCCACACGTTTAATGTCGTTAGGTGTTGGGTGTGTAAATTTATATTCGTTGTAATAGCGTTTGATGGTTTTGTTGAGGTTTTCCTCGCCAATAATATATCCTAATTGTACTAAAAAAACCTCTCCTTTACTATAAGCCGAGATACCATAAGCCATATTCAATTCATACCGATCAGCATGGGTAGAAAGCGGTTGCTCTTTTCCAGATTTTGCTAAATAAATGTAATTATTGAAAGCGTCTTCATATGGGATTTCTGGTTTTTTTGGAGGTAACACTTTGTTCATCGCTAAGTTTGAAATATAGGAAGTAAAACCTTCATCCATCCATTCGTGTTTGGTTTCGTTAGTTGCTAAAACAAATTGGAACCAAGAATGCGCCATTTCGTGTGCAGTAACTCCTACTAAACTTCCAAAGGATCTGTTTCCGGTGATTAAGGTACACATTCCATATTCCATTCCGCCATCGCCACCTTGAATTACCGAGTATTGTTTATAAGGATATTGTCCTACGTTTTCATTAAAAAAAGCTAACAATTCAGCAGTTTTTGGTTGCATTTTTTTCCAATTTTCCAAATTGTCTTTTTTGTTTTTGTACAAGAAATGCAATTCTACATTGTTTGGACCCATCAACTTGTCGTGAATGAAATCATTATCGGCGCCCCAAGCAAAATCGTGCACATTAGGCGCATAAAAATGCCAAGTTAGTGTTTTGGTTTTCTTTGGATAGACAACCGTTACCCCTTCATCTTGATAACCATGACCTATTTCGTTTTTGTTTTGTAAATAGCCTGTTCCGCCAATGGTGTAGTCTTTGTCAATGGTAATTTTTACGTCAAAATTTCCCCAAACGCCATGAAATTCACGAGCTATGTAAGGATTTGCGTGCCAACCTTCGAAATCATATTCGCATAATTTTGGATACCATTGCGTCATCGATAAAGCAACACCTTCTTCAGATATTCTTCCAGAACGACGAATTTGCAAAGGCACTTGACCTTCAAAATCTAATAAAAATGTGGTTTTTTGTTTGGGTAATATGGCTTTCGCCAACGTTACTTCTAAAATAGTTCCCGCCACTTTTGTAGTTGCAGCAACACCATCTTGTTTAAAATTTGCAATATTTAAGTAGCCAATTTCGTTTGGTTTAAGAGTACTAATTCTACTTTCTTTAACGTCTTTTCCTTCTTTTTTAAAGGTTCTTACCATTCGTTTATCTGGATCAGAAATGGCTTGAAGTCTCGCGTCCATTTCGCTTCCAGGTTGAAACGCATTATTGAATAAATGATAATATACTTTATGTAAGGTATCGTTAGAATTATTGGTGTAAACAATTTCTTGTTTCCCGGTGTATTGGAACTTTTTCACATCCATATTCACCTCCATTTTATAGTCAACGTGTTGTTGCCAGTAGCCCGGATTTGGATTGTTTTGTGCTAGAACGAAAATCGGAAATAAGCTTAATAAAAGTATTTTTTTCATATTCAATTTTTAAAAGAAATCCTACAAGGTGATTTAAGTCTTGTAGGAAAAATATAGGTTAAAGAAAAGGTGTCATTATTTTTTAGCCATTTTTTTAGCTAAAAGTAACGCGTTGTATACATTTACAATTTTACCCGATTTTGAAGCTTCGGCAAAATTAGCTTTATGCTTGTCTTCTCCTAAAATAACCCTGTTTTTTAAAGGCATTCCACTTTCCATAATAACTTGTTTCACTTGAACTGCGGTTAAACTTGGATAGTAAGAACGAATTAAAGTAGCTACTCCAGCGACATTTGGAGACGCCATTGAAGTTCCTTGAAGGTATTCGTAAGTATTTAATGGAGTTGTTGCATAAATTTCATCTCCAGGGGCATAAATATCTACGTTGTTTTTTCCGTAATTTGAAAAATCAGCAACCATTTTGGTGCCATAACTTGGTGATAATGCTCCGATGATTAATACATTGTTAGCATACTCTGGACTTCCGTCATAGGTGTCATTTGGATATTTATTGGTCACATCTAAATCATACGATTCATTTCCAGCAGCAATAACTACTAAAACATCTTTCGATTCTGCATATTTAATGGCATCAATAACCCATTCTTTATTTTGAGAAAAATACTTCCCGAAAGAACCATTGATAACTTTAGCGCCATTATCTACCGCGTATCGAATTCCTAAGGCGATATCTTTGTCGTATTCGTCACCATCTGGAACAGCTCTTACTACTAATATTTCTGCATTATTCGTAACGCCGTCACCGCCTTTATTGTTTCCTCTAACTTGCGCTACAATTCCTGCTACGTGCGTTCCGTGTTTAGCTTCTTTTGGCTCTGGACCAACAACATTATTATTGCCGTATTTTGTATCATTCAAATCGTTTGGATTATCTCCAACAATAGAACGCCCGTCGTATTCAACATTTAAGTTGTAGTTGAGTTGTCCGTAAACGTAGTCTTTAAACTCTTCAATTTCTGCATCAAACTTCTCTTTAGTTGTGTTGCTTAAGATTTGAGTAAACATTGCTTTTGCTTGTTTAACTCCTGAATCATCAGATTTAATTGCTTTAATTTCCTCTAAAGTAAAAGTGTCTTTCTTCAAGTGATTTTTGATCGTTTTTTCAGCATTTAAGATGAAGTCTAATTGTTGTTTTTGACCTTGAATACCTTTTAATTCATCTGCTAATTTTTCTTTCGCTTTTTCATAATCGGGAGTGCCAGGTCCTTTTTTAACAATACGCGTCATTTCAAGTTGTTCGTGCACAGCGTTTCCAAGGAAATTCCATCCGTGGATATCGTCAATATAACCGTTTTTATCATCGTCAATTCCGTTACCAGCAATCTCTTTTGGATTGGTCCAAATTACCGCTTTTAAATCTTCGTGGTTGATATCCACACCAGAATCTACAATACCTACAATTACTTTTTTACCTTTTTTACCTTTGATTATTTCTTTGTAGGCTTTATCTACACTCATTCCCGGCACGGTGTCATTTACTAAATCCAAATGACTCCAACGTTTTAAATCGTTTTCGGCAACGGGAGTTGTTTTTAAGGGTAATTTATCAATATTTTCAACAGGTGTTGAAATCATTTTTTGTGATCCACAGCTTGCTAAAATAAATCCTAAAGCCAAGCTTAAATAAAGCGGTCTAACAATTCTTTTCATCTTTTTCGATTAATTAATTTCAGTTATTGGACTGATTTGATTTGTTTTTGTTACAGTTTTTTAAATTTTAACAGTGTTAGAAAATGTCTTCACATTTGAAAACATCTTTTAACCGAACTCCTTTTTCTGTCTGTTCAACAGTGATAATTTGATTATGGGCGTCATGTTCTAGAAACAAATAATAATTGTTTTCTGCTGCCGCGTTCATAAATTTTGTTTTTTCATCTAAAGTTAGCAACGGTCTGGTATCATAACCCATTACATAAGGAATAGAAATATGACCCGCAGTTGCTAATAAATCACCACAAAAAACAATTGTTTTCCCGTTATAATTAATATGCGGAATCATTTGTTTTTCGGTATGACCATCGGCAAAGAAAATACCAAAACCCAATTCAGATTCTTGTAAAAAATCACCTGTTGGGCGGTTGATAAAGTTCAGTTGCCCACTTTCTTGCATCGGAATGATGTTTTCATGTAAAAACGATGCTTTTTCTCTAGAGTTTGGCTTTGTAGCCCATTCCCAATGATTGTCATTCGTCCAAAATTTTGCATTTTTAAACGCTACTTCATAGCCCGTTTTGGATGCGTTCCAGTTGACACTTCCACCACAATGGTCAAAATGCAAATGTGTCATAAAGACATCGGTAACATCATCGCGATGAAAACCTGCATTTTTTAGTGATTTATCTAACGAATGATCGCCCCAAAGCGAATAATAGCCAAAAAATTTATCCGATTGTTTGTTGCCCATTCCGGTATCTATTAAAATTAAACGATTTTCGTCTTCAATTAATAAACAACGAGCTGCAATATCAATTAAGTTGTTTTCATCGGCCGGATTGGTTTTATTCCACATGGTTTTTGGCACAACACCAAACATAGCACCTCCATCTAGTTTAAAATTTCCAGCTTCAATAGCATGCAATTTCATGATTTGTTATTTTGTGCCAAAATACAAAAAATACTATAAATGGAAACTATGCTAACATAAGTTATAAAAATGTTAGCAAGCCTTGTAAAAAGTAATTAATGGATTATCTTTGTCGTTAATTTAGACAAAATCAAAATAAGCTATGAAATGAGCATGAGAAACAATTGAATTTAAAAACAAATTTTTCAATGCGAATTACATAACACTAATAAAACACAAATACTAACGACGTTATGATTAAAGTTTCTGATACAGCAAGTAAAAAAATCGTTGCGATGATGCAAGATGATGGTTTTGATGCGGCCAAAGATTATGTGAGAGTAGGCGTAAAAAGTGGCGGTTGCTCGGGGTTGTCTTATGAATTAAAGTTTGACAAAGAACTAACCGAGAACGATAAAGTTTTTGAAGATAACCACATAAAAATTGCCGTTGAAAAAAAGAGCTTCCTTTATTTAGCAGGAACCATTTTAGAATTTTCGGGCGGTTTAAACGGAAAAGGATTTGTTTTTAACAATCCTAATGCACAAAGAACATGTGGGTGTGGAGAGAGTTTCTCTTTGTAAACGAATCAAAAAAATTCAAAGAATCAAAAAAATCCAAAAAAGGTATAATTAAAAAAATCTAAAAAAATGGCAAAGTACAATTCATTTGAAGAAATGGAGGTTTATCAAAAAGCGCTTCAATTTGGAGTTAAAATTTATAAACTAACATTAACAAATGAAAAAATTGCTAAAGATTATGGATTAAAAGACCAATTACAAAGAGCTGCTTTATCTATTTCTAACAATATTGCTGAAGGATTTGAAAGAGAGACAAAAAAAGAATTAATCAGATTTTTATATTTTTCGAAAGGTTCTGCTGGGGAATGTAGAAATATGTTTAATTTTTTACAATTGCTTGAATATATAAATGAAGAAAACTTCTACGACCATAGAAATGATGTTTTAGAAATTTCAAAACAATTAGGAAATTATATTAAATATTTAAAAAACTTGGAAAAGCAAAATAAAAAGTCGTAACGACATATTTTTGGTTTTTTAGATTTTTTAGATTTTTTAAATAGAAGATATGAGCAAATACACAGAAGACGACTTAAAAGTCGAATTAGAAAATAAAGAATACGAATACGGATTTTACACCGAATTAGACTCGGAAACGTTTCCTATTGGATTAAATGAAGACATTGTTCGGGCGATTTCTAAGAAAAAAGATGAACCCGAGTGGATGACAGAATGGCGTTTAGAAGCTTTTCGTGCTTGGTTAGAAATGATTGAACCAGAATGGGCAAACGTGCATTATGAAAAACCAGATTTTCAGGCGATTTCGTATTATTCGGCACCTAAAAAAGCCGATCCGAATAAAAAATTAGAAGACGTTGACCCGGAACTTTTAGCGATGTACAAAAAGTTAGGAATTTCGGTTGACGAACAAAAGAAAATGAATAATGTTGCGATTGATATCGTGGTAGATTCAGTATCTGTGGCAACGACTTTTAAGAAAACATTAAACGAAAAAGGTATTATTTTTTGTTCGATTTCGGAAGCCATTAAAGAACATCCCGAATTAGTTCGAAAATATTTAGGCACCATTGTTCCGCAAAAAGATAATTTTTATGCGGCTTTAAATTCGGCTGTTTTTTCTGACGGAAGTTTCTGTTATATTCCAAAAGGCGTTCGTTGTCCAATGGAATTATCAACGTATTTCCGAATCAATCAAGGAGGAACTGGTCAGTTTGAAAGAACATTGCTAATTGCCGATGAAGGCAGTTATGTGTCTTATCTTGAAGGATGTACAGCTCCAAGTCGTGATGAAAACCAATTGCACGCTGCTGTTGTAGAATTAATTGCGATGGATGATGCCGAAATCAAATATTCAACCGTTCAAAACTGGTATCCTGGAAACAAAGAAGGAAAAGGCGGGGTTTATAATTTTGTAACGAAAAGAGGTTTGTGCGAAAAAAACGCTAAAATTTCTTGGACACAAGTAGAAACAGGTTCTGCGATAACTTGGAAATATCCTTCGGTTGTTTTGAAAGGCGATAATTCAATTGGCGAATTTTACTCGATTGCAGTTACCAACAATTATCAACAAGCTGATACAGGAACGAAAATGATTCACTTGGGTAAAAATTCTAAATCGACTATCATCTCTAAAGGAATTTCAGCTGGGAAATCACAAAACAGTTATCGAGGATTAGTGCAAATAGCAGCAAGGGCTGAAAACGCTCGAAATTTTTCACAATGTGATTCGCTTTTAATGGGAAATAATTGTGGCGCACACACCTTTCCGTATATCGAAAGTAAAAATGCATCGGCTAAAATTGAACACGAAGCTACTACTTCAAAAATTGGAGAAGATCAAGTGTTTTATTGTAACCAACGCGGTATTCCAACCGAAAAAGCAATTGCCTTAATCGTAAACGGATTCAGTAAAGAAGTATTGAATAAATTACCCATGGAATTTGCAGTAGAAGCACAAAAATTATTGGAAATTTCGTTAGAAGGTTCAGTAGGTTAGTTTTGTTTCAAGTTTCAGGTTTCAAGTTATACCTGAACATAAAAAACAATTATAATAGAATTTAAAAATAATTTAATATAAACGTTTCAAGAACAACATTTTATAAACTTGAAACTTTAAACCTGAAACTAAATAAAATGTTACAGATAAAAAATTTACATGCGTCTGTTGAAGACAAAGAAATATTAAAAGGAATCAACCTTGAAATCAAAGCAGGAGAAGTACATGCGATTATGGGACCGAATGGTGCCGGAAAATCTACTTTATCTTCAATCATTGCTGGAAATGAAAATTACGAAGTTTCTGAAGGAGAAATCTTTTTAGACGGAGAAGAAATTTCAGAATTAGCGCCAGAAGAAAGAGCGCATAAAGGCGTTTTCTTATCGTTTCAATATCCTGTAGAAATTCCAGGTGTTTCGGTAACGAATTTCATCAAAACGGCAATCAACGAAAAACGTAAGGCAAACAAGCAAGACGAAATGCCGGCTAATGAAATGCTGAAATTAATTCGTGAAAAAGCAGAATTATTAGAAATGGACCGAAAATTCTTGTCGCGTTCTTTAAACGAAGGGTTTTCAGGTGGTGAAAAGAAGCGTAATGAAATTTTCCAAATGGCAATGCTAGAACCAAAAATCGCAATTCTAGACGAAACGGATTCAGGTTTAGATATTGATGCGTTACGAATTGTTGCTAACGGAGTGAATAAATTGAAAACTGAAAATAACGCGGTGTTAGTCATTACGCACTACCAACGTTTGTTAGAGTATATCGTTCCCGATTTCGTTCACGTATTAATGGACGGAAAAATCGTAAAAACAGGTGGAGCAGATTTGGCTTTAGAACTTGAAGAAAAAGGTTACGATTGGATTAAAAACGAGTTAGTTTAATTCGTTTCAGGTTTCAAGTTTCAGGTTTTTAAAACCTCATTTATACACACGACAAATTTAATTTTATATACGCCATGGCAACAATTACAAAGTTCGAAGATTTAGAAATTTGGCAAGAAGCCAGAAAATTAGCAAAAGAAGTTTTTATACTTTCAAAAGAAACAGATTTAAAAACTGATTTTAGATTTAAAGAACAAATAAAAGCATCATCTGGTTCCGTAATGGACAATATTGCTGAAGGTTTTGAAAGAGATGGAAATTTGGAATTTCGTCAATTTTTATCAATAGCAAAAGGTTCGGCAGGAGAAACCAGATCTCAAATTTATAGACTGTATGATTGCGAATATATTTCGGAAGAACAGTTTAAAGAGTTAAAAAATAAATATGAAAAATTAAGCGGTAAAATCAAAAATTTCATCACTTATTTAAACAAGAAAGATTTCAAAGGAAACAAGTTCCAATAACCTGACTCGAGCTTTTTAGCGAACAGGCGAAGCAAACTTGAAACCTGAAACAAAATATTGAACAATGGAATTAAAAGATAAATTATTAGCTTCCTTCATGGCCTTTGAAGAAAAAATCAAGGACAATGAAGATTTACATGAAGTTCGAAATCAAGCCATAAAAAATTTCGAAAACAAAGGTTTCCCTACAAAAAAAGAGGAAGCTTGGAAATACACGTCGTTAAATGCGATTTTGAAAAACGATTTTTCGGTTTTCCCAAAGAAAGATAATGCTATCGAATTTAAAGATGTAAAAAAGTATTTCTTACACGAAATTGACACCTATAAAGTAATTTTTATTGACGGAATTTTTAGTTCGTTTTTGTCGTCTACTACACACTATGGTTTAGATGTTTGTTTGATGTCTTCGGCATTGACCAAACCAAAATATAAAATGGCAATTGATAGTTATTTCAATCAAATTGCAAATAAAGAAGATAGTTTAACGTCTTTAAACACGGCATTTTCATTGGAAGGCGCCTATATCAACATTCCGAAAAGTAAAGTAGTAGAAAAACCGATTGAAATTATTTATTTTTCTACAGGAACCGAAGCGGCTTTAATGGTACAACCAAGAAATTTGGTCATTGTTGGAGAAAACGCGCATGTGCAAATCGTAGAGCGTCACCAAAGTTTGAATTCAAATCCGGTTTTAACGAATTCGGTTACCGAGATTTTCGCTCAAAAACGTGCGATTGTTGATTATTACAAAGTACAAAACGATGTACAAACCGCAAATTTGATTGACAATACTTACATTGCTCAAAAGCAAGAGAGCAGAGTAGTAGTGCATACATTTTCATTTGGCGGAAACATCACCAGAAACAACTTGAATTTCTATCATCAAGGGGAACGAATCGATTCAACCTTAAAAGGAATTACTATTATTGGCGATAAACAACACGTAGATCATTATACGTTAGTGCAACATGCCACACCAAATTGCGAAAGCCATCAAAACTATAAAACAATTTTGCATGATAGTTCAACGGGTGTTTTCAACGGAAAAATTTTCGTAGAAAAAGAAGCACAAAAAACCGATGCGTTCCAACAAAACAATAATATTTTAATTGGCGATAAAGCAACGATTAACGCAAAACCACAATTGGAAATTTTTGCCGATGATGTCAAATGTTCGCACGGTTGTACCATTGGACAATTAGACGAAAGCGCTATGTTTTACATGCAACAACGCGGAATTCCTAAAAAAGAAGCCAAAGCTTTGTTGATGTATGCATTTACTAGCGAAGTCACCAACAGTGTAAAAATACCAGAATTAAAAGCAAAAATTGCTCGTATTATCGCCGATAAATTAGGTGTAAATATGGGATTTGATTTGTAAAATAAATCTTAGTAATATGTTAGACATTCAAAAAATAAGAGCCGATTTTCCGATACTTTCACAAAAGGTAAACGGGAAGCCGTTGGTTTATTTTGATAACGGAGCTACTTCGCAAAAACCGCAAGTGGTTATCGATGCTATTTCTACCTATTACAGCGAAATCAACGCAAATATTCACCGCGGTGTACATAAATTAAGTCAATTGGCTACCGATGCCTATGAAGCGTCGAGAAATACGATTCAAAATCACTTAAACGCCAAACACAACTACGAAATCATTTTTACTTCGGGAACGACTTTCGGAATTAACTTGGTGGCGAATGGTTTTGCAAGTCTTTTAAAATCAGGTGATGAGGTGATGGTTTCTGCCTTAGAACATCATAGTAATATTGTGCCTTGGCAATTTTTATGTGAAAGAACTGGAGCTAAGTTGGTGGTTATCCCAATGAATGAAAAAGGGGAATTAATCCTTTCCGAATTTGATAAATTACTTTCCGAAAAAACAAAAATTGTAACCGTTAACCACATTTCAAATGCTTTAGGAACGGTTAATCCAATCGAATACATCATTACAAAAGCACATGGAGTAGGAGCAGCGGTTTTAATTGACGGCGCTCAAGCCACACCACATTTACGTCCAGATATGCAAGCATTGGATTGTGATTTTTATGTGTTTTCTGGGCATAAAGTTTGTGGTCCAACAGGCGTTGGAATTTTATACGGAAAAGAGGAATGGTTGCGAAAATTGCCACCCTATCAAGGCGGAGGGGAAATGATTGCTGAAGTAACGTTTGAAAAAACTACGTATGCCGATTTACCACATAAATTTGAAGCAGGAACGCCAAATATCGAAGGCGGAATTGTTTTAGGAACCGCTATTGATTATATGAATGCCATTGGTTTTGATGATATTGCAGCTTACGAACACGAATTATTATTATACGGAACCAAAAGATTACAAGAAATCGAAGGTTTGAAAATCTTTGGAACGAGTGAAAATAAAACTTCAGTCATTTCATTTAATATTGAAGGGATTCATCCATATGACATTGGCACAATTATAGATAAGTTAGGTATAGCAGTGAGGACTGGTCATCATTGTGCGCAACCTATTATGAATTTTTTCAATATTCCTGGCACCATTAGAGCAAGTTTTGCTTTTTACAACACTAAGGAAGAAATTGATATCTTTGTAGAAGCGGTTAAAAAAGCACAAATGATGTTATCTTAAAAAGAAAGCGTATGAGATTTTTAGTAGGCCTGATACTTTTGTTTTTTGTGAGTTGTAAACCGACTAAAAGCGACGTGAATAATTATCAAAACAAAGACATTCCGGTTATAAAATATGAGGCTAATGCTCGAAACTTGTTTTTAAATATCAAAGTTGAAAACCAAGTGTTGTTTGTTTCTCGTTCACGAGACGCTAAAGATTATCAAGAGAAAATAACTATTTCTGAGGCTGATTGGAAAGAAATTGTGATGCTAACCAAAGCAGTAGATTTGGCTAAAGTGAAAGACTTAAAATGGCCCACAGAAAAACGATTTTATGATGGTGCGGCACACGCTAATGTTACGTTTGTTTCTAATGAAGTAGCATATGCAGCAAATGGATTTGATCACGGATTTCCACCTGTTGAAATAGAAAAATTGGTAAACAAAATTTTGAAATTGACCGAAAAATAACATGACAATACAAGACATACAACACGAAATTGTTGACGAGTTTTCTATGTTTGACGACTGGATGCAGCGTTACGAATACATCATCGAATTAGGAAAAACACTTCCTATAATTGACGAGCAATACAAAGTTGACGAAAACATTATTAAAGGTTGTCAATCCAAAGTGTGGGTGCATGGCGAAGAACAAGACGGAAAAATTGTTTTCACAGCCGATAGCGATGCGATTTTAACCAAAGGGATTATTGCAATTTTAATTCGGGCGTTTTCAAACCAAACACCAAGTTCAATTTTGGAGGCTAATACTGATTTTATTGATGAAATTGGATTAAAAGAACATTTATCACCAACAAGAGCAAACGGATTGGTTTCAATGATTAAACAAATAAAAATGTATGCTTTGGCATTTCAAGCGAAGCAATAAAAAATAATTTAACATATAAGCCATATAAGTTTTTCAATATGATCTACACCACAAAAAATAATGCAAGCCATGAAGAATGTTACAAAAACGCAGTTAAAAGATTTAGTTTATCAAGTTAACGGAGCGGCAATTGAAGTTCATAAAAGATTAGGACCAGGATTATTGGAAACCGTTTATCACCAGTGTCTGATTAAGGAATTAGAATTACGAAATATAAATTCAATTTCAGAATGCAATATTCCGATTAATTATAAAGGATTTGAATTAGAATCAAAACTGAGGTGTGATATTTTGGTTGAAGACATTTTAATAGTTGAATTAAAAGCAGTTGCGGAAATGAATCCAATTTATGAAGCGCAACTATTAACTTATATGAACTTATTGCAAAAGCCGATAGGATTATTGATTAATTTTAATGTCAAGAATATTTATTACGAAGGACAACAAACATTTGTAAACAAACTATATAATACATTATGGGATTAGCTTATATGACTTATATGGTTATAATAAAAATTAAAAAAAATGGAAGAATTTAACGATACAATCAACTTAGGCGAAGACGTTGTCAAAGTATTAAAAGGAATTTTTGACCCAGAAATTCCGGTAGATATTTACGAATTAGGTTTAATCTACGATGTGATGATTAATGAAGACAACGATGTAAAAATCGTCATGACTTTAACATCACCAAATTGCCCAGTGGCTGAAACATTGCCGCAAGAAGTGGAAGAAAAAGTAAAATCTATTGATACAGTAAAATCGTGCGAAGTAGAAATTACATTTGATCCACCTTGGAGCAAAGATTTAATGAGCGAAGAAGCGAAGTTAGAATTGGGAATGTTATAAAATTTGTTTAATGTTTCAAGTTTCAGGTTGCTCAACTTGAAACTTGAAACTTGAAACTTCTCAAATGGACGAAATAGTAAACAAAGTAGCGCAAAGTTCCTTGATGGTATTCGATTTAGAAGATTACTATCCAGATAATCATGTGGTTGAGGTTGATATTTCACAATGGTTACTGGAAGGTTTTTTACTGAAAGAAGCTGATTTTAGAGCCCAATTAAAAGACACCGATTGGTCTAAGTACGAGGACAAATATGTAGCCTTATATTGCGCTACAGATGCCATTTTACCCGCTTGGGCATTTGCTTTAGTTGCTGTTCATCTGACGCCGTTTGCTTTACACGTTATTCACGGCACAAAAGAGTTGGCCGTTATAGCTTGGTATCAAGATATTTTGAACAAACTCGATTATACCGATTATTTTCAAAAACCAGTAATTTTGAAAGGTTGCTCTAAAAAACCGGTTCCAAATCAGGTTTACACTTTAGCGATTCAAAAACTAATGAAAGTTGCTAAAAGTGTTATGTTTGGGGAGGCGTGTTCGGCAGTGCCTTTGTATAAGCGAAAATAACCTATTTGCTATTTTTTACTCGTTTTCAACGGCGTCTTTATAATCGGGATACAAGAATTTATTGTACGGAAAGCGTGTAATGTGAATTTCACGAACCGCTTCATATACTTTTTCTCTAAACTCTTCAAAGTTGGCTTTTTCAGTAGCCGAAATAAACAAAGTTTTGCTTTCGCCTAATTTACTCATCCAAGTGTTTTTCCACTCTTCCAAGGTATAATGTTTGGTCGTTTTCTCTATGCTCAAATCGTTTTCATCAAAATAAACCGATTGAAACGCATCAATTTTATTGAACACCATAATCGTGGGTTTATCGGCACTTTTAATGTCTAGTAAAATTTGATTTACAGAGGCAATATGATCCTCAAAATCGGGATGTGAAATATCTACCACATGAAGTAATAAATCGGCCTCTCTCACTTCATCTAAGGTGCTTTTAAACGATTCAACCAATTGTGTGGGAAGTTTTCTAATAAACCCTACGGTGTCGCTTAAAAGAAACGGTAAATTCTTAATTACGGTTTTTCTAACGGTTGTGTCAAGTGTCGCAAATAATTTATTTTCTACAAACACATCGCTTTTTCCTACGGCATTCATTAAGGTTGATTTGCCTACATTCGTATATCCCACTAAAGCAACACGAACCATAGCACCGCGATTACTACGTTGGGTAGCCATTTGTTTGTCGATTACTTTGATTTTATCTTTCAGTAACGAAATACGATCACGCACAATTCGACGGTCGGTTTCAATTTCTGTTTCCCCCGGACCGCGCATTCCGATACCTCCTTTTTGACGTTCCAAGTGTGTCCACATTCCAGTTAAACGGGGTAATAAGTATTGGCATTGGGCTAATTCTACTTGCGTACGGGCATACGATGTTTCGGCACGTTGCGCAAAAATATCCAAGATCAGATTGGTTCTATCCAATACTTTGCAATCCAATTCTTTGGTAATGTTTTTAGATTGTGAAGGCGTTAATTCATCATCAAAAATTACGGTTTTTATATCGTTGTCTTTGATGTAATATTTGATTTCTTCCAATTTTCCTGTTCCTACAAAAGTTTTTGGGTTGGGCTTATCCATTTTTTGGGAAAAGCGTTTCACCACCGTTCCACCGGCAGTGAAGGTTAAGAACTCCAACTCGTCAAGATATTCGTTTAGTTTATCTTCACTTTGGTTTTGGGTTATTATTCCAACTATAATTGATTTTTCAAAGTCAATAACTTCTTTCTCTAACATAATTGTTCTTTAAGAATACAAAGGTACGAAATAGCAAGCATAAAAAAAGCGACTCTATTGAGCCGCTTTTGATGTATAAGAATTGTAATTAATTAATTACAATATCATCTATTTGCATTGTTGTTGTAGCGCCACCAGAACCATTTCCTACATACTCAAAAACGAAGAAACCGTTTCCGGTTACACCCGCAGGAATATTGTAAGTTCCACTATTTGTAAAGTTTGTTGCATAACCGGTGGTTGTTCCTGAAGCAATGGTAAAGCTTGAGGTAATATCTACTAAAGTAGCAGTTGTAATTTGAGTACCTGGAACATAATTTGTAGTATAATATACTTTTAAAACAGCACCATTATTGTATCCATCTTTAGTTTTGAAAGAAAGTGTATTAGCCGCTGTCATGTTAACAGGAACGATAAATAAAGATCTGTTAGCTTCTGGTGTTCCTCCAAAAGAAGACATTTGGATATAAGTATTTCCACCAAAAACTTTTCTTTGCCAATATTTGCTACCAATAGCAGCATCATTGATGTATTTTGGGAATATTTGTTGATTGGTAGTGGTATAACTTGTAAACGGTTCATTCAAAGTAGCGTCATAAACAATTGCAGTTCCACCAATAGGTGGATACAAATCGATATCTAATCGGTTGTTTGTTAGGTTTACATCATTTAACGTTCTAATCATAAATTGATAATCACTGTTGTATTTAGTCATTACCCCACGAATTTTTCCATTTTGAGAAGGTACAGTATTTGAAGCAAATGTTGCAAATTCACTTACTCTTAAAATCACTTTATTTCCAAATTGATCTGAAATCTCATGATTTGTGGCACCACCTAAACTATTTAAAGTAGCATCATAGTATTTTTTACCTAGAGAAGCATCTGTAAATTGAACCGCATCAAATTCAATCAACATGTTTAAATATTGATCGTTTTTTGCTTGCGCAATGGTTAAATTTTTCTTGATGTCGTTTTCATTTACATCAGTACAAGAGCGTAAAATAACATTCTTATACTCAACACCAGATACTCTACCAACACCAGCATTATAAGAAGAACCAATAACAGTAGAACCGTGTTGTTTGTTGAAATAACGATTTTTGTCTAGTTTAATGGTTACTTTTCTACCCGGTTCAAATTCGGTGTATAAGTTGTAATTATCAACTGGCATACTAAACCCTTTTAATCCGTCTAACGACATCATTGAAATTGATTTGTAAAAATTTCCACCTTCATCACTTGATGTAACATAAGCTTCAATATAATCTACAACTGTTTCAGAGGTAGTATAAGGGACCGTTGTAGCAGTAGCAATATTTGTAATATCACTAACTTCCTTAGTTTTAGTTATGGTTACACAGTCATTGGATAAATTTGGCACACCATAATCGTCGCCATTTACACAACTTGTTAAAGTTGCTAAAATTACTGTTGTTACTATTAATTTTATATTTTTCATAGCTGTTAATTTTTAGTGATTTTAACATTGTCTAACTGACAAGTTGTTGTTACACCTGATTTGCTTCCTGTATATTTAAAAGCAATTCTAACGTTGTTGCTTTCAAAGGCGCTAATATCAATGTTTCCACTATTTACAAAGACATCATCTGCTGTTGGTGTTGTAAAAGTCAATGGTGTCCATGTTGCAGTTGCAATTCCTGCTGTAGTTCCATTATAGTTAGTTGAAATAAACGCTGTCAAAGGATAACCGTTTGAATATCTTGTTTTAGTATTGAAATTTAAAATTTCCCCTGATGTTGCTGTTAAATCAATAGCAGGTGTAATTAGCCAAGCTACATCATTTGTTCCTGTAGCAGAATAGAAAGATGAAAATTCTGCATAAATGTTATTAGAAAAAGTTCTTGCATGCCATAATCGAGTGGCAGTTGCATTATAATTTACCCAACCCGCTAATGAGATTGCAACTTCGTTTGAACCACTTCCGGTAGTTGAAGATTCAAAACCTTCATTAAAAGCATAACTATAAACCGTAGGTATCACATAATCGTCATCTCCTACACAGCTTGTTAAAGAACTTGTAACAAGCCCTAACAAAAATATTGTTTTTAAAAATTTTATTTTCATTGTATATTTTTTTAGAAGTTGATGTAGAAGTTAACGAAGAAAGTTCTTCCGTATCCATAGAAATATTTAGAACCAAAAGAAGGAGTGCCTCTTAGTTGATCAGCTTGTAAATCAGGGAAAGTCGCTTTTCTAGATTGCTCAAATCCACCAGTTTTGTACTGAATATCAAACACATTATTTACAGAGGCAAAGAAACCTACTGTATTTCGGTTTGCTTTACTAATTCTCCACGATTTTCCTCCTGTTAAATTAACCAATGTAAAACTATCAAATTTTTCTTGTTTAAGAATAGCTCTTACGGTTTCTGGAGTAGCACCACTATAATTATCGCCTGTTGCACTATCGATACTAAAATTATCGGTTCTTAGAATGTTAGCAAAATCAACATAACTGTTAGCTAAATAGTTAACATTTGCGCCGATCCACCAGAAATTAGGATCTCTATATTCTAATCCAAAAGAAGCAGCTGTTTGTGGCATACCTGGTTGGTGATAATTTTTGATGTACACGGTTCCAAAATCAGTTAATGAATTGTTTCCGGCAGCAGCTAAAGCATCATCATTTGTTTTTAATCTTGCATTGTCTGAAAAGATATATTGCCCGTATGAAGCAGCAGCAGTTGCTTTAATGGTTGAAGTAATATTATATTCTAAACCAAGCTCTACACCCATATTTTGTTTGTCAATTCCAGATACGATTTCACTTACAAAAGTGTCTTCGTCTCCTCCATCATCGCTTCCAATTCCTTCTCCGTAAAAGAATGAAATTTCAGTAGCATCTTGAATTTTTGTGTAAAAACCAGTCAAACGCGCTTTTACTTTTGGTGTTTTTAAGATGTAACTTGCATCTGCACTGGTAACTCTTTCGCTTTGAAGATCTGGAGTAATTACATTGTTAAGTCGTGCATTAGAAAAAGTATTTCTTAACCTTGGCGCTTTAGTTTGATATAATCCGTTGAAATCAAAATAATTTCTTCCGTTTAATTTATAGGTTAAGCCTCCTTTAAAACCAAAGTTTTCAAAAGTGATGCTATTTCCTTTTCCATATGAATTATCCGCATAGATTCCGTTTTTATATAAACCTTCTCTTTGATATTCTGTTCTAGAGAAGTTTTGTGCTAAATAAAAATCAACTTTGTCATACGTAAATTTAAATTGAGTAAAACCATCAAAAGTTAACGCATGTAACAAATAGTTGTAACCATATGATTGATTTTCACCTATTTCTCTGTTCGGATTGTTTAAATCTGATTGACCTGCATTTCCTGAATAAAAAGGATCAATATCAAGGAAATATTGTCCTCCCATAAGATCAAGTAAATTTTGGTGATTGTGCGAACGTAATTTTCTCACATTAACTCCAGCATTTAATACAATATTATCTGATAAACTTGAATTTAAAATAGAATTGGCATTCAATAAATTATCATCTGTTCGGTCTTCATATAACACATAAACGCTTCTACCAGGGAAGGCACTATTTTGATTGGCGATATACATTGCATTCCAGTCGATTTGACTATTTGCTCTAAAAGTATCTCCAATTTGTGTCAATTGTTGTTCCGTATATCCTCCTAAGTTACTGAAATAACTTGGTAAATTTTTATAATAGGTTGGATCTGGATTATTTCCTAATTGATAATCTAATCTAGAATTTCCAATGGTTCCAGTTTGAAAAGCAACATTGGTGTTTAATGATGTTCTATCAGATAATTTCCAATAGTGCGATAACATTACCATTGGTTCTTCAACGTCTTTATCTCTTGAATTACGTTTTTTCCCATCTTGCCATCCCCAGTAAGAGTTGTATTTAATTCCCATTAAATTATTAACTTCTTCCGTGTTTGGTGATGATTTTCCTCTGCTATTTTGAGCATACATAGCAGTTAAGTTTAAGCTGTGTTTATCGTTTATTTTTTTCTCAACACTTGCAAATAAAGAATTTGCTGCATAATCTGTTCCTTCAAAATAACCTTCTTGTGCCCATCTTCTAGATGCAGAAACTACAAACGCCCATCCGTCTTTGTCCATACCCGAAGCGTAGGTTCCCATCGTTCTCCAACTGTAATTTGTGTTGGTACCCGACATCGAAATTCTAGATCCTGGTCTGTAAAATGAAGCTCTAGTATTAATTTCTTGTGTTCCTAATGCACTACCAAAAGTATAATCAGACGGTGCAGAACCCATTGTAAATTCTTGGTTTCTTGTAGCGTCATTTAAACCACCCCAATTACTCCATTGTGGTCTTCCGTCGTACAATTTATTCATTACAATACCATTAATCATGGTAACGCCATATTCATTATCTAAACCTCTAATTCTAAAACGTGCTTGACCCCAGTTAAATGCTGCCGCTTGTTGATAGGGATCTCTCGTAGCTTGTAATAAACCAGAAGTACTTTCTGAGCCACTATTGTCGTCTCCTAAATCATTTTCAGTGATGGTAACTAAACTTAATTGTTGTTCAGAAGTTATATCTTCTTCTAAAACAATAGTTCCTAAGTCGATGGTTTCGCCTGTAAACGGTTCAAGCATTAAATTTTGTTGATTGTATCCAGTAGATTTTATTATCAACACTTGTGCCCCAGAAGGCAATGCCTGAAAAACAAAGTTTCCTTCAAAATCAGTTAAAACAGATTGGTTGTTGCTTTGAATAATAGCCACAACGTTTTGCAATGGTTTCTGACTTTTAGCATCGATAACCTTTCCTTTTAAGGCAGGATTTTGTTGTGCAAAAACAAAAACAGCTTGCAGCACTAGTAACGTGCTCAATACAAGTTTTTTCATAAAGAATATTAAAATTAATACTAATTTAATGCTAAGTCGTTCAAAACTTAACAGCCCACAAAGATACAAATTTTAATAATATTATTTACCTTTGAACCCTGTTTTCTAGTAAACATAACTATAAAATAATCTACTTATATGAAAATAAAGCACTATTTGTCGGCTTTTGTTGTGATTTTATCAATAACTAATGCTTTCTCTCAAGAGAAAAAATTTAAAGTTCATACCGTTGCCTTTTATAATTTTGAAAACTTATTTGACACTATTAACGATCCTGATACTTATGATGAAGAATATACCCCATCGGAAGGCTGGACTTTAAAAAATTACAAAAAGAAGTTAGACAATCTAAGCAGAGTTCTTATCGAATTAGGCACAAGTGACGCTCAAAAAAATTCGCCAGTTATTATTGGTGCGTGTGAAATTGAAAACAGAAGAGTATTAGAGGATTTAACCAAACATCCAACACTCCTCAATAAAGGATATAAAGTGGTGCATTTTGATTCACCTGATAAGCGCGGTATCGATGTTGGATTTTTGTACCAAGAAAAATACTTTCAACCCATAAGTTATATCAATGTGCCTTTATATGTTTACGAAAATGAAACCGCATCTGATAAAAAAGACAAAAAAGAATCCGAAGAAACCGACGATAAAGGTTCTGTAGATGCAAAAACGAAACGAATTTATACTCGTGACCAACTTTTAGTTACGGGTATGCTCGACGGTGAAGAAATTAACATCATTGTCAATCACTGGCCTTCACGCTCTGGTGGTGAAAAAAGAAGTAGTCCATATAGAGAAGCAGCGGGTAGATTGAATAGAAAAATTATGGATTCTATTATCAAAATTAATCCAAAAGCCAAGTTTATTACGATGGGCGATTTAAATGATGGGCCCTATAATAAATCCGTAAAGCAAGGGATAGGAGCAAAATTAAAAAAATCGGAATTAAAAGAACCAAGAGATGTTTTCAATCCGTTTGAACAAATGGCGAAAGATGGTCATTCTTCATTGTTTTACAGAGATTCTGGCGATATTTTTGACCAAATCATGGTAAGTCAACAATTAATTCCTGCCGATAATAATGATTATGCAACCTTTAAGTACTGGAAAGCAGGCATTTATAACAAACCTTTTCTCATTCAGAAAACCGGTCAATATAAAGGGTATCCACTCCGAAATCAAAACGGCGTTCCAGGATTCTCCGATCACTTCCCCGTGTATATTTACTTGGTGCAAGAAGTTAAATAGAAAATCAAAATAAAAGGTTAGTTTGTAACAAAAAGTACAGCTAACCTTTTTTCTTTTTAGTAACTTTACGTTTTAAACAAAAACACAATGGCAACGGCTAAACCTTTTAACTTGCAAAAGTGGATTAATGAGAATAAAGATTTATTAAAACCACCAGTTGGCAACAAAAATATTTACGTAGCATCTGACGATTATATTGTGATGATTGTGGGTGGGCCCAATGCTCGAAAAGACTATCATTACAACGAAACCGAAGAATTATTCTATCAGTTAGAAGGCGAAATCACCGTGTATATTCAGGAAGAGGGCGAGAAGAAAGCCATGAAACTTTCGGCAGGAGATATGTACTTACATCCTGCAAAAATTCCCCATTCGCCCGCAAGAACCGAAGGATCGATAGGTTTAGTAATCGAAAGAAAACGCGCCGGAAAAGGTTTTACCGATGGTTTATTATGGTATTGCGACAATTGCAATCATAAATTGCACGAAGTCTATTTTGAATTACACGATATTGAAAAGGATTTTCTACCGCATTTCACTGAATTTTTTACTTCGGAAGAAAAAAGAACGTGTAAACAATGCGGAACGGTAATGGGAACCAATCCAAAGTATACCAAATTGTAACACAAAGCAACACAAAGGTTTTCACAAAGTTTCACAAAAAAATAATCTGTGATAATCTGTGGCAAATAATAACACCAAGAGTATACCCTTGAGTCCTTAGCGCCTTCTTTGTGTTCCTTGTGGTTAAAAATATATTTTCTACCTTTGAAAAAAATTCAACAAAACACTACAAAAAAGTTATAAAATGATATCTGAAGCAGCAATTCAATTTGGTATGCAAGACGCTTTGCAACAATTAGGCATTAAAGAAATAAACGAAGGAACTTCTACAGGAACAAAGTGGTTTTCTAACGGAAAAATCATCGAATCCTATTCTCCTGCCACAGGCGATTTAATTGGAAAAGTAAAATCTTCGACTAAAGAAGATTACGAAACCGCAATGAAATCTGCCGAAGAAGCGTTCAAAACTTGGCGTTTGGTTCCGGCTCCAAAAAGAGGGGAAATCGTGCGTCAAATGGGAGACGAATTGCGCAAACACAAAGAAGCATTAGGAAAATTAGTGTCTTTTGAAATGGGTAAATCCTATCAAGAAGGTCTGGGAGAAGTGCAAGAAATGATTGACATCTGTGATTTTGCAGTTGGTTTATCACGTCAATTACACGGATTAACCATGCATTCAGAACGTCCAATGCACCGCATGTATGAACAATGGCATCCGTTTGGAATTGTAGGCATCATTTCGGCGTTCAACTTTCCAGTTGCCGTTTGGTCTTGGAACACCATGTTAGCTTGGATTTGTGGCGATGTGTGTATTTGGAAACCAAGTTCAAAAACGCCTTTGTGTGGTGTAGCGTGTCAAAACATCATTCAAACGGTATTAGAAAGAAATAATTTACCAGAAGGCATCAGCTGTTTAGTGGTTGGTAACGAGTCTGGGGATTTAATCAATAACGACAAACGCATTCCATTAGTATCGTTTACAGGTTCTACAAGAATTGGTCGTCACGTATCAAAAACAGTGGCGGAACGTTTTGGAAATACGATCCTAGAATTAGGAGGAAACAACGCCATTATCGTTTCACAAGAAGCCGATTTATCCATGGTATTGGTAGGAGCGGTTTTTGGAGCGGTAGGAACAGCGGGTCAAAGATGTACCTCAACACGTAGATTAATTGTGCACGAAAGTGTGTACGATAAAACCTTAGACGTTTTAGCAAAAGCGTATGCGCAGTTAAAAATTGGAAATCCATTAGATGCTAACAATCACGTGGGACCACTTATTGATAAAGGTGCAGTGCAAGATTACTTAAACGCGATTGAAAAAGCAAAAGCAGAAGGCGGAAAAGTTATTGTTGAAGGTGGTGTTTTAGAAGGAAAAGGATACGAAAGCGGTTGTTATGTAAAACCATGTATTATTGAAGCTAAAAACGAATTCGAAATCGTGCAACACGAAACATTTGCGCCTGTTTTATATGTAATGAAATACAGCACTATTGAAGAAGCGATTGCGATGCAAAATGCGGTACCTCAAGGATTATCTTCTTCGATCTTTACAAATAATATGCGTGAAATGGAATTATTCCTTTCGGCTGCGGGATCCGATTGTGGTATTGCCAACGTAAACATTGGAACTTCGGGTGCTGAAATTGGTGGTGCTTTTGGTGGTGAAAAAGAAACCGGCGGTGGCCGTGAATCTGGTTCTGATGCTTGGAAAGCGTATATGAGAAGACAAACGAATACTATCAACTACGGAACAGCATTACCGCTAGCTCAAGGGATTAAATTTGATTTTTAATTAAGGGATTAGTGAAAAGTAATAAGTGATTAGTTACTTTTTGGATATAAAAAACCCCACAAAATCAAATTTGCGGGGTTTTCTATTCTTAAAAAGTATACTTACAAAATCACAAATCTCTTAAACGCTTTTTGTCGGTTCCATTCTATTGAAAGAATATAGGTTCCAGAGGCCAGTGATAGATAATCTAAGGTTATATTTTTGTCGGTTACATAGGCAACACGGTTGTCAATTAAACTGCCATTTATAGAAAAAACGGTAAATTGAACATTGGTATTTACTGCTTCAGGGAACAATAAAGAAATAGCACCATTACTAGATGGATTTGGATAGAGTTTTATTTCTAAATGTACTGAATCATCAAAATTTATAGAACTGAGCAAGGTGCTATCAAAAATGGGTAATTTCACATAATTGCCTCCTAAAACTTCAGCAGCTTCACTTTCAGACATGCACAACCAATCTTGCATAACCGTTGTATACAGTTGTCGGTAATCAAACTGCATAGGTACTTGGCTGCTTGTAGTTGCAGTTGTGGGCAATTCAGGACTTGTACCTATCATACCCGAAACTGGGTAAGCAGTATTTGCAACTGCACTCGGACTTGTATTTAAGGCGCCTCCAAAAAATATAACCGGAGCAGCAGCACCATGATCGGTTCCCATACTGGCATTACTTTTTATTCTTCTTCCAAATTCGCTAAAAGTCATTCCGGTTACTTTATCTTCTTTGTCCATGAAGGCTATTTCTTGTTGAAAAGCACCAATGGCTTGCGACAATAGCGTTAAGTTAACCGCCTGAGAACCCTGTGTTTTATCGGTACTGTTCACCTGATTTTCATGGGTATCATGCGTGTTTGGATGGTTTACAATATATACAGGCGTTTGCAATCCTCCATTAATTAACTTGGCAACAATTTTTAATTGATCGGCTAGTTTATTGTTCGTCGGATAAGTTACCCCCGAGTTCAAAGGGCTGTTATATGCGGCTTGTATGACATTTCTATACACATTACTTTGGTCTTTCATCAACTGAAGAAAAGTAAGTTCGTGTCCATAATCAGAATTAGGCGCAGGATCGGTAATGCCATTTATTACATTTAAAAGAGCATTCGGATCGGGAGCGCTATATCCCATATTCATATTTGGACCTTGTAATGAAAAAGGCAGTGTAGATCCTATTTGTATGGCTAATGGATCGGACATTTCGGCTGAAGGATACGCTGATGGGTAATTAGGATATTTAATATCTAATGCCCTTCCAAGCCAACCGCTATCTAGGTATTGATTACTTCCTGATGCTGTGAACCAAATATCGGTTGCTCTAAAATGGCTATAATTAGGATTAGGATAAGAAACCCCTTGAACAATCATCATTTTGCCATTATTATACAGATTTTTCATTTCAGTCATTGCTGGATGAAGTCCCGTTGAGCTATTGTTGTTTAAGGTTAACACGCTAGATTCGTCCATTAAAATATTCGATCTGGCATTAAATAGTTTACTCCATTGATCCAATGGGAACACCGTGTTTAAACCATCATTTCCTCCATTTTGTTGAATAATAACTAATATTTTACCACAATTTATGGCAGAAAGCGCCATTTTTTCTAGTGTTAAACTATCAAACTCTGAAGATGCCATTACCGGAATTCCTCTTAATAATAGAGGAGTTGAGGCTAATGCAGTTGTTTTTATAAAATTTCTTCTCTTCATAATGCTACATTAATTGATATTCTGATAATTGAGTGATAGCGAGTAGCAAACTTTTTAAACGTGATTTTACTATATTTTTAAAACCATTGTTTGTTGGGTTGCTGATATAGTTATTCCAAGCATCTGACCAATAATAATTTTGTACTTGATTGGACAATAAATTTTGTACTTTTAAATTTGTTTTTGCAGTCGCACTTATATCTACAGGCAATAGATAGTTAACGCATTCATTTACTAAAGCGTCTGGATCTGCAATGTTTGCTGCCGAAAATTGCGAAACCCATGCGATTACATCTACCTCAATGCGAGTTGTTAAACCGTTATAGGTGAGATTAAATCCATTAAATATAGCATCAATAAAAGCTGCTCTTTTTTGAACGGTATTAGAATTGATCCAATATTCATGGAAATTCGGATTTTGATAATAAGCAGGCCAACCCGCAACATTAGGCATATTGCCCATGGATTGATCGATAGGCACTAAAAATCTTGTATTTATGGCGCCCCAAACATAGTATTGAGCATGGTGATTAGTGGCGTCTGAAACATTGTAATTCAAATTAAAAGTACGCATACTTCCAAGAATTAAATCAAATGGAGATTTGATGTACACACCATAATTTGCCATGTCATAAAAATGTTGGCTTTTGAATAATTTATCTAAAACAGGTGCTATTTCCCAATTGTTTGCAACAAAATGTTGTGCTAAAGGAACGATTACATTCGCTTCAATATTGGCATCAATGTCATAATACACAAAATAGCGATACAATCTGCGGCAAATATATTCGGATACGACTTGCGATTTTGAAAAGATTAAATCTATGAACGCATCTAATTCTGCACTTCCGTTATTAGTTATAGTTGTATTATTAAAAAAGGCAGAAAATGTTTTGTTTGAAGTGTCGTGTTGCGATGCTACAAAAGAGGTTGTTGTAGGGTGTGTATTTAGATTTTGAACCCGCCAACCGGTAAGCACTTTTGCAGCAGCAATTACATCGGCTTCAGTAAATTGACTCAAAAGATCTTTCCCTAGTGTAAAAAGCTCCATGATTTCGCGAGCAAAATTTTCATCTGGCGCACTGCTTGTATTGGCTTGATTGTTCAAATAATACATCATAGCAGGTTGTGTGGCTACATTGCGTATTAGGGTTTTAAAATTTCCTAAACCATTATTTCTAAAATTTTGAATGTATTCGTGAGATATTCGTGCCGAATTTGAACCACAATAAATATTTTGAGAAACTCTAACCGTATTAAAATCAATGGGAATAAAATGATACCAAAACCAGGTCATTTTTTCTTTAATATTGAGTTGTTGATTTAATCCTTGTCCTAAATTCCAGGCAGAAAGACCCGTAATTCGATAAACATTTGTTGTGTTTCCTATGGAGTTTGAATTGAAAGCATGTTGGGTCCAATCACTTCCGTATGGAACATTTCCTTCATCGGCATAAACATTTTGATAATAATTAACGGGCGGACTTGGTACTGTATTTGGAATGGTTAAAAGCGAATTGACACTTGAATTTAATCCGGCTTGTACTAAACCATTTACCTCTGAAAATTTAAAGCCAAATTGTGTTCTTCGCAACAAATGCAATACCGAAGCGGTGTTCCAAGTTCCAGAATAGGGTGCTAGACCACTAGTGATATTTCCTATTCTGTTAGCTTCAGCGCTTGCATCAATAGGTTCGTACCTTCTTAAACCATAGTTTCTTCTTTTGTATCTTTCAAAAAGAGGATCGCGAGTTTCTTCTCTTCTTAAAAACACTTTTCTAAATAAGTTTCTTCTAGAATATTTTTTTTCCATATCCTTTGCTTAAGACGTTTGTTATGAGACCATTAAATTTGAAAAAGGTTTAATATTTTGGATAAAAATACAAAGAAATTATTTAAAAATAAGCACTTCACAAAATCAAATTTGCGGGGTTTTTACATTTTTTTGTCAAGCTGAACTCGTTTCAGCTTCTATTTTTAGATTCTGACCCGAGCTTGCGAACAGACGAAGTAAACGAGTTCAGAATGACAAAAAGGTTACTTCGTTTTCTTCACGTATTGAGTTAAAATATAAATGTTTTGGTTTTCCACTCTACCTTCAATCAGGTTGGCGTCGTCCCAAACTAATTTAATATTGTGTACGGCAGCCCCTCGTTTTGCAGTAAAAGTTGCGCCTTTTACATCTAAATCTTTAATCAACACCACCGAGTCGCCATCTAATAAGGTTACACCGTTGCTGTCTTTATGTACCAATTTATTTTCGTCTTCTTCTTCGCCTTCACCGGTAGCTTTTGCCCATTCTAACGCTTCTTCGTCTAAGTACATCATGTCTAACAAATCGGTATTTTTCAAACGGGCTAGCATGCGCCAAGATACAATTTGAACCGGTAAATGTTCGCTCCACATACTTTCCGATAAGCCTCTCCAGTCTTTTTCATCGGTAGTTTCTGGGTTTTCAATTTGGTCTTTCAAGTGTTTTGCCATTAACACACTATTTTCAACCGTTCTTTCATTGGTTGGCGGCAACACATAAACAACTAAGTCGTGTTCTGCACCGCTAATTTCGCAAACGGAACCACTACGGTCTTTCAATTTTCTTTCTATTACACTCATTTTGAATGGATTTTACTTACTACAATAATTTGAAGCAAAGGTATCAATTGAAATAGGATGGCATAAAAAAAAGCAATTAATTTCTTCCTTTTTCATTTGGATATAAATCGGGTAAGTTATCGCTTTGCCAAAATTCTTTAGTATCAACATCCATAATCGTCAGTTTTCCTTGGAATGCTGCGCCAGTATCTACATTCCAAACGCACGCTTTATTTATTGGAATTGTTTCGTCAATTTTAGTTACAGGCGTATGACCAATGTAAATTTCTTTATAGAGTTTTAATCGATTGGGATAGGTAAGAGCGTCTTTTGAAAGTTGATTGTCCATAGCCAAAGCGGTTTCCCATAAAGTTCGATCCCAATAAAACAAACGGTTAAAAAACTCATGCTTAACTCCTCTAACATTGGTAAAACCAGCATGAATAAATAATCGATTTTCATCGTCTAAGTGATAATCTTGTAGCGACAGTAAAAATTGAATGTGTTTTTCTTTAGTAGAATTTTCAATGTTTTGGTACGATAAAGCAGAAGCTTCACCACCATGATTAAACCACATTCTCTCATCAAACCCCTCGTTATCCTTGCATAACCATTTCAGTAATAAATCATCGTGATTTCCTTTAATAAAAATGCAATTGTGGGTTTTTTCTAGTGCAATTAAGAAATCTAAAACCGCTGGCGATTCGCTCCAACCATCGACAAAATCGCCTAAAAAAATCAAGGTGTCATTTTTAGAAACCTTCGCTCTTTCCAAAACTTGAAATAGTGCTTTTAATCCGCCATGAATATCGCCAATCACAAATGTTTTTTGGATCATTTTATATTGTATTTCATTTTTCTAAGAATTCGCATCACTTCTTTAAAGGACAAATATACAATTGGATTTTCAAAATGTTTCAAATGAATTTTGGCATCAATTAGTTTTTGTTTGGCCTCATCAAAACCATTTAGATAGCAAATCATTAATGTGTGCGGAACATTTACTAAGTCTATTTTTTCATTAGGCTGTAATTGAATTCCTTTTTGAAGTTTGCTTAAAATAGCATTATTTGTATTGTAAATATGGTGCAATATTTTTTTGTTGTATTGCGGAGGTTCAAACAGCAGTTGTGTTTCTATTTTGTAATAACCATTATCAAAAAATCGAATCGTTACTTTTTCTAACGGATAAAAACTCGTTTTATCATTTAGTCCCAAGCAAACATACTCTGTAATTGAAAAAGTGTCTTCATCAAAAGTAATACTTATCTCGTCTTGAGCCGAATAAAATAGTTTAACTTGTTCGTTTATCAACTCAATATCAACGCGAGAATAGTACACCTCATTGTGAACTATTTTCTTATTTCCTGCCCAACATACCACAAAAAGTTCTTTAAAAACCTTATAATTAGCAGTAAGATCTTTGTGGCGAAGAGAAATAAAGTCTATAACACTTTCTAGGGTATACGAAATACTATTTCTCGAGTTGTTTTCTAAACTAATTACGGTTTCAATATTTTGTTTTGAGTACGGAATTTTTTCGGTTGTTGGAGTAGTATTGCTGCCCACTCTCAAAAACATGCTATTGATAGTTATAGTATGAATTCCTTTTTTAAAATAAGAAGATTTTGATTTGGGCTTAATGGTTACCAAACCCACAACTTTTTCTTTTGTTAAATTAGGAAATGGCACATTTTCATATTGAATTTTTGGGGGATTTTCTAAATAAGCATTCACCAAATTTTGAATCTGACTATCATCAAAAAAATCATCACCTACAATTTCATTAGTAGCGTCTTCAACACCAACAACAATATAAGAATTGTTACTTGGATTTGAATTTGATAGCGCACAGATGTGTTTTAAAAATTTCGCTTTTCCTTCTTTAGTATGTAAATTTAATTGACGTTTTTTATCATAAAAACTGTTCTCATCGTTGTGAGCTAGTAAATTTTTGATAAGAAGACGTTTGTTGATCATTGCTCTGGTCGCGGTTTAGAGTTTGCGAGTTAAAAAGTGATAGGATTTCGTAAACTTACTACCTTTGTAATGTGATTTTTATCAAAACCTTCAGCAATATTGTCCATTATTGAACCCGAAGGACCGATCAATTGATTTTTTAATTCATAATCTTTTTCTAATGAAGTGTTTTCAAATTTATCCCACACACCCCAATTCATAACTCCGGCAACAATTGGCGATAATTTTACACTCATAATCGATGTAATTTTCAAATTTTTCTTAAAATTATGAAAATAGAATCATAAAATAGGCACAATTAGCGCTTTTTTTATTGTTTTTTAACGCAATGTTAACAACTAAAAACTAAAAAAAATCACAATTTGCAGCCTTAAAAATCATTGTTAATTTCAAAGTATCAAATAAAACCTAAAAATGGAAGAAAATACATCGACATTAGACATTAGAGCCATCAACGAAAAGATAGAAAGAGAAAGTGCTTTTATTGATTTGCTTACCATGGAAATGAACAAAGTAATTGTAGGTCAAAAACACATGGTAGAACGATTATTGATCGGGTTATTAGGTCAAGGACATATCTTGTTAGAAGGAGTTCCAGGTTTGGCAAAAACCTTAGCAATTAATACCCTTTCACAAGCGGTTCATGGCTCGTTTAGCCGTATTCAGTTTACACCTGATTTATTACCTGCCGACGTTGTGGGAACAATGATTTACAACATCAAACAAAACGATTTTACCATTCGTAAAGGACCTATTTTTGCCAATTTCGTTTTAGCCGATGAGATCAACCGTGCGCCAGCAAAAGTACAATCAGCACTTTTAGAAGCCATGCAAGAAAAGCAAGTTACTATTGGCGATGAAACGTTTAAATTGGACAAACCATTCCTTGTAATGGCAACGCAAAACCCAGTGGATCAAGAAGGAACCTATCCGTTACCAGAAGCTCAGGTAGACCGTTTTATGTTAAAAGTGGTCATCGATTATCCAAAAATGGACGACGAACGCTTAGTTATTCGTCAAAATTTAAAAGGAGCTTATGAAAAAGTGAACGAAGTGGTTTCTTTAGAACAAATTTTAAAAGCGCAAGAAGCCGTTCGTGAAGTGTATATGGATGAAAAAATCGAAAAATACATCCTAGACATCATTTTTGCGACGCGTTATCCAGAAAAATATAAATTAGAAAATCTAAAACCATTAATTAGTTTTGGAGCATCGCCTCGTGGAAGTATCAATTTAGCAATCGCGGCAAAATGTTATGCATTTATTAAACGCAGAGGTTATGTAATTCCGGAAGACGTTCGTGCAGTGGTTTATGATGTGTTGCGTCACAGAATAGGAATCACGTATGAAGCCGAAGCTGAAAATGTTACTACAGAAGACATTATTAGCAAAATTGTTAACGAAATTGAAGTTCCTTAATTTTTTGTTTCAAGTTTAAAGTTTCAAGTTAATATAACCTGAAACAAAAAAACCTGAAACCTGAAACAAAATAAAAATGGATACAAAAGACCTACTTAAAAAAGTTCGAAAAATTGAAATCAAAACCCGAAGATTGAGCGATCACATCTTTTCGGGGGAATATCATACGTCTTTTAAAGGACGCGGAATGACGTTTTCAGAAGTGCGTCAATATCAATATGGAGATGATGTTCGTGCAATTGATTGGAATGTAACCGCTCGCTACAACGAACCTTTTGTAAAGGTATTTGAAGAAGAACGCGAATTAACGATGATGTTGCTTGTGGATATTTCGGGTTCTGAAAGTTTTGGGACTAAAAATCAACTAAAACGAGACATGGTTACCGAAATAGCGGCTACTTTAGCTTTTTCGGCCACGCAAAATAATGATAAAATAGGATTGCTGTTGTTTTCAGATCAAATCGAATTATATATTTCGCCCAAAAAAGGAAAATCACATGTTTTACGAATCATTCGCGAGCTTATCGAATTTGAACCCAAAAGCAAAAAAACCGATTTATCGCACGCTTTGAAGTATTTATCGAGTGTTATGAAAAAGAAAGCCATTGTTTTTGTGATTTCTGATTTTATGACAACAGCATACGAACACACCTTAAAAATTGCTGCAAAACGACATGATGTAACCGGAATTCGCGTTTTTGATCAACGAGAAGAAAGTATTCCTAACATCGGGATTGTAAACCTGTTAGATGCCGAAACCGGAGAAACGTTAGTAGTTGATACTAATTCAAAATCGGTGCGTCAAAATTATGAAAAGTACTATCTTGAAAATGTATCTTATTTTAGAGATATCTTTTCAAAATGTGGAGCCGGAACCATAAGTTCTAGAGTTGATGAAAGTTATGTAACCAAATTGTTAGGTTATTTTAAAGCGAGAAATTGATGATTTTAGATTAACGATTTTTGATTTAAGAAGTAAAAAAAAGAATGAAAAGATTTGATTTAGAAGAAAGATTGATTGATTTTGCTGCAAATGTTATTTTGTTTACAAACTATGTGGAAAAAAATTATGCAGGAAATCACTTAACAGGACAAATTATTCGCTCTTCAACTTCACCAGCATTAAACTACGGAGAAGCTCAAAGTGCTGAAAGTAATAGGGATTTTGTTCATAAAATGGGAATTTGTTTGAAAGAGTTAAGAGAAACTAATAATTGTTTAAAAATTATTGAACGTGCTAATTTAAATTCTAACCAAAAAATGTTAGATCAATTAAAAGGCGAGGCTAATGAATTGATTTCAATTTTTGTAGCTAGTATAAAAACAGCAAAGAAAAATGCTGAAAAAAAATAAATAGTAGAAAAAACATGTTTTCAAAAAACTCAAAAATAGTATTTAGAAACTCAAAATCATTTTTCCAAATGATTCGCTCATTTCTGCAATCAAAAATCGTTAATCTTCAATCTTCAATCTTTCTATTTTTGTTATTTTTTGCAGCGAATAGTTTTTCTCAAAAAATCACCACTTCTATTGATTCTTCTCAAATAAAAATTGGATCACAGTTCAATTTTACTATTAAAGCATCAGTTAATGCTAAAGACAAAGTAGTTTTTCCAGACGGAAAGTATTTTGGCGCTTTGGAAATTTTAGAATCCTATCCAGTAGACACTATTAAAAATAATTCACAATATGAATTAATTAAAAAATATGGGTTAACCCAATTTGATTCGGGGCGTTATACGATTCCCAATTTATTGGTAAAAATCAATCAAAAAGCTTTTAGAACAGATACGCTTTCTGTTTTGGTAAACAATGTTAAAGTCGATACCACCAAGCAACAAATGTTTGACATCAAAAACATTATCGCTACCGAAGAAAAACCAAGTAGCGAATGGTGGAAATGGTTGATTTTATTGGCGTTAATCATTGCATCGGGTTTTGGATCGTACTTTATTGTGAAAAAATTACAAAAAAGTCAAATTAAAGAAGAAGAGTTTTTTGCTTCGCCTATCGAAAAAGCAATTGCTTATTTGCAAAACCTAGATAAAAAGCAATTAATTCAAAAAGGAGAAGTTAAAGAATACTATTCTGAAATGACCGATATTGCCCGAACGTATATTGAAGAATCGGTAAAAGTTCCGGCTATGGAAAGCACTTCGAGCGAATTGATTGCAGCCATGAAAAAAGCCATTTCAGAAAAGAAAATGTTTATTAACCGAGAAGAGCTAGAAAAATTCAAGGTAGTATTAGAAAATGCCGATTTAGTAAAATTTGCCAAATCAAAACCATTGCAATTTGAGATTGAAAAAGACAAAGGAATTATTGATAAATTCATACTAATTATCGATAAAGCTTTACCAAGAACAGTAGACGAAGCCGAAGTCCTTTTTGCCGAAGAAGTACGAAAGAAAGAGCAGAAAAAGCAAAAATTTAAGCGAACCGCGATTTCGGTAGGAATAGCGGTTGTATTATTTGCGATTTCGGTCGGAATTTTCATGTTCACTTTTGGATTAGAGTATTTAAAAGAGCATCACATTGGTTATTCTACCGAAGAATTATTAGAAAAAGAATGGATAACTTCTGAATATGGTGAACCAGCCATTGTGATTCAAACACCAAAAGTGTTGAAACGAAATAACGATGAAAAAATTCAGAATAATCTTCCAGAAAACGTAAAATCGACCAATCGTTTTATGTATGGAAGCATAGTTGATGATTTTTCAATTGTATTAATTACCACTGCATTCAAAGACACAACCAAGTTAGACATTGAAGTTGCGCTTGAAAATGATTTAAAAGAACTAGAACGTTTTGACGCAAAAAATATTATTGTAAAAACCGCCGATTTTGAAAATGTAAAAGGTCTTTCAGGAAAAAAATCTTACGGAACGTTTACTGCATTTAATCCAACAACCGAAGAAGATCAAAAAATGAGCTATGAAATTGTAGTCTTTGCTCAAGCGGGTGGCGCTCAAGAATTTTTCTTAATTTATAAGGAAGATGACGAACATGCGAAACAAATTATCGAGAAAATTCAGAATTCAATCGAACTAAGAAAAGCAAAACAATAATGGGAAAAGTAACCTTTTTAAATCCAGAATTTTTATGGCTATTTTTGGCGTTACCCATTGCAATAGCGTGGTTGTTTTATAAACGAAATCAGCTATCGGCAACACTAAAAATGAGTTCGCTTGAACCGTTTAAGCAAAATCGTTCCTTTTTAGCGAAAGCAAAACCCTTTTTATTTGTTATTCGATTGCTTGCTTTAGCGTTTATTATTATTGCTTTAGCACGACCACGAAGCGTGGATGTTACTTCAAAATCTAAGACCACAAAAGGAGTTGATATTGTTATGGCTATTGACGTTTCGAGTAGTATGTTGGCAAACGATTTGAAACCCAATCGTTTAGAAGCGCTAAAAAAAGCGGCTTCAACCTTTGTACAAGATCGAGTAAATGACCGTATTGGTTTAGTAGTTTATGCAGGTGAAAGTTATACCAGAACACCAGTAACTTCAGACAAAGCCATTTTATTGCAATCGTTAAAAACCATAGAATATGACGATTCTATTCTTGCCGATGGAACTGGAATAGGCGTCGGATTAGCCACAGCGATAAATCGTATTAAAGACAGTAAAGCAAAAAGCAGAATTGTAATTTTATTGACCGATGGAGTAAATAATTCTGGAACAATTGATCCTAGAACAGCTGCCGAAATTGCTAAAGAATATGGCATAAAAGTGTACACTATAGGAATTGGAACCAATGGAAAAGCATTATTTCCGGTTGCTAAAGACGCTAATGGAAAATTAGTTTTCAAAATGATGCCGGTAGAAATTGATCAAAAATTAATGCAAGAAATTGCAAAAACCACCGATGCAAAATATTTTAGAGCCACCTCAAACCGAAAACTAAAAGCCATTTATGACGAAATTAACAAGCTCGAAACCACCGAAATAGATGAACAAAAATTCTATAACTACGACGAAAAGTATAGAATGTTTGCATTGATAGCATTCGTTTTGTTGGGAATAGAATTAGTAGGCAGAAACACCATTTTTAGAGGAATCGTTTAGAAAAAGAATCATGTTTGAACTAGAAAGCCCAATATATTTTTATTTGTTCGCCCTAATTCCATTAGTGGTTGCTTTTTTTCTATTCAATTTATATTGGAAAAGAAAACAACAAGCCGCTTTTGCTGATATGGCGTTATTTGAAAAATTAAGTCCAGAACAATCGGTTTTTAAATCCAGTTTAAAGTTGCTCATAACAATAGCAGCCATTTCAATGGTGATCATTGCATTGGTCAACCCAAAAATGGGCACTAAAATGGAAACCGTAAAACGACAAGGTATTGACATTGTGTTTGCCATTGATATTTCTAAAAGTATGTTAGCACAAGATATTGCGCCCAGTCGTTTAGAAAAAACCAAACAATTGGTATCTCAAATCATAAATCAGTTAGGAAACGACCGTGTAGGAATTGTGGGTTATGCCGGTAGCGCTTATCCGGTTTTACCGATGACAACCGACTATAGTATTGCAAAAATGTATCTGCAAAGTATGAATACCAATATGGTTTCTTCGCAAGGAACGGCCTTTAACGATGCCATTAAACTTTCGGTAGATTATTTTGACATTAAAGACACCAGCAAGTTAATTATTTTAGTTTCCGATGGAGAGGATCATGGCGATGGTGCTGAAGAAGCCATAGAAATGGCAAAAGAAAAAGGCGTTCGCATTGTGACAATTGGTGTGGGAACAGAAAAAGGCGCTCTGATTCCTTTGAAAGATTCCAAAGGAAACATCTCTGGATATAAAAAAGATCAAAATGGCGAAAATGTAATTACCAAATTATATCCAGCTGTTTTACAAAACATAGCTACTCAAACAAAATCAAAATACATTGTGGGTGGCGCTACAAAAGAAGTTGTAGAAGAGGTAAAGAAAGCATTAGATAAAATTGAAAAATCTGAATTTGAGTCGCAACAAATAGCCGATTTTGAGGCGCAATACCAATGGTTTTTGGCTTTCGGGTTTTTATTGCTTTTAGCAGATATTTTCCTGTTGGAGAAAAAAACAAATTGGGTGCAACGGTTGAATTTATTTAACGAGAAAAAACATGAATAAGATCATCTATAGTATTGTTTTATTAATCAGTGGATTTCTTTTTAGTCAAGAGAATGATAAAAATCTGTACAACGGAAATCAATCTTTTGCCCAAAAAAATTATGCAACTGCCGAAGCCGATTTTAGGGTAACCGAATCAAAAAAATCTCCCAAAAAAGCCGTGGCGGGTTATAATTTAGGGAATAGTATTTACCGTCAAAATCAACATGGCGAAGCTCAAATAAAATACATTCAAGCATTAGAATCGGCAAAATCTAAAACCGAAAAGCATCGTATTTATCATAATTTAGGCAATACTTTTATGATGGATAAAAATTATGAAGCTGCTGCCGAAGCGTATAAAAATGCTTTGCGCAATAATCCGTTAGACGAAGAAACGCGATACAATTATGCATTGGCTAAAAAGAAGAAAAAAGAAAATCCGCCAAAAGACAATAAAAAAGACAACAAAGGTGGCGGTGGAAAAGATAACAAGCCACAACCAAAAGACAACGAAGGCAAAAACGACAAAGGGAACGACAAAAAAGATTCCGATAAAGATCAGCAAAACAATAAAGACAAACAAGGCGATAAGCAACAAGGAAAAGGCGACGGCGAAAAGAAAGAAGACAAAAACGAATCGCCAAAACCAAGTGGCGCCGACAAACAACGCATCGATAATATATTAGATGCCGTTAATAATGCAGAAAAGAAAGTGCAAGACAAAGTGAATGCTAAGAAAGTAAAAGCACGTCCTGCATCAAATGAAAAAGATTGGTAAATGATGAAAAAAAGTGTAATTGTATTTTTTTTATTACTCTTCTCGGTAGTTTCTGCTCAAGTAAAATTTGAAGCACAAACCGACCGAGATTCCTATGGATTAAACGAACGTTTCCCAATTGCGTTTTCAATAAATAATGAAGGCGATAATTTCCAAGGTCCAAAATTTCCTGGTTTCAAAGCAGAAGGACCATTTATCAATAAAGGAAATCAAACTTCTATTACCATAATTAATGGTAAAATGACCCAAAAAAGAGAAATTACCACTCAAGTTATTTATTATTTAACCCCTACAAAAAAAGGTACGTTTACTATTGGTTCGGCTTCAATAGAATATAATGGAACGCTGTATAAAACAGTGCCCATAAAAATTACCATTACCGATCCGATACAAATGCCAAGTTATCCTGGTCAAAATCCAAAACAACAACAAAATTATAATTTTGGCGAAGGGATTCATTTGGTAGGCGAATTATCTACAAAATCAGCTTATGTAAACGAGCCCGTTACGGTAATTTATAAATTGTATTTTCCGTATAATAGTTCGGTTTCAAATTTGCGAAATTTCCAAGCGCCTAAATATCAAGATTTTTGGAGTCAGTATATCGACATGAAACAGCTTCGTGCCGAAAAAGGAACCTATAACGGAAAAGATTATAGCGTTGTAGAACTCCGAAAAGTTATTTTATATCCCCTTGAAGCTGGCGCAAAAAGAATCGAACCTTTTAAGATTGATGTAGATGCTGAGGTGCCTACGGGAAGAAGCGATTGGTTTGGCCGAATGGAAATGACAACTGCAGAGAAAGCGCTTTCAACAGGAATACAAACTATAAACGTAAAACCACTTCCTGAAAAGGGAAAACCAGCAAGTTTTACAGGAGCAGTTGGGGTTTTTGATTTTAAAGTTGTGCCTTCAAAAACAAAATTAAAAGCGGGTGAATCTTTAGATTTAGAAGTAAGTGTTTCTGGAAAAGGAAATTTAAAATTATTTACACTTCCAAAACCAGTTTTACCAAGCTCAATTGAAATGTATGATCCGGCACATACTGAAAATGTGCAAACACCAGTTACAGGAATGGTTGGAAAAGTTTCCGATAAATACACAATTATACCCCAATTTAAAGGAAAATATACGATTAAACCGATTGAATTTGCTTATTATGATTTAAAAAGTAAAACCTATAAAACCATTGTTTCAAAAGAAATTATCCTTGATGTTTTAGAAGGCGATGGCACCGCGGTTGCTAATAACTCAACCTCAAATAAACAAGCGGTTCAGAAAAAAGAAGTATTCCAATACAATAAGCAAAAAACCGAATTTACAGTATCGGCTAAAGAAGATTTCTTAGGCTCAGTATTGTTTTATGGGTTGTTATTTGCGCCACTGTTATTAATTCCAGTGGTCATTTTACTTCGCAAACAAAAAGAAGCAAAAGATGCTGATGCTTTTGGCAATAGAGTAAGAAGAAATAATAAGTTAGTCAAGAAATATTTATCGGAAGCCAAAAAACAAATGGGTGATAAAGTTCCGTTTTACATGGCAATGGAAAAAGCATTACACAATTTCTTGAAAGCCAAATTACATATTGAAACGGTGGAGATGAGTAAAGATAATATTATTGAATTGTTGCAAGAAAGAAATGCTTCAGAACAAAGTATTTCACAATTTATGGAGTTAATGAACGATTGCGAATTTGCACGATATGCTCCCGCAACCGACACTGCCATGAACAACGATTTTGATAGAGCCATTGAGATAATTACTGAACTTGAAAAACAAATTTAACCACAAGGGACACAAGGAAGGCGCAAGGAACACAAAAAATGAAATATGACGGAACAGGAAATTTCTAAAATAGTATTTGATTGTGCTTTACGAGTTCATAAAGCGTTAGGTCCAGGATTGCTTGAAAGTGCATATGAGGAATGTTTGTATTATGAGTTGAAAAAATCAAATCTTAAAGTTGAAAAACAAAAACCATTACCTTTAATTTATGAAGAAGTCAAGTTAGATGTTGGCTACAGAATAGATATAATTATTGAAGATAAATTTATTGTTGAAATAAAAGCAGTTGAAGCATTAAACGAAGTTCATTTAGCACAATTGTTAACCTATTTAAAATTGACTAATTGCAAATTAGGTTTGTTAATAAATTTTAATGTCAAATTATTAAAAAACGGAGTACAAAGAGTAATCAACGGAATTTTATAGTCAAAGCTTAGTGACCACTTTAGTGGCTAAATTTAGTAATAAAAATAGTGAACATAGTGCTTTCTTTGCGCCCTTTGTGGTTAAAAAAATAGATTAAATATGAAAAAATACATTCTCTTTTTCACACTAATATTTCAATTCGTCTGTGCAAACGAATCACTAGACGCAACTTTCAAAAAGGCTAATGATTTATACAACAAAGAAGACTTCCAAAACGCATTACAAACGTTTGAAAGGATTGAAAAAAAAGGAAATATTTCGGCCGATTTGTATTTTAATATTGGTAATTGTTATTATAAATTAGGAAAAGTAGCACCATCGATTTATAATTATGAAAAAGCACTGCTTTTAAACCCAGATGATGAAGCGATTCAAACCAATCTATCTTTTGCACAAAAAATGGCAATAGACGATATTAAAATCCTTCCAGAAGTTGGTTTTAAGAAAATGGTGAAAGAATTCACGTCAAAACTTCATTACGATACTTGGGCTTGGATTGCCGTTTGTATTGCATTTTTAAGTTTACTTTCTTTCTTAGGCTATTATTTTGGGAATACGGTGTTTTTAAAACGTACTTTTTTCAGTTTGTTTCTTTTGTTTTTAATCGGAATTGGCACAACCTTTTTCTCTGCTTTTTTACAGAAGAATTTCGACACAAATTACAATCCTGCCATTGTTTTTGCAGAAGCAACCACTTTAAAATCCGAACCAAAAAACAGTTCTGAAGATGTAGCAACACTTCATGAAGGCACAAAAGTTTTCGTTTTAGAAACCTTAGGAAATTGGTCACAGGTAGAATTAACCGACAAAACCAAAGCGTGGATTAATAAAGAAGCGATTAAGGAAGTGAAGAAATAATATTCAAACTTTATCTAGCATCAATCTTCAATATCGGAAAAACACATCTTAAAAAAACACAGAATAAATAACAAGTAAGATAGATTGCTTAAAAAACAAAACCATCGATTATCTTTGCAAAACTAATATAGAAAGTTGGGGACAGTCTTTTTTCTTTTCTCTTTTTTCTTTCATCTATAAAAAATGTCAAGAGACGAACAATTAAAACAGCGTTGGGAAAGCGTTGTCAATATATTATCAGAAAAATTTTCAGGCGGAGAAGACCTTGATTTAGAAGGAATAATCTATTTAATCGGTGTGCAAGAATTAGGAAAAATTCATGCAACTTTCAAAAAAGACGAAAAAGTAAACCTGATGCACATCGCCATTTGCCGTTTGTTAGAGCCTTATGGATATTACGAATTTGAATATTTCGATAACGAAGGTTGGCCCCATTATAAAGCAAAAGAAGAATTGCCACCACTAAAAGCAGGTGAACAGGCCGTTTTAATGAAAGAAGCAATTGTGAGCTACTTTTTAGAGAAAGAGTTGATAGAGTAATGATTTAAGATTAACGATTTATGATTTTAGAAGTTTTAGACAACTTGAAACTTGAAACTTGAAACAAAATCCATAAATTTGCATTTTACAAAACGAGCGATGACAGAAACAATTAAAGCCCATATTGAAGAAGTAAAAGCTTTTCAAACCGATAATAAAGAACAATTAGAAGCTTTCCGTATTAAATATTTAGGGAGTAAAGGCTTGTTGAAAGACTTTTTTGCTGAATTCAAAAATGTTCCAAACGAACAAAAGAAGGAATTTGGGCAAGTCATCAACGAATTGAAAACTTCGGCGGAAGAAAAGGTAAAATCCATTCAAGACGCTTTAGAAAATAAAGAAGTAGCAAAAGGAATTTACGGCGATACTACACGCCCAGGAGAATCGATGAACATTGGTTCGCGCCATCCTATTTCGATTGTAAAAAACCAAATGATTGATATTTTTTCAACTATTGGTTTCAACGTGTCCGAAGGTCCAGAAATCGAAGACGATTGGCACAATTTCACCGCATTAAATTTACCAGAATACCATCCAGCAAGAGATATGCAGGATACATTTTTCATTCAAACCAATCCTGATGTTTTATTGCGTACTCACACTTCATCAGTTCAAGTGCGTTATATGGAAAACAATAAACCGCCAATTCGTACGATTTCTCCAGGAAGAGTGTTCCGTAACGAGGCTGTTTCTTCGCGTTCGCATTGTATTTTCCATCAAGTGGAAGGTTTGTATATTGATAAAGACGTTTCCTTTGCTGATTTAAAACAAACCTTGTTGTATTTCACGAAAGAAATGTTCGGAAAATCGAAAATCCGTTTACGTCCTTCATATTTTCCATTTACAGAGCCAAGTGCTGAAATCGATATTTATTGGGGATTAAAAACCGAAACCGATTACCGAATCACCAAAGGAACCGGTTGGTTAGAAATTGGAGGTTGCGGAATGGTAGATCCAAACGTATTGAAAAATTGCGGCATTAACCCAGACGAACACACCGGTTTTGCTTTCGGAATGGGAGTAGAGCGTATTGCTATGTTGTTGTACCAAATTGGCGATATCCGTATGTTTTATGAAAACGACGTGCGTTTCTTAGAGCAATTCAAATCGAGTATTTAATCAATTCCTCCGCAAAAAAGAATCACATAAAGAGAATAAAAACTTTGAGCCTTTGTGGCTTCGTGGCAAAATGAAGAAAGACATCATCATCCCAAAAGTAGCAAACGTTCACATTGTAGCTTTTCAAGAATGGAACGACGATTTCATGGAGAATTCTTGGTACGCTTATTTAATTAACGACACCGATGATTTGCTAGAAATGGCTATGGTAGTTTCACGCGCTTATGGTTTAATCAATGGCGAAGAACGCAAAACAGGAACTTTTCGTCATGCGTTTGCCAAAGTGGAACCAAGAACCGCCGTTAAAGTTGAATTGTTAGAAAACAATGTCTTACAATTGAATAACGAATTCCTATTGTCATACTTCGCAAACGGACAATTATTCGATAAAACCTTTGTTTTTAGAACTAATTCCATCAACGAAAAAGCTACTGCCGATTTGCCTATCATAAACAAGAGGGGTATTTTTGCGAATTAAACTTTCATAAATTATAATATTGAAACCACGAATGCACTGATTTTGTATTTGTGGTTTTTTGTTTTCACCACATAGAAACATAGATTAACTTTATGAATGCTAAGGTATTTCATTTTACATAGTCAACATAGGAAAACTTATATGAACCCATATAAACAAAGACTTTTCACACTTTCTTATTTGACTTATATGTTTAAAATCAACACAATTCTATTGTTACCTCAAAAAAGTGTAACGCCTAAAAGCAAAACAAGAAAAACCTATGTTTCTATGTGGTAAAAACTCAAAAACAGCCTTACCCTTACAACAATTAGAAAATATTTTTACCTTTAAGAAATTTTTCAATCCTATGAAATCATTTCTTATTGCTTTAGCCTTTTTAACGACTACTTTTTCACAAGCACAAGATTACGCCAAACACGCCAATCCATTTATTGGAACTGGCGGTCACGGACACACGTTTCCTGGTGCTACTGTGCCTTACGGAATGGTGCAATTGTCTCCAGATACCAGAATCGACGGCAGTTGGGATGGTTGTAGTGGTTATCATTATTCGGATAATGTGATTTACGGATTTTCGCATACCCATTTAAATGGAACCGGTGTTTCGGATTATGGCGATATCATGTTGATGCCAACGATGGGCGAACCTTCGTTTGATAATAAAGTGTATGCTTCTACTTTTTCGCATGCCAATGAAAAAGCTTCCGCCGGATTTTACTCGGTGAAATTAGACAAACACAATATCGATTTACGTTTAACGACTTCAACACGCGTTGGTTTTCACGAATATACATTTAATAAAGACGGTCAAGCGAACATAATTTTAGATTTGAATCACCGTGATAAATTGTTGGAAGGCAGCATTCGAGTAATTGATGATAAAACCATTGAAGTGTTACGAAGAAGTGAAGCTTGGGCTAGAGATCAATATGTTTTCGCTCGAATTGAGTTTAATGTGCCTTTGAAAGTGAATTCGGTAAAAGGTGAAAACACGAAATTAGAAGGCTTATACAAAGGAACGGAATTGGCTTTAAGTTTCTCTAAATCTGTTAAAAAAGGTGAAAAAATTCTCGTGAAAGTATCACTTTCGCCAACGAGTTATGAAGGGGCAAAATTGAACAGTTCCGAAATTAACCATTGGGATTTCGAAAAAGTAAAGAAAGATGCAGAAATCCTTTGGAACAAGGAATTATCAAAAATTCAAGTCACTTCTGATGATAAAGACAAGTTAGCGATTTTCTACACAGCCTTGTATCACACGATGATGCAACCCAATATTGCACAAGATTTGGACGGAAAATACCGCGGTAGAGACAACCAAATTCACACAGCAGAAGGCTTTGATTATTACACCGTTTTTTCACTTTGGGATACGTTTCGGGCAGCACATCCGCTTTATACGTTGATTGATAAAAAACGTACTTCCGATTACATCAACACTTTCATCAAACAATACGAACAAGGTGGCAGATTACCCGTTTGGGAATTGGCTTCAAATGAAACGGATTGTATGATTGGTTATCATTCGGTTTCTGTAATTGCGGATGCGATGGCAAAAGGCATTACAGGTTTTGATTACGAAAAAGCCTTTGAAGCCAGTAAAGTCTCAGCTATGAGAGATGTTTTAGGATTAGAAGCCTACAAGAAAAACGGCTTCATTTCGATGGATGATGACCATGAAAGCGTTTCAAAAACCTTAGAATATGCCTATGACGATTGGTGTATTGCTCAAATGGCTAAGCTTTTAAAAAAGCAAGAAGACTATCAGTATTTTATGATGCGTTCTCAAAATTGGAAAAATATTTTCGATTGGGAAACGGGTTTCATGCGTCCAAAGAAAAACGGCGGTTGGGATAAACCTTTTGATCCAAGAGAAGTGAATAATAATTTTACGGAAGGTAATTCTTGGCAGTACTCCTTTTTCGTACCACAAGATATTTCTGGAATGATTCAAGCATATGGCGGACCTGAAAAATTTGAAGCCAAGTTAGACAAAATGTTCAATAGCGAAAGCAAAACAACCGGAAGAGAACAAGTCGATGTTACAGGTTTAATTGGGCAATATGCGCACGGTAATGAACCAAGTCACCATATGGCGTATTTGTACAATTATGTTGGAAAACCCGAAAAAACGAATGAAAAAGTCAAGTATATTTTAGATAATTTTTACACCAATACGCCCGATGGTTTAATTGGAAACGAAGATTGCGGCCAAATGAGTGCTTGGTATGTGTTGAGTTCGATGGGGATTTATGCAGTGACGCCGGGTAGTATTAGTTGGAGTGTTACAGAACCCTTTTTTAAAGATTTTAAAGTAAAAACAGATAAGGGTTTAATTGAAATTACTCCAAATACCTCATCATCCTTTTTGGGATTTCCAAATATTGAATTTAGTGAATATATAGGTGATATGCTAAATATAGATTACACTAATATTGAAGATGTAAATTTTAAAGAAATAATTCCTGTTCCAGTAATTCAAGCAGAAAGTAAATCGTTTAAAGACAATTTGAAGATTGAAATTATTAATTTAGACAAAGATAAATATGAACTTATTTATAATATTGAAAATCCTAATAATAAGAATTTGTTAGGTTTAAGAAGATATACAGAACCTTTTTACATTACAGAAAGTTGTAAAGTAAATGCCTTTAATATAATTAGAAAAAGCAATAATTACAGCAACGCTATTTCCGCAACCTTCTTCAAAAAACCTAACAATTACAGTATCAACATCAAATCTAAATACAATCCGCAATATCACGCAGGTGGCCCTGAAGGGTTGCTAGATGGAATTTTAGGTACAGAAAACTGGAGAAAAGGCGAATGGCAAGGCTATCAATCTCAAGATTTTGAAGCAGTGGTGGATTTGCAAGAAACTAAAAATATCAATACCATTGCAACACGTTTTTTACAAGATACTCGTTCGTGGATTTTAATGCCAACCAAAGTGGAGTATTACATTTCAGATGATAATGTGAATTTTACTTATTTTGGTTCGGTAGAAAACACATTAGATCCAAAAATAGAAGAAAATACGATTCTAAATTTCACTTCAAACGAAACCAAAGGTAAAAAAGCACGTTACGTAAAAGTTATTGCCAAGAACTTCGGAAAATTACCCGAATGGCATCAAGGTTTTGGTGGTGATGCGTTTATTTTTGTGGATGAGATTACGATAAAGTAAATCCTTATTCTAAAAAACAAAAGAAGGCATATAGTTCACATTAATAGTGTTCTTTGTGCTTTCTTTGTATACTTAGTGGTTATAAGATTAATCCTTATCAGGAAACAATAAAGAAGCGATTACAGACAATATTAACACACCGCCAACAACCAACAGCGAAACAGTGGTTTCAATGTGAAAAAATGGCGCTATAATCATTTTTACACCAATAAAACTTAAAATGATAGCCAATCCATATTTCAATTTGCTGAACATGTACATAAAGTTGGCCAACAAGAAATACAACGAACGCAATCCTAAAATCGCAAAAATATTTGATGTGTATAAAATAAATGGATCGTCTGGAGCGATGGCGAAAATCGCAGGAATACTGTCAACAGCAAATAATAAATCGGTAAATTCTACAATCGCAACTACTACAAATAACGGCGTTGCCATTTTGATTCCGTTTTGGATGGTGAAGAATTTATCGCCATCAAAATTCGGACTTACTTTAAAAAACTTGTGTACGAATTTTGAACCGGCACTTTTACTAAAATCTTTACTGCCTTCGTCTTCTTCATTACTAAACCCAGATTTGATTCCGGCAACGATGAGAATAATTCCGAAAATGGTTAAAAGATAATTGATTTTTACCATTTGACCGAAGAGTTCCATTTCGGGTAAATAGGTATAATTCAGCAACCAAACTCCAGTAAAAATAAAAATGGCTCTAAAAACCAAAGCACCAATTACACCCCAAAATAAGACTTTGTGTTGCGCTTCTTTGGCCACATTAAAATAACAAAAGACTAAGATAAAAACAAATAAATTATCTACTGAAAGTGCTTTTTCAATCCAATACGCTCCTTGAAATTGCATGAATTTTTCGGCACCCATATAGTGATAAATAATACCACTAAATCCCATTGATAAAGAAATCCAAACCGCTGACCAAATTGCCGCTTCACGATTAGAAACGACGTGCCCTTTTTTGTTTAAAACACCTAAATCTAGCACTAACATTGCAATAATGGTAACGGTAAACGCAGTAATTATGCCTGGATGATCAATTAAATGGTCAATTGATCCTGATTTTAATGATAGCATGGGTTAGTTCAATTGATCGGTTAATTTTTTGAAAACAGCTTTTGCTTCTTTATTTTCATATAAAATTTGGTATACCGCATCAATAATTGGGGTATCAGCACCATATTCTTGGTTTAATTTGTAGGCACTTTTTACGGCATAATAGCCTTCAGCCACCATACTCATTTCCATTTGTGCCGATTTTACGGTGTAGCCTTTTCCAATCATGTTTCCAAACATTCTGTTTCTTGAAAACACCGAATATCCTGTAACTAATAAATCACCTAAATAGGCCGAATTATTAATATTTCGTTTCATTTTATGAACTTTACGAATGAATTTCTTCATTTCGCGAATGCCATTACTCATTAATACCGCTTGAAAATTATCACCATAGCCTAAACCATGAGCCATACCTGCTGCAATAGCGTAAATGTTTTTAAGAACGGCTGCATATTCTGTCCCAATAATATCGTCTGTAGTTTTTGCTTTAATATAGTGAGAACTTAAATTAGTAGCTACATATTTTGCTTTTTTCCTGTCACTACAAGCAATAGTTAAATAGGATAAACGCTCCATTGCCACTTCTTCGGCATGACAAGGACCGGTAATAACTCCAATATTTTCGAACGGAATATTATATTTAGTATTAAAATGCTCGCCTACAATTAGGCTAGATTCAGGGACAATTCCTTTAATGGCAGAAAATATAATTTTACCTTCTAAACTTTCGGTTAAATTTTCTAATTCTTTACTTAAAAAGGCAGACGGCACTACAAAAATAACATAATCAGCATAAGCAACTGCTTCGTTAATGTCATTTGTAAGTTTTAATTTGCTAGTATCAAAAGTAACCGAACTTAAATAATTGGGGTTGTGTTTTTGTAGTTTTAAATGCTCAATTGCAGTTGTGCTGCGCATGTACCAAGCTATTTCTTCTTGATTTTCACAAAGCATTTTAGCAATAGCAGTAGCCCAACTTCCTCCTCCAATGACTGCAAATTTTGGCTTATTTTCCATTTTCCGATTTAATTTTGAACATCAAAAATAGTTATTTAAAAAGGATTTACAAAAAACGGATGCTTGAAACGGGTTTTAAACACATAGTCACATAGTTTTTTAAGAATCACTGCTTATAAAATGATTAATTTTAATGCAAAGTTCTCAAAGTTTCACGCAAAGTTCAGCAAGTTTTAAGAAGAAGCTTCGCTTTGAAAAGCAAATTAAATTTGTGCTAATTTGTGAAATTTGTGTTCATTTTAATAACTCATTTCCACAATTGTTTTTGCCTTTTCTAGAGTAACATTTTGTTTTTCGCCTAAAGCTATCCAACCTCTTTCTTCAAATCGATTGACGATAAAATCGGCGGTTTTTTCGTAGTTTTCTGCATTTTCAGATAATTTGGTTTTCATGCCCATTTTGTGAAAGAATGCTACTGTTTTTTCGATGGCTTTTTCTGCAATTTCTTCGGTTGAATTTCCTTGAATGTTCCAAACGCGCTGGCCATATTGCGCTAATTTTTCTTTTTTAGTTTCAAACATCACACGATATAAATTTGGACCAATTATAGCCAATGTTCTCGCGTGATCAATTTCGTATAAAGCCGTTAATTCATGACCAATCATGTGGGTTGCCCAATCGGAAGGAACGCCTTTTTGAATTAAACCATTTAAAGCCATGGTAGCACACCAAGCAAAGTTAGAAGCCAATTTATAATCACTAGGATTTTCAACAACATTAGGGCCAATTTCGATTAGTGTTTGTAATATTCCTTCGGAAATTCTATCTTGTAATAAAGCATCGTGAGGATAGGTAATGTATTGTTCTAAAACGTGTGTAAATGCATCAACTACGCCATTTTGTAACTGTCTTTTAGGTAACGAAGTAATAAAAGCGGGGTCTACAATAGAGAAAACGGGGAATAAAGCACTTCCGCCCAAAGTTAATTTTTCTTGAGTAGCTTCTATGGTCACCACAGCACCCGAATTCATTTCAGAACCTGTTGCCGGTAAGGTTAAAACGGTTCCAAATGGAATTACTTTAGAAACATCTTTGAATAAAAGCCTTTTTTTAAGAATTTCGGATGCATCGTCTTCAAAATGTACGGCTGCCGAAATAAATTTTACGCCATCAATTACGCTTCCACCACCAACAGCTAGAATAAATCCGATTTTTTCAGATCGAATGATTTCAACCGCTTTCATCAACGTTTCAAAACGCGGATTGGGTTCGATGCCGCCAAATTCTATAACTTCATTTGCAAGAAACTGGGAGTTAAGTGCCGTTTTTACTTGGTCGAATACACCATTTTTAAAGATGCTTCCACCGCCATAAGCAATAAGAATTTTTGTGTTTGAAGGAACGAGATCAGTTAATTTAGTGATTTGCCCTTTACCAAATACATAGTTTACAGGATTGTATAATTCGAAGTTTGTCATTATAATTTACTTTATCGAACAAATCTACAAAAGATAATTAATTGAAGATTGTTAAAACATCATTTAAAAGTAAATGATATATGATTTTATATAAAAACCATATATTTGATATATTATTGAAAATTTATTAATCAACAATTTAAATATGAAAAAGTTAATTATTGCATGTCTATTAGTAACTAATTTATTGATAGGTCAGGAAAATTACAACTCAAAATCATTATTAATTAAATTTAATTCCGATTTATGGGATGTTTCCAAATTAAATTTAAATGAAAACACTTTTTCAATTTTAAATATAGATTTATGGTTAAAAGAAAATAATATAAAAAAAATTACCCCCATAGGGCAAGCAAAAATCACTTATACTTTCCAAATAGATTTTAAAGAACCATTAGATATTACAAAATGCATAAGCATTTTAAAAAAGTATCCAGAAATAAAGCACATAGAACCAGATTATATTTCAGAAGGTGGGGGTAAAAAATATGATGTTTTACAAACACCAAATGATGCTTTATATAACAGACAATGGGGTGTCTTTAATAATGGTACTTTTAATATTTCAGGAATGCCGTTTACTTCTGAAAATGATGCCGATGCGGATATAGATTTGGCCTGGGATTTTGAAACAGGGGATCCCAATATGTTGATTGCCGTTCCAGACACTGGGTTTAGGTTAACTCATCCTGAATTAGCAGGTAGAATATGGACAAATTCTAATGAAATTGCAAACGATGGAATCGATAATGATAATAATGGATTGATTGATGATGTAAATGGTTGGGATTTTGTAAATAATGACAATAATGCTTCTGATGATCATGGTCATGGAACCAATTGTTCGGGGATATTACTTTCAAAAGGGAGTAATAGTATTGGTTATGCAGGTGTTAATTGGAACTCAAAACTACTCCCTTTAAAAGTGTTAGATTCAAATAATAGCGGACAATATTCTTGGATGGCAAATTCAATATATTATGCAGTAGATAGAGGGGTAAAAATCATTAGTATGTCCATAGGTGGCACTGGGAATAGCACAATATTGCAAGATGCAATTCAATATGCAATAACAAATAATGTAGTTTTTGTAACATGCATGATGAATTTTAACAACAACACAACGTATTATCCAGCAGGTTATGCAAGCACCATGGATATTATTGCCGTAGGTTCAACAGATTCAGATGACGATCGTACTGCACCGTTTTTTTGGAGTACTACATCAGGAAGTAATTATGGTAATCATATTACAGTAGTAGCTCCAGGAAATTATATTTATGGTTTAAGTTCGTCTTCTGATACAAATTACAATAGTTATTGGGGTGGGACATCTCAAGCTACACCATTAGTTGCTGGGATAGCATCGCTTTTACTTTCAAGAAATCCAAATTTAACTCCACTTCAGATAAAAAATCTTTTAAAATCAACAGCTCAGGATCAAGTAGGATTGCCTAGCGAAGATTTACCAGGATTTGACCAATATATGGGATGGGGAAGAGTTAATGCTTTCAATGCGTTTCAAACGTTGTCAAATGAAAACTTTACAATAAGTAACCAAGAGTTTAGTTATATAAATCCCGTCAAAAATAAAAAATTCCAACTTTTTTCAAAAAAGATGTATAATAACTTAAATATTTATGTTTATTCACTTGATGGAAAACTTATTCAATCTGATAAACTTGATATTTATGAAGGAAAAAACGATATTACTTTTAATCATCCGAAAGGAAGTTATATTTTAATTCTTGACACAGAATCGTATCAAAAAAGTATAAAAATTGTGGTAAATTAAATGCTATTAAGCTGAAAATTGAAAATAGTCTTTCATATCATTTTTATACAATTTTTTCTCCCAATTTTCTTTTGACAAAAAGAAGTAAATTAATTTTTGTTCTTCAATTTCAGTTACTAAACCAATACTTTTTTTGGTTTTAGCCAGGTTAAAATAGAATAAAAAATGATGATGCACATCTATATATTTTAAAAATAATGCTGCTTTTTTGTAATATTTATGGGCTTTTTTTGGCTCGTTTTCATGATAAAAACAATTGCCAATTTTAAAATAAACATTGAATAAATTTTGATACTTATTTGGTTTATTCTTTATTGTTTTTAATAATTTGTTACCTAATGCAATTAGCGCTTCATTAGAGTAAATGTCAGCGTCTAATAATTCAATTAAATATTCAATTTCATCGTTTTTTGAAATAAGATTTTTAGTCCAAAAGGAATATAGTTCTTTTTCACTCCATATTGAAAAAACGGTTTCTTTTAAAATGGACTTTATCTGATTTGAAGAGCCTGTTTTAAAATAATTTTCTAGCAAAAGTTGAAAAATCGATTCTTTAGTATAATTTGATTCTTGTGAATTAACATAAATTGTTAACTTATTGAAATTAAAAAGTTTATGGACAACTTAAAAGAAAAATATCCAATAAAAAATACGCAATGGGTAACTATTTTAAATGATCGAGATGAAAATAAATGGATAGAGTTTTTAGAGAAAAATCAGTTGGATAAATCAGCAATTAATTTGAAATCCCTAGATCCAAATAGAACCTACCAGTATAATTTAAATGCTTATTCAAATCCAACCTATTTCTTACTAAATAAAGAAGGAAAAGTACTGCTTAAATCATTTAATAATAAAGCAATTCTAGAAATAATAAATAAGTAAATAGAAAATATGGGTGAGGTTTTACTTCTTATAAAAATTATTATGCGCTAAATATGCCGAAACTTTATGAGGCAGCATAGGATCTATATTTTTACCCTTTTTAATGCTTTCGCGAATGAAAGTGGAAGATAATTCAATAACTGGTGCGTCTATACGATGAATTTTCGCATGATTTACAAATTGCTCATCGATTTCACCTGAATTCACACGTGGATAGACATAAATAGCATGGTTTTGAAGAATCACTTCGTAATTTTTCCATTTATGAAGCGAGTTCAAATTGTCTTCGCCCATAATCAATGAAAATTCATGTTTTGAAAATTTTTCCTGTAAATGCGCTAAGGTGTTGACCGTGTAATTCGGCTGTGGTAATTTGAATTCAATATCAGAAGGTTGTATTTTCGGAAAATCTTCGGTAGCCAAATGCACCATGTGCAATCGTTGGTAATCATCCAGCAAAGAACTTTTTTGCTTATGCGGATTATGCGGCGTAACTACCATCCAAATTTGATCCAAATCAGAATGCTCTATCATATGATTAGCAATGATTAAATGCCCAATATGAATGGGATTAAACGTTCCGAAATACAATCCGATTTTCATTATTTTAGTGATTAGTAAAGAGTGATTAGTGATTAGCTTTAAGAGTTTTAGAAAAAGCGTTAATCATTTTTGACTCTTCTTCAATTTGATTTAATAATTTTTGAAATAATTCGAAATTTGTAATAAACCCTAATTCTTTCGCAATAATTAATTGTGTTTCAATTTCAAATAAAGAACCTCTTGCAATGTCTAAAAAGTGACTAAATGATTTATCTGTATTTCTACCATAACCTTCGGCAATATTTGAAGGAATTGATACAGAAGCTCTTTTTAATTGACTCGAAAGCGCATACATTTCTTCTTGAGGAAAAGTTTTTACAAGTTGATAAACTAATTTTACAATTGTAATTCCTTTTTTCCAGATTAATAAATCTTTATATGATTTTATTTCATTCATTTTAAGCTAATTACTAGTCACTTTTTACTAATTACCCTTTATTTATAAAATCTTTCACCAATTGATACGCATCTTGCTTGGCTACCTCTAAATCATAATTTTTAATAATCGTATCAAATTGTGGCGCAGTAGCTAATTCTACCGATGCTTTTGCTATACGCATATTAATTTTGTCTTCACTTTCTGTAGAACGTTGTTTTAACCGGCGTTTTAATTCGTCAACACTTGGTGGTTTTACAAAAACAGCCAATGTCTCATTCGGAAATTTATGTTTTATGCGCAAGCCTCCAGCTACATCAATATCAAAAATTACATGTTTTCCTAACGCCCAGATGCGCTCTACTTCGGCTTTTAAAGTACCATAAAAATTATCGGTATACACTTCTTCCCATTCTACAAATTCCTCAGCCTTGATGTGCTTTTTGAACTCGTCCCACGAAATAAAATAATAATCTTTTCCATCAATTTCTTCCCCTCGAGGCGCGCGTGTAGTACACGAAATGGAGAATTCTAAATTCAAATCGGGTTGGGCTAATAAATGCCTTACTATGGTTGTTTTTCCTGAACCTGATGGTGCTGAAAATACTAATAATTTTCCTTTAGTCATTGTTTAGGTATGTATTATCCTGCAAGGTTTCCAAAACCTTGTAGGTTTGATTTAATTGACACCTACAAGGTTTTGGAAACCTTGCAGGAATTTTATAAAACGTTTAAAACTTGCTCCTTAATCTTTTCCAATTCATCTTTCATCATTACCACCAATTTTTGCATTTCGGTATGGTTCGATTTAGAACCCATCGTATTGATTTCTCTTCCCATTTCTTGGGTGATGAAACCTAATTTTCTTCCGTTGGCTTCCATCCCGTTAAGGGTGTCTAGAAAATAATTCAAATGGTTACCCAAACGCACTTTTTCTTCGGTAATGTCGTATTTTTCAAGATAAAAAATCAATTCTTGTTCGAAACGATTTTCATCAACGTTCACTTTTAATTCGTCTAAGGCAGTGCGTAAACGCGTTTTCACTGTTTCCACGCGTTCGGCATCGTAAGAAACCGCTTCGGTCATTAAATTATTAATGTTAGCAATTCTTAATTGGAATTCTTTTTCCAAAGAAGCACCTTCGTCTTTTCTAAAATTCGCGATGTTTTCTAACGCTTCATCAATCACGGATTGGATTTGTTTCCACTCATTTGCATCGATTTCGTCGCGCTCTGTTTTTAATGCATCGGGCATACGAACCGCCATTTTTAATAGTTCGGTTTCATCAGCATTTGGAAGTACCGCTTTCATTTGGTTCATGTAGCCATTTACAATTGGCACATTAATTTTAGAAGTCGTTTCTTCACCGGTTACTTCCACATAAAGAGAAAAATCTACTTTTCCACGCTCTAAACGTTGCGAAATTTGATTGCGTAAACCCAGTTCCATTTCACGAAAAACAGAGGGCATACGTGTATTTAAGTCTAAACCTTTGCTGTTTAGCGATTTGATTTCTACGGTAATTTTTTTGGTTGGTAATTGCAAAGAAGCTTTCCCAAAACCCGTCATGGATTGTATCATAATTGAATAAAAATGTCTTCAAAGATAAGAAAAAGTTTTCAGTCGCAGTCGCAGTTTTCAATACTATACTGTGACTGTTAATTGAGACGGCCTACTTTTTCTGCGTAACCAAATAAACGCCGACAAATATCAACACTGCCGAAATCAATTTTACAAAACTCAAATCGTCTTTACCTAAGCTTACGGCAAAAATAGTAGCAAATAATGGCTCTAAATAGATAAATACGGCTACGGTTGTGGGTTTCAATTCGCGCATGGAAACTAAATTTAGTAAATAGGTTAAGAAGGTTGAAAACACGACTACAAAACCAATTTTCCAGAAAATATCAGTAGGTAAATAAGCAAAATCTATCGCTTGAAATTCATTCCAACCAAAAGGCAAAACCATCAAGAATCCAAACGTATAAATCCACTTTACAAAGGTAAAAGCATTGTATTTATCCATTAATTTCTTCACGATGATCAGGTAAAATGCATAGGAAACAGCATTTACAAAAACTAATAAATTCCCTAAACTCGCATTTGTAGCGTTAACTAACGATTTTCCATATAAAATTAAAGTTACTGTACCGGCTAAGCCTAAAATGATGCCCAATATTTTTCGGTTTTCCATGCGCTCTTTCATGATGAAAGCGGATAAAACCAAGACAATCATCGGCGTGATGACCATTAAAACGGCTCCCATAATCGGCGAAGTATAACTCAATCCTTTGAAAAAAGTGAGCATGTTGAAAGCGACTCCAAAAAAGGCAGCAGCAACAATGCGAGGAAAATCTTCTTTGGCGATTTTTTCTTTTGGTCCGAAAAAGGAGATCAACCAAAATAACACCACCGAACCACCAACGCGCATGACAATGAATCCGAATGCGTCGACATATTTGGGCATAACATCTTTAGCAATCGTAAAGGTTATACCATAAATGATAGAAACTAAGGTTGCGGCAAATAATGCCCAATTTCTTTTAGACACTTTGAAGAGCTTTCGTTAATTTAAGAACATTGGGTTGTGTGTTTCCGATAAAAATTTCATCATTAAAAAGAACAACAGGACGACTCAAAAATGTGTAATGCTCTAAAAGATATTTTTTGAAATCAACTTCGGTTAGATTCTTATCTTTTATACCCAATGATTTATATAATTGTGCTTTTTTACTGAATAATGCTTCGTAACTTCCTGAAAGTTGGTACATTTCTTCTAAATCGCTTTCAGAAATTGGATTTTCACGAATATCTATAAACGTTAATTTATTTGAATTGGGTAACGATTTGATGATTTTTCGGCACGTATCGCACGAAGCCAAATAATATATTTTGTTCATTTTATAGATTTTTATTTTATGTTACAAAAATACAGCCTTTTGAATTCTAAAAATCAGTAATTTTGTAAAAAAATAAATCCGAATGAAATTCAATACTAAAACCATACATGGTGGGCAACATCATGAAAAAATTACGGGAGCCGTTATGCCGCCTATTTTTCAAACGTCAACTTACGTTCAAACAAGCCCAGGAAAACCAGTAGGCGATTATGAATACAGTAGAGCCGCAAATCCTACAAGAACTGCTTTAGAAGACGCTTTAGCAAGTATCGAAAACGGGGCAAGAGGATTGGCTTTTGCTTCAGGTTTAGCCGCAACTGACTGTTTGTTACGCATGTTCAAAGCAGGTGACGAAATCATTGCAATGGATGATTTATATGGCGGAACGTATCGATTATTTACAAGATTATATAAAGATAGCGGTATCAAATTTCATTTTGTAGATATGAACGATTTGGATCATTTCCAATCGTTAATCAATGAAAACACCAAATTAGTTTGGGTAGAAACACCAACCAATCCGTTAATGAAATTAGCCGATATTGCGGCAATTGCACAAATTACTAAAAAACATCAAATTTTGTTTGCAGTAGATAACACTTTTGCAACGCCTTATTTACAAAAACCGTTAGATTTAGGCGCAGATATTGTAATGCATTCAGCAACTAAATATTTAGGAGGTCACTCAGATTTAATTGCAGGAGCTTTAATAATTAAAGATAAAGCATTAGGTGAAGAACTACATTTCAAACAATTTGCAACCGGTGGTATATTAGGGCCAATGGATTCCTTTTTAGTTTTAAGAGGAATTAAAACCTTGCATTTGCGTGTACAACGTCATTGCGAAAACGGTGAAAAAGTAGCCGCATATTTAGACAATCATCCTTTAGTAAAACGAGTATATTATCCCGGATTAACATCGCATCCCTTTCATGAAATCGCAAAAAAGCAAATGAGCGGTTTTGGCGGAATGGTAACCTTTACTTTTAAATCGGGTAAAAAAGAAGATGCCATTAAATTCTTAGAAAATTTGAAAGTATTTACTTTGGCAGAATCATTAGGCGGGGTAGAATCGTTAGCGAATCATCCAGCTTTAATGACACATGCATCAATTCCTGAAGATAAAAGAAAAGAAGTAGGTATTTCAGATGATTTAGTCCGCTTAAGTGTTGGAATCGAAGACATAGAAGATTTATTGAAGGATTTAGAGCAAGCATTCAAATAAAATTTGTTTTCTTTATTTTTCGTAGACAGCACAAATTTTTATCAAAAATTTATCAAGTAATTATTAAAATGTATATTTGCCAACTCAAATTTACGAAATCGTTATCGTACAAAAAAACGGAATAAATTTAAGCCCTTACCTAAACTATTTTTTTAATATTATGAACCAAAGAATTAATGATTTTATGGCATTAGTTGCCGAAAAAAACCCTAACGAACCAGAATTTTTACAAGCAGTTAAAGAATTTTCAGAAACCGTTATCCCCTTCATCGCAGAAAATAAAAAATATGATGGGAAAAATTTATTATTAAGAATTGCCGAACCAGAACGAGCAGTCATTTTTAGAGTTCCGTGGGTAGATGATAAAGGAGAAGTTCAAGTAAATAGAGGATTCAGAATTCAAATGAATTCAGCAATTGGACCTTATAAAGGAGGTATTCGTTTTCACAAAACAGTAAACTTGTCCGTGCTTAAGTTTTTAGCTTTTGAGCAAGTTTTTAAAAATTGTTTAACCACATTACCAATGGGTGGCGGAAAAGGAGGATCTGATTTTGACCCTCAAGGAAAATCAGATGGTGAGGTAATGCGTTTTTGTCAATCATTTATGACTGAACTATGTCGCCATGTTGGTCCCGATTTAGATGTACCTGCAGGTGATATTGGTGTTGGAGCTAGAGAAATTGGCTACATGTTTGGTCAGTATAAAAGAATTAGAAATGAATTTACAGGAGTGTTAACCGGGAAAGGTTTAGCATATGGAGGTTCGTTAATTCGTCCAGAAGCAACTGGTTTTGGGGTGGTTTATTTCACCGAACAAATGTTAAAAACAAAAGGGGGAAAAATAGCAGGAAAAACAGTTGCTATCTCGGGTTTTGGGAACGTTGCTTGGGGAGTTGCTTTGAAAGTAAATGAATTTGGAGGTAAACTAGTTACTATTTCTGGTCCTGATGGCTACATTTATGACGCAGAAGGAATTTCGGGAGATAAAATTGAATATATGCTGGAAATGAGAGCCAGCGGAGATAATAGAGTTGAAGCATTCATTGAGCGTTACCCTAATGCTATTTTTCATAAAGGGAAAAGTCCGTGGGAAGCCAAAGTTGATATTGCAATTCCATGCGCGACTCAAAATGAACTCAATGAAGAAGATGCTAAAAAATTAATTGCTAATGGCGTAATGTGTGTTACAGAAGCAGCAAACATGCCATGTACTTTAAACGCTATCAAGCAATTTTTAGATGCCAAAGTCTTGTTTGCCCCAGATAAAGCAGCCAATGCGGGTGGAGTTGCGGCTTCAGGGTTAGAAATGACACAAAATTCCATTCGTTTAAATTGGACCAGTGAAGAAGTAGATATGCGTTTGAAAGATATTATGGTAGGCATTCACAGCCAGTGTAAAGCTTATGGTACAGATCCAGACGGGTATGTAAATTACGTGAAAGGAGCAAACATTGCTGGTTTTGTCAAAGTAGCCGATGCCATGTTAGCACAAGGAGTTGTTTAAAAACAATTCTCAAAAATATACGAGCGCTTTCATTAATTTGGAAGCGTTTTTTTATTGCTACATATCAAAATTGAAATTAATGCGTTTATAGTATATTTGTAGTTTATGAATTCAATGAATAAATCGGTTTACATTTTTGTTTTTTTTCTTACACAACTATTGTTTTCTCAGCAAAACAATCAATTGTGGAAAGGCTATTTTTCATATAACGAAATTATTGATTTAGAAGGGACAACGGGTAAAATATTTGCCGCAACACAAAACACAATTTTTTCCAAAACAATAACTAGTTCAGAGCTCAGCATTCACAATTCGGTTACAGGCTTTAAGCCAGAATTTATTACTGCTATTCATCATTCGGAAACTACAAATAAAATTTTTGCGGGAAATACTAACGGCTTATTGGTAATTATTAATTCCGATGGATCAGTAATCAATAAAGTAGACATTATTAACGAAGTGCCTGTTGCTCCTAATAAGAAGAAAATTAATGATTTGTTTGAGCATAATGGGCGATTATATATTGCTACAGATTATGGAATCTCTGTTTTAGACATTACAACTTTAGAATTTATATCTACTTATTTCATTGGCACGTCTGGAGAAGAAACACAAGTACTTCAAACCACAGTTTTAGGAACCGAACTATATGCTGTTACAAGAGATTTTGGTATTAGAAAAGGAACATTAACAAATCCCAATTTATTTGACTTCAATCAATGGCAAACATTTGATGCGGGTTTTTGGTCAGGAATTGTTACTTTTAACAATCAGTTGGTTGCCATGAACTCCAATGCAAAAACCTATAAGTTTATCGGAAATAATCCTCAAGAAGTTCTTAATCAAACGCAACCTGGATTAAAACTAAAAACAAATGGCACCGAATTAATCGTTACAACAGCCAATCATGTTTTTGTATTAAATCAAGCATTTTCTCAAGTGGCAAATATTACTTCAATTCCTAGTTTTAGTGCAATTTTTACTGCAGCAACAGTGGCAGGAACTAAGTTATACATTGGAACTGAAAAAAACGGTTTGTTTTCAACTGATCTAGCAAATCCAACTACTTTTGAAAGCATGTCGCCAAATGGACCAGTCCGAAATTATATTTTTAGGATAAAAAAAGCTCCAAATTTTTTATGGGCGGTGTATGGCGATTATACCTTTGATTATAATCCGTTTCCTTTAGATGAATATGGAATTAGCAAATATTCTACAAATACTAGTTGGGAAACTATTCCTTATGAAAATTTATTCGAAGCAAAATCTATTTCTGGATTAGCGATTAGTCCTATTAATACTAATTTAGTTTATGCAACGTCATACTATTCGGGAGTTTTAAAAATAAACAACGAGGAAATAGAGCTTTTTAATAATATAAATACTGGACCTGATGGTTTAGAACCAATTGCTGCAAACCTTTTAGACTTTAGAATTAATAGTCCAGCATTTGACAAAAATGGAAATTTATGGGTAACCAATAGAGGAACAGATAAAGCTATAAAAGTACTGCGCACAACAAATCAATGGCAATCATATGATATTGGTGACTATATAACGAACGGAAGATTTGCATCAATGGGAATTGATAGAAACGACACTAAATGGTTGCCAACTCGCGATGATGGTGTTATTGCTTTTAATGATACTCGAAACAACAAAACTTTAAGAATAGATGATAGTAGCGGATTGCCTACAACAAATGTTTTATGTATTGCAATTGACAAACGCAACCAATTATGGATAGGTACAGCAGCTGGACTTAGAGTTTTATCTAGTGTAGATCAGTTTTTACAACAAGACGAACTCACGGTTTCAAATATTGTTATACAAGAAGGAGATTTAGCACAAGAGCTTTTTTATCAGCAAATAATAACTGACATTGCAGTAGATGGCGCCAATAGAAAATGGGTTGCAATTGATAATGGAGGTGTTTTTTTAGTTTCAGGAAATGGACAACAAACGCTCTACCAATTTGATAAAAATAATTCTCCACTACCTAGTAATTCAATAAACGATATAGAAATTGACGATGTAACCGGTGAAGTTTTCTTTGCAACCGACAAAGGAATGGTTTCTTTTTTAGGCGTTTCTACCAAGCCAAGCGACAATTTAGCAAATGCTTATGTGTATCCAAATCCTGTGCGACCTGGGTTTTCTGGAACCGTAAAAATAAGCGGATTAACCGATAAAGCTAATGTAAAAATCACGGATATTGAAGGAAATTTAGTCCACGAAACCACTACTGCTGGCGGAACCATTGAATGGGATACTACCGCCTTTGGAAAATACAAAGTAGCTTCTGGAGTATATATGATTTTTGTAGCTTCTCAAGACGGATTAGATACTACAGTTAAAAAAGTGATGATTATTAGATAATGTTAGTTAAAACCAAAGCCATTGTCCTTTCTTCCTTAAAATATCAAGAAAAAAGCTTGATCGTCAAATGCTTTACTGAAAGCGACGGATTAAAAAGTTATTTTGTTCCAAGCGCTTATTCTAACAAAAAAGTAAATCAAAAAATTGCTTATTTTCAGCCCTTAACCATAATTGAAATCGAAGCCAATCATAAGAATAAAGGCACGCTCGAACATTTTAAAGAAATTCGATTAGCACACAGCTACCATTCTATAAATACTAATGTTGTTAAAAGTACGATTGTTATTTTTCTTTCTGAAATTTTACATCACGCCATCAAAGAAGAAGAAAAAAACCAAAGCTTATTTTCCTTTTTAGAAACGGCACTTCTTTGGTTTGATACGCACCAAGAGACCACCAATTTTCATCTTATTTTAATGATGGAAGTTACAAAATATTTAGGCTTTTATCCTGATCTGACCGAACTTGATTTTCCTTATTTTGACATCAAAGAAGGCTATTTTACGCCATTTCAAAGCATCAATTCGTTAACCCAACACGAAACACATTTGTTTAAACGATTATTACAATTAAAATTTGATTCAGACCAAAAAATATTTGCCGGAATTGAACGCCAATTGCTTTTAAAAATTCTCCTAGATTTCTTCACTTTACATCTCGATGGCTTCAAAAAACCAAAATCGTTAGAGGTCTTAACAGAAGTTTTTTCTTAAATTTTAACGCAATGTAAACAAAGTGTTTTCGCAAAGTATTTAAAGCATCGTGTTCTTTGTGCTTTTTACTTTGAGAACTTTGTGGTTAAATTTTTTTAAAAAGAGGGAAAAACTCATAACTCATAACTCATAACTCATAACTATTTATTACTTTCGCAAATTGATTTAAGTAAGCGACAAAATGAGTACAAAATTTACTGAATACAAAGGACTTGACTTGCCAACAGTTGCATCAGAAGTTCTTGATTTTTGGAAAAAAAACAACATCTTTGAACAATCGGTAACTTCTCGTGAAGGAGCTACACCCTACGTGTTTTTTGAAGGGCCACCATCTGCAAATGGTTTGCCTGGAATTCACCACGTAATGGCGCGCGCGATTAAAGATATTTTTTGTCGATATAAAACTCAAAAAGGCTACCAAGTTAAACGAAAAGCGGGTTGGGATACACACGGCTTGCCTGTAGAATTAGGTACCGAAAAAGAATTGGGTATCACAAAAGAAGACATCGGAAAGACCATTTCAGTTACCGAATACAACGAAGCGTGTAAAAGAACCGTAATGCGTTATACTGACGTTTGGAACGACTTGACTGAAAAAATGGGCTATTGGGTAGATATGGAAGATCCTTATGTGACCTACAAATCCAAATATATGGAATCGGTTTGGTGGTTGTTGAAACAAATTTATAACAAAGATTTGCTTTACAAAGGGTACACCATTCAACCGTATTCACCAAAAGCAGGAACAGGTTTGTCTTCGCACGAAGTCAATCAACCTGGTTCGTATCGTGATGTTACGGATACGACTGTAGTAGCGCAATTTAAAACCAAAAACGAAACGTTACCAAACTTTTTACAAGATTTTGGAGACATACATATTTTAGCTTGGACGACTACGCCTTGGACGTTGCCGAGTAATACCGCATTAACTGTTGGACCAAAAATTGACTATGTTTTAGTACAAACATTTAATCAATACACTTTTGAGCCTGTAAATGTTATTTTAGCTAAGAATTTAGTTGGAAAACAATTTGGGAAAGGATTTTTTGCAAGCATAGAATCATCTGATTTCGAAAATTTTAAAGCAGGAGATAAAAATATTCCATATCAAATTTTAGCCGAATGTAAAGGTTCAGATTTAGTAGGAATTCGTTACGAACAATTAATGCCATTAGCGTTACCGTATCAAAACCCTGAAAATGCATTCAGAGTAATTTCAGGAGATTTCGTAACTACCGAAGACGGAACTGGAATTGTACACACCGCACCTACTTTTGGAGCTGATGACGCTAAAGTTGCTAAAGAAGCCACTCCAGAAGTGCCGCCAATGTTGGTTTTAGATGAAAATGGAAACGCAGTTCCTTTAGTAGATTTACAAGGAAAATTCATTTCTAATTTAGGCGAATATTCTGGTAAATATGTTAAAAACGAATATTACATTGAAGGTGAAGCGCCAGAACGTTCTGCAGATGTTGAAATCGCTATCCAATTAAAAGAAGAAAACAAAGCCTTTAAGGTTGAAAAATACGTACACAGTTACCCACATTGTTGGCGAACAGACAAACCCATTTTATATTATCCGTTAGATTCTTGGTTTATTAAAGTAACTGAAATCAAAGATAGAATGTTTGATTTAAACGAAACCATCAACTGGAAGCCAAAAGCAACGGGAGAAGGTCGTTTTGGGAATTGGTTGAAAAATGCCAACGATTGGAACTTATCACGTTCAAGATATTGGGGAATTCCTTTGCCAATTTGGAGAAATGAAGAAGGCACAGAAGAAATTTTAGTAGGTTCTGTAGCAGAATTATACAACGAAATTGAAAAAGCAATTGCTGCTGGTTTTATGACTGAAAATCCATACAAAGGATTTGAAATCGGAAATATGACTGAAGAAAATTACGATTTAGTTGATTTACATAAAAATGTGGTGGACGAAATCATATTAGTTTCACCATCAGGTAAACCTATGAAACGTGAAACTGATTTAATTGATGTTTGGTTCGATTCGGGTGCGATGCCTTATGCACAATGGCATTATCCTTTTGAAAATAAAGATTTAATTGACGAAAACAAAGCATTTCCTGCCGATTTCATTGCTGAAGGAGTAGATCAAACGCGTGGTTGGTTTTATACCTTACATGCTATCGGAACCTTAGTTTTTGATAAAATTGCCTATAAAAATGTAGTTTCAAACGGATTAGTATTAGACAAAAACGGACAAAAAATGTCGAAACGTTTAGGTAATGCCGTCGATCCATTTACTACTTTGGCAGAATATGGTCCAGATGCAACGCGTTGGTACATGATTTCAAATGCGAACCCATGGGACAACCTAAAATTTGATATCGAAGGAGTAGCTGAGGTGCGAAGAAAATTCTTTGGAACGCTTTATAATACGTATTCGTTCTTTGCTTTATATGCTAATATTGACGGATTTACCTATGCTGAAGCAGAAATTCCGTTAGCAGAACGACCAGAAATTGATCGTTGGATTTTATCTGAATTGCATACCTTAATTCAGGTGGTGGATGAAGCGTATGCCGATTATGAGCCAACCAAAGCAGCACGAGCGATATCTGATTTTGTTCAGGAAAACCTTAGTAACTGGTATGTTCGTTTGTGTAGAAGACGTTTCTGGAAAGGCGAATATGCGCAAGATAAAATTGCAGCTTATCAAACGCTTTATACGTGTTTAGTTACGGTTTCTAAGTTAAGCGCACCAATTGCTCCATTTTTCATGGACAAACTTTACAAAGATTTAACGCAAGCAACAGCTACAGAAAAATCAAACAGTGTACATTTGGCCCTGTTTCCAGTTTCGGTTGAAAACTTTGTTGATAAATCGCTGGAAAGCAAAATGTTAAAGGCGCAAACCATTTCATCATTGGTATTGTCGCTGCGTAAAAAAGAAATGATTAAAGTGCGTCAACCATTGCAAAAGGTAATGATTCCAGTACTTGACAATGTATTTAGAGCAGAAGTTGAAGCCATTTCAGACCTGATAAAAGCGGAGGTAAACGTAAAAGAAATTGAACTTTTAGACGATGCATCAGGCGTTTTGGTGAAACAAATAAAGCCTAATTTTAAAACACTTGGGCCGCGTTTTGGAAAAGATATGGGACTGATTTCCAAAGAGATACAAAATTTAAACCAAGAACAAATCAATCAATTAGATAGAGAAAATTCGTTGGAAATTAGTATATCAGGAAAAAGCATAACTTTAACATCCGACGATGTGGAGATTACTTCGCAAGATATTCCGGGTTGGTTAGTGGCTAATGCAAACGGAATAACTGTAGCGTTAGACATTACCATTTCTGAAGAATTACGTAAGGAAGGGATAGCGAGAGAGTTGGTGAATCGTATTCAAAACATCAGAAAAGATTCAGGATTTGAAGTGACCGATAAAATTGTGGTAAAAATGTTAAAAAATCCGCAAATAGAAGAAGCGGTAGCCGTAAATTCAGAATATATTAAATCGGAAACATTAACAAAAACCCTACTTTTTGAAGATAAAATTGAAAATGGTATAGAAATTGAGTTTGACGATATAAAAACAAGTATATTCATTTCAAAATAAAAACTTAACGAGTTATTTAAAAGTATAATTAAAATAATTGAACGTATGATAGAGGAGCAATTAAGATATTCAGACGCAGATTTAGCAGAATTCAAAGCATTAATTCATGCTAAATTAGAAAAGGCAAAAGGAGACTTAGAACTTATTAAAAGTGCCTATATGAATGATTTAAATAATGGAACTGATGACACATCGCCAACATTTAAAGCATTTGAAGAAGGCAGTGAAACGATGAGTAAAGAGGCAAATTCACAATTGGCCATTCGTCAAGAAAAGTTTATAAGAGATTTAAAAAATGCCTTAATTCGTATTGAAAATAAAACCTACGGATTATGTAAAGTTACAGGCAAATTAATTAATAAAGAACGTTTAAAAATCGTTCCTCATGCCACAATGAGTATCGAAGCAAAAAATTTGCAACGTTAATCTTTTTACAAAATTTTACTAACGCTCCGCTTGGAGCGTTTTTTATTTGATAAAAACCACTATTTTTGCTAAAAATTTTGCAAATGTCTTTAAAGAAAGCCTACTTACTAATCATTAGTATTTTATTAATCGATCAAATTTCAAAAATCTACATCAAGACGCATTTTTTCATTAATGAAGAAGTAAAAGTGTTTGATTGGTTTCGAATTCATTTTATCGAGAATGAAGGTATGGCTTGGGGTGCTGAAATTCCAGGAGCATATGGCAAATTGATTTTAACCTTGTTTAGAATTATTGCAGTTGGCGGTATTGCTTGGTGGTTGTGGGATTCGGTTAGAAAACAAGCCTCAAATTTTCTTATTGTAGCGGTTGCATTGATTTTTACAGGTGCCTTAGGAAATATTATAGATTCGGTTTTTTATGGCGTAATTTTTAATGATAGTTACCATCAAGTAGCAACAGCTTTTTCAGACCAACCTTATGGCACTTGGTTTCATGGTGAAGTTGTAGATATGTTTTATTTCCCAATGTGGGATGGAAATTTACCCTCTTGGTTACCCTTTTGGGGCGGAAAACACTTTACTTTTTTTAACGCTATTTTTAATATAGCTGATATGGCAATTTCTACCGGTGTTGGGATTTTAATTGTGTTCAACAAAAGAGCGTTTGCGGCATCAAAAGAAGAAGCGCATTTTACAGAAGATTAATTTCTAAAAGAGAAAATCGCGTCAGGCGTCACACAAAAATCCAATTTAACATCATTCACGGAAACACCGTCAATTTTTTCTTCTGGAGGGAAAAACGATAATCCAATTTTAATCGTTTCGGGGTTGCATTTACTGAGAAAGTTATCGTAAAATCCTTTTCCGTATCCCACACGATTTCCTTGCTTGTCGAAAGCCAAAAGCGGAACAAAAACCACATCAATTTTTACATCTGGAACTTCTAAACCATCAATGGGTTCAGGAACGTTGTAACTGTTCTTTTTAATTTTGGTATTATCGGTCAATAAAAAATGCGTCATGCTAAATGTTTCAAAATTACATTTCGAAATCACAATTTCTTTATCTTTTCCTGCTAATATTTGTAAAATGTATTCGGTGTTGATTTCTTTTTGTTCCTCAATTGTTAAGAATAAATGATAATACAGTTTGTCCCAAATATCCATGCGCAACAATTGGTTAGCAATCGCCAAACTTTTATCTTCGATTTCTTCGGTACTTAAAAATTGTCTTAATTCTTTATACTTTTTTCTTAACTCTTTCTTATTCATTTTCTAATTGCGTTGAAATATGAAAAATAGCATCGCCTTGAAAAATAATTGGCGCATCGTTTACATTGATGATGAAGCCAGCATGTGGCGCTTTTACTTTGTGCTCCACTTTTCCATACGGGTCGGAAATGGTGGCCAATAAATCGCCTTTTTTGACAAAACTGCCAATTGCTGTTAAGCCATGAAATAGACCAGAATGTTTGGCTCGCACCCAATTTGATTTTTCGATATAAATCGTTTTATTTTCGTTTGAAATTGCTTTTTTTCTAGGATTAAGCATTTCTAAATGAGTAAGAAATCGTTTAGTCCCTTCAATCGCTTCTTTAGTAATTGCGTCATTTATGTCTAATGATTTTCCGCCTTCAAACAACAACATTTTTACATCTAATTTATCACAAGAATTTCGAAACGTTCCCGAAATATTTTTAGAATATAACGTAAAAGGCGCACTAAATACCTCTGAAAGTTTTTTTAATTCTTTGTTTTCGGGAACAATTCTAATTTGCGGCGCATTAAATCGACTAGCGCCACCAGCATGAAAATCAATTGCATAATCAATATGCGGCATAATATCTTTCAAAATATAATAGGCAAAACGACTGGCTAACGAACCCGTTTTACTTCCTGGGAAAACCCTATTCAAATCGCGACCATCAGGAAATTCTCTTGTTTTATTGATGAATCCAAAAATATTAATGATTGGAATACATATAATGGTTCCTCGTTTTGGTTTGTTGATTTTTTGAACAATCAACTGCCGAACAATTTCAGTCCCGTTGATTTCATCGCCGTGTAAACATGCTGTGAACAACACTGTTGGACCATCTAATTTTGAACGTTCCACAATGATCGGAATTTTCAATTTGGTCATGGTGTGCAACTTTGCAATTTCCATGTTAATGGTTTTGCTTTCACCAGCTACAATGGTTTCTTTAAGGATTACAAGTGGTTTTGACGCTGTCATTTTTAAAATCTAAAGTGTTAAAAATACAAAAACAAATCTCATTTAGGAACCCAGATGTAAGAAATTTGAGAAATTAACTATGTAACCGTAAAGAGCCCATAGATTTACGCTAAGTTTGCCAATTTTAAAATCCGTTTAATCTGCGCTGCAATGCATCCGTTTTATCCGCGTTCCAATTAAAACAATTCTCTTATCTTTGTTTTTTACTCTTTTTAAAAAATGCAAACACCATTAGAACTTCAAATTCAAACCTTGCCCGATAATCCTGGGGTATATCAGTATTATGATAAGGAAGGGAAAATTTTGTATGTTGGGAAAGCAAAAAATTTGAAAAAGCGTGTTCAGTCCTATTTTACCAAGAATCATGACAATTATAAAACCTCAGTTTTAGTCAAGAAAATTGTTACGATTAAGCATATTGTGGTTCCAACGGAAACCGATGCCTTGTTATTGGAAAATAACCTGATAAAAAAATTACAGCCTCGTTATAACGTATTGCTTCGCGATGATAAAACATATCCATGGATTTGTATTAAAAACGAACGATTTCCGCGTATTTTTTCTACTCGAAAAATGATAAAAGATGGTTCCGAATATTTTGGTCCCTATACCAGTTTTAAGACGGTTCATACCATTTTAGATTTGATAAAAGAGTTATATCCGTTGCGAACGTGTACTTATGATTTATCGAAAACCAATGTCGATTCAGGTAAATATAAAGTATGTTTAGAATATCATATTGGAAACTGTAAAGGACCATGTGAAGGGTATGAACCATTAGAAAATTATCAAAATCAAGTAGAGAAAATCCGTCAAATTTTAAAAGGAAATTTCAAAGAAAGTTTGAGAGATTTTAAGAAAGTAATGGCTGAATTGGCTCAAGATATGCAATTTGAAGCCGCTCAAAAAATTAAAGAAAAGATTGAAGTTTTGGAAAATTATCAATCGCGTTCAACGGTTTTAAATCCGAAAATTACCAATTTAGATGTGTTTTCCATTATTTCTGATGAAACGATGGCCTACGTAAACTTTTTACAAATTTCGCATGGTGCTATTGTGCGTTCGCATACGTTGGAATTAAAGAAAAAATTAGACGAAACCAACGAAGAATTATTAGAATTGGCCGTGGTAGAATTGCGCGAACGATTTCATTTGAATGCGCGAGAAATTGTAGTGCCATTTCCGATTGATTTAGGTGAAAACATCAAAGTAACGGTGCCGCAACTTGGCGATAAAAAGCAAATTTTAGAGTTATCAGAACGCAATGCTAAATATTATCGATTAGATCAATTAAAACAAATTCAAATTGTAGATCCAGAACGACATACCAATCGGATTATGGCTCAAATGCAAAAAGATTTGCGACTATCGGTTGAACCAAGGCATATTGAGTGCTTTGATAATTCGAATATTCAAGGAACAAATCCGGTATCGGCCTGTGTGGTGTTTAAAGATGGAAAACCAAGCAAAAAAGATTACCGTCATTTTAACATAAAAACTGTCGAGGGTCCAAATGATTTTGCTTCGATGGAAGAAGTGGTCTACCGAAGATATAAACGTATGTTGGATGAAAACCAGTCCTTACCCCAATTGATTATTATTGATGGAGGAAAAGGGCAATTGTCATCAGCATTAAAAAGCATTGATGATTTAGGTTTACGGGGTAAAATTGCAATTATTGGTATTGCAAAACGTTTGGAAGAATTATTTTATCCAGGCGATTCGGCACCCTTATATTTGGATAAAAAATCGGAAACCTTAAAAGTAATTCAGTTTTTAAGAAACGAAGCACACCGATTTGGAATCACTCATCATCGCGATAAGCGAAGCAAATCGGCATTAAACAACAGTTTAGAAAGTATTCCGGGTATTGGTGAAAAAACGATGATTACGTTAATAAAACATTTTAAAAGTGTTAAAAGACTTCAAAATGCAAATGAAAAAGAAATTTCGGAAGTAATTGGACTTTCAAAAGCCAAAAAAATTTCCGACTTTTACAAGACTAATAATTGAGTTGCATGAAAAAACACCTTTTGCTTTTAAGTTTATTTATGGTGATCCAAGTCAGTTTTGGTCAAGAATTGTCGCGCCCAAAAATTGGATTAGTATTAAGTGGCGGTGGTGCAAAAGGGTTAGCTCATATAGGGGTTTTAAAAGTAATTGATTCACTTGGCATTAAAGTAGATTATATTTCGGGTACAAGTATGGGAGCAGTAGTAGGAGGATTATATGCTTCAGGATATAATGCTCATCAACTGGATTCTATTTTCTCATCAATTGATATAGATGCACTTCTACAAGATTATACACCACGAGAATCAAAATCGTTTTACGAAAAAAGAAATGATGAAATTTATGCCTTAACCTTACCTTTTAACAATTTTAAATTAGGACTTCCTTCTGGACTTTCAAAAGGGCTGTATAATTTTAATTTAATATCAAGATTAACAAAACATGTAAGCCACATAAGAGATTTTGATGAGCTTCCTATACCTTTTTTGTGCATAGCCACCGATTTAGAAACAGGGGAACAAAATTCACTTGACTCAGGCATATTAGCCCAAGCTATAATTGCAAGCGGAGCAATACCTTCTTTATACAATCCTGTTGAAATTAATGGGAAAACACTTATTGATGGCGGAGTGGTTAATAATTATCCTGTAGAAGAGTTAAAAAATAGAGGAATAGATTTTATTATTGGGGTTGATGTACAAGAGGGATTAAAAAACAGAGAGCAGTTAAAAGATGTAACTTCGGTACTTTCTCAAATAAATAATTTCTCTATGATTGAGAAAATGGAGGGAAAGCGAAGTTTGACAAATATTTACATTCAGCCCGAAATTAAAGGCTTTTCCGTAGTTTCTTTTGATAAAGGTTCTGAAATAATTAAAAAAGGTGCTGAGAAAGCAAAAACGTTCATCAATCAATTGCTTCCATTAGTTGAAAATAACAAACGACCAGCTATTAAAGTGGTTCATAAAGATTCTATTTATATAGAAGAAATAGATTTTAACAATTTAGAAAATTATACACGCGCTTATGTTTTAGGGAAATTAAGATTCAGAAATAACACAAAAATTTCACATAATCAATTAGAAAAAGGCATTTCAACATTAAATGCCACACAAAATTTTAGCGCCATTACTTATTCTTTAGAAAAAATACAAAAAGGAGAACGATTATATTTAAATTTAAAAGAAAATAAAAATAATACATTTTTAAAATTCGGACTTCATTATGATGATTTGTACAAAAGCGGCGTATTAGTAAATTATACCCATAAAAGGATTGCTACTAAAAATGATGTTGTTTCTTTAGATGTAATTCTTGGTGATAATTTCAGGTATAATTTTGATTATTATATAGATAATGGATTTTATTGGAGTTTCGGATTCAATTCAAAGTTAAATTCATTTAACAGAAATATTTCAACCGATTTTGATAATGGAATGATTTTATCAAATTTAGATATTAATTCAGTTAATATTGATTTTACAGATTTAACTAATCAAGCGTATTTGCAAACAATTTTTGTTCAAAAATTTTCGGTTGGAGCCGGACTAGAATTTAAATATTTGAAAATAGCATCTCAAACACTACAAAACACGACTCCAATTTTTGACAAAAGTGATTATTTGTCGGCATTTGGATTCATCAAATATGATTCATTCAATCAAAAATATTTCCCTAAGAAAGGATGGTCGTTTTTTGGTGAAATGAAAACATTTCTTTACTCAACAGATTATACCAACCAGTTTGAACGTTTTTCAATTGTAAAAACCGAAGCCGGAATTGTCATCGAGCCGATCAAAAGACTTACTTTTAGGTCACATTCAGAGATTGGATTTGCTGTTGGAGAACGCACCATTTCCTTTTTTGATTTTGTACTAGGCGGATATGGATTTGTTCCAGCAAATAACTTTAAACCCTTTTTTGGGTATAATTTTTTAAGTTTATCAGGAGATAGTTATGCAAAACAAACAGCAACTGTTGATTATAAATTTTATAAAAAGCACCACATTAATTTCACGAGTAATTTTGCAAATGTGGGCAATAGAATTTTTAAACATTTAGAAGATTGGTTAAAAAAACCAAAACATACAGGATATGCCATAGGCTATGGTATGGAATCGATTATTGGGCCAATAGAAATTAAACATTCATGGTCACCTGAAATAGGAAATCATTTTACTTGGTTTTCAGTAGGTTTTTGGTTTTAAAATTAAAAAAAACAATAAAAAATTACATTTAATGCAATTTTCTGTCGTATTGTTTTTTAAAAAGTTTATTTTTGAAATTCAAATTTTAAATAATTAGTTATGTCTATTTGGAAAAGAAAATCTATTTCATTACTACTTGCTGAAGCTACTGAATCAGAAAAAGGATTAAAAAGAACGTTAACAGCTTGGTCATTAGTTGCACTAGGAATAGGTGCGATTATTGGTGCCGGATTATTTGTCAGAACTGCAACTGCTGCGGCTCAAAGTGCTGGGCCATCTGTTACAATAGGATTTATTGTAGCGGCTATTGGTTGTGCGTTAGCTGGTTTATGTTATGCTGAATTATCATCATCTATTCCAATTTCAGGAAGTGCTTATACCTATACTTATGCAACAATGGGAGAATTACTTGCCTGGATTATTGGTTGGGATTTAATTTTAGAATATGCTGTTGGTGCAGCAACTGTAGGAATTGCTTGGAGTGAATACCTGAACAATTTGCTCGTAAATGTACTCCATACCAGTCCAATTCCATATGAATTATGCCATTCCCCTTTTCAAGTTTCAGCTGAGGGTGTAAATGGTATTATAAATTTGCCAGCATTGTTTATTGTTGCGGTAATTAGTTTGCTTTTAATTAAAGGTACTCAGGAATCAGCATTTGTAAACAGCTTAATAGTTATAGTAAAAGTAACTATTGTAATTTTGATTATTATATTAGGCTGGAACTTTATTACTCCAGCGAATCATACACCATATATTCCTCAACCATCTATTTTTACAGACGAACATGGAATAGGTCATAATTTTGGAGGTATTTGGGGAATTCTTGGAGCAGCAGGAACTGTATTTTTTGCATTCATTGGTTTTGATGCTGTTAGTACAGCAGCACAAGAAACTAAAAACCCAAAACGTGATATGCCTATAGGTATTCTTGGCTCATTAGCAGTTTGTACAGTTCTTTATATTCTTTTTGCACACGTATTGACAGGACTTGAAGATGTTGAATTTTTTAGAAATGGAGGAAAAGAAGCTTCGGTGGCTAATGCAATTACTTCTGCAATGCCAGGTTATGAATGGTTAGCACAGTTTGTAACCGTGGCTATTTTATTCGGATTTACCTCAGTAATATTAGTAATGCTGTTAGGACAATCACGTGTTTTTTATTCTATGGGAAAAGATGGTTTGTTGCCAAAAGCATTTGGTGATTTACACCCAAAATACAAAACACCCTACAAAGCAAATCTTGCAATTTTAGTTATTGTTGGATTATTCGCTGCATTTGTTCCTGGAGATATTGTTGGAGATATGACAAGTATTGGAACGCTATTCGCCTTTATTTTAGTTTGTATTTCAGTAATTGTTTTAAGAAAAACACATCCAGATATGAAAAGAGAATTCAAAACTCCATTCGTGCCGCTGGTTCCAATTCTTGGAGTTGGGGTATGTTTAGCTATGATTGCAGGATTAGGATGGACAAACTGGTTGCGATTAGCAGCATGGTTAGCACTTGGGCTTATATTTTACTTTGTATATAGTAAGAAAAACAGTGTGTTAAATAACCCTGATAAAAAATCTAATAACAAACAAGAATAATATTCAAAACGACTTCAAATTGAAGTCGTTTTTTTTATAATATATTTTTACGATATTTGTGATATTAAAAACTGGAACGGATTATTAATCCATTTAAAATTCCTTATCAAGAGAAATCCTGAGTGAATTGTTTACTTTGCAAATTTTAGAACTTATAAATTGCACATTATCTAATTATTTTATTGTCTAATTATCTAATTAAAAAAAATGCCAATATATCATAAATTAGGAGATTTCCCTCAAAAACGCCACACACAGTTTGAAAAACCGCATGGTGGATTGTATTACGAACAACTTTTTGGTACCGAAGGTTTTCATGGACATTCTTCATTATTATACCATGTTCATAGACCAACACAGGTTAAAGAAATTACCAAATCCTATTCTGTCGAACCAAAAATAGCCATTGGTAAAAACATAAAATCGCTATTATTAAAAGGTTTTGAATTACAACCAGCCGACGATTTTTTAGATAGCAGAAAAGACATGCTTGTTAATAAAGATTGCATTATCGGATTAGCCGCACCAAAAAAATCATTGCGTAATTATTTTTATAAAAATGCCGATGCAGACGAAATGATATTTATTCATAAAGGTTCTGGAAAACTCAGAACTATGATGGGAAATATTGATTTTGAATATGGCGATTACTTAATTATTCCGCGCGGAATGATTTATCAAATCGATTTCAATTCAGAAGATAACCGATTATTTTATGTAGAATCTTATACGCCTTTTTATACCCCAAAAAGATATAAAAATGATTCCGGGCAGCATTTAGAACATGCCCCTTTTTGTGAAAGAGATTTTAAATTACCCTCTGAAATAGAAACGCATGACGAAAAAGGTGATTTCTTAATCAAAATCAAAAAAGAAGGCATGATGCATGAAATGGTTTATGCCACACATCCATTTGATGTTATCGGTTGGGACGGTTACAATTTCCCATACGGATTTTCAATTCACAATTTTGAACCCATTACAGGTCGTGTACATTTACCGCCGCCAATTCACCAAACTTTTGAAACAGCAACTTTTGTAGTATGCTCTTTTGTACCAAGATTGTACGATTATCATCCAAAATCAATACCCGCACCATACAATCATAGCAATATTGATTCTGATGAAGTGTTGTACTATGTTGATGGTGATTTCATGAGTAGAAATAATATCGAACAAGGGCATATCACTTTACATCCAAAAGGAATTCCTCACGGACCTGCGCCAGGTGCTATGGAAAGAAGTATCGGTCATACCGATACAAAAGAATTAGCAGTAATGGTAGATACGTTTCGCCCATTAATGGTTACGGAAGCAGCAATGGGATTAGACGATGGTCAATACTACAAGTCTTGGGTGGAGTAGCCTCCCCAACCCCTCCAAAGGAGGGACTTTTGAAAAACGAAAATAAAATAATTAATACTAAAAATCCTATTCACCCCTAATAGGAATTCCCCCTTCGGGGGTTAGGGGACTTATTATGTCAGATCAATTAAAATCAGTCGAGTACGGCTTAGAAAAAATATTTGAAGGCGCACAAGATTTCTTACCTTTATTAGGAACAGATTACGTAGAGTTTTACGTTGGAAATGCAAAACAAGCGGCTCATTTTTACAAAACGGCTTTCGGTTTTCAGTCATTAGCGTATGCTGGATTAGAAACGGGCGTAAAAGACAGAGCGTCTTATGTTTTAAAACAAGATAAAATACGTTTAGTATTAACAACCGCTTTAAACAGCAATTCACCTATTGGAGAACACGTTAAAAAACATGGAGATGGCGTTAAAGTGATTGCACTTTGGGTTGAAGATGCTAGAAAATCATTTGAAGAAACTACAAAACGAGGTGCAAAACCTTATTTTGAACCTGTTGTTGAAAAAGACGAAGATGGCGAAGTAGTTCGTGCTGGTATTTATGGCGCATACGGAGAAACCGTATTTGTTTTTGTAGAACGTAAAAATTACAACGGAATTTTTATGCCTGGTTATCAAGAATGGAAATCGGATTATAATCCAGCACCTGTTGGGTTAAAATTTATTGACCACATGGTAGGAAATACCGGCTGGAACAGAATGAATGAAGCCGTAAAATGGTTTGAAGATGTAATGGGATTTGTAAATTTCCTTTCTTTTGACGACAAACAAATTACAACGGAATACTCAGCATTAATGTCGAAAGTAATGAGTAACGGAAACGGAAGAATCAAATTTCCGATCAATGAACCTGCTAATGGAAAAAAACGTTCGCAAATTGAAGAATATTTAGATTTCTATGAAGGCGAAGGCGTACAACATATAGCAGTTGCAACAGATGACATTATTACTACCGTTGCCGATATGCGTTCTCGTGGAATCGAATTTTTAAGTACGCCACCACAAGCGTATTACGATGCCATTCCAGAAAGATTGAAAGATCACATGTCTAAATTTAAAGAAGACATCAACGAACTTCAAAAATTAGGTATTATGATTGATGCCGATGAAGAAGGGTATTTATTACAAATTTTCACAAAACCAATTGAAGACAGACCAACACTTTTCTTCGAAGTTATCCAAAGAATGGGTGCAAAAGGTTTTGGAGCAGGAAATTTTAAAGCGCTTTTTGAATCTATTGAAAGAGAACAAGCGTTACGAGGAACACTATAAAAAGCAATTTTCTTTAAACAATTATTAGAATACAACGTTGTAGTAGTGATATTATTGATAAAAATATGTTAAAGTTTGTTTTTTGTTGAGAATAACACAAAAAGCTTTATAAAT
>ERZ887849.58-NODE-58-length-103281-cov-9.349815_pt1 | contig 103281 bp, 105 predicted proteins | sample MGYA00521267_ERZ887849 | MGnify/ENA primary metagenome ERZ887849 (study PRJEB32303, sample SAMEA104408601) | aquatic metagenome | biome: Brackish water; feature: Pelagic; material: water | place: Baltic Sea | collected 2014-06-06T16:11:00 | depth 2,863 m ...
TGGGCTTTGACCGCTCACTGACCCGAGCCGCGGCCTCCATGGGGGCCAACCCGGTCACGACATTCTTCAAGGTTCAGATGCCGCTCATCCTGCCCGGAGTGATCTCGGGCGGTCTCTTCGCCTTCATAACCTCGTTTGATGAGGTGGTTGTGGTGCTCTTCGTGGGCTCCGCGTCCCAGAAAACCCTGCCATGGCAGATGTTCACCGGCCTGCGCGAACAGATCTCGCCAACCATTCTGGCCGTGGCCACGATCCTCGTGGTGATATCCATCCTGCTCCTGACCATGGTTGAGCTGCTCCGGCGTCGCTCCGAGCGATTGCGCGGGCTTAGTCCGGGGTGAGGCAAGAACATCAGATTGTAAAAAAGGGGCGCCACCACGGTGCCCCTTTTTTCTAGCCTGCGGCCCGCTGTTTGCAGAGCATCCAAATGACGGTTTGAGCCGACAGGTTCACGCATGTTAACCTAATCAGGTTCGTCCAAGCGTAGCAGAGAGGTCTAGATGCTGAGAGCGATTGCCCCGGTTTTGTTTATCATCTGCGCAGGCCATGCTTCCGCACAGAGCTGTCCAGACTTCTTTCGCTTTGTTGATTTTGGTCTGGAAGGTAGGGACGGGGCAATTCATCGGGGGGGCACGATCTTTCGCGCCGAAGGTTTCGATGGTCAGGATTTGTTATTGACAGAGCGCACGGTCTGCCTTTCGGTCCCCGAAGTTTCCAAGGACGGGCCAGGCAACCCGATCCCCGTCGTCAAGAGTATCGAATATGATCCGATAAAGACCGAGATAGCTCTGATTGAACTGCGTGTTTTCGCCGTTGACGACGCGGTGGCGTCGGCCGAACAGGCCGCGGTTGCGCATCGTGCGGTACTGCGCATGCCAGACACGAAAGTCAAGCGAGGCCCGAATTTTCTTTGTGCTGAAATACAGGAAACTGAAACATTGAGTTGCCAGTTTCTGTCTCCCTATCCGGGAAATGCGCCTTTGATTGTTTCTTGTGATGCCCTGCTATGCACGATGCCCGCGCTGGCCATCAACAAACAGCTGCTGACCAGCGCGGTCTGGGCCAGTGACGGCGCCAGCGTTGCTGACGCAGAGATCGTGGGCCCAAATATTCTCAACAAGATACAAGAGGTGCATGACTTTCTGGCACCTCTATCCTCCGGTCTTTAGACCCGCCAGACAGCTGGCCTAGACGCTTCGACAGTCCTGGTCGCGATCTGTCTGGAGCCCGCGCGGCGCTCTTACGCCCGCACCAGCGCTTCATACCCTTCCGCGATCTCCCGCGTCAGCGCACCGACCTCGAAATGAAACTCCCCGATCTGGCCCACAGGCGTCACCTCGGCGGCGGTCCCGGTCAGCCAGCATTGCTCGAAGCCCTCCATCTCGTCCGGCATGATGTGGCGCTCGTGCACGGTCACGCCGCGCTCTTTGAGCATCCCGATTACCGTCTGGCGGGTCAGCCCGTTGAGGAAGCAGTCGGCGAGTGGCGTGTGCACCTCGCCATCCTTCACGAAGAATATATTCGCGCCCGTTGCCTCGGCCACATAGCCGCGATAATCCATGAAAAGCGCGTCAGAGCAGCCCTTGGCCTCCGCCGCGTGTTTGGACGTGGTACAGATCATATAGAGCCCCGCCGCCTTGGCATGGACCGGGATCGTCTCGGGGCTGGGCCGCTTCCATTTGGAGATGTCGAGCTTGGCCCCCTTCATCTTGGCGTCGCCATAATACGCGCCCCATTCCCACGCCGCGATGGCCAGATGCACGGGGTTGCGCGCTGACGCGACACCCATATCCTCGCCCGCGCCGCGCCAGGCCACGGCGCGCACATAGGCGTCCGAGTGGCCGTTGATCTTGAGCACCTCAGCCTTGGCCGCCTCAATCTGATCCACGGTCCACGGCACCTGAAAATCCAGCTCTCCTGCGGAAAAGTGCAGACGCTCGGAGTGCTGACGGCTCTTGAAAATCTTGCCGTTATAGGCGCGCTCGCCCTCAAAGACGGAGCTTGCGTAATGCATCGCGTGGGTCAGAACGTGGACATTGGCTGCGCGCCAATCAACCATCTTGCCGTCCATCCAGATCTTGCCGTCGCGGTCATCATAGCCAGCCATTGTCGTCGCTCCCTCAGGATAAATATTTGCATTTGTTGCGCGGATTACGTCCGAAGCGGACATAAAGTTACGCAGAAACTGCGATTCGCTACCAGTTAGGACTTGGAATGTCAACAAAGCTGACTTAAAATTTGACGGGACCGGACACTCACAGAGGCCGCCACATGCCAGAAAACCAGACCGGCGAAACGCTTTTGTTCCTGACCGATGAACAGGTCCGTCAGGGCATCGAGGCGATGTTCTTTGCCTATCGCGGCTTCACCGCCGACCCGGACCGTATCCTGTCGGATCTGGCTTACGGGCGTGCCCATCACCGCGCGCTGCATTTCATCGCGCGCAGCCCGGGCACCACGGTCAACAACTTGCTGAACATCCTTGGCGTGACCAAACAATCGCTCAACCGCGTGCTGCGCACCCTGGTGGAGGACGGTCTGGTCGAAAGCCGTGTGGGCGCCTCCGACAAGCGCGAACGCAATCTGGAGCTGACCGATGCGGGCCATGAGCTTGAACGCCGGCTCAGCGATGCGCAACGCGCTCGAATGCGTGCGGCCTACCGCGCGGCGGGACCGGAGGCTGTGGCCGGGTTTCGGCACGTGCTCGAAGCAATGATGGACCCGGACTCGCACCGCAGATACCATGCCCTCAGAGAGGTATCCCAATGAATGCGCCTGCCCCCCATCTGCTGATTGTTGACGATGATGAACGCATCCGCGGCCTTTTGCGCAAGTTTCTGGCGCGCCAAGGATTTCTCGTGTCGGTCGCGCGCGATGCATCTCACGCACGGCGCGTTTTGGGGGGATTGGAGTTTGACCTCATCGTGCTGGACGTGATGATGCCGGGCGAGGATGGCGTGGCCCTGACACGGGACCTGCGCGAAACGATTGCGACGCCCATTTTGCTGCTCACGGCCAAGGGTGAGACCGATGACCGGATTGCCGGGCTTGAGGCGGGGGCGGATGATTACCTGTCCAAACCGTTTGAGCCAAAGGAGCTTCTCCTCCGGATCAACGCAATTCTGCGCCGTATGCCCGAGCCGGAACCGGAAAACACTGCGCCCAAAGTGCTGCAGCTGGGCCCCGTGCGCTATGATATGGAGCGGGCTGAGCTGTTACGGGGCGAGGAGGCTGTGCGCCTTACGGCGACAGAAACACAACTCATGCGTATTTTCTCAGTCCACCTGCGCCAAGCGGTCAGTCGTGCCAAACTGGTCGAGGATTTGGGTCGCGATCGCGGGCAGGCCCAAGAGCGGGCCGTGGATGTGCAGATCACGCGTCTGCGTCGCAAGATCGAGGCCGATCCGAAACAACCCCGCTATCTACAAACAGTGCGCGGTGAAGGCTACATGCTCGCCCCGGACTAAACCGGCCTGGTCCAAAGGAGCGCCTGCGGCGCGCAGGGTTGGTTTTGCGCGCGCGCAGCGAGGGGCTTTGCCCCACACTGGAAATTCCAGGGAATTTCCAGTGCTCCCCAGAATATTTTTGGCAAGAGGAGGAACCCGCGTGTTTTTCTTCTTGCGTTAAATATCCTAGCCGAAGGCATCAAACGCTTTTGGAGCCGTGGATCGCGACACTCTTGCGGGAAGTTTGGATCGGCTGTATCTCGGGTGTATGACAAGAATTATTGACATGGACGATCGCGCGCGCCTGCCTTGGCGGTTTTTTGGTGCGGCGCGTAGTGTACTTGCCCGGCTATGAGCTGCGCAGCCCTTTGTCACGTTTGAATTCCATCTGAAAATCAAAAACGGGAGAGGACCCATGTCCCCCAAAACGCTCTATGATAAAATCTGGGATGCGCATCTGGTGCATGAAGCCGATGACGGCACCTGCCTTTTGTATATCGACCGGCATCTTGTCCACGAGGTGACCAGCCCACAGGCGTTTGAAGGCTTGCGCATGACGGGCCGCACCGTCCGTGCGCCCGATAAGACCATCGCTGTACCCGATCACAATGTTCCGACCACGCTGGACCGGGCCAATGCCGAGACCATGACCGAGGACAGCCGTATTCAGGTCGCCGCACTCGACACCAATGCCAAGGAGTTTGGTTTGCATTATTACCCCGTCTCGGACGTGCGGCAGGGGATCGTGCATATCGTGGGCCCTGAGCAGGGATGGACCTTGCCCGGCATGACCGTTGTGTGTGGTGACAGCCACACGGCCACGCATGGCGCGTTTGGCGCTTTGGCGCACGGGATCGGCACGTCCGAGGTGGAGCATGTTCTGGCCACGCAAACGCTGATCCAGCGTAAGGGCAAGAACATGAAGGTCGAGATCACCGGCAAGCTGGCGCCGGGTGTGACGGCCAAGGACATCACGCTGTCGGTGATTGGTGTCACCGGCACGGCGGGCGGCACGGGCTATGTGATCGAGTATTGCGGTGAGGCGATCCGCGATCTCAGCATGGAAGGTCGTATGACCGTCTGCAACATGGCGATTGAGGGTGGCGCGCGCGCGGGACTGATTGCGCCGGATGAGAAGACGTTTGAGTATTGCCATGGCCGCCCCAATGCGCCGAAAGGTAGCAATTGGGATGCGGCGCTGGCGTGGTGGAAGACGCTTTACAGCGATGACGACGCGCATTGGGACAAGGTCGTGACCCTGAGGGGTGAGGATATAGCCCCCGTAGTCACATGGGGCACCAGCCCTGAAGATGTGCTGCCGATCACCGCCACAGTGCCTGCCGCGTCTGACTTCACCGGTGGCAAGGTCGAAGCGGCGCAGCGTTCGCTTGATTACATGGGCCTCACCGCTGGCACGCCTTTGCGCGATGTGGAGATCGATACGGTATTCATCGGCTCCTGCACCAATGGCCGGATTGAGGATTTGCGCGCTGCGGCTGCGATTCTGAAGGGCAAGAAAATCGCCGTGAAACGTGCGATGATCGTGCCCGGCTCGGGCCTTGTGCGCGCGCAGGCCGAGGAAGAGGGGCTGGCTGATATCTTCAAGGAGGCCGGATTTGAATGGCGCCTTGCGGGCTGTTCCATGTGCCTCGCGATGAACCCCGATCAGCTTTCGCCGGGTGAGCGATGTGCGGCGACCTCGAACCGCAATTTTGAGGGCCGTCAGGGCCGGGGGGGACGCACGCACCTCATGTCGCCCGCAATGGCGGCGGCAGCAGCCGTGACTGGAAAACTCACCGATGTGCGGGAGATGATGTGATGGACAAATTCGAAAACCTTAGCGGCGTGGCAGCACCAATGCCGATGATCAATGTCGACACGGATATGATTATCCCCAAGCAGTTCCTCAAGACCATCAAGCGGTCGGGGCTGGGTGTGAACCTTTTTGATGAGATGCGCTATGATGAGGATGGCAAGGAAATCCCGGATTTCGTGCTAAATCAGCCAGCCTACCGTGATGCGGAGATCCTCGTGGCGGGTGACAATTTTGGCTGCGGCTCTTCGCGCGAACACGCGCCTTGGGCGATCAAGGATTTTGGCATCCGCTGCGTCATTGCGCCCAGCTTTGCGGACATCTTCTACAACAACTGCTTCAAGAACGGCATCCTGCCCATCGCGCTGCCGCAAGAACAGGTCGATATCCTGATGGCAGAGGCACAGAAGGGATCGAACGCGCGGATCGAGGTCGATCTCGAGGCGCAGACGGTGACCACATCGGATGGGACCAAGATCGCATTTGAGGTCGATGCGTTCAAGAAACACTGCCTTCTCGAAGGGCTCGACGATATTGGCCTGACCATGGAGAAGGCGGCCGCGATCGACACGTTCGAGGCCTCGGCCAGTGCCGCACGCCCCTGGGTGTGAGAAAATCTGAAGCCTGAAACAAGCGGCTTGCCACACTGGCAGACCGCTTGTGCTCCTGCTGGGCGCACCCGCCACATCTTGTGGGGTGCCCAGTTAGCGTGCAGCCTATTGATGTAATCGCGCACCAGTTTCCCGCCCTTCCCGCTTAATTTCAACGCCCTGCACCCCCCCGTTCTTGAGCGGGCGGCGGAAACAAGGCAAGATTGAGGCAGAATTGAGGCATACCGCCATAAAGAGCGGGATCAGTTTGGAACAACGCTTTGGCATCGTATCGAAGCAGGCCAAGTTGAAGGGAATGGGCAGTGGTTGCAAAACTAACTGGCGCTGTATTGCGTGCATTTTTGGTGGCGTTGCTTCTGGCAATGCCCTCTCTTTTGCTGCCGTCCGCCGCGTCCGACACCAATCAGATCGTCGTCCTGATCAGCGTGCTCGCCGGTGCCATGGTGTTCATGGAATATACCTCTCGTGCGCCCAGCATCATTGAGTTCCGCTTTGCCGCCCCCTTCAACCGGATGAAATTCGGCTTTGGTGCAGTGGCGCTTCTGGCGTGCTGCTTGATCATGCGTGGGGCTGAGACACCCGGCTCGTGGAGCGTGCTTCTGACCCAGCTTTCGGGCGTCATGGCTGCGGCACTAGACTTCCCCTACTCCCCGGTGCGCCTTTTGTTGTCCTTGCTGCCATCAGGCATCACCGAGGGCGATGCGCAGCTTATCCGCCTTCTGGCAGCACTTTGTTATGGCCTGTCGATGGTCATGGTGTTCGTGTTTCTGGCGTTGGTGCGGATCTGGGGCTGGCCGGTGCGGCGCGGGGCGTTCAACGTCTGGCTGAACCTGCCGCTCTTTGATCCGACGGGTGGCGGTGATGTGGTGGTGCGGCTGCATCGCGACTCGGCCCTTAACCTTTCGTTAGGGTTCTTGCTGCCATTCTTGCTTCCGGCGCTTGTGGTGGTTTTGGTTAATTTCTTTGATCGCTCCACCCTGCTGAGCCCGCAAACCGTGATCTGGATGATTGTGATATGGGCCTTTGTGCCAGCAGGAATGATCATGCGGGGCCTCGCATTGCACCGCGTGGCCGAGTTGATCACGGCAAAACGCCGACGCGCCTATGCCAAGGCCCAGGACGCGTTTCAAACGGTTTGATCTTCTTCTGCGCGGCCTTTTTTTGGGTCGGAATCGCGGGCGCAGATACGCTCCGCATCGCCACGTTCAACACCGAGCTTAAACGAGATGGTCCGGGCCTTTTGCTGCGCGATATCCTGCGCAGGGAGGACGCGCAGGTGGATGCCGTGGTGCAACGCATCGCCGAAGTCGCCCCCGATATCATTCTGTTGCAAAACGTCGACTATGATCTGGATCTCGCTGCACTCAGCGCCCTGCGCGACCGCATTGCCGAAGCTGGCCCGCTCTACCCCGAGGTCTTTGCGCTGCGCCCCAATACGGGCATGGCGACAGGGCTTGATATGGACGGTGACGGGCGGTTGGGGGAACAGGAAGACGCGCAAGGCTACGGCGAGTTTTCGGGGCAGGGGGGCATGGCCTTGCTGTCGCGCTATCCGGTGGAGGTGGCGAGCGTGCGGGATTTCTCGCAGCTTTTGTGGCGTGAGGTGCCGGATGCGCTGTTGCCAACCGTCAATGGACTGCCCTTCCCGTCTGAGGCTGCTCAGGACGCCCTGCGCCTCTCGACGACTGCCCATTGGGCTGTGCCGATCCGCCACCCCTCCGGCCCTCTTACCCTCCTGGCCTTTCACGCAGGTGCGCCGGTTTTTGATGGCCCTGAGGATCGTAACGGGCGACGCAACCATGATCAGATCGTATTCTGGCAGCACTATATGGACGGCACGTTCGGCCCCGCGCCGAACACGCGTTTCGTTCTGCTGGGCCACAGCAATCAGGACCCGGTGCGCGGCGAGGGAATCAAATCCGCCATCACCGGGCTTCTGGCCGATCCACGCCTGCAGGACCCCAGGTCCGCCCGCGCGAATGGCAGGCTTGAGACGGTGGATTGGAGCGGGATTGATCTGGGCGAGCTACGTGTGAGCTATGTCCTACCGTCGCGCGATTGGCAGGTGGCGGGTGCCGGCGTCCACTGGCCCGAAGGCGCGGAGGTGGCGGGCCGGCACCGTATTGTCTGGGTCGATCTGGAGCTAGGCCCTTAAACCCATTTCGCAAAGGGCGGCAGTGACATCAGCACCGCATTGGCGTCATGCCCGGTTGCGAGGCCGAATTTGGTCCCGCGATCATAGACAAGGTTGTATTCTGCATAGAGGCCCCGGTGGATCAGTTGCGCGTCTATGTCATCCTCCGTCCAGGGTTGCACGCGCCGCTTTTCGATCAAGGGCGTGAAGGCGGGCAAAAATGCGCGCCCAATATCCTGCGTCAGGGAAAAATCCGCCTCCCAATCGCCGGTGTTGCGATCATCCATAAAGATGCCACCGACGCCACGCGCCCGGCCCCGATGCGGGATAAAGAAATACTCATCCGCCCAGGCTTTCAGCTCGGGGTAGAGTGCTTCGCCATGCGGGTCGAGATGGGCCTTTTGCTGGCCGTGGAAATGCGCGGTGTCCTCGGCATACTCGATGCAGGGGTTGAGGTCAGAGCCGCCGCCGAACCACCAGGCATGAGGGGTCCAGAACATCCGCGTGTTCATATGCACGGCGGGGCAATGCGGGTTCTGCATATGCGCCACGAGGGAGATGCCGCTGGCCCAGAAGCTCGGGTCGTCCTCCATGCCGGGCACACCGCGCGCAGCCATCGCCTTTTGCGCCGAGGCTCCCAGCGTGCCGTAAACCTCGGACACGTTCACGCCGACCTTCTCGAAGACGCGGCCCCCGCGCATCACGCTCATCAGACCGCCGCCCGCATCGCTGCCATCTTCGGCGCTGCGGCTTGTCTCGCTCACCTCAAACCGCGCAGGTGCCGCGTCCGACATCGGGCCCTCCGCATGACTGTCCTCCAGCCCCTCGAAGGTGGCGACGATCTCATCGCGCAAGGTGCGGAACCAAGCCGCGGCGCGGCGCTTTTCAGTGTCAAAATCTGCGGTCATGGGGGGTCCTTTCAAAACGCGAAGACGCCCGTGAAGGGCGGAAGGGCGCGCCGCTAATGCGCGGGGGCTGCGACAGGATCCACAAGGGAGCGCCCGCCGTCCAGTGTCAAAATCTGCCCGGTCATGAACCCGGCGCTGTCGCTGGCCAAAAACTGCACCGCCTCGGCAAGCTCACCGGGCGAGGCGATGCGCCCCATCGGCGTGTGCTGCTCGATATCCTTGCGGTAATCGCTGTTTTCCTTGAGCGTATCTTTGAGCGACGCGCTCATCACCGACCCGAACGCAACCGCGTTCACCCGAATGCGGTGTGGTGCCAGCGTGACGGCGAGCGAACGTGTCATCTGGTCCAATGCCGCGGTGGACACCGAATAGGCCAGAAGATCGGGATGCGTGCGGCGCGCGGCAATCGACGACAGGTTGATGATGGAGCCCACGCAATTGGTCTCCTCATTCTCTTCGCCCTGCTTGATCATACGCTTCGCCACAAGCTGGCTCAGCCTCAGAGAGGTCATCAGGTTTTGCTCCAGAAGCATCTCCACCCCGTCATCATCGGGGTTGAGCGGGTCGGATTTGATCACCTGCCGCGAGGCGTTGACAAGGATATCGACCGAATCAAACGCATCGAGCGTGGCCGAAAGAAGGTTGGCCAGCGTCAGCTTCTGGCGCAGATCGCCTGCGAAATAGCGGATCGGGTCGCCCTCGCCGCGCTCGCCCAATTGCTCGGCCAGCCCCTCTTCGTCCATATCGGCGAACATCACGTTCGCGCCCTTATCCGCAAAATGCCGCCCGATGGCGAGGCCGATACCGTTCGCACCGCCCGTGACGATGGCGGTCTTGCCAGAGATCGAAAGTGACATGGGGGATCAGATCCTTGCGGCAGGGTGAGTCGGAAGCAAGCTTAGGATACTTCAGCGCCGGGCGCGAGACGGACGGCGCGCATGGAGCACTTTGAAGCGATTGTCGCCCGCGACCTCGCGCAGCTCACCAAAGGCCTCGCTGAGCACGCTCTCGTAAGCCAGGTGGCGGTTGGCCACCATCCACAGATGCCCCGCAGGCTTCAGCATCCCTGCGGCGGCGCGGATAAAGGCTTGCCCCAGCTTGGGATCTGCGGTGCGTCCGCTATGAAAAGGCGGATTCATCAAGACAATGTCAGCCAGCGCCTCGGGCCGCCAGCGCAGCGCATCGTCCCAATGAAAGCGCGCCCGCGCATCGGCCACGTTGCGGCGCGCACAGTCCAGCGCGGTATGATCGGCCTCCACGAGGTCAATCTGGCTGATCTTCTCGCGGCTCAGCGCCATGGCGCTCAGATAGCCCCAACCCGCACCCAGGTCGATCAAATGCCCGCCGATCGTCTCGGGCAGCTCCGCCATCAGAGCTTGGGACGCGCCATCCACCGCATCCGCGGAAAACACACCCGGTGCGGTGACGAACCCGCCCTCGATCTCAGTTTGACCGGGCGTCATCCATGCCGAGAGGTCCGGCGCGGGGTCCATCCAGAAGAGCTTGCCATGCGCCTTGTTGATAGGGCCCGCCACGCCATCGGCGGCCTTGCGGCAGGATTTGAGCACAGATTCGATCCCGTCGGTCTTGAGCCCGTCTACGATCACTGGCCCGTCCGTCACCGAAGCGGCCTGGGCGATGAGCGCGCGGGCCAGCTCCTTGGCGCGCGGGATGCAGACCACGGACGCGCCATATCGCCCCTCGGGCGCGGTGTTGCAGGCATAGCCCAGCCCCGCGAAGTAATCGTAATCCGGCTTGGTCGTGGTGATCACATGCACCGGCGCATCCCTGAGCGCGCTCAGGGATGCGCCCACGCGCGGTGCAAACACCGCGACACGCGCGCCCTTGGGCAGCGCAAGGCCGCTTTCCAGCGCCAGAGGCAAACGAAGCGCGGTCAAACCGGGCCTATTCCTTTTCCATTGTGCATTGCAGCGGGTGCTGATGCTGGCGGGCGAAATCCATCACCTGCGCCACTTTGGTCTCCGCAATCTCATGGCTGAAGACGCCGACAACGGCCAGACCTTTCTTGTGCACGGTCAGCATGATCTCGAACGCCTGCGCATGGTTCAGCCCGAAGAACCGCTCCAGCACGGCCACCACGAATTCCATCGGGGTGTAATCGTCATTGAGCAGCATGACCTTGTAAAGCGGCGGACGCTTTGTCTTTGGCCGCGTGGCGACCACGACTGATGCATCGCTGTCATCGTCATTATCTGGACCGGCAAAAATAAGGGACATGGGAAGACGGGTCTCGTGCGGTTTGGGTGTTGTCTTGATGTGATGTCTATATAGCTTTGAGGGCAGGGCTGAAAAGGGGGTGCGGGACGCAATGACGGGGCTGAGGGACGCAAATCTGCGGTGTATCGCCTTTGATGCGGACGATACGCTCTGGCGGAATGAAGAATTCTATCGCGGGGCGCATGCGAGATTCGCGGATCTTCTGGCGGATTACGCGCCTTTGGGGGGCCTGCGCGCGCGGCTCGTGGCCGCCGAGACGCGCAATCTGGGGCGCTATGGGTTTGGCATCAAGGGGTTTACCCTGTCGATGATTGAGACGGCGATCGAGGTGACGGAGGGAGCCGTGCCCGCCTCGGTGATCTCGCAGATCATCGACGAAGGGCAGGAGATGCTTGTCCATCCAGTGCAATTGTTGCCGCATGTGGCAGAGGTTCTGAGTGCGCTTGCCGCGCAGTATCCGCTGATTCTAATTACCAAGGGCGAATTGCTGGATCAGGAGCGCAAGCTTGCCGCCTCTGGTCTTGGGGATCATTTCCGCGCGGTGCATATCGTCAGCGATAAGACTGAGGGTGTGTACGCGCGCATCCTGTCAGCAGAGGATGTGGCGCCCGCTGAGGCGTTGATGGTGGGCAATTCGCTGCGCTCGGACATCGTGCCGATGCTTGAGGTGGGCGGTTGGGCGACGCATGTGCCCGCCGCCTTGACGTGGGAATATGAGCAGGCCGAGGCCCCCGATCATCCGCGTTTCACTCAGGTGGCGGATTTGGGCGCGCTGCCCGCACTTTTGGGGCTTTAGGCCGCCCACTCCTCCGATTGCATCTCGCGCAGCCGCGACGCCGTGCGCGCGAACTCAAACGTGCCTTCGCCCTCGACATAGAGCATCTCAGGCTCCGCCGCTGCCGAGCAGATAAGCTGCACGCGTGCCTCGTAAAGCGCGTCGATCAGCGTGACGAACCGCTTGGCCTCGTTGAAATTTTGACGGCTTAGCTGCGGGATATTCTCGATCACCAAAACCCGCGCCGCTTCGGCCAGCGCGAGGTAATCGGCGGGGCCAAGGGGCTTGCCGCACAGATCGTAAAAGCTCGCGCGCGCCACCCCGTTGTGAAAGGCGGGGATTTCCACCGCACGCTTTTGCACAGTCAGGGTATGGGGCGCCGCGCGCCCTCCGGTGAGGGTGCCCCAAAGCGTGTTGATCTGCGCATTTGCCTCAGGCCCGAGGGGCGTGAAATAGGTTTTGCTGCCTGCGATCCGGTCTTGACGGTAATCAGTGGGCGAGGTCAGTTCATGCACCACCATCCGCTCTTTCAGTAGGTCAATGAAGGGCAGGAAAAGCTGCCGGTTCAGCCCGTGCATGTAAAGATCATCCGGCACGCGGTTTGACGTGGTCACAACCACCACCCCGGCGGCAAAGAGCGCCTCAAAGAGCCGCCCCACGATCATCGCATCGGTGATGTCGGTGATCTGCATCTCGTCAAACGCCAGAAGGCGCACATCCCGCGCCACCTTGGCCGCCACAGGGGCCAGCGCATCCTCAACGCCCTCTTGCCGTGCGGCATGCAGTCCGGCGTGGATTTCCTGCATGAAGGCATGAAAATGCACCCGTCTGTTGGGCACGGTGAGTGAGGATGCGAACATATCCATCAGCATGGATTTCCCACGTCCCACCCCGCCCCAGAGGTAGAGCCCCTTGGGCGGCTCGGGCGCTTTGCGGAACCATCCCGTCCGCACAGGCTCCGAGAGCGCCGCGCGCATCCGCTCGAACTCGGGCATGACCGCGTCTTGCGCCGCATCCGGGGTCAGCGTGCCGTCGGCGCAGAGGCGGGCGTAAATCTCGGGCATGGTTTCCATCCGCATCGGGATAGCGCGCCCACCCGGCGCTGAAAAGCGGTTTAGGCGTGTGCTGGGGCCTCTGCGCGATGTTGCTCATCCGCGCGCCGCGTGTCAGGGTCCGCCTCACCTGGGCGCATGGCGCGCAGGAGGCAATCACATCTCAGGGACCACAGATATGCACAGTCAGCCCCGCCACCGGGCCGCACCGCGCCGATGACGTTCGAGATATACACAGCGCTTTTCACCTTCGCGCTCGTCACCGTGATTACACCGGGGCCGAATAACCTCATGTTGATGGCATCGGGGGCCAATTTCGGGTTTCGCCGGACCGTGCCGCATATGTTCGGCATCGGGATCGGGATGCCGGTTCTGACCTTCATGGTGGGCATCGGGATCATGCAGATTTTCGAGATGTTTCCCCTCATCGACACCGTGCTCAAGGTGCTGAGCGTGGCCTATCTGCTTTACCTCGCCTGGAAGATCGCCAATGCCGCCCCGCCCGAAGCGGCCAAGGCCGAGGGCCGCCCGCTCTCGTTTATTCAGGCGGCTGCGTTCCAGTGGGTGAACCCCAAAGCGTGGACAATGGCGCTGTCGGCGATCACGCTTTATGCCACGGCGCGGGATCTGGCGGCGCTTTTGTGGGTGGCGGGCACCTATCTTCTGGTCTCGCTCGTTTCCACCACAAGCTGGACGGCGCTGGGTCTTCAGATGCGCCGTGTGCTGAGCAGCCCCAAGCGGCTCCGCGCGTTCAACATCACCATGGCGCTTTTGCTGGTCGCGACCCTCATCCCGGTGCTATGGCCGCCTGCAGGCTAAGCCGGAGATGCTGACATGACCCTGACCCTTTTGCACACGGCGGAGATTCACCGCGCCACGTTTGACGCGCTGGGCGCGCGGATCGTGCCAGATGCAATGCTCACGCACCATGTGCGCGCCGATTGGCTGGAGCGCGCGCAGGGCGGTGTGGATGACACGCTGAGGGCTGAAATCACGCAGGCCATTGCCGACGCCCCCGGCCCGGTGCTTTGCACCTGCACCACGCTGGGGCCCGTGGCGGCTGAGGCGGGGGCGATCCGCATCGATGCGCCGATGATGCAGGCCGCTGCGGGGATTGCAGCAAAGGCCCAAGGCAGCATCCTCATGGCCTATTGCCTGTCCAGCACGCTGGCCCCCTCCACAGCCCTTCTGGATGCAGCTCTGGAGGCCCAGGGTTACAAGGCCCGCGTCCACGCGCTGAGCCTTGCGCAGTTCTGGCCCCTTTTTGATGCGGGCGAGCATGAGGCCTTCGCCGCCGTCATCGCAACCGCCATCCGCGAGAACCTGAGCGCTGTGCCGGAGGCCGCCTGCGTGGTGCTCGCCCAAGCCTCCATGGCCGGGGCCGCACCGATGCTGAGCGTGTTGCCGATCCCGGTGCTGGCATCGCCCGAAATGGCCCTGCGCGCGGCGCTGAGCCAAGCCTGATTGCATTTCCTGCCCCGCGCGGCCATATACTTCGCAGCACTTCTAGAGGGCGCATCATGACCAATTACCTCGATTTTGAAAAACCGCTGGCAGAGATCGAAGGCAAGGCAGCCGAGCTGCGCGCCATGGCCCTTGCAGGCGAAGGTGTGGATGTCGACGCCGAGGCGGGTGCGCTCGACAAAAAAGCGGCGCAGATGCTGCGCGACCTCTACAAGGACCTCACGCCCTGGCGCAAATGTCAGGTCGCGCGCCACCCCGAGCGGCCCCATTGCAAGGATTACATCAGCGCGCTTTTCACCGAATACACGCCGCTGGCGGGGGACCGGAACTTTGCTGATGATCACGCGGTGATGGGCGGTCTGGCCCGTCTGGGCGACCGAGCCGTGATGGTGATCGGCCATGAAAAGGGTAACGACACCAAATCCCGGATCGAGCGGAATTTTGGCATGGCCCGACCCGAAGGATACCGCAAGGCGATCCGCCTGATGGAGATGGCCAGCAAATTCGGCCTGCCGGTTGTGACACTGGTAGACACCCCCGGTGCCTATCCCGGCAAGGGCGCCGAGGAGCGTGGCCAGTCCGAGGCGATCGCCCGCTCCACCGAGGCGTGCCTGAGCATTGGTGTGCCCCTGGTCAGCGTCATCATCGGCGAGGGTGGATCAGGCGGGGCCGTGGCTTTTGCCACCGCCAACCGGATCGCGCTGCTGGAACATTCGGTCTATTCCGTGATCAGCCCCGAGGGCTGTGCGTCGATCCTTTGGAAAGACGCCGAGAAAATGCGCGAAGCGGCGGAAGCGCTGCGCCTGACCGCGCAGGACCTGATCAAGCTGGGCGTGGCGGATCGGATCATCGACGAGCCCATGGGCGGCGCGCATCGCGCCCCGTCCGATGCGATTGCGTCGGTGGGCCTTACGATCACCTCCATGCTGGCCGAGCTGGATGGCAAATCGCCTGAGGCGCTGATCCGCGCCCGGCGCGAGAAATACCTCAACATCGGTGCCAAAGGGCTGGCGGCCTAGCTCGCCAGCATCCGCAGCCCTTGTGTGACGTCCGAGCGCACGGCGAGGCGCAGCCCTGGCTCATCACCCGCCTTGAGGGCTGCAATCATCAACCGATGATAGGGTGGAGGCTCCTTCGCGCGCAGACGCCCGTAGAGCGCCCTCATGGTGGGTCCAAGCTGGAGCCATACCGTCTCTGCCATGGCCAGCATCGCAGGCGCCTGAGCGCGCAGATAAAGCGTGCGGTGAAATTCCAGATTTCGGCGGATATAGGCGACCGCATCTTGTCGCGCGATATCCTCGGCAATGCGCCCGTTGATCTGGGTCAGCCTGTCAATTAGCGCCATGTGGGCGCGCGGGAGGGCCCGGCTGGCCAGCTCCACCTCAATCAGCGCGCGCAGGGCGGCCAACTCCTCGATCCGGTCATTGCTCAGCTCGGGCGTGGAGACGCGGCCCGAACTGCTCAGGCTCAACGCGCCTTCGGCGACAAGGCGGCGGAGCGCCTCGCGGGCAGGGGTCATTGAGACGTCGAACTCCTTGCCGATGCCGCGCAGGGTGAGGGACGCACCCGGTGCGATCTCACCATGCAGGATGCGCGCACGCAGGCCGCGATAGACGCGGTCATGGGCGGCGGGGGTTGGATCTGGGCGAGGCACTTCGAGCATGGGACGTTTGTGATCACAAAGCGTGCCCCGGTCAATCCCCGAAGCGGTAGCGGTGTAGCGCTGTGCCGTGGGTCTTGAGCCAGACGCGGTGCGCGTCATAGCCGGGGCAGAGCGCTGCCACGACATCCCAAAACGCCTTTGAATGGTTCATCTCGGCCAGATGCGCGACCTCATGGGCGGCGACGTAATCCAGCACCTCAGGCGGGGCCATGATGAGCCGCCAGGAATAATTGAGTGCGCCCGTGGAGGAGCATGACCCCCAGCGCGAGCGCGTATCGCGCAGGGTGATCCGTGTGTAGGGCCGCCCGAGCCTCTCGGCATAGCGGTCCGAGGCGGCCACCAGACGCTCCCGCGCCAGTGTCTTGAGCCACGCCTGCAAGCGCGGGGCCACGGGGCCGGGCACGTAAAGCGCGCCGCCCTCGCGCTGCACCCGACGGCCTGCGCCTGCGCAAAGTTCAAGCGTCTCGCCCTCCACGGGGAAAGATTCACCGGCTGCAACTGTCACATCGTCAGGTTGCCGCGCCAGATGCCCGGCGAGCCATGCTTGCTTTTGCCGTGCGAAACTGAGCGCTTCGGCCTCTGGCAATCCGGGCGGCAGGGTCAGGGTCACACGCCCGTCAAGGGCGCTCACCCGCAGCGATATACGCCGCGCCCGGGCCGACCGCCGCAGCGTGATCGCAATGGGGGGGTTGCCGGGAAGGATGTGCTGGCCCATATGCCCTCTCATAGGTCGCGCCGCTTTGTGGGAGTCAAAGCCTTTGACACCCCTGCCCCGTTATGGCAGTTGGCGCTGATCGTTCACAAGACCCATGATGCGGAAGGGAAGCACCCATGCCCAAAGAAGAATGGGGCGTCAAACGCCTTTGCCCGACCACAGGTCAGCGCTTTTATGATCTGAACAAGAATCCGATCATCAGCCCCTACACGGGCGAGGTCGTTGAGCTTGCGACCGGCAAGAGCCGTTCGATCAAGGCTGATGCCGAAGACGCCGAGACCAAGAAGATGAAGGACGCCGACGCCGATGATGTGGTGCTCGACGATGATGATGACGACGATGTCGACGATGTCGACGTTGATCTGGGCGATGATGTGCTCGAAGACGATGATGACGACGATACCGTCCCGTTGGACGAGATCGCGGATGTCGCGGCAAACGACGACGATTGAGGATTGCCCAAAGCGCGGGATTTTGGGCTTGATCCCATCCCGCGCTTTGACTAACTAGCGGCCAGCAGGGCGGTTGTCCTGCACGGATGGGGCCTTAGCTCAGCTGGGAGAGCGCCTGCATGGCATGCAGGAGGTCAGCGGTTCGATCCCGCTAGGCTCCACCAAACCCTTTCCTGACGTGAGAGGGACGCTTCCTGCATAATTTTCAGTTGGTTGCAGATGCGGTTAGCCGTGTGTGACAGCGTTGTTTTTGAGTATTTTTGCTAAGAAGAAAGCCCTTAGAAGAGGGCGGTGACCAGCATGATTGTCGTGGCCCCGAAGCCTGCGGCCCAGATGTTGGAGCGCCACGGCGCGAGGCCGAAGGCGTAGGCTGGGACGTAGAGGATGCGGGCGGCCAGGTAGATCCATGCACAGGCGGCGGTGAGCGGGGTGGATTGATCTGTCAGGGTGATGACCATGCAGGCGATCGTGAAGAGTATGAGGCCCTCGAAGTGATTGTTCAGCGCGCGGGCGAGGCGGGCGGTTTTTGGGCTGAGTTGTTCTTGTAGCGTGCCCTTGTCGCGGGGCGACATGGTTTTGGCTGGGCCAAGCTCAATATTGGCGGGGATCGCCATGAGGGCGAATTGGGCCACTTGGAGGAGGGCGGCGAGGGTGAGGGCTGTGAGTTCGGGGGTCATGGATAGCGACTGGTCATTGTAAACTTGCCGGACTCGTCGATCTCAGGTGCAATCTTTGCGACAATAAAGCCGACCCAACTGCTGCGCTTGTCACCTGTAAGGCTCCCAATCGGTCCTTTGCCAATTAGAGGCGGTGGGCTGAATGCCTTCCAGATGAGTAAATCGCCATGCTGAATTTCCACACCTCCCGGATTAGGTGTTTCAGCGATGAGGAAGAAGCCTGAGGGCGGGCCACATACAAGCATGCTCACTCGAAACCGACCATCGTCTGTGCATGAAACGTGGTTCTCGATCTCCATAAAACCGCATGGAGGAACCCATGCCGGTCGCCCTTCCCCTTTTCTTAGGGGATTGCGGAAACTGTCCATTGCAGTACTCAAAAAAATCTTGTGATGATTTGAAAGGCAATTTCATTGGTGGCGCTCCAACCGGTATGGCTTTTTTTTGCGAACGTGAGTTCCAAAACTCTCAATTTCAACGGAATGGACCCAGATTACAGCCTATTATCGATAAACTTGGTGCAAACCATTATCCCCCCTCACAAATCCATCAACAACCGGCGCGGATCCTCAAGCGCCTCTTTCACACGCACGAGGAACGTCACCGCCCCTTTGCCGTCGACAATCCGGTGGTCATAGGACAGTGCCAGATACATCATCGGGCGGATGACGATCTCGCCGCCCACCACCATCGGGCGGTCCTGGATCTTGTGCATGCCGAGGATGCCCGATTGCGGCGGGTTCAGGATGGGTGAGGATATGAGCGAGCCGTAGACGCCGCCATTGGAGATGGTGAACGTGCCGCCCTGCATTTCGGCCATCGAGAGCTTCCCGTCACGGGCGCGGGCGCCTTTTTCGGCGATGGCTTTCTCGATGCCGGCAAAGCTCATCGCGTCGGCGTCGCGGATCACCGGCACGACGAGGCCGGTGGGGGTGCCAGCGGCGATGCCCATATGGACGAAGTTCTTGTAGACGATATCGGTGCCGTCGATCTCGGCGTTGACCTCAGGCACCTCCTTCAGGGCATGCACGCAGGCCTTGGTGAAGAAGGACATGAAGCCCAGTTTCACGCCGTGCTTCTTCGCGAACTGATCCTTGTAGGCGTTCCGCAGCGCCATCACCTCGGTCATGTCCACCTCGTTATAGGTGGTGAGCATGGCGGCGGTGTTCTGGCTGTCCTTGAGGCGGCGCGCGATGGTCTGGCGCAGGCGGGTCATCTTCACGCGCTCTTCGCGGGCGGCGTCATCAGCGGGCACGGGTGCGCGCGGGGCTTGGGCGGCAGGCGCGGGGGCGGCAGGGCGCGGGGCTTGGGCGGCCTTGGCGACGTCTTCTTTCATGATACGGCCATCTTTTCCGGTGCCGGTGACCTGGTCGGCATTCAATCCGGCCTCTGCCATCGCTTTCTTTGCGGAAGGCGCGTTCTCGATGTCTTTGCCCTTGGTAGCGGCGGGTGCCGCCGAGGAGGACGTAGTAGGGGTTGAGCCGGCGCTGCTGGCGTCTCCGTCCCCCGCGCTGAGCACGGCCAGTTTGCCACTGGCCTGCACCGTATCACCCTCCGCGGCGAGGATTTCGGTGAGCGTGCCTGCGGCGGGCGAGGGGACCTCGACCGAGACTTTGTCAGTCTCCAGCTCGCAGAGCATCTCATCGGCGGCCACGGTATCTCCTACGGCCTTGAACCACGTGGAAACGGTCGCCTCGGTCACGCTTTCGCCCAGTGTGGGGACCATCACATCGACAGACGCACCGCCCGATGCTGGGGCTTCCTTGGCCGTTGGCGCAGCTTTCTCGGGTTTGTCCGCAGCGCCCTCGGTAATCATCGCCAAAAGCGCGTTCACACCAACCGTCTCGCCCTCGGCTGCGACGATCTCGCCCATGGTCCCGGCGGCAGGGGCGGGCACTTCGACGGTGACCTTATCTGTCTCCAACTCACAGAGCATTTCATCGGCCTCGACCGCATCGCCGGGCTTTTTGAACCAGGTGGCAACGGTGGCCTCGGACACGGATTCGCCCAAGGTGGGCACGCGGACTTCAGTGGACATGGCTCAGTTCCCTTTGATGGTCAGCGCGTCATCGACGAGCGCTTCTTGTTGTGTTTTGTGCTGACTGGCCAGGCCCGTGGCGGGCGAGGCGGCAGCGGCGCGACCGACATAGGCCGGACGCGGGTGTTTGGCGCCGATCCGCCCCAACACCCATTCGATATTTGGCTCAATGAAGCTCCAGGCGCCTTGGTTCTTGGGCTCTTCCTGGCACCAGACCATTTCGGCGCCTTTGAACCGCTCCAACTCACCCACCATGGAAATGGCGGGGAAGGGATAGAACTGTTCGATCCGCATCAGATAGACATCGGTGATGCCGCGTGCGTCACGCTCTTCCAGCAGGTCGAAATAGACCTTGCCCGAGCACATCACCACCCGTTTGATCTTGTCATCTGCCACCAGCTTGGTGTCCGAATTGCCGTATTGCGCGTCATCCCACAGCACACGGTGGAAGCTGGACCCGATGGTGAATTCCTCGGCCCGGCTGACGGCCATCTTGTTGCGCAGGAGCGACTTGGGCGTCATCAGGATCAGAGGTTTGCGGAAGGTGCGGTGCAATTGGCGGCGCAGGAGGTGGAAGTAATTCGCGGGCGTCGTGCAATTGGCCACGATCCAGTTGTCGCCGCCGCACATGGTCAGGAACCGCTCCAGCCGGGCGGAGCTGTGCTCGGGGCCCTGGCCCTCATATCCGTGCGGCAAAAGGCAGACGAGGCCGGACATGCGCAGCCATTTGCTCTCCCCGCTTGAGATGAACTGATCGAACATGATTTGCGCGCCATTGGCGAAATCACCGAACTGCGCCTCCCAGAGCGTCAGCGCGTTCGGCTCGGCCAGCGTGTAGCCATATTCGAACCCCAGCACCGCATATTCCGAGAGCATCGAGTCGATGACCTCATAGCGGGCCTGGCCCTCGCGGATGTTGTTGAGCGGGTAATACCGATCCTCGTTGTCTTGGTTGATATAGGCCGAGTGACGCTGGCTGAACGTGCCGCGCGTGCTGTCCTGACCCGACAGGCGCACCGGAAAGCCCTCAACGGCCAGCGAGCCAAAGGCAAGCGCCTCGCCCGTTGCCCAGTCGAACCCCTCGTCCGTCTCGAACATCTTGCGCTTGGCATCCATCAGGCGGCCAATCGTCTTGTGGATTGGGAAATTCTCAGGCGCCTTGGTCAGAGCGCGCCCAATCTCCTGGAACGTCTCTTCCTCGATGGCCGTCTGGCCGCGCTGATAATCGTCCTTGTGGCGTTTCAGATGCGACCATTTCCCATCCAGCCAGTCGGCCTTGTTGGGCTTGTAGGTCGTGCCGGCCTCGAACTCATCCGCGAGATGGGCCTGAAACGCGGTTTTCATATCCTCGACCTCGCCCTCGGGGATGAGGCCGTCCTTGACCAAACGCTCGGTATAAAGGCTGAGCGTGGTCTTCTGCGTCTTGATCTTTTTATACATCACCGGGTTGGTGAACATGGGCTCGTCGCCCTCGTTATGGCCAAAGCGGCGGTAGCATATGATGTCGACCACAACGTCCTTCTGGAACTTTTGCCGGAACTCGGTGGCGACCTTGGCCGCATGCACCACCGCCTCTGGATCATCACCATTCACGTGGAAAATCGGCGCTTCGACCATAAGCGCGATGTCCGTGGGATAAGGAGACGACCGCGAGAAATGCGGCGCGGTGGTGAAGCCGATCTGGTTGTTCACCACGATATGGATCGTGCCGCCCGTCTTGTGGCCCTTGAGGCCCGAGAGGCCAAAACACTCGGCCACAACGCCCTGTCCTGCAAAGGCCGCGTCGCCATGCAGCAAAATTGGCAGAACCGTCTTGCGCTCGCTATCGCCGAACTGGTCCTGCTTGGCGCGGACCTTGCCCAGAACAACGGGATTCACCGCCTCAAGATGGCTGGGGTTTGGGGTGAGGCTGAGATGGACGGTGTTGCCGTCAAACTCGCGGTCAGAGGAGGTGCCGAGGTGGTATTTCACATCTCCCGAGCCTTCCACATCCTCTGGTTTGAAGCTGCCGCCCTGAAACTCGTTGAAGATCGCGCGGTAGGGCTTGCCCATCACATTGGCCAGCACCGAAAGCCGCCCCCGGTGCGGCATGCCCACGACGATATCCTTAACGCCAAGGTTGCCACCGCGCTTGATGATCTGCTCCATCGCGGGGATCAGGCTCTCGCCACCATCAAGACCGAAACGCTTGGTGCCCATATATTTGACGTGCAGGTATTTCTCGAACCCCTCGGCCTCGACCATCTTCTTGAGGATCGCCTTTCGCCCCTCGCGGGTGAAGCTGATTTCCTTGCCATAGCCCTCGATCCGCTCTTTGAGCCAAGTGGCCTGCTCGGGGTCGGAGATATGCATGTATTGAAGCGCAAACGTGCCGCAATAGGTGCGGCGCACGATACCGAGAATCTCGCGGATCGACGCGATTTGCAGGCCCAGCACGTTGTCGATGAAAATCGGCCGGTCCATATCCTCGGGCGTGAAGCCATAGGATTTGGGGTCAAGCTCGGGGCGGTGCGGCTGTTCACGCAGGCCCAGCGGGTCGAGGTCCGCGATGAGGTGGCCCCGGATCCGGTAGGCGCGGATCAGCATCAGCGCGCGGACGCTGTCCAGCACGGCGCGTTTGATCGCATCCTCTGATACGTCGGTCCCCGTCTCTCTGGCCTTGGCGGCGATCTTCTTGCCCGCGTCCTTCGCCTCCTCCACCGGCCATTCCCCGGTCAGCGCCGCGGTCAGGTCGTCGGTTGGCACAGGCGGCCAATCCGCGCGCGCCCATGACGGGCCCTCCGCCTCGGCCTTCACATCCAGATCGGCGTCCCCAAGCTCGGCGAAGAAGGCCTGCCACGCTTCGTCCACCGCGTTTGGGTCGGCGGCGTAGCGGGCATAGAGCTGCTCCAGATACTCGGCATTATGGCCTTGCATGAAGGAGGAGGCGTGGAACTGATCGTTGGCGGGATGGTCGGTCATTTGGGGACCTCTTTATGGGTTGGCGCGGTCAGAATTGGATGGGGTTAGGGGGGCAGGCACGGGCGGGGCGTGTGCCCGCCCGCTTGGTGGGCATGCTCAAGCGCATTTACCCGATTGCCTCCATCACCGCCTCGCCCAGCTGGGCAGGGCTGTCGGCGACGATGATCCCGGCGGCGCGCATGGCGTCGATCTTGTCCTCGGCGCCGCCCTTGCCGCCCGCGACGATGGCGCCCGCGTGGCCCATGCGGCGGCCCGGAGGGGCGGTGCGCCCAGCGATGAACCCGGCGGTGGGCTTCCAGCGGCCCTTCTTCTTCTCGTCGATCAGGAATTGCGCTGCCTCTTCCTCTGCGCTGCCGCCAATCTCGCCGATCATGATGATGCTTTGCGTCTCGTCATCCGCGAGGAACCATTCCAGCACGTCGATATGCTCGGTTCCCTTGATGGGATCGCCGCCGATGCCCACAGCCGTGGACTGGCCCAGACCCAGATCGGTGGTCTGTTTCACCGCCTCATAGGTCAGCGTGCCGGAGCGCGAGAGAACCCCACAAGAGCCGCGTTTGTGAATATGGCCGGGCATGATGCCGATCTTGCATGCGCCGGGCGTGATCACACCGGGGCAGTTGGGCCCGACGAGGCGGGATTTGGACCCTTCCAGCGCCCGCTTCACGCGCATCATGTCGAGCACGGGGATGCCTTCGGTGATGCAGATGATCACCTCCATCTCGGCATCAATCGCCTCAAGGATAGAGTCCGCCGCGAAGGGCGGCGGCACGTAGATGACGGAGGCGTTGGCATGGGTTACATGCTTCGCCTCGTGGACTGAGTTGAAGACCGGCAGATCCAGATGCGTCTGCCCGCCCTTGCCGGGGGTCACGCCGCCGACCATCTTGGTGCCGTAGGCGATGGCCTGTTCAGTGTGGAACGTGCCCTGCGAGCCGGTAAGGCCCTGACAGATTACGCGTGTGTTTTCGTCGATGAGGACTGCCATGGTGTGGCTCCTTAGTTAATCACTGTGTGGCGAGCGCGCATTGAGGTGCGTTTGCACGATGTTGGGCTCGCCGTCTGGAAATGGTGGGTTCGGTCCGGCGCAGAATGGGGTCTGCTATGCTCACCCCTTGACCGCCTTCACGATCTTCTCCGCGCCATCCTTCAGATCATCCGCCGCGATCACGTCGAGGCCGGAGGTGCGGATGATCTCTTTGCCCTTCTCGACGTTCGTCCCCTCAAGCCGTACGACCAGCGGCACCTTGAGGCCCACCTCTTTCACCGCGGCGATCACGCCCTCGGCGATCACATCGCAGCGCATGATGCCGCCGAAGATGTTCACCAAGATGCCCTTCACCTGCGGGTCAGAGGTGATGATCTTGAACGCCTCGGTCACCTTTTCCTTGGTGGCCCCGCCGCCCACGTCGAGGAAGTTGGCAGGCTCGGCCCCGTAGAGCTTAATGATGTCCATCGTCGCCATCGCGAGACCCGCGCCGTTGACCATGCAGCCAATCTCACCATCGAGCGCGATGTAGTTCAGATCATATTTGGACGCCTCCAACTCTTTAGGGTCCTCTTCGGTGGTGTCGCGCAGCTCGGCGATATCGGCGTGGCGATACATAGCGTTGCCGTCAAAGCTGATCTTGGCGTCCAGCACCTTGAGATCGCCGCTGTCGGTGACGATGAGCGGGTTGATCTCCAGCATCTCCATATCCTTCTCCTCGAAGGCCTTATAGAGCAGGCCCATGAGGGCCACGCATTGCTTCACCTGCTTGCCCGAAAGGCCCAGCTCAAACGCGATGCGGCGGCCGTGATAGGGCTGATACCCTGTCGCGGGATCAACGGAGAAGCTGAGGATTTTCTCAGGCGTGGCTTCTGCCACTTCCTCGATATCCATGCCGCCCTCGGTCGAGGCGACAAAGCTGATGCGGCTGGTTTGGCGATCGACCAGCAGGGCGAGATACATCTCGGTCTCGATGCCTGAGCCATCCTCGATATAGATGCGGTTGACTTGCTTGCCCGCTGGGCCGGTCTGTTTTGTCACGAGGGTGCGGCCCAGCATACGGCGCGCCTCATCGGCGGCCTCCTGCACGGATTTCGCTAGGCGCACACCGCCTGCTTCGCCGGCGCCGTCCTCTTTGAACGTGCCTTTGCCGCGCCCGCCGGCGTGGATCTGCGCCTTGACCACCCAGAGGGGCCCGTCCATTTCACCTGCGGCTGTTTTCGCCTCTTCGGCGCGCAACACAACGCGCCCGTCAGACACTGGCGCGCCATAGGAGCGCAAAAGCGCCTTGGCCTGATACTCGTGGATGTTCATGAAACTGTCCCGTTTTGCTTTGATTGAGACAGCTATACCCACAACAATTGCGGGGGATTAAACGGTTTTCTACCTGTTAGCGCCAAATTGAGGTGAATTGGTGGTTTTTGTGATCACACGTTTCAAAACTGTGATCACAAAACTTTCAGGGCTTCACCCTTTGTGTGGAATCAAGCGCCTACTCGGTGGAAAAGCGTACCAATTGTAAAATTTGTGCGTTCGTTCGCAAAAATCAGTGATTCAGGTTTTTCGCAAAACACTTTAGGCTGCGCCGAAGGGTTCCGAGGAGAGCCCAGGAGCGACCGAGGAGGGGCCGATGGCCACGGCAAAAGGGGCGGCAAAACAGGCGGAGACACAGGTGGCGACATGGGGCATCGTGATGACCGTGCGCGAGCCTGCGCAATTGATTCTGGCCAATTTGGGCTGGCATCTGGGCACGGGTGCCTCAGAAATCCACGTCTATTTTGATGACCCCGAGGACCTCGCGATCCCGATGACCGCCCCTCTGGCCGAGGTGCGGGCGATCCGTTGTGATGACGCCCATTGGGGCGAAATCGCCCCGTCCGGCAAACGCCCGCCCACCCATCGTCGTCGCCAAGGGCTCAACGCCAATCATGCGTTGGCGCGATGCGAGGTGGATTGGCTGATCCATCTGGATGCGGATGAATTTCTCGTCCAATCCCGACCGCTGGCCGTGGAAATGGCCGCCGTTCGCGACCTCAAATGCGAGCTTTACTTTCCGGTGGCCGAGCGGGTGTTCCGTGCGGACACCCCCGCGCAAACCATCTTTGACGGTGCGTTTCGCCTCTGCACCCGGACAATGCTGCGCCGGGGCGACGGGCTCGATAACGAGGAGGTGATTTTTGGCGACCAAAGGCGCTTTCTCGATTACGGCATGCTCGGCCATTCAGCGGGCAAATGTGCTGTGCCGTGGAATGCTGGATTTCGCCTTGGCATCCACTGGGCGCATCTGGGCAAGACCCGCACGCGGGCCGAACGGTTTCGCAGCGCTTCCACCCGGCTTTTGCATTTCGACGGGCTGACGCGGCTGCACTGGCTGGCCAAGCTGCGCCGCTATGCGATGTATGACCCCGCGGAATTCAACACCGCAGCGCACCGTCAGGCGCAAGTTGATCTGGCCCGCGAGATGGCCGATGTGCCCGGCGGATACGCGCGGATCCATGCGGAGCTGAGGGAGGCGAGCACTGAGCAGTTGGACCGTTTGCGCGCCTTTGGCCTGCTTGACGACACGCCCTTTGATCCCGCACCTGTGCTACGCGATGTGCTGGGGTATGTCCCCGATCTGAGTGCAGAGGCCTTCGATGAAGCGCTGCGCGAGGTTATGCCGGAGCGCACAGAGGGGCTCAGTTAGGCCGCGATTGATCGGGCGGGCGCGCCGTGCCTAGGGTGGCAAAAGATCAAAAGGATCAAACCCCATGCCGTTAGAGACCTATCTGATCTATCTCGCCGCCGTAGCCGTCTTTTTCGCAACGCCCCCCGATACCAGCCAGCTTTTGATCATCTCGAACAGCATCCGCCACGGGTTGCGCAAAAGCGCCTACACGATTGCGGGCGACCTCACCGCGAACTCCATTCAGATGACAGCCGCCGCCTTCGGCCTTGCGGCGATCATCGCGACCTCGGCCACCGCCTTTGTCTGGATCAAATGGCTCGGTGTGGCCTATCTTGTGTGGATCGGGGTGCAGCTTATCCGCTCCAAGGATGGCGCGGGCGAGATGGCAGCGGCAGCTTCGGGCACACGGTTTCGCCTTTTCCGACAGGGATTCCTGACCTCGATGGCGAATCCGTTCGCGGTGGTGTTCTTTGGCGCGCTTTTCCCGCAATTCATTGACCCGGCTGCGGCGGTGCTGCCGCAGCTTTTGGTGCTGGGGGTGACCTATCTTGTGGTGGACGGGGTGATCCTGGTCCTTTGGGGCTGGCTGGGCCTGAGGGCCACGACCGCTCTCAAGCGATTTTGCTTCGGCGCGATCAACAAGGTCTGTGGCGGTCTGATGATCGCCGCCGCCGCGCTTCTGGCGACCAAGGATTTCGAGCCGCAGCGCTAGCCACAAAAAGGCCCCGCGCGCGGGGTGCGGCGGGGCCCTTCGTGACGTGAAGCGCTGTTTAGTTCAACGAATTATCAATGCCCTTGCACGCTTCCACGAGGCCTTTGACGGCACCCACGGATTTATCGAACATCGCCTGCTCGTCCTTGTTCATTTTGATCTCGATGACCTTTTCGATGCCGCCAGCACCGATCACTGTGGGGACGCCGACATAGAACCCGTCGAGGCCATAGGCCCCCTCAACATGCGCAGCGCAGGGCAGAACGCGCTTTTGGTCCTTGAGAAACGCCTCGGCCATCTCGATCGCGGAGGTGGCGGGGGCATAGAAAGCGGAGCCGGTCTTCAACAGGCCGACGATCTCGGCGCCGCCATCACGGGTCCGCTGCACGATTGCATCAAGCTTGTCCTGCGTGGTCCAGCCCATTTCGACCAGATCGGGCAAGGGAATGCCCCCGACGGTGGAATAGCGCACCAACGGCACCATCGTATCGCCATGCCCGCCCAGAACGAAGGCGGTGACATCTTTCATCGACACGCCGAACTCAAGGCTGAGGAAGTGACGAAAACGTGCGCTGTCCAGAACGCCCGCCATGCCGCAGACTTTCTCATGCGGCAGGCCGGAAAATTCGCGCAGCGCCCAGACCATCGCATCCAGCGGGTTGGTGATGCAGATCACGAATGCGTCCGGCGCGTGATCGCGGATGCCTTCGCCCACGGATTTCATCACCTTGAGGTTGATGCCCAGAAGGTCATCGCGGCTCATCCCCGGTTTGCGGGGCACACCGGCGGTGACGATGCAAACGTCCGCGCCTGCGATATCGGCGTAGGACTGCGTGCCTTTGAGTGTCGCGTCAAAACCCTCAGACGGGCCGCTTTCGGCGATGTCGAGCGCCTTGCCCTCGGGCACGCCTTCGGCGATGTCGAAGAGGACCACGTCCCCCAGTTCTTTGAGAGCGACGAGATGGGCGAGCGTGCCACCGATCTGTCCGGCGCCGATGAGGGCGATCTTGGGTCTGGCCATTTGGGTGTCTCCGGGGTTGTCTGAATTTGCCCCGTGCCTACTCAATCGTCGCGTGTCGCGCAAGGCGCGACGCAGGGACCCCGATACATGTATGCAGGTGCATACTCAAAACCGCCGCCGCCCTCAGGTGTCGTTGCCCTTGGCCGGAAGCGCCTCCGCCAGCGTCTCGAACGCAAGACCACTCGCCACGAGACAGGTCAGGCCGGAGGCGGTCGTCACGATGATTGTCCATGTGCCGGAGGTGTCTGAGGCGAACACCTCCATCACCGCATTGTTGGCACCCAGGCCAATGGATTGGCGCGATTCGTCGTATTTCGTGGCCAAACGCTCCACCACCACATCACGCGGCGCGCAGCTTGGGCCCGCTTGCGCGGTGAGCGGTGTGGCGCAGAGGCTTGCCATGGCGACGATAGCGCTCATTCGTTTCATCATGTCATTACCCTTTCGGTTGAAATGTCCCTGGCGTTGACTTGCCCTCAACCCTGCCTCAGGAAATCCCAAAACACGGTTAACGCGCCGCACGATCACCATCAAAAGCGGGGCATTTCTGCATCGCGGCGAAAAATGGCTTGCCGGGTTGCGCGTAAAAATGGCATCCCGGCGTATACGGAATCCCCAGATCAGGAGAGGCGCATGGACGCGGCCACCCACCCCTATCGCTCGGTGCTCTACATCCCCGGCTCGAAAGAGCGCGCGCTTGATAAGGCGCGCAGCCTGCCCACCGATGCGATCATCTTCGATCTGGAGGATGCAGTCGCCCCCGATGCCAAGGCCGAGGCACGCGAAACGCTGGCCGAGGCGCTGCGCAGCGGCGGGTATGGGAAACGTTCCAAGATCGTGCGGATCAACGCGCTGACCACCGCTTGGGGCCTTGAGGATGTGCGGATCCTGGGCGATGTGGGTGCGGATGCGATCCTCTTGCCCAAAGTGAACACGCCCTCGGATGTGGATAATCTGGTCGATCTCTTGCCCGCCACGATGCCTATCTGGGTGATGATGGAAACACCCACCAGCGTGTTTAATGCGCGCGAAATTGCGGCCCATGGCCGGGTGACGGGGCTTGTCACCGGCACGAATGATTTGACCAAAGAGCTTGGCTGCCGCGTGCGCGCCGACCGGATGCCGCTTATGAATGCGCTGCAACGGATCATCATGGCCGCGCGCGCGGCCCGGATCGTGGCGATTGATGGCGTCTATAACCGGTTTCGCGATGGTGACGGGCTTTTGACGGAATGTGAGCAGGGGCGCGATCTGGGATTTGACGGCAAGACGCTGATCCACCCGCTTCAGATCGAGGGCGCGAACCGGGCTTTCGCCCCCACCGCGTCCGAGATTGATCTTGCCCAGCGGCAGATCGAGGCGTTTGAGCACAGCAAAGCATCGGGGCAGGGGGTTGCGGTCGTGGATGGCATGATCGTGGAAAACCTGCATGTGGTGGCAGCCAAAAGGATCCTCGCAAAAGCGGTGGCCGTGGCGGAAATGGAGGGCGTGTGATGGGATTTTTGGTGCTGATTGCGGGGCTCGCGCTCTGGACGCTGGCGCATCTGTTCAAACGGCTCGCGCCCGAGCGGCGTGCGGCGATGGGGGCCAAGGGGCGTCTGCCGCTGACGATTGCGATCTTGGGCAGTATCGTGCTGATGGTTGTGGGCTACCGCATGGCCGATGGCGCGGTCTTCTGGGGGCGGATGCCGGCCATGGTTGGGATCAACAACCTGCTGATGCTGTTCGCGATCTACCTCTTTGCGGTGTCGGGCGCGAAATCGGCGCTGGCGCGCAAGATCCGGCATCCGCAGCTGACGGCCGTGAAGGTCTGGGCGCTGGCGCATATTCTGGTGAACGGTAATTTGGAATCGCTGCTGCTCTTTGGTGGATTGCTGGCTTGGGCCGTGATGGAGGTCATCGTGATCAATCGCGCGCAGCGTGAGTGGACACGGCCCGCACCCGCGCCGATCGCCAAGGAGATCAGCGCGGCTGTGATCACTTTGGTCGTTTATGGGCTGGTTGTCGCGGTGCATTACGCGCTGGGCTATCCGGCGTTCGGGTGAGCCATGAAACTTTACCGTTTTCTCACTGCGGACGACACATCCACATTTTGCCACAAGGTGACAGAGGCGCTCAACAAGGGCTGGGCGCTGCACGGCGATCCGAGCTATTCCTATGACCACGCCAATGGCGTCATGCGCTGCGGGCAGGCGGTGATCAAGGAGGCCGAGGGCACTTATTCGGCGGACATGAAGCTGGGAGAGCAGTGAGCATGGCCAAGACCAATCCCGGCCGGTTCTTCGAGGACTATACCGTGGGCGAGACGATCCACCACGCGGTGCCGCGCACTGTGTCGGGTGGAGAGCGGGCGCTTTATCATGCGCTCTATCCGGCGCGGCATGCTTTGTATTCGTCAGACGAGTTTGCGCGGTCTTGCGGCCTGCCAAGCGCGCCTTTGGACGACATCGCGGCGTTCCACGTGGTTTTTGGTAAAACTGTGCCGGATATCTCGCTCAACGCTTTGGCCAATCTGGGCTATGCGGAGGGGCGGTGGCTGAAGCCCGTTTATGCGGGCGACACGATTCATTCGACCTCTGAGGTGATCGGCCTCAAGCAAAACTCCAGCGGGACATCCGGCGTCGTGTGGGTGCGCACACGGGGCATGAACCAGCGCGACGAGGTCGTGCTCGACTATGTGCGCTGGGCGATGGTGCGCAAGCGCGATCCGCAAAGCCCAGCACCCGAAGTGGTGGTGCCGGATCTGAAACCCGCGCTGGAAGCCGGTGATCTTGTCATCCCCGAGGGGCTTGATTTCACCGGATATGATTTCACCCTCGCTGGGGAGCCGCATCGCTGGGGCGATTACGCCGTGGGCGAGCAGATCGACCATGTGGACGGTGTCACGGTCGAGGAGGCCGAGCATATGATGGCCACGCGCCTGTGGCAAAATACGGCCAAGGTGCATTTCGATGTGGGCGCGCGGCCCGACGGGCGGCGGCTTATCTATGGCGGTCATGTGATCTCCATGGCCCGAACGCTCAGCTTCAACGGGCTGGCCAATGCGCAGATCGTGGCCGGGCTGAACGGCGGCGCGCATGCGAACCCCTGCTATGCGGGCGACACGATCAAGGCGTGGTCCGAGGTTCTGGACAAGGCCGAGACCTCCGCGCCGGGCGTGGGCGCGCTGCGTCTGCGCCTTGTGGCGACGAAGGGCGGCGAGGCTTTTGCGCTCAGGGGCGACGATGGCAAATACCTCCCCGAGGTGATGCTTGATCTGGATTATTGGGCCTTGATACCCGTCTAAAGCGACGGATTTTGAGTATTTTTGCTAAGAAGAAGCGGGGAGGGGCGACCCGATTCTTGACGGTGTGGTCCAAGCGGATACGATCGCATTTTTTGTGATCACAGCGAAATATGTGTGATCACAAATAGGATTTCAGGCCCATTTCTTCGCAGTATGACAAGAAATAGCGGGATAATGGGCTGTGCAAGGCGGCGCATGTCGCTAAAACAATATCAAACCGTAAGACCATGGCGTGCCTTAGCCCGGCGGGCCGAGCAACGAAGGACATCACTTTATGGCCGATGTGAACCGGGGCAAGCGCCCTCTCTCACCCCATTTGACGATTTACCGACCGCAGCTGACGTCGATCACCTCCATCCTGACCCGGATCACGGGCAATGCTTTGATCATCGCGATGGTGTTGATCGTTTGGTGGTTTCTCGCGGCGGCTTCGTCGCCTGAATATTTCGCCATTGCCGACGGGGTTTTGCGCAGTTGGTTCGGAGACCTGGTGCTGGTCCTTTCGCTTTGGGCGCTATGGTATCACACGCTGGCGGGGGTTCGGCATTTGATCTGGGATACCGGTGCGATGCTTGAGATTGAGAAGGCAGAGATGCTGGGCAAGCTGGTGATCGGCGGCTCGGTGCTGCTGACGCTTTTGACCGTCGCGATCGTCTGAGGGGGCTTGAGATCATGGGATATATGACAGACCGCAAACGGGCGGTGGGACTTGGATCGGCCAAATCGGGCGTGCATCATTTCTGGGCCATGAAGGTGAGCTCGGTCGCGCTTTTGATCCTGATACCGCTTTTCGTCTTCACGTTTGGGCCCATCCTTGGCTCTGAGCATGCCGAAGTCGTGGGTTATTTCGCGCGGCCTTTCCCGGCCATCGTGGCCGGGCTCACGATCATCGTCGGGTTCAAGCATTTCAATGACGGTGTGCAAACCCTGATTGAAGACTATGTCCATGGGGGACCGCAGAAAATCGCCCTGATCGGGGCGACCTGCCTATCCTATGCCGCGATAGCGACCGGGCTTTTTGCCATCGCCAAGATCGCCCTTTGAAGTTGGAGTAAACGAGACATGGCTGCATACGAATACGAGACGCATGATTATGACGTCGTGGTCGTGGGTGCCGGCGGCGCGGGCTTGCGTGCCACGCTGGGCATGGCCGAGCAGGGTCTGCGGACCGCTTGCATCACCAAGGTGTTCCCCACCCGCTCGCATACCGTCGCGGCGCAGGGCGGGATTGCGGCAAGCTTGAGCAACATGGGTCCGGATCACTGGCAGTGGCATATGTATGACACTGTCAAGGGCTCGGACTGGCTCGGTGATACGGACGCTATGGAGTATCTGGCGCGTGAGGCGCCCAAGGCCGTCTATGAGCTTGAGCATTACGGCGTGCCGTTTTCGCGCACGGAAGAGGGCAAGATTTACCAGCGTCCATTTGGTGGCCATACGACCGAGTTCGGTGAAGGCCCCCCGGTGCAGCGCACCTGTGCCGCCGCCGACCGGACGGGCCACGCGATCCTGCACACGCTTTATGGCCAAAGCCTGAAGAACAACGCCGAGTTCTACATCGAGTATTTCGCCATTGATCTGCAAATGTCCGACGATGGGCAATGCACGGGCGTGGTGTGCTGGAAGCTCGACGATGGTACGATGCATGTGTTCAACGCGAAGACGGTTGTTCTGGCTACCGGCGGCTATGGTCGTGCGTATTTCTCGGCCACTTCGGCGCATACCTGCACCGGGGATGGTGGCGGGATGGTCGCGCGGGCCGGTTTGCCGCTTCAGGATATGGAGTTCGTGCAGTTCCACCCCACTGGGATTTATGGTGCGGGGTGCCTGATCACCGAGGGCGCGCGGGGCGAGGGTGGATACCTCACCAATTCCGAGGGCGAGCGGTTTATGGAGCGTTATGCGCCCAACTACAAAGATCTCGCACCGCGCGATTATGTCTCGCGCTGTATGACCATGGAGATCCGTGAAGGGCGCGGCGTGGGAGCGGAGAGCGATCATATCCACCTCAACCTCAGCCATCTGCCCGCCGAGGCGTTGAACTTGCGCCTGCCGGGTATCTCCGAGAGTGCGAAGGTTTTCGCGGGGGTGGATGTCACCAAGGAGCCGATCCCGGTTCTGCCGACCGTTCACTATAACATGGGCGGCATTCCGACGAATTACTGGGGCGAGGTTGTGAACCCCACCAAAGATGATCCGCACGCGATTGTTCCCGGCCTGATGGCTGTGGGCGAGGCGGGCTGTGCAAGCGTGCACGGGGCGAACCGTCTGGGCTCCAACTCGCTGATTGATCTGGTGGTCTTTGGCCGTGCTGCCGCCATTCGCGCGGGCAAGGTCGTGGACCGTGAGAGCGCCGTGCCCGCGACAAACACGACACAAGTCGAAAAGGCGTTTGACCGGTTCGACGCGCTGCGCCATGCGGACGGGGCCATGCCTACGGCCGCTCTGCGTCTTGAGATGCAGCGCACCATGCAGGAAGATGCCGCCGTTTTCCGCGCGTCTAAGACGATGAAGGATGGCGTGGACAAGATGGATGCCGTGGCGCGCAAGATGCCCGATATCAAGGTCACCGACCGCAGCCTGATCTGGAACAGCGACCTGATGGAAACGCTTGAGCTCACCAACCTCATGCCCAATGCGCTGGCCACCATCGCGGGCGCTGAGGCGCGCCATGAGAGCCGGGGCGCCCACGCGCATGAGGATTTCAGCACGCGTGATGACAAGAAATGGCGCGTCCATTCGATTGCGCGCGTCGATGGGCCTGATGTGAAGCTGAGCTATCGCCCGATCATCGAGACGCCGCTGACAGATGAGGATCATGGCGGGATCAGCCTCAAGAAGATCGCGCCCAAAGAGCGGACATTCTGATGCGCCGCCTCGTGCTCATTTTGGCAGCTTTAGGCCTCAGCGCCTGTGCGGCGGCCAATGATGCCGCCGACACTATTGCGCGTGAGCGGGCCAAGGGGGTGGTCAACACTGTCGTGGCCGAGCGCTTTCCGGGGCTCAACGCAGCCCCCATCACCGATTGCGTGATCGACGCCGCCTCTGCGTCCGAGATCATCAGCATCGCCGGGGCCTCCGTCACCGGCGTGACCCAATCCACGGCCCAGGAGGTGCTGACCATCGCGCAGCGCCCTGAGGCTGTTCAGTGCATTGCCCAAAACAGCATCACGATGCTGGGCTGAAAAGGAGTAGATCATGGTTCAACTCACACTCCCCAAAAACTCGCGGATGACGGCGGGCAAGACATGGCCCAAACCCGAGGGCGCCACCAATCTGCGCAAGTTTCAGATCTATCGCTGGACGCCCGATGATGGGGCGAACCCGCGCGTGGACACGTATTTCGTGGATATGGACACCTGCGGGCCAATGGTTCTGGACGCGCTGATCAAGATCAAGACAGACATCGACCCCACGCTGACCTTCCGGCGGTCCTGCCGCGAGGGGATTTGCGGCTCTTGCGCGATGAACATCGACGGAATCAACACGCTGGCCTGCATCTACGGCATGGATGAGATCAAGGGCGATGTGAAAATCTACCCCCTGCCGCATATGCCCATCGTCCGCGACCTGATCCCGGACCTCACGCATTTCTACGCCCAGCACGCGAGCATCATGCCGTGGCTCGAGACCAAGACGAACAAGCCCGCCAAAGAGTGGAAGCAATCCATCGAGGATCGCGAGAAGCTGGATGGGCTATATGAGTGCGTGATGTGCGCATGCTGCTCCACCTCCTGCCCCAGCTATTGGTGGAACGGCGACAAGTATCTTGGGCCAGCCGCCCTCTTGCACGCCTATCGCTGGATCATCGACAGCCGCGACGAGGCGACGGGTGAGCGTCTTGACGAGCTTGAGGACCCTTTCAAGCTCTATCGGTGCCACACAATCATGAACTGCACGAAGACCTGCCCGAAGGGTCTGAACCCGGCCAAGGCGATCGCGCATATCAAGAAGATGATGGTCGAACGCGCCGTCTAAATTCCTATCGGAAACACTCAGAGCCGGTCGTGTCGCAACCGGTGCCTTTTCAGGCGCAAATACACTGCATACCCTCGAATCCAATGTTGACTGGTAGGAAAATTAGTTAAACATTGGGAATAATGAGGGAGGCTCGCCATGAATGCACAACAGGGATCCGGTGTCTGGAAAGAGGGCCGTGGCAAGGGCCGCACGACGCCCAAGGGCCGTCAGCTTGACGACGGGGCGTGGAGCGAGGTGCAGGCTCTGCTTGAGGGCCGCGAGCGCCGCGCCGATCTGCTAATTGAGCATCTTCACTTGATTCAAGATGCTTACGGGTGCCTGAGTGCAGGTCACCTGCGCGCTTTGGCTGAGGAAATGCGCCTGAGCATGGCCGAAGTCTATGAGGTGGCGACTTTCTACGCACATTTCGACGTAGTGCGCGAAGGCGAGACCCCGCCCCCCACCCTGACAATCCGTGTATGTGATTCGCTGAGCTGTGAGCTTGCTGGGGCGCAGGCGCTCAAGGCAGCCCTTGAGGACGGTCTTGATGCCTCCGAAGTGCGTGTGTTGCGCGCGCCCTGCATGGGCCGCTGCGACACGGCCCCAGTGCTGGAAATCGGCCACAACCATATCGACCACGCCACACCCGAGAAGGTGCGTGCCGCGATTGCCGCCGGTGACACACACGCCCATGTCCCTGATTATGAGCGTTTGGACGCCTATGTTGCGGCGGGCGGTTATGAGGTTCTCAAGCGTCTGAGCGCCGGCGACAACACTGATGCCGCATTCGAGGCCGTGCAGCAGGAACTTCTGGACGCAGGCCTGCGCGGGCTTGGCGGCGCGGGTTTCCCGTCGGGGCGCAAATGGGGCTTCGTGCGGGCCGCCAAAGGCCCCCGCTATCTTGCTGTAAATGGCGATGAGGGCGAGCCGGGCACATTCAAGGACCGTTATTACCTTGAGCGGGTGCCGCATCTCTTCCTTGAGGGGATGCTGATCGCCGCCTGGGCGGTGGAGGCCGAGCGCTGCTATATCTACATGCGCGATGAATATCCCGCCGTGCTGCAAATCCTCGCCTATGAGATTGCGGCGATTGAGGCGGCGGGCCTCGCGCCCGAGGGCTATATCGAGGTCCGGCGCGGTGCGGGCGCGTATATCTGCGGCGAAGAAAGTGCGATGATCGAGAGCATCGAGGGCAAACGCGGTCTGCCCCGGCACCGCCCCCCGTTTGTGGCGCAGGTGGGGATTTTCGGGCAACCCACTCTGGTCAACAACGTCGAGACGCTGCACTGGGTCACACGCATCCTGCGCGAGGGCGGCGAGATCCTGTCTGGGGTGGAACATAACGGGCGCAAAGGTCTGCGCAGCTATTCCGTCTCGGGACGTGTGAAAAATCCCGGTATTCACCTCTTGCCCGCGGGCTCGACCATCACAGACATCATTGCGGCAGCGGGCGGCATGCTCGACGGGCACAGTTTCAAGGCCTACCAGCCCGGTGGGCCGTCCTCGGGGCTGCTACCTGCGTCGATGCATGACATCCCGCTCGATTTTGATACGCTGCAACCGCATGGCACCTTCATTGGCTCCGCCGCCGTGGTCGTTCTGTCGGACCATGACAGCGCCAAACAGGCCGCGCTCAACATGCTGCGGTTTTTTGAGGATGAAAGCTGCGGTCAATGCACGCCCTGCCGGGTGGGCTGCGAAAAGGCCGTGAAGCTGATGGAGGCCGACACATGGGATGCGCCGCTCTTGGAAGAGTTGTGCACGGCCATGACGGACGCGTCCATTTGCGGTCTGGGACAGGCTGCGCCCAACCCGATCAGATCTACGATGAAACACTTCCCGGAGGAAATCTCATGACCGATACAGTGAGCATAACTCTTGACGGTGAGACGGTCAGCGTCACACCAGGTATGACCCTTTGGGAGGCGGCCAATGGACGGGGCATCGTGATCCCCCATCTGTGCCACAAACCTGCGCCGGGATATCGCCCCGACGGCAATTGCCGGGCCTGCATGGTCGAGATTGAAGGCGAGCGTGTGCTGGCCGCGTCCTGTATCCGCAAGGCAGAAGACGGCATGGTCGTCCACACCGCCAGTGCGCGGGCCGTGTCTGCGCGCAAGATGGTGATGGAAATGCTGGTCGCGGATCAGCCCGAGCGCGCAGACGCGCATGATAAATCCAGCCACCTGTGGGACATGGCCGAGGCCAATGACGTGGTCACAAGCCGCCTGCCAAAGCTGGAAGAGCAGCGCGTGCCGCTTCTGGATTCCAGCCATGTCGCGATGAGTGTGAACCTTGATGCCTGTATCCAATGCGGGCTCTGCGTGCGCGCCTGCCGCGAGGTTCAGGTAAACGACGTGATCGGCATGGCCGGGCGCGGGCATGACAGCTATCCGGTGTTCGATTTCGACGACCCGATGGGCGAGAGCACCTGCGTTGCCTGTGGCGAATGCGTTCAGGCTTGCCCGACGGGAGCCTTGATGCCCGCGAGCGTCACGGACGCAGAACAGCGCGGCGACAGCGCGGATTTCGACAGCGAGACCAAGAGCATCTGCCCCTTTTGTGGCGTCGGCTGCCAGATCAGCCTCAAGGTTAAAGATGGCCGCGTCAAATACGTCGAGGGTATCAACGGACCTGCCAACGAGGGCCGGCTCTGCGTCAAGGGTCGCTTTGGCTTCGACTATATCCATCACGATCACCGGCTGACCAAACCTTTGATTCGGCGCGACGATGCGCCTGCCAAGGGGCTGAACGTCGATCCCGGCAATGTGCTTACGCATTTCCGCGAAGCGACATGGGACGAGGCGCTGGATGCGGCCGCCAAGGGCCTCAAGGGGCGCGGGCGCGAGGTTGCGGGCTTTGGCTCGGCCAAATGCACCAATGAAGAGGCGTATCTCTTTCAAAAGCTGATCCGTCAGGGCTTTGGCCATAACAACGTCGATCACTGCACGCGGCTCTGCCACGCAAGCTCGGTCGCGGCGCTGATCGAGAATGTCGGCTCGGGCGCTGTGACAGCCACGTTCAACGAGATCGAGAACGCGGATGTGGCCATCGTGATCGGGGCGAACCCGATCGAGAACCATCCGGTTGCGGCCACCTATTTCAAGCAATTCACCAAGCGCGGTGGTAAGCTTATCGTGATGGACCCGCGCGGTCAGGCGCTAAAGCGGTTCGCGACGCATATGCTTCAGTTCCGCCCCGGCGCGGACGTGTCGATGCTGAACGCGATCATGCACACGATCGTCGAGGAAGAGCTCTACGACACGCAATATATTCAGGCGATGACCGAGAACTGGGAAGCCGAGAAGGCGCATCTGGCCGATTTCACGCCGGAGAAAATGGCCGGGATCTGTGGCATCGAAGCCGATGAGCTGCGCGCCGTGGCGCGGACCTTTGCGGGTGCCAAATCCGCGATGATCTTCTGGGGCATGGGCATCAGCCAGCATATCCATGGCACGGATAATTCGCGCTGCCTGATCAGCCTCGCGCTGATGACGGGCCAAGTCGGCCGTCCGGGTGCGGGTCTGCACCCGCTGCGCGGTCAGAACAACGTGCAGGGCGCGTCCGATGCGGGCCTCGTGCCGATGTTCCTGCCGGATTACCAAAGCGTCACCGATGACGGCGTGCGCAATGCGTTCACGGAAGTTTGGGGCACGGGTGATTTCAGCGCCGAGAAGGGCCTCACGGTTACCGAGATCATGGATGCGGTCCATGAGGGCAACATCAAGGCGATGTATATCCTTGGCGAAAACCCTGCCATGTCGGACCCTGATGTGGAGCATGCGCGCGATGCGCTGGCCAAGCTCGATTGCCTTGTGGTGCAGGATATCTTCCTGACCGAGACGGCGAATTACGCCGATATCATCCTGCCTGCGGGCGCGTTTGCTGAGAAATCCGGCACCGTCACCAATACCAACCGGCAGGTGCAGATGGGCCGCCCCGCGCTCAGCCCCCCGGGCGAGGCGCGCGAGGATTGGGCCATCACCATGGCGCTGGCCAACCGGCTCGGGCTCGACTGGCGCTACGACAGCCCCGCGGATGTCTTTGCGGAGATGAAGCAAAACATGGCGTCGCTGAACAACATCACATGGGAGCGTCTGGAGCGTGAGGGCGCGGTGACCTATCCCTCGCTCAGCCCCGAAGACCCTGGCCAGCCTATCGTCTTCGGCGATGGCTTCCCGCGCCCCTCAGGCCGTGCGCGGTTCACGCCCGCCTCGGTGATTGCGCCCGATGATGTGCCGGATGAGGAATATCCGATGATCCTCACCACGGGCCGGCAGCTAGAGCATTGGCACACCGGGTCCATGACGCGGCGCGCCACGGTTCTGGATGCGGTGGAGCCGGAGGCAAACTGCTCTCTGCACCCGTCCACCCTGCGAAAACTGGGTATTGAGCCCGGCGGCACGGTGCGTCTCACCACCAAGCGCGGCACGATCGACATCATGGCCCGCGCCGACCGGGCTGTGTCCCCTGATATGGTCTTTTTGCCCTTCGCCTTTGTCGAGGCGGCGGCCAACATCCTGACCAACCCAGCCATCGACCCTTATGGGAAAATCCCGGAGTTCAAATTCTCCGCCGTGAAGGTCGAAAAACCAAAAGAAGCAGTCGCGGCGGAGTAACGCGGCGCGACTGCCCTCTGATAACACCAGAAATCACCCTGCCACTTACGGCGAAACACCGGGAGACCCCATCAATGGCCTACAAATCCGATATCGAGATTGCGCGCGGCGCGCAGAAGCGTCCTATTTCCGAGATTGGAGATAAACTTGGAATTCCGGGCGAGCATCTGCTGCCTTACGGGCACGACAAGGCAAAATTGTCTCAGGCCTTCATCGATTCCGTTCAGAGCAATAAAAGCGGCAAGCTGATCCTTGTGACCGCGATCAACCCGACGCCTGCGGGCGAAGGCAAGACCACCACGACCGTGGGTCTGGGCGATGGCCTGAACCGGATCGGCAAGAAGGCGATGGTCTGTATCCGCGAAGCGAGCCTCGGCCCGAACTTCGGCATGAAGGGCGGGGCGGCTGGTGGCGGTTACGCGCAAGTGGTGCCGATGGAGGATATGAACCTCCACTTCACCGGCGATTTCCACGCTATTACCTCTGCCCATGCGCTGCTGAGCGCGATGCTCGACAACCACATCTATTGGGGTAATGAGCTGGATATCGACACGCGGCGTGTCGTGTGGCGGCGTGTTGTGGACATGAATGATCGGTCCTTGCGTCAGATCACATCGTCGCTGGGCGGTGTCTCTAACGGGTTTGCCCGCGAGGATGGGTTCGACATCACCGTGGCGTCCGAGGTCATGGCGATCTTGTGTCTGGCCAGTGGCCTGAAGGATCTGGAGAAGCGCTTGGGTGATATGATCGTGGCCTATCGCCGCGACCGCAGCCCGGTCTTCTGCCGCGATATCAAGGCGGCAGGGGCAATGACGGTTCTTTTGAAGGATGCGATGCAGCCCAATCTGGTGCAGACGCTGGAGAACAACCCTGCCTTCGTGCATGGCGGCCCGTTCGCCAACATCGCGCATGGCTGCAACTCGGTAACGGCAACGACGACAGCGCTTAAGATCGCGGATTTCGTGGTGACGGAAGCGGGCTTTGGCGCCGATCTGGGCGCAGAGAAGTTCATGAACATCAAGTGCCGCAAGGCAGGGATCGCGCCCGATTGCGTGGTTCTGGTGGCCACTGTGCGCGCGATGAAGATGAATGGCGGCGTCGCAAAAGCCGATCTGGGCCCCGAGAACGTGGCCGCTGTGAAAGAAGGTTGTGCCAACCTTGGACGTCACATCGGCAATATCAAGTCGTTCGGCGTGCCGGTCGTGGTTGCGATCAACCACTTTGTGACCGATACCGATGCCGAGGTTGAGGCGGTCAAGGAATACGTGAAGAGCCAAGGCTCCGAAGCGATCCTGTCGCGGCACTGGGAGCTTGGCTCGGAAGGGTCCGAGGCTTTGGCCACCCGCGTGGCAGAGATTGCCGAGAGCGGAAAGGCGCAATTCTCGCCGATCTATCCGGATGAGATGCCGCTTTGGGACAAGATCAACCGGATCGCGAAGTCGATTTATCATGCGGATGAGGTGCTCGCTGATAAGAAGATCCGTGATCAGCTGAAGCTCTGGGAAGAGCAGGGGTACGGCCATCTGCCGATCTGCATGGCGAAGACGCAATATAGCTTCTCGACTGATCCCAACCTGCGCGGCGCGCCGACGGGTCATTCCGTTCCGGTGCGTGAGGTGCGGCTGAGCGCGGGTGCGGGGTTTGTCGTTGTGGTCTGCGGTGAGATCATGACGATGCCGGGTCTGCCACGCACGCCAGCGGCGGAGACGATTTGTCTGAACGCGGCGGGCGAGATCGAAGGTTTGTTCTGATCGAAGGGTCGGGGCGACGCCTTGCGCTCCGCGCGGGGGATATTTTCGGCAAGAAGAAGATGCAGGGTTGGGTGAGAGTGATCTTACACCGTCCATGAAATCAAATACATGAAGGAGCGTGTGATGACAGCGCAGGTGATTGATGGCAAGGCGTTTGCAGCCCGGGTGCGGGCGCAGGTGGGCGAGCATGTTGGGCGTCTGAAGGCAGAGCATGGGCTTGTTCCGGGGCTCGCGGTTGTGCTTGTCGGTGAAGACCCTGCGAGCCAGGTCTATGTGCGTTCCAAGGGCAAGCAGACTGTTGAGGTCGGCATGAAGAGTGTCGAGCACCGGCTTGAGGTGGACACGTCGGAGGCGGATTTGCTGGCGCTGATCGAGGCGCTGAATGCGGATGCGAGCATTCACGGGATTTTGGTGCAGTTGCCGCTGCCGAAGCATTTGAACGAGGAGCTTGTGATCGGCTCGATCGATCCGGCGAAGGATGTGGACGGGTTCCATATCTCGAATGTGGGACTGCTTGGCACTGGGCAAAAGAGCATGGTGCCGTGCACGCCCTTGGGCTGTTTGATGATGCTGCGGGATCATCATGGGAGCCTTTCCGGGATGGATGCGGTCGTGATCGGGCGCAGCAATATCGTGGGCAAGCCGATGGCGCAGCTTTTGCTGGGCGATAGCTGCACCGTGACGATTGCGCATAGCCGGACAAAGGATCTGGCCGATGTTGTGCGGCGCGCCGATATCGTGGTGGCGGCGGTGGGCCGTCCGGAGATGGTCCCGGGTGACTGGATCAAGCCGGGAGCGACGGTGATCGATGTGGGCATCAACAGGGTGCCAAATGGCGAGAAGACGCGGCTTGTGGGCGATGTGGATTACGACAGCTGCGCGGCTGTGGCCGGCGCGATCACGCCCGTGCCGGGCGGTGTGGGGCCAATGACCATTGCGTGCCTCTTGGCTAACACGCTGACGGCGTGTTGCCGCGCCAACGGCCTGCCGGAGCCCGAAGGCCTCACCGCCTAAATGAGTGCCAGATAGCCGATGGCGGCAAAGGCCAGCGCGACCCCGGCCCATTGGCCGGGGGAGACGCGTTCCCTGAGGAAGGCCCATGCCAGAAGGATGGTGATCATCCCGAAGGTGGAGGCGGCCACCGCCGCAAATTCGGGCCGGGGCATCCCGCCTGCGTAGATCACGATCCCCAAGGCCACGCAGTCCAAAAGCCCCATCAGCGCCAAGAGCGGCCATGCGGATCGCGCAGGCATCTGCCGTGCACCCGAGGCAAAGAGCAGCACCAAAACCGGACCGACCGCCACGAGGCGCGTGACCAGGATCACCGGGAATTCGCTGCCCGCCTGGCTTGCCGACTGACCCAAGGCGAAGGCCATGAAGAACCCAACCGCACCCGCCAAGGCCCAGAGCATCGCCGCGCGCTTGCTGCCGCCCACGTCCTCGTCATCGGTGAGAATGCCCACGATCCCAACCCCCGCGATGACGCAGAACACCGCCAGCCATTGATCCCAGCTGACCGCCTGCCCCGAGGCGGCGGCCCACGCGATCGACAACGCAGGGTAAGAGCCCACGATGGGCGCCACCAGCCGCACCGGTCCGATGCCGAAGGATTTGTAGAGCCCGACGCAGGCGAGGGTGAACGCCAGCCCGCTTGCAGCACTCAGCCCGTAGGCGCGTGCGCTCATCTGCGACCAGTCGCCCAGGCCCAAGGCCACTGGTGCCATGATCAGCGAGCCCACGATCAGCACAGTGGTCAACGCGGGCAGGATGCCACCGCGCTGCGAGACGTAACGCACGCAGATATCGTGGATGCCCCAGCAAAGTGCTGCGATGAGGCCAACGCCGAGTGTGAGCATTCAGCGCCCTTTCCGGAAAAATGGAATTACAAAGACAAGGCAGGCCACGAGAAAGAAAACCGATCCGAACATGGCCCAGAAATGCCCGATACTTGCGATGCAAAACCCGATCGCCGAGATGATGAAAAGCACCCATCCCAGAAAATTAATTTGATGATTCGTCATACGCGTTGCATCGTCCAGCTTGCGAGGTGCGCCTCTTGGCTATATTCTCACTGTTAAATAAATTTTCCACAGATGCAACAAGGCCCCTGCGGCTGTGACATCAGGAAGGACGGCTCAATGCTCGACGATGCATACCCCAAGGTTCAGCCCGGTCCGCCGCGCCCGAGCGAAATCATCCAGCCTCGTGTTTTCTCGCTCCCCAAAGGGGTTGAGCGTTATGTGGTCGAAGGCGGGGGCGCGATCCTGATCCCCGTGGAGGCCGGCGACAAATTCAGCGTGAGCAATGATGAGGGCGGGCAGCCCTGCGAAATCGTGGCTGCTGATTCGGCCGGGTCCATCGACACAGGGATCTTTGGCGCGCCAGCGAACTGCGATGCGGGCGGGTTGAAGAGCCTTCTGGCAGGGCCGATTGGCTCGCTGCGCAGCTTGCGTTTGGGCCTTCAGGCGCGGGGCTTGGATCTGGCGCATGCGCGCGGCGCGCGGATGTTTGACGCAGCCACGCCCGCCAAAACGGAAGAGAGCTTCACTGTCCAGCGCGACGGCATCGTGATCATCTCCGCCCCCGGCGGTGCGATGGATTTCGAGGCGCAAAATACGCTCACCCCGCTCACCGTGATGGTCACCCGCGCGGTGATCAAATCGCATGTAAAGTTTGAGCTGCCCGACCCGCTGGCCGAACCGCAGCAAAGCATCCGTATCGAGAATGCCACCGCCGAGGCCTATTTCGTGAAAGCTGGCGACTATATCCAGATCATCGATGTGGACGGGCGCCAATGCACGGATTTTGAGTGTTTCTCGGCCCGCAAGCTCGACAAGGGGATCGAGCATGCGCTGGACGTTACGACCACGCGCACTTTGATGGGCCATGCCTATCCAATGCCCGGCCTGCACGCGAAATACTATGATCAGGAGATGCAGCCGCTTGTCGAGGTGGTGCAGGATACGTGCGGGCGGCATGACGCTTTCGCACTGGCCTGCTCGGCCAAGTTCTACGACGATATCGGCTATCCCGGGCATGTGAACTGCTCGGAGAATTTCAACAAGGCGCTGGCAGAATACAACGTCACCGGGCGTCCCGGTTGGATGGCAATCAACTTCTTCTTCAACACGTTTCTCGACGATCACGGCGTCATGTATCTGGACGAGCCATGGTCACGCCCCGGCGATTACGTGCTCTTGCGCGCGCTGACCGATCTGGTGTGCGTAAGCTCTGCCTGTCCCGATGATACCAGCGCGGCCAACGGCTGGAACCCCACCGACATTTACATCCGCACCTATAGCGGCTCCGAAACATTCCAAAAGTCGGTCGCCTATCGCCCGACACCAGATTCCGAGGCGAAGATGACAAAACAGACCGGCTTCCACGACAGCTTTGCCAAACACACACGCAATTTCATTGAGTATAACGGCTATTGGCTGGCCAGCGGCTTTGCCGAAACGGGGCCGATCGAGGAATATTGGGCCTGCCGCAAAGAGGCGGTGATCATGGATCTGAGCCCCTTGCGCAAGTTTGAGATCACCGGTCCGGACGCAGAGGCGCTTTGCCAATATGTCTTCACGCGGAATATGAAAACTCTGGCCGTGGGTGGCGTTGTCTACACCGCCATGTGTTACGAGCACGGCGGCATGATCGACGATGGCACGGTTTTCCGGCTGGCCAAGGATAACTTCCGCTGGATCGGTGGGAATGATTATGGCGGGGAGTGGATCCGTGAGCAGGCCGAGAAGCTGGGTCTCAAGGTTCTTGTGCGCTCCTCCTCGGATCAGCTGCACAATGTGGCCGTCCAAGGCCCTGCCTCGCGGGATATCCTGCGTGATCTGGTCTGGACTGCGCCGCACAATCCCGAGTTTGATCAGCTTGGCTGGTTCCGCTTCACGCCCGCACGGCTCTATCACGAGGGCGGCACGCCCTTCGTCGTCTCGCGCACGGGCTATACCGGCGAGTTGGGCTATGAGGTGATGTGCCACCCCAAGGATTGCGAAGAGATTTTCGATGCGATCTGGCAGGTGGGCCAACCGCATGGGCTCAAACCCATGGGGCTTGAGGCCTTGGACATGGTGCGCATCGAGGCGGGGCTGATTTTTGCGGGTTATGATTTCTCCGACCAGACTGATCCGTTTGAGGCGGGCGTGGGCTTTACTGTGCCGCTCAAATCCAAGGAGGATGATTTCATCGGGCGTGACGCGCTCATTCGGCGCAAGGAGCATCCCTCGCGCCGCATGGTTGGCCTTGAGATCGACAGCAACGTGGCTGTAGATCATGGCGATTGCATCCATATCGGCCGCGCACAGATTGGTGAGGTCACATCCTCCATGCGCTCGCCGCTTTTGGGCAAGAACATCGCGCTCGCGCGGATCGACGTGGCCCATGCAGAGTTTGGCACCGCCGTCGAAGTGGGCAAACTTGACGGCCATCAAAAGCGCCTGCCCGCAACGATCGTGCCGTTTGCGGCCTATGATCCGAAGAAAGAACGCCCTCGCTCGTGAGCGTCCTTGACGATATCGGCGGGGAGCCGTCTCTCAAAGAGCTGGTCGAGCATTTCTACGATCTGGTCGAAGCGCTGCCCGAGGGGCAGAAGATTGTCGATCTGCACCGCAACGGCCATGGCCTCGCCCATACCCGCGAGGAGCAGTTCAACTTCCTCTGCGGCTTCATGGGCGGGCGGCCCTATTACATGGAAACGCACAGCCATATGAACGTGAAGCAGATCCACGAGCATGTGCCGATCTTCACCAAGGATGCTGAGAATTGGCTGAGCATCATGGACAAAACGCTGGATGATCTGGGCCATGCGGGCGCGCATGTGGACCGTCTTCGCGCGACCCTGCGGCGGGTAGCGATGATCCTCGTGAATGACGGCGATGTGGTGGGCGAGACGCTTTAAAGCCTCTTGTGTATTTGCTGAGACAGGAAAAACGCAAAAAGCTCACAGCCTTCAAGTTCTTTGGGCGTTTTGCATCAAATCTGCGAATCAGATTAAACGCGAGGCGCCCTAGGCCGACCCGCGCAGCCGCGCGTAGAGCGCCGCCGATTGCCGTGCCGCCAGAGGCACATGTGCGGCACTATCTGACGCGAACCGATCCGCCGCCTCCGGTGAGCCCAGCCAGTTTATCGCCGCGGCCCGGTTGCCCGGATCCCCCATCCAATAGCTGACCAGACCTTCGTCTATCTCGGGGTGAAATTGCACGCCCCACGCGCGGGCACCCACGCGGATCGCCTGCGCATGGCAGGCGGTGTTGCTGGCCAGTAAGGTCGTGCCCTCGGGCAGGGCCTCGGCCTCAACGCCATGCCATTGCATCACACGCAGCGGGTCAGGCAGGCCGTCCAGAAGACCGTCCGCGCGGCCCTCATCTGTCAACCCTATCGGGTTCACGCCAATCTCCGGCACCTTCATCTTGCCACAGCGTCCGCCCATCGCCTCCACCAGAAGCTGATGCCCGAGGCAAACGCCGAGATAAGGCCGCCCGGCCCCGGCCCACTCAGCAATCGCCGCCTTCTCGGGGCGCAGCCACGGGTGCGCGTCTTCCTCCCACACATCCATCGGACCACCCATGACCAGCAATGCGTCGAAGCCGGTCAGATCGGGGATCGCCTCTCCGTCAAAGAGGCGCACCACATGTGCAGTGTCACCGGCCTGAGCGATCAGACCGGTGAAGCGCCCGGGGTGTTCTCCGGGCGTGTGCTGAAAGACCAAAAGGCGCATCAGTTTTGCAGATAGACCTCAAGGCTATCGTCCAGCGCATCCTTCCAGGGCGTGTGGTGAACGGGCGCTTTGGTGCCTGTCATAACGGAAGTGTAGCTGTTGTTGCGGAAGGTCATGATGCCCTCCTTCTTGTGGCCCTTCCACTCCTTGAAGGCCTTGCACGCGCCCTCGACATCGAAGCTGGGATAATCCGTCTCCGCGATCAGTTCCTTGATGTAATCGCCCTGATACCAGATCGCGTCATAGTCGCTCTCGCCCGCATCCTCGCGCGCTACCCGGTCATTTACGTCCGCGATCAAAGTAGCCTTGTCGGTAGGAATGTCGATCTTGCCCATGATCGCATCACGCACCCACCACGCCTGGGCATCGAACATGTTGAAGGTGAACCACTGGTCCTGCATCCCGATGTAAAAAAGGTCGGGATTGTTCACAAAGGCCACGCCCTTATAGAGGTCCGCAGTGGCCAGGCGGTTGGCCGTGCGCAGGTTCAAAGCCTCGTCCATGAAGGGGAAATGGTGCTGATAACCGGTGCAAAGGATCACCGCATCCACCTCGCGGCTGGTGCCGTCCTTGAAATGCGCGGTCTTGCCGTCAACCTTCACCAAAAGGGGCACCTCGGCCCAGTTTTCAGGCCACTTATATCCCATGGGGGCGGTGCGGTGGCTGACGGTGATCGATTTCGCGCCATATTTCCAAAGCTGCGAGCCGATATCCTCGGCCGAGTAGGACGTGCCGACGATGAGGATATCCTGACCCTTGAACTCAAGTGCGTCACGGAAATCATGGGCGTGGAGAATGCGGCCTGCGAAGTTGTCGAAGCCCTCGAACTCGGGCACGTTTGGTGTGGAGAAGTGGCCCGTCGCGCAGATCACATGGTCGAATTCTTCGGAATACTCCTCGCCCTTGGGCAGGTCGCAGACTGTGACTTTGAAACCGTTCTCGCTCTCTTCAACCCGGCGCACGGCGGTCTCAAAACGGATCCAGTCCCGCACGCCAGCCTTCTTCACGCGGCCTTCGATATAGTCAAAGAGGACAGCGCGGGGCGGGTAGCTTGCGATCTGTTTGCCAAAATGCTCCTCAAAGGAATAATCGGCAAACTCCAGACCCTCTTTGGGCCCGTTCGACCACAGGTAGCGATACATGGAGCCGTGCACAGGCTCGCCATATTGATCCACGCCCGTGCGCCACGTGTATTTCCACAGCCCACCCCAGTCATCTTGCTTCTCAAAACAGACGATCTCTGGGATATCCTCACCGTTTTGCTTGGCCGATTGAAAGGCGCGCAATTGCGCAAGGCCTGAGGGGCCTGCACCGAGGATTGCGATACGTTTTGTCATGGATTGGTCTCCCGTTGGTTCAGACCATTTGAAAAATTGGTCTTATCATTCTAAGGTGTGGTTTATACCAATTGAAACCGCGTTGGCGCGTCTGTGTCAAGGCGATTCACTGTCGCTTGTTTGGGCCTGATGAAGACCTGCACAGATAGGTGGCACTGTGGGTTAAGGCCATGTCACAAAGCAGTTTTGCGCAGTTTTTATCAGTCTCGGGGCGCTTGCCGCGTTTGGACCAGATGTCGAGCACTCCGGTCCGAATCGGCTTTCTCGCTCCGCTCAGCGGTGTGGCCGAAGGCTGGGGACGCCCCGGGCTCAACGGCTGCCGGATCTGGGTAGACCAGGTGAATGCGGCTGGTGGTCTGCGCATTGGGGCCGAGCGGAGGCGGGTCGAACTTTTACCCTATGATTGCGGGGATGACCCCGAGCGCGCGCAGGCGGGTGCCGCGCAGCTTGTGGATGAGGGTGCCGCTCAGCTCATCCTCACCTTGGGTGGCGCAGGCCCGCGTGCCGCGCAGCCCTTTCTCAACGCGCGCCGGGTGCTCACCTCGACCCTTTTGCCCAGTGACCTCTCGCCCGACACGCCCTACCTCATCGCGCCGAGCGAGGTGCATCCGGTCTACGCGGTCACCGGCGTATCCTACCTTTGCAGGGGCCGCGCGCCGCGCCGGGTGGCACTTTGCGCGCAGGTTGATGCCATGGGACTGCCCTCGCTCGCCACATATCGCGCGGCTTTCGCTGCTGAGGGCGCGGAGGTCACGGCAGAGGTGCAATACGCCGCGGAGGGCGGCGATGCGCGCACGATCGTGGCCGAGATGATGGCGAATAGCCCGGATATGCTGTGCTGGTGCACCTCCTATCCGCCTATGGTGCAGGCCCTGACCGAGGCCGCCTTTGCCGCGGGCTTCTCGGGCCAAATTCTGTCGTGCACGCTCGACAATTACGCGCGGCTGATTGCGCGCACCTCGGCGGAGTTCATGGAGGGCGTCACCTTCCAGTTTCCAGATTTCGATGATCCGGCGCTTGCCGACAAGGCATTCTTTTTCAACCGACCCAAGGCGTTCTACACCGAATACAACACCCGCTACCCCGGCGATTGGAGCGCGGTCAGCTGGGAATATGCCGCTATTCTCGACATCTGGGGCGAGGCGGTAACCCATGCGGCTTCTACCGCATCGGGTGCGGTGATGGCTTCGCTGAAGCAAAAGGGGCAGGTGATGCATGCCTTTGGCGCCGCGGAATGGTGGGGGCGGGGTCTCTTTGGTGTGGACAATGCGTTGGTGGGTGATTGGCCTGTGGTGCAGATCCGGCGCGGCAAGGCGCGCATTGTGAGCTTTGAGTCGGTGCCGGCGTGGCTTGCCCAGCATGAGGCCGGGTTGCGTCGCGAAATGGAAGCTTTGGGGCAGATGTGGTATCAGCGCCGCGCAGGCCTTGAAGCCTTGGTGGCGCGCTAGCCGTCTTGCAGCAAGAGGCGTTGTTCCTCGATGAGATGCAGCTTGATGAACTCCACGGCGGCCTCCGTGTCGCGTGCGGCGATGGCGTTGAAAAGGCTGTTATAGCGCTTCTGGTAATCCTCGATTCGGGCGGGCGTGAGATGCCGCCGGAGCTGTGCTGCGCGAAAGCTCTGGCGGCAAGCATCAATCACCAGATCATAGCAACCCGCGATCAGGGGATTGCCCGTCCCGGCTGCGATCTTGCGGTAAAACGCCTCCTCCAGCCGCACGAACGCGTCCGCATTGGTGGTGATCGCCTCCATCTCGCTCAGCGTCTCGCCAAGGGCTTCAATCGCGCGCGGCGGCATATTCACGACCGCGAGGCGCACCATGTCTGGCTCAAGGATACCCCGCACCACTTGCAAATCAAGCGGGCTAGAGGCGGCAGCAATCTCGCTATGGGGGTTTGCAGGCTCGGGCGTGCCGGGCGGGTTTACGAAACTGCCCGATCCCGCGCGCCGCCGGATAAGGCCATGCCCCTCCAGCGCATCCAGCGCCTCGCGCACCGTGTTGCGGGCAACATGCAGTTCTGACGCCAGTTGACGCTCAGACGGCAGGCGCGCATCCACGCCGTAATCGCCGCTTCGGATGCGGGCGTAGATCGCGTTGACCACCGTTTGCACCGTGGCGCTGAGGGGCGCGTCATTAGGCAGGGCGGAGGGGACGGGGGCGAGAGACATGGGACGCGGGCCTTGGCTGAGCGGGTTGCCCATAGTTTACCGCGATGCGCAGCGCGGCGGAAGCACCATCCGCCAGACACAAAAACGCCGCGCCGAGGGACACCCTGGCGCGGCGCTGAATTGATCGCACTTGGATCAGATATCGAGCGTGTTCGCCTTTTCCCAGCTGGAGAAGTGCGAGACGTATTGGTTCCATTCCTGATGCTTCAACTTCAGGTAGGCGGCGGAGAACTCCTCGCCCATGGCGGCTTTCAGCCCCTTGTCCTTTTCATACTCGCGCAGCGCGTCCAGCATGTTGAGCGGCAGCTTCGGCGCGCCGCGCACTTTATGACCTTCGGCATACATGTCGATGTCATGGCGCTTGCCGGGATCAGCTTTGGAACGGATGCCCGAAAGGCCTGCCGCAATGATCACGGCTTGCAAGAGATAGGGGTTCACCGCGCCATCGGGCAGGCGAAGCTCGAACCGGCCGGGGCCGGGCACACGCACCATATGCGTGCGGTTGTTGCCGGTCCAAGTGACCGTATTGGGCGCCCAAGTGGCCCCCGACATGGTGCGTGGCGCGTTGATCCGTTTGTAGCTGTTCACCGTGGGGTTGGTGATGGCGGCAAGCGCGCTTGCGTGCTTCATGATCCCGCCAAGGAAGTGCTTGCCGCGCTCGGAAAGACCCACTTCGCCGGTTTGTCCATCGCCGTCACCGGCAAAGACGTTGACCTTGCTGTCCTTACCCGGCGCGTCCCAAACCGAGATATGTGCGTGGCAGCCATTCCCGGTCAGGCCCTCGATGGGCTTGGGCATGAAGGTGGCGCGGAAGCCGTGCTTTTCGGCCACAGATTTGGTCATGAATTTGAAGAAGCTGTGCTTGTCCGCCGTGGACAAGGCATCGTCGAAATCCCAATTCATCTCCCACTGGCCGTTCGCGTCTTCATGGTCGTTCTGATACGGGCCCCAGCCCATATCGAGCATGTAATCAGCGATCTCGCGGATCACCTCATAACGGCGCATCATCGCCTGCTGGTCATAGCAAGGCTTCTTCGCGGTATCGAATTCGTCCGAAATCTCCTCGCCCGAGGGGGTCAGCAGGAAAAACTCGGCCTCGATGCCGGTTTTGACATGCATGCCCTCTTCTGCGGCCTCGGCAATCAGACGGCGCAACACGTTGCGCGGCGCCTGCGCCAGATCTTCGTCGTTCATCACGCAATTACCCGCGACCCACGCGATCTCGGGCTTCCATGGAAGCTGAATAACCGACGAGGGGTCCGGCACGGCCAGCATATCGGGATGTGCGGGCGTGAGGTCGAGATAGGTCGCAAAGCCCGCAAAGCCTGCGCCGTCCTCTTGCATGTCCGCAATCGCTTGCGCGGGGACCAGCTTGGCGCGCTGCGCGCCGAAGAGGTCGGTGAAGGATATCATGAAATATTTGACGCCATTGTCCTTGGCGAATTGGGCCAGATCGGTGGTCATTTTTTTGTTGTTCCCTGTCGGTGCTGCTTCGGTGAGACGACTTTATTGCGTCGGTGTTGAAACGAACAGGGCGCGAGCCTTTGTGGCCGCGCCCTGCGGGGTGGTTCAGAAACTGGTGCCGGGTTTTCCGGGATACCAATCGGTGCCAGCCAGAGGGATGCGCGCCATGGCGGCGGCCTCCATGGTCAGCGCGCACAGGTCCTCGGGTTCAAGGTTGTGCAGGTGGTTCTTGCCACAGGCGCGCGCGATGGTTTGCGCCTCGAGGGCCATCACTTTGAGATAGTTGTTGAGATGCCGCCCGCCCTCAATAGGGTCAAAGCGTTTCATCAATTCGGGGTCCTGTGTGGTGATGCCCGCAGGATCCTGGCCCTCGTGCCAATCGTCATACGCGCCAGCGGTCGTGCCGAGCGCGTTATATTCCGCCTCCCAGCGTGGATCATTGTCACCCAGCGCAATGAGAGCGGCCGTGCCGATGGCAACCGCATCCGCGCCCATCGCCATCGCCTTTGCCACATCCGCCCCGCTGCGGATACCGCCCGAGACAATCAGCTGAACCTCACGGTGCAGGCCCTGATCCTGAAGCGCGCGAACGGCCTCACGGATACAGGCGAGGATCGGCAAGCCGACATGTTCGATGAACACATCTTGCGTGGCCGCCGTGCCACCCTGCATCCCGTCCAGAACGACCACATCCGCGCCCGCCTTGATGGCCAGCGTGGTGTCGTAATAGGGCCGTGTGCCGCCAACCTTGATGTAGATCGGCTTTTCCCAAGCCGTGATTTCGCGCAGCTCAAGGATCTTGATCTCCAGATCGTCCGGCCCGGTCCAATCAGGGTGGCGGCAGGCCGAGCGTTGGTCGATGCCCTTGGGCAGGTTGCGCATCTCGGCGACACGGTCCGAGATTTTCTGACCCAGAAGCATACCGCCGCCGCCGGGCTTTGCACCTTGGCCAACAACGATCTCAATCGCATCTGCGCGGCGCAGGTCGTCAGGGTTCATGCCGTAGCGTGAGGGCAGATATTGATAGACCAGCTTTTCGGAATGGCCACGCTCTTCTTCGGTCATGCCGCCATCGCCGGTCGTGGTGGAGGTGCCCGCAAGGGTAGCACCACGTCCCAGAGCCTCTTTGGCGGGACCGGAGAGAGCCCCGAAGCTCATCCCCGCGATCGTGATCGGAATATCCAACTCGATCGGCTTTTTGGCAAAGCGTGTGCCGAGGGTGACGTTGGTGTCACATTTCTCGCGGTAGCCTTCGAGCGGGTAGCGCGAGATCGACGCACCCAAGAAGAGCAGATCGTCGAAATGCGGCACTTTGCGTTTCGCCCCGCCACCCCGGATATCATAGATGCCGGTGGCCGCCGCACGGCGGATTTCGGCATTGATCGGGTTGGTGAAGGTTGCCGACTGGATCGGAACGGTGCGCGGTGCGCCTTTGGCGTCATCTTTCATGGCGGCCCCCTCTTAGTATGCGTTGTCGATGTTGAAATTATAAAGCTTGCGGGCCGAGCCATAGCGCTTGAACTCTTCTGGTTTGGCGTCGCAGCCGCCTTTTTCCAGCAGCTCGGTCAGCAGGGCGATATGCTCGGGGCGCATCTCTTTCTCGATGCAATCTGCGCCCAGAGATTTTACCGAGCCGCGCACAAAAAGCCGCGCCTCATAGAGGCTGTCGCCCAGCGCATCGCCCGCATCGCCACACACGACCATGTTGCCCGATTGGGCCATGAACGCGCTCATATGGCCGATATTGCCATGCACGATGATGTCGATCCCCTTCATGGAGATGCCGCAGCGCGACGAGGCATTGCCCTTTATCACAAGCGTGCCGCCCCGGCCCGTGGCCCCGGCATATTGGCTGGCGTCACCCTCAATGACGACGGTGCCGCTCATCATGTTTTCGGCCACGCCCGGCCCGGCAGAGCCCGCGACATTGATCGTGGCCTGCTTGTTCATCCCGCCGCAGTAATAGCCTGTATGGCCGCGCACGTTCACTTCGATCGGCGCGTCAAGGCCCACGGCGATGGCGTGACTGCCCTTGGGGTTGATCACTTCCCAGACGGTCTGGTTCGTGTTGGCCGACTGTGCGTGCAGCGCGGAATTCAGATTGCGCAGGCCTTGGGCCTCTAGGTCGAATGTTTGCATTTACGCGGCTTTCTCATGTGCTGTTGGCGCCCCTTTATGGCCCCAGAAATAGACGGTGGCGGGCTCGGGCTCCCACACGCGCGCATGCTCGATCCCCGGCAGGTTCACCAGCGCGCGATACTCGGATCCGAACGCTACATATTGATCGGTTTCTGCCAGAACGGCGGGCTTGCACGCAATTGGATCACGGACCACGCCAAAGCCGTCCTTGGTGCCGACCACGAATGTGAAGAACCCGTCGAGATCGTCAAGGCTGCTTTCCAGCGCCTCGCCCAGAGTGGCGCCGTTCATCATCCGCCATGTGAGGTAGGCCGCGCCCACTTCGGTGTCGTTCTCGGTCTCGATATGCACACCCTGACGGCGCAGCTTGCGGCGCAGGCTGGCGTGATTGCTGAGCGAGCCATTGTGCACGAGGCACTGATCCGCGCCCGTGTTGAACGGGTGCGCACCCATCGTGGTCACGGCTGATTCGGTGGCCATACGGGTATGGCCAATCCCATGACTGCCTGACATTTGGGCAATATCGAAGCGCGCTGCCACATCTTTAGGCAGGCCGACTTCCTTGTAGATCTCAAGGGTTTCGCCGCGGCTCATCATCCGTACGCGCGGGTTAACCTCGTTCAGGCGGCTGCGCGCGACGTCCAAAAGCTCGGACCCCATTTCCAGAACCGCGTGGGTGTCGTTCACCCGGATTGACACCGGACCACCAAGGCTCGCCGCCATTGCAGCGTCCAGCCCGGGGAAATCTTCCTCAGGGAAGTCCGACTGCACGACCAGCTTGGCCTTACCTTTTGTATCGGCACCATAAATCGCGATGCCAGCACTGTCAGGGCCGCGATCGGTCATAGTGATCAACATATCCGTCAGCATCTCACCCAATTTGGGTTCCAGCGCCTTGTCCTTCAAAAACAGTCCCACGATCCCACACATAGCGCGTGCCTTCCTTCATGTTTTGAAAACTCTCGAATCAAAAACTAGCACCAAAGCTGGGGTCGCTCAACTAGTGGTGAAATATATTTCCCCTCAGGCAAAAAAACTCTGGCAGAATGGTGGATCACGTGCTTTGTTAACATTCACGCGCGCGCCCGAGGGATTTCGGGGGACGCGTGTCGATGTAGAAAATAAAAGATTACTACGAGAACAGGGGTTTCACTGTGGAAGAACAAATTGCCGAACTGGCGGCGCAGGTCGCCGCACTTCAATCGTCGGCGGCAACGACGAACACGACGTTTGCCGAGACATTTTATTATCTGACAATCCCGCTGATGATCATCATCCACGCGGGCTTTCTGGCTTACGAGATGGGGGCATCGCGTCTCAAGAACGTGCTGAGTTCGGGTGTGAAAAACATCCTCGCTTTCGCGTTCATGATCCCGACCTTCTATTTCTTTGGCTGGTGGGTCTATTGGGGCTTCCCCACGGGTCTTCCGGGCGCACCGGGTCCTGCGGGTATTTCGGGCATCGAATACGCCAATGCCATCGCATGGGGCTGGGGCGAGAGCGCGCAGTATATGGGGCCGAACATTGCCGATCAGGCATCGGGCGTCTTCTTTGGCGCGTTTGCCCTCTTTGCTGCGACAACGGCCTCGATCATGTCGGGCGCGGTTATCGAGCGTATCCAGACAGTTGGTTTTGTCATCCTTGCGGTCGTCCTGGGCTCGTTCGCCTGGGTCGTGGCGGCTGCATGGGGCTGGCATGCGGATGGCTGGCTCGTCACGCAGTGGGGCGTGCATGACTTTGGTGCGGCGGGACTTGTCCACGCAGTTGCCGGGTTCTTCGCGCTGGGTGTGTTGATCAACCTCGGCCCGCGTATCGGCAAGTTCAACGCCGATGGCACAGCCAACCACATCGCCGGGCACAACATGCCCATGACGGTTGTGGGCCTGATGCTGATCATCGTCGGCTTCTGGGGCTTCCTCATGGCTTGTGTGATCGTGCCGGGCGAGGCTTGGTCTTGGTTCGCGGACAAGCCGTCCACGATCTATGGCACACCCATCACGCTGTCGGCGCTGTCGTTCAACATCCTCATGGGGATTTCGGGCGGGATCATCGGTTCTTGGGTTCTTACACGTGATCCGTTCTGGATGATGTCGGGCGCTCTGGCGGGGATCATCTCGGTCGCGTCGGGCATGGATATCTATTATCCGGCCATGGCGTTTGTCATTGCCTTCTCGGCGGGGATCATCCTCAAGCCTTGTGCGAACTTCCTCGAAAACCGCGGCATCGACGATGCGGTGGGGGCGGTGACCGTGCACGGCACGATCGGCCTTTACGGCGTGATCTTGCTGGGTGTGTTCGCTTCCGGCTATCCATCGCTTCAGGGCGAAGGGGCGCCGACGATCAGCCTTATGGGCCAGATCGTTGGGGCTGTGGTCTTCTTCCTTCTGGGCTTCGTGCCAGGCTACGTGGTCTCGCTTGTCCTCAAGATGCTGGGCATGCTCCGTATCCCCGAGGGTGCCGAGATTGCCGGTATGGATGAAGTCAAAGTGCCGACGCATGGCTATCCCGAGGGCATTCCCGCCCCCGGTGTAAACCTCGCGCCCGGCGAATAACCCAAGGACAAGGAGAGACTTATGTTTGGTTTTCCATATGAAACCGCAGATTGGGCCGTCGTCGATGGGGCTATGTTCGTTGGCTGGGGCTCTGCCCTGCCGGGGATCTGCACCGCGATTGCAGCAATCATCTGTGTCGGCGTTCTGGTTTATGGCCAAGCGTCCGAAACTAAGAAGACAGCGCGCTACACTAAATAAGTGCCACATGATGTGAAGGGAGGGCCGCCATTGCGCGGCCCTTTCCATTTTTCAGGCATATTGACTACCAGTGAAAAAAAGTTGCACCATATTCTTGCTGTTTGGTTTTGCCTAAGGCTCAATGATCAGCAACACTCAACAAAAATCCTATAGGGGAAATCGATGGCCATCATCTGGAGAACATCCGCACTCGCAAAGCGTCACGAAGCAATCGGCGGGGAGCTTGAGGATTGGAACGGCATGGGGACCGCGTGGTTCTATGACCACACGCCCGAGCGCGCCAAGGCCGACTATGAGGCCGTGCGCACCAAGGCGGGGCTGATGGACGTCTCGGGCCTCAAGAAGGTGCATCTCACCGGCCCGCATGCCGCCGCCGTGATCGACCGCGTGACCACGCGCAATGTCGACAAGATCATGCCGGGCCGCTCGGTCTATGCCTGCATGCTCAGCGACGAGGGCAAGTTCATCGACGATTGCGTGATCTACCGCCTGTCGGTCAATCACTGGATGGTGGTGCATGGCACCGGGACGGGCATGGAGCAGCTGACCGCCGTGGCCGCCGCCAAGAATGTTGCCGTGATTTTTGATGATGATCTGCACAACATGTCGCTGCAAGGCCCCGTGGCGGTTGATCTGCTGGCCGAGCATGTGCCGGGCATCCGCGATCTGGCCTATTTCGGGATCATGCAGACCAAGCTCTTTGGCTGCCCGGTAATGATCTCGCGCACCGGCTATACCGGCGAGCGGGGCTATGAAATTTTCTGTCAGGGGCGCCACGCGGTGCACCTTTGGGACAACATCCTTGAGCATGGCAAGCCCATGGGCGTGCGTCCGGTGCAGTTCAGCACGCTCGATCTGTTGCGCACCGAGAGCTATCTTTTGTTCTTCCCCGGCGACAATTCCGAGACATACCCGTTTGAGGATGGCAGCCCTTGTGGCGATACTCTGTGGGAGCTGGGTCTGGAATTCACCGTGTCTCCCGGAAAAACCGGGTTTATCGGCGCGGAGAACCATTATGCGCTGGAGGGCCGCGAGCGGTTCAAGATCTACGGCGTTCTGCTGGAAGGCACCACGCCCGCCGATGAGGGCGCGGACCTGCTGCAGGACGGCAAGAAGGTCGGAACCGTCACCTATGGCATGTATTCCGAACTCAATGGCCATAACGTCGGGATTGCGCGGATGCCTGTGGCCACGGCCAAGCCAGGCACGAAGCTGACCGTGCGCAATGGTGACGGTACCGAGATTGAGGCCACCGCCGAAGAGATGCCTTTCTACGACAAGGACAAGAAAGTCCGCGCCGCCAAAGGCTGAGCCCAAGCGACACATCCGGGGCGGCACTGCGCGGCCCCGGATACAAACCGCCCCGGATACCAACTGCGAGGAGATGTGAAACGCGCATGTCGAAATTCGAATTCCCGCCATCCATCAAAAGCCGCCCCGTCTGGGGCACTCTGGAGCCACGCCCGGGCAAGCATCATCTGATGATAGCCGAGGCCGAGGGCGCCGAGGCCATTCTGGAGATCGCCACCCCCGATCTCATGGCCAAAACCCACCTGATTTTTATCGCCAAGGGCACGGATTACGGCCCCAAGCTCGAAGCGTTGAACCCCATGCAATTCCGCGAGACGCCGACCTATGGCAGCGCGGTGCAGCGGATCGAGCGGGTTTTGAGCGATGCCGCGATGGGCCTTCAGCTCTACCTCACAGGTACCGAGGGCATGATGGGGCAGGTGATGCAGGCCGCAGTGACCGCCGGCATCCCGCACACCGCCATTCAGACAGAGCATCGCGGATCGGTCGCGCGCCGTATGCAATGCGTGCATTGTAAGGGCATCACCGAGGATGTGGAGATGGACCCGTTCCAATGTTCCCATTGTGGGCTGAACCTTTTCGTGCGTGATCACTACTCGCGCCGCATCGCCGCCTATCAGGGCGTGTGCATCGACGCCGAAGACCCGGGCAACGTGCCCGCTCCAAAGGGGATTTACGAATGAGCGGCGCTGAGAAAATTGCCGTGCGTGTGACCGAAATCACGCCGGTGAACGATTTGATAACCCGCTTCCGGTTTGAACGCACCGATGGTGGGCCGATGCCAATGTTTTCGGGCGGCGCGCATACGGTGGTTGAGATGAAGGACGGTGACGTCACCCGCCTCAACCCCTATTCCCTGATGTCCGATCCGATGGACCAAAGCGCCTACACGATCTCGGTGCGGCGCGACGACGAGGGGCGGGGCGGTTCGCTCTTTTTGCACAACAAGGTCGCGGTCGGCGATGAGATGGTGATCAGCTATCCGGTCAACCTCTTCCCCCTCGATCTGCGGGCGAAAAAGCATCTGTTTTTCGCGGGCGGTATCGGCATCACGCCCTTCCTATCGCAGATCAAGCAGATGGAGCGCACGGGCGGCAAATGGGAGCTGCATTTCGCCGCGCGCAACCCAGGCCTCGCGGCCTATGCCGATACGCTGACCGCGCAATACCCGCATCATGTGCATGTCTATTACGACGATGATAATCAACGGATCGCGCTGGAAAGCCTTCTGGATGGGCAGCCTTTGGGCACGCATATCTATGTTTGTGGCCCGAAAGGCATGATCGACTGGGTGCGCAACACGGCTGCCGATCTGGGCTGGCCGCGCGAGGCGGTGCATCACGAGGAATTCCTCGCGCCCAAACCCGGCAAGCCCTTTGAGGTGAAGCTCGCGATCTCCAACAAGGTCGTGCAGGTCGGCGAGCATGAGAGCCTTCTGGAAGCGATCGAACGCGCGGGCGTGGACGCGCCTTACCTCTGTCGTGGCGGGGCCTGCGGGCAATGCGAGACGGATGTGATCGATTACGACGGCACGTTCATTCACCGCGATCACTGGCTTGAGGAGGACGAGCACGCCTCGGGCAAGAAGATCATGCCCTGCGTCAGCCGCTTCGAGGGCAAGACGCTGGTTTTGGACCGATAGGAGAAGACAATGACCATTCAGTTCAACGACGAGACCTTCCGCGAGGATTATTCCTTTAAGAACTCCCCTTGGGCGATCAAACGGTTCCCGTTTCCGTTCGACAAGGACGACTACATGTATTCGGTCAATATGGAGCCGCACCGGGGCGGGCGCGAAGGGTCGGTCTTTCAGAACCGCTTTGACGTGGACGAGCATTACGTCTCGGAGATGCGCGACAGGGCGCTGGTCCTCGACAATGATCCGCTGCGCTGCCAGTCCTTGCCGCATATGACGCTGGCGGGCTGGGACCTGCTGGAACTGATCATGGTGGCCAAATCCGAGGATTACCCGGACCTTTTTGAGCTGCACCGCGACGGCAATCGCTGGCGCTGGGTCAACAAGCCGATGGGCATCGACGATACGTTCACCTTCCTCGATGAGGCCACTCTGCCCTACGGCCCAATGGAATACATCACCCGGCAGGCGCAGGGCGATTGGGCCGTGCTGGATCAGCGCGACGACAACCTGTGGATGGACGCAGGGATGATCACCACGCAGGCCGACTGGTCCCTCGATTTCGACATCGGGATGAACTTCTTTGAATGGCACGCGCCGGTGCCTCTGGCGCATGAAAAGGGCATCTTCGTCCGCGCGCTGAAATTCCTTTTGAACATTCAGCAAGGTGCGCCCGCACGGCGGCTCAATTGGACCATGACGGTCAATCCGCTTTTGGACACGAGCCCTGAGAACTATCATAAATGGGGCATCCAGAAGACCACTCTGACGCCCGAGAATATCGGTGCCAAACAGCACCTGCGGGTGGAGCTTCAGACGTTTTATCGCCTGCCACGCTCCAACGCGATGGTCTTCCCGATCCGCTGTTATCTCTGTGCGTTCCAAGATCTGATGACGGTGCCGAAATGGGGCCGGCGCCTGCACCGGGTGATCCGCGATCTGCCCGAGGAATTGGCGACCTACAAAGGTTTTATCGACAACCGGCCCATGATGATTGACTACCTGAGCCAATTCGATGACGGCCTGCCCACCTCGCCTGGTATCTGGCCTGATCTGGACACAGAGCCACAGCTGCAAAAGTAACGCTTGAATGCGTGGGGCGGCGTCTTAGACGGCGCCGCTCTGCGGATAGCTGATGATCGACAGATAACGGCAGGGCAGGGACACCAGACGCTCGGGCCCATGCGGCGCATCGGCATCGAAGAAAAGCGTGTCTCCGGGCTTGAGCGCCAGAACCTCATCGCCATGGCGATAGTCGACCTCACCCTCCAGCATATAGATTGTCTCGATCCCGGCATGTTGAAACGTGGGGAACGTGTCCGATTCCGCAGACAACGTGATCAGATAGGGCTCCACAATCACGCCAGAGCCGTTTGACCCGATATGACCCAAGAGATTGTATTGGTGGCCCGCGCGCGTGCCTTCGCGCTCAAGCTCAACCCCCTCACCGGATTTGGTATGCACCGCCTCGCGGTTTTCCTCAAAGCGGCGGAAGAAGCTGGTGATCGGCACGCTCAGCGCATTGGCCAGTGTCTGAAGCGTGGTGAGCGAGGGCGAGGTATTGCCGTTCTCGATCTTGGAGAGCATCCCGATAGAGAGATTTGTGAGCGCCGCCAGTTCGGCCACGGTGCTTTCCTGACGCCGCCGATGCGCACGCAATTCGCGTCCAATGGCGGTCGCCAAGTTTTTCTCACGATCATCGCGGCGCACGCTATGCGGATCTTGGGTGAGTTTCGTGACCATCTCGGGGCTCAGTTTTTCTACGTTCATACCGTTTGCTTTGTTGGGATCGAAAGGCACGGGCTGAACAGGAAAGCGCAAGGGCAAACGCGGGCCGCGTGTCGTTCATAGTGTCCTGATAATGCACGTATGTTTACTCAGAGTAAAACTCTTTTGCACGACCGCTTGGTTTTTAGTGACATAGCACACGCCGTTGATAGATTTGTTTACACTAGGGAAACTTTGCTTCGAAACGTCTCGCGGTGGCGGCCTTGGATATGGACTTCACTGTGATCAACGCAGGCTCGGCGGCTGCCCTGTGGGCCGAGATTGGCGCGGCGGAAGCCACGAAACGGCCCATCGTCTTGTTCAACTGGACGCCCAACTTTGCCGAAGCTGTCTGGCCGGGAGAGTTCGTGGCCTTCCCCGAGGCGGTTCCGGGGTGCGACACGGATCCGTCCGTGGGGCCCAACCCCGACGCGCTTTACGATTGCGGGAACCCGGCGGATGGATACCTGAAGAAAGCGGCTTGGGACGGGATGCCGGACAAATGGCCTGCGGCCTATGATGTGTTGACCAAAGTGTCCTTCACCAACGCACAAATCGCCGAGATGGCCCGACTGGTGGATGTCGAGGAACTTGAGCCGCAAGAGGCCGCCGAAGAATGGCTGGCGGCCAATGAGAGCGTTTGGTCCGGCTGGGTCAACTAGAGGCGCATTCAAAGATACCCCGCCGTGAAACCCATGGCGGGGTATTTGCCCGAAAACTGGGCGCGCGCGATCCGTCTAGGCAAAAACTTGCACCAGATATGCTGTTTTTTTGCAATTACAACTATCGTGCTGATAATAATATTCCAGAGGGGAAACAAGACTCCGATTCGTTCTGGCGCAAACGGCCCTTGAGACGCCCCTGAAAGGGGGCATCGTGGCAAGGTCCAGCGAAGCGCACCGAAGAGCGGGGCTTAGCCCTCTGAACGGCGCACGGATGTGCCGCTCGAAAGCCAACAGGGCTGCACGCGTGAGCAGCCAATAAAAACGGTGCAATAAAGTGCCGTCTCAACCGGGAGAACTACATGAACAAGTATAAAATCGCATTTGTTGCAGGGGTCATGACGGCCATGCCGGTCGCGTCCTTCGCAGCCGATAGCGACGACCCGATCGTCATTCCGCTCCACAACTGGTCCTCACAACTCGTGATGTCCAACGTGGTTGGCCAGATTTTCGAATCCATGGGCAACAATGTGGAATATGTGACCACTGACAGCCAAGCGGTCTACGAATCGATCCGTCTGGGCGATGTGACCCTAGGTATGGAAGTCTGGGAAGGCGCGTTTGGTGCCTCCTTCCGCGCAGCGCTTGAAAAAGGCGGTATCGTCGATGCGGGCGATCATGACGCCGTGACGCGCGAGGATTGGTGGTATCCGATGTGGACCAAGGACGCATGCCCCGGCCTTCCAAGCTGGGAAGCTCTGAACGACTGCGCCGAAATTTTCGCCACGCCCGAGACGGGTGACAAGGGCCGCTATCTCGATGGTCCCGTTGACTGGCTCAAGCATGGCAAAGAGCGTGTTGAAGCGCTTGAGATGGACTTTGTCGTGATCAACGCGGGCTCCGCCGCCGCCCTCTGGGCCGAAATCGGTGCGGCCGAGGCCGACAAGAAGCCCATCGTGGTCTTCAACTGGACGCCCAACTTTGCCGAAGCCGTCTGGCCGGGTGAGTTCGTCGAATTCCCCGAGTGGGTCGATGGGTGTGACAAAGACCCTGCCGTGGGTCCCGTGCCAGATGCGCTTTATGAGTGCGGTAACCCTGCCGATGGCTACATGAAGAAAGCCGCCTGGGAAGGCATGGAAGAGAAATGGCCCGCAGCCTATGAAGTGCTGACCAAAATCTCGTTCAACAACGCCCAGATCGCGGAAATGGCTGTTCTGGTCGACATCGAAGAGATGGAGCCCGTAGAAGCGGCCGAAGTGTGGCTGGCCGAGAACGAAGATGTGTGGAAGCCTTGGGTTAACTAAACCCATCCTGCACACCTGAACATAAGGCCCCGTCCGTATGTCGGGCGGGGCTTTTCTTACCTTGAGGACATGCCCCCATGAGCGACGCCCCGGTCATCCGCTGTGAAAATGTGTGGAAAGTCTTTGGAAACGATCCAAAGAGATATCTCGCGAGCATGCCGGAGGGGCGCAGTTTTGACGATATCCGCGCGGATGGCTATATCGCCGGTGTAAGGGACGTGAGCATCGAAGTCTCACGCGGCGAGATGCTTGTGATCATGGGACTTTCCGGTTCGGGCAAGTCCACTTTGGTGCGATGTTTCTCGCGCCTTCATAACATCACGAGCGGCGTGATCAGTGTCGATGGGCAGGACATTGCGAAACTGTCCGAGAAAGAACTGATCGACCTGCGCCGGAGCAAGATGGGCATGGTGTTCCAAAGCTTTGGCCTCTTGCCGCACCGCACCGTGCTTGAGAACGTGGCCTTTCCTCTGGAGATGCGCGGTCAGGACCGCCATACTCGTCGCGACCGCGCGATGGAGGTCGTGAAACTGGTCGGGCTTGAGGGGCGCGAAGACTATTATCCGCGCGAGCTGAGCGGCGGTCAGCAACAACGCGTGGGCATCGCACGGTCCTTGGCAATCGAGCCCGATATCTGGTTTCTGGACGAGCCGTTCAGCGCGCTCGATCCTCTTATCCGCCGCGAGATGCAGGACGAGTTCCTGCGCCTGCAGGGCCTTTTGGGCAAAACCATCGTGTTCATCACCCATGATTTTGACGAGGCGCTGCGCCTTGCCGACCGGATCGCGATCATGAAAGACGGTGCGGTGGAGCAATGCGATACCCCCGATCAGATCGTGCTGCACCCGGCGACGGAATATGTTCGCAAATTCACCGAGGATATCGACAAGGCCCGCGTCGTGCGGGCCGCCGTTCTGGCGGACAAGGCGGCGGCGGGTACGGGCGATCCGGTGGATGCTGGCGCCACAGTGCATGATCTGGCGAGCATTCTCGTGCAGGACACACGTGAAAAGATTCCCGTGATGCAGAAGGGCGCTCTGATAGGCGCTCTCAATCGCCAGGATGCGCTCAATATTCTGGTGGGGATCAACTGATGGCCACACTCAGCACCAACGCAGTCCCCGCCATAAGCGGCATCAGCCGCCCGCGCTTTGCGCTGGTTCTGGTCCTGATTGCGGCTGTGCTGACCATTGCGCAATATCTGGGCGCTCTGCCCGCCGCGCTGCACCGCCTTCCTGAGGCGATGGTCCCGCCAATCGCGCCCTTCCTCGATATGATCTTCAACTTCGTAAAAGATGATCTGGGCCTTCTGGCCTTTACACGCTTCCTCACCGGGGGTCTGGAATGGGTGCTGGACGCCACGGCCAACCTTCTCTTCGGCAAGCGGCGCTGGCCCAACCTCGGGCCGATTCCGTGGTCGGCGATTGCCGCCGTGGCGGCTGTTGTGGGTTACTATCTCGGCGGTTGGCGTCTGGCCCTTCTGGCGGGGGGGACCTGTGTGTGGACTGCCCTCGTAGGCCAATGGGACATTGCGATGCAGACCATGTCGGTCCTCGTCGTGGCGGCCCCTCTTGCCTTCATTATCGGTTTGTCACTCGGCATTCTCGCGTGGCGTTCGGCCCGCTTTAATCGCGCGATCAAGCCGATCCTGTCGGTGCTGCAAACGCTGCCCTTCTTCACCTATCTTCTGCCAGCGGTCATCTTCTTCAAGGTGGGCCCGACAGCCGGCGCCGTGGCCACCACCATCTATGCCATTCCGCCGATGATCCTCATGACCACGCTGGGCTTGCAAAAAGTCTCACCCGATGTGGTTGAATCCGGCCATATGAGCGGCTGCTCACGTTGGCAGCTTTTGCGCCATGTCTATCTGCCCTCGGCCCGGACCGAGATCCTTGTGGGCGTCAACCAAGTGATCATGCTCTGCCTTGCCATGGTGGTCCTCACGGCCTTTATCGGCATGCCCGGTCTTGGTGCAAAACTGCTCCAGATGATGGGTAGCTTCAAATTGGGCCGCAGTTTTGAGATCGGCGTGACAATCGTGCTCGTAGCCGTGACGCTGGACCGGCTGTCGAAAGCATGGGTTGCAAAACAGCCCGAGCATTTCGAGCGTGGCACGCCGTGGTGGAAGCGTCATTTCACACTCGTGCTCTGTATCGTGGCTTTCGTGACATTCACGCTTTTGTCGCAAGTGTTCGAGATCCTCGGTGAAGTGTCGCGCAAGCAGGCTTTGAGCCAAGGCCGCGAGATCGACGACCTCATCAAGGGCTTCGTGAACCTCGATCCGGTGCAGGCAGTCACTGGCTGGCTCAGGGCGTTCCTGAACGTCAAAATTCTGATCCCCTTCCGGGATTTCTTGCTCAGCATTCCGACACCGGCCTTCATCATCCTGATGGCCGCTTTCGCCCTCTGGCTTGGTGGCCGCAAAGAGGCGATCATCGCTGCAGCGTTCTTCACGTTCATTGCGATCACCGGATGGTGGGACCGCTCAGTTATCACGCTCTACTCCGTGATTTCGGCGGTGGCATTGGCCATGCTGATCGGCCTGCCCCTGGGGATTATGGCGGCGCGCTCGGAAAAATGGTCCGAGCGTATGCTTCTGGTATGCGATACGGCGCAGACATTCCCAAGCTTCGTCTATCTTCTGCCCGCCATCATGCTCTTTGGCATCACGGATATCGCGGTGATCTTCTCAATCCTCATCTTCTGCATGGTCCCGCTGGTCCGCTACACCATTGAGGGCCTGCGCACCGTGCCGCTTGAGATGACAGAGGCGGCTGACATGGCAGGGGCCACCAAGATGCAAAAGCTGATAAAGGTGCAACTGCCGCTGGCCCTGCCCACCATGGCCGTGGGCTTCAACCAAGCCATCATGTTTGCTTTCTTCATGGTGATCATCGCGGCCTTCATTGGCACCCAGGATTTGGGTCAGGAATTGCAACGCACCCTTGCTGGCACAGATCTGGGCAAGAACTTCGTTCTGGGTATCTGCGTGGCGCTGATGGCGCTGACGTTTGATCTGACCATCCTGAAATGGGCCAATGACAAGAAACGCGCGCTTGGGCTAGAAGACTAGCCGCGCGCACGGCAGAGTGTTTGAGTATTTGAGCTAAGAAGAAGCTGGATTTGGCGTAAAGCCTGTTAGCGGTATCACTGCCGGTTAAGACGGGTGCATGTGCGGCTTTGAAAGAGTGCCGTGAAGGCGGATGGAGCTCCCGCACCCTGTGATCCGAACACGCGGATTGCGCCGGTTGCGCCTGCGGGACATTGCAACGGCACTGACGACATGTGTGGTGTTGTAAAATGGTGCTGTGAGGGAGGATTGAACTCCCGACCTCGTCATTACCAATGACGCGCTCTACCACTGAGCTACCACAGCACGATTGGCCGGGTGAGTAATGCCTTCTCCTGCTTGGCGCAAGCCTAATCTGGACCTGCCCCGGCCCCTCATGTAGAGAAGCGTCATGGCACGCAAGGACCCTCCGAAAAAGCCTGCGAAGACGGGCGAGACACGCGAAGATCGGCTGAGCGCGGCGCTCAAGGCCAATCTCGCGCGGCGCAAGGCGCAGGCGCGTGCGCGCAGTGAGGGGCCAACGGACGGGGCCGGGCAGGATAACGAAGGGTAGCAGGCAATGGATTCGATCATCGTGACGGGCAACGGCCCGCTAAGCGGAAGCATACCGATTGCCGGGGCGAAAAATGCGTGTCTCACGCTGATGCCGGCCACGCTGTTGAGTGATGAGCCGCTGACGCTGACCAATGCGCCACGCCTGTCGGATATTCGCACCATGTCGGAGCTTCTGGGCTCGCTTGGCGCGGAAGTATCTACGCTTCAGGACGGTCAGGTTTTGGCGCTGTCGAGCCATAACCTCACTTCACAACGGGCAGACTATGACATCGTGCGCAAGATGCGGGCCTCGATCCTTGTGCTGGGGCCACTTCTTGCGCGGTTCGGTAATGCGGAGGTGTCGCTTCCCGGCGGCTGTGCGATTGGCGCGCGTCCGGTGGATTTGCACCTCAAGGCGCTGGAGGCGATGGGGGCGGAGCTTGAGCTGCGCGAGGGCTATGTGCATGCGCGCGCGCCCGGTGGTCTGAAGGGCGGTATCGTGGATTTCCCGCTGGTGTCCGTTGGTGCCACGGAGAACGCTTTGATGGCCGCGACGCTGGCCAAGGGCATGACGGTTCTCAACAATGCCGCGCGTGAGCCGGAGATTGTCGATCTGGCCCGTTGCCTGCGCAAGATGGGCGCGCAGATCGACGGCGAGGGCACCGGCACGATCACCATTCAGGGCGTGGAGCGTTTGAACGGCGCGACCCATCCAGTGGTGACCGACCGGATCGAGCTTGGCACCTATATGCTGGCCCCTGCGATCTGTGGCGGCGAAGTTGAGCTTCTGGGCGGGCGGATCGAGTTGCTGGCTGCGTTTTGCGAAAAGCTGGACGCCGCCGGGATCAGCGTCGAGGAGACGCCAAACGGTCTCAAGGTGGCGCGCAAGAATGGCCGCATCCGCGCCGTGGATGTGGCGACGGAGCCCTTTCCCGGCTTTCCCACCGATTTGCAGGCGCAGTTCATGGCGCTGATGTGCACCGCCGACGGGACCTCCGTGCTGGAGGAGAAGATTTTCGAGAACCGCTTCATGCATGCGCCCGAGCTGATGCGGATGGGTGCCAAGATCGACGTGCAGGGTGGTCATGCCACGGTCACGGGCGTGGAGCGCCTGAAGGGCGCGCCGGTCATGGCGACCGATCTGCGGGCGTCCGTGTCGCTGATCCTTGCGGGGCTGGCGGCGGAGGGCGAGACGATCGTGAACCGGGTCTATCACCTTGATCGCGGCTATGAGCGGGTGGAGGAAAAGCTGGGCAATGTGGGTGCCAGGATCGAACGGGTGAAGGGCGTATGAACGACGCACGATTTGAAGATGGAGGGGAGGCGCCGCTGAACCTCGGAGCGCTGGATTTGGATGACCTCAAGGTCATCTCCAGCCTTGCGCAGGATGCGGTCTTTCCCATCACCGAGATGTCGTGGCGTCCGTCTGAGCGGCGCTTTGCGCTTCTGCTGAACCGCTTTCGCTGGGAAGATGCCGCGCGCGAGCGGCACGGGGCGGAGCGTGTGCAGGCGCTTTTGGTCGTGAGCAACGTCCTCAATGTGGCCAGTCAGGGCATTGACCGGTCCGACCCGGATACGATCCTGTCGCTTCTGTCTGTCACGTTTGAGCCGGGCGAGGACGCTGCGGGCCATGTGATCCTGACGCTGGCGGGTGATGGCGCGATCCGGCTGAGCGTCGAGGCGCTTGAGGCCACGCTCAAGGATGTGACGCGCCCCTACCGCGCCCCTGCGGGCAAAGCGCCCGAACACCCCGAATAAAGAGGCGCTGCCATGCCCCGTTTCCTAGACCACGCCGCCCCGGGTTTCGAGCAGGCGTTCACCGCCCTTCTCAACGCCAAGCGAGAAGACAGCCCCGATGTGGATGCCGCCGTGGCGGGGATCATCGCGGATGTGCGCGCGCGCGGCGATACGGCTGTGATCGCGCTGACTGAGCAATATGACCGCATCACGCTCACGCCTCAGACGATGCGTTTGACCGCCGAGGAGGTGGGTCGGGCGGCGGGCGAGGTCCCTGGCGACGTGCGCGCCGCGCTTGAGACCGCTGCCGCCCGTATCCGCGCCTATCACGCGCGGCAAATGCCCGAGGATGCGGCGTGGGAGGATGAGACGGGCGCAAAGCTTGGCTGGCGCTGGACGCCTGTGGATGCGGCGGGACTCTATGTGCCCGGTGGCCTCGCGACCTATCCCAGCTCTGTCCTGATGAACGCGGTGCCGGCCAAGGTGGCGGGTGTCGGGCGGCTTGCGATGGTTGTGCCCACCCCCGGCGGCGCGCTCAACCCCGCCGTTCTGGCAGCCGCGCAAATTGCAGGCGTCGACGAGATCTACCGCATCGGTGGTGCGCAGGCCGTGGCCGCGCTGGCCTACGGGACCGAGACCATCGCCCCCGTGGACAAGATCACCGGACCCGGCAACGCCTATGTGGCCACCGCCAAACGGCGTGTCTTTGGTAAGGTGGGGATTGACATGATCGCGGGGCCCTCGGAAATCCTCGTGATCGCAGACGCCTCCAACGATCCTGACTGGATCGCGCTGGATATGCTCAGTCAGGCCGAACATGATGAGAGCGCGCAGGCGATCCTCATCACGGATGACGCGGGCTTTGGCCGCGCCGTGGCTTCCGCCATCGACAAACGACTGGAGACGCTGGAGCGGCGCGCGATTGCCGGGGCAAGCTGGCGGGACTATGGCGCAGTGATCACCGTGCCCAGCCTTGATATCGCGGCAGAGCTGTCGGACCGTATCGCGCCCGAGCATCTGGAGCTTTGCGTGGCTGACCCCGAAGCGCTCAGCGCCAAGATCACCCATGCAGGCGCGATCTTCTTGGGGCAGTGGACGCCCGAGGCCATCGGCGATTACGTCGGCGGGCCGAACCACGTGCTACCCACCGCCCGCTCGGCGCGTTTCTCCTCGGGCCTAGGTGTGCTTGATTTCCTCAAGCGCACCACGCTCACGCAGATGACGCCTGCCTCACTTGGGGCAATTGGCCCCGCGGCGGAAACCCTCGCGATCTCGGAGAGCCTTGAGGCGCATGGCCTTTCCGTGCGCGCGCGGCTCAATCGCCTGAACGACTGAGAGCATTGCCCCACACGTCTGCCCGCGCTACACGGAATTTTGCGACCCCAAGAGAGACCAAAGCCCATGTCCCGTATCACCCATATCGAACTTGACGACGCAAACCTGCCGCCCCCCACGCCCGAGATCGAGCAGGAGCGCAAAGTGGCGATGTTTGATCTGATGGAGGACAACACCTTCGCCCTGCCCAAACGCGACGACCGCGTCGTGCCTGATGGGCCCTACCGCTTGGGCCTTGCGATCCGCGAAAAGCGGTTGGTGTTTACCATTACCACCGAATCCGGCGATCCGGCGGCCGAGTTTCACCTATCGCTCAGTCCGTTTCGCCAGGTGGTGAAGGATTACTGGACCATCTGCGAGAGCTATTTCGACGCCGTCAAGAACATGCCCCCCAGCCAGATCGAGACGATAGATATGGCGCGGCGCGGCATCCACAACGAGGGTGCGCGCATCTTGGAGGAGCGCCTTGAGGGCAAGGCCGAGATCGACACCGATACCTCGCGACGTCTTTTCACGCTGATCTGCGTGCTGCATTTCGGCGGATAGGGTATGGACGCGGAGCTTCCCCAGTCGGTTTTGTTCTGCTGCGATCATAACGCCGTCCGCTCGCCGATGGCCGAGGGGATTATGAAACAGCTCTACGGCACGGACACCTATGTGCAATCGGCAGGCGTCAAAAGCGATCTGGATATTGATGGTTTCTCCATTTCCGTCTGTGAGGAAATCGGGGTGGAGCTTTCGCGCCACCGTGCGCGCAGCTTTGACGAGATGGAGGAATGGGGCGACGATCTCAGCTCTTTCGATCTGGTCGTTGCCCTCAGCCCCGCCAGCCAGCGCCGGGCGCTCGAGCTGACACGCGTCTTTCATCTCGAAGTGGTCTATTGGCCGATCATGGACCCCACAGGCCTCGGCGAGACACGTGAGGCCAAGCTCAACGCCTATCGCCAGACGCGCGACCAGATCCGCACCCATTTGATTGATCGTTGGGGCCCGCCCCGCGACGTCTGACCGACCCCCGCCCAAAACCTCTGAGGAGAGCACCATGACCGACACTGTGAAACGCTATTTCGATGCCTTCAACGCAGGCGATACCGCCGGAATGCTCGATTGCCTGTCAAATGATGTGGCCCATCATGTGAATGAGGGTAAAATTCGTAGCGGCAAGGAGGCGTTTTCCAAGTTTTGCGATCACATGACGCGTTGCTATCGCGAAAACCTCACCGATATGGTGATCTTCACCAACGAGGATGGCACGCGCGCCGCCGCTGAATACACCGTTAACGGCACCTATCTCGCAACGGATGAGGGCCTGCCGGAAGCCAAGGGTCAAACCTACAAGCTGCCCGCCGGGTCCTTCTTCACGCTGGAGGGGGGCAAAATCACTCGCGTCGTGACCTATTACAACCTCGCCGATTGGGCGCAGCAGGTTTCCTAATGCGGATTGCGCCTCTCACGGGTGCTGCGCTGGAAGACGCGCTGGAGGATGTGGCCCGCCTGCGGATCGAGGTGTTTCGCAGCTATCCTTATCTTTATGACGGCGATGTGGGCTACGAGACGCGCTATCTGCAAAGCTACCGCGATAATCCCGGCGCCATTCTGGTGGGTGCATGGGACGGTGGGCGCCTCGTGGGGGCCTCGACCGGCACGCCTCTGGAAGAGCATGCGGATGATTTCGCCGCCGCTTTCGACGACGTCGACATCGCGCTCACAGATATCTTCTACTGCGCCGAAAGTGTCCTTTTGCCCCAGTATCGCGGCCGTGGCATTGGTCATGCGTTCTTTGATCAGCGCGAGGCCCACGCCCGTGCTCTGGGTCGCAGCCATTCGGTGTTTTGTGGCGTGGTGCGCGCGCCGGGGCATCCGCTGCGCCCCGAAGGGTATCAGCCGCTCGACGGGTTCTGGCGCAAACGCGGCTACGCTCCGCTGGAGGGTGCCATCGCGCAATTCTCTTGGAAAGACATCGATCAGCCGACCGAGAGCGACCACCCTCTACAATTCTGGATGCGCGCTCTGAGTTGAGGGGGCCACCTGATTGCGGCCTTGATGTAATACCCTGAGCCACACGCAAAAAACTTAGCCTCCCACCGCGCGAGGGGGGTGGCCATACCGGGCGTGATTAAGTTATCCACAGGAGTGCCGGGGGGCGACAACAGGGACTATTGCGAATGATCCGCCTGATTGCCTCCGCCTTGTGCGTGCTTTTCCTGATTGATTCCGCCGCTATGGCCCAAGACCGTGTGCGCTTGGGGTACGGTCGGCTTGTGACCAATGATCTGATTGGTGACGGGCATGACCGTTGGCGCACTGCTTCTGTTGCGTCGAGCCGCGTGTGGGGTCCGGACTGGACCGGCAGCGCTCCCGGCGGCTTTGGCCAGCTTCTGGAGCTTCGCCTTGGGGCTGAGATCATCAGCCCGGAAAACATCGCCACGCCCGCCGCGGGGGACCGCCCCTATGCAGGCTCTATCTCAGTCGGGCTGCACACCCATTTTCAAACTGCTCTGGCCGAGTTCGCGCTGGGCGGGGATCTGGTCTTTACCGGGCCGCAAACGCAGCTCGACGATTTTCAGGACTTTGTGCACGACGCAATCGGTGGGCGCGATCTGAGCAGCGGCGTGCGCCGCAACCAGATCGGCAATGATCTGACCGGATTTTCCTTCATGATGGGCGCAGATATCGCCCATGTGGAAGACAGTGAATTCCTTACCGAGAGCGGCGGGTTCGAACTGAGCGATGCCCGCAGCCGCGTGCGGGCGGGGATGCATTACCAAAGCGCAGAAGGGCACCGCGCGTTTTATGGCCTGACCTGGCTGGATAAGGAATTCAAAGGCCAACAGGATAGCCAGATTGTGGGATCAGTGCGACTGCATATAAGTTTCTGAGCAAGTATTGCTTGACACGGGTTCCCAGAACCCACGGGTTTTGTTAACCTTTAATTAATAAGAAGACGAAAAGTCTTAAAACTGAGGCAGGAAATACAGGCATGAAAACGGGCTTTCGAGGCACGTTCGTCATCTCCTGGTCGCAGACGCAAGTGGACGGTTTCGTGCCGGATGCGATAGCGTCGATCGATGTTGGGGCCACTTGGTGCTGGAACGGGGAAGCCGTGCGGGTCGATGGCCCGGCGGAGCTTTTGCGACTTGAGAATACGGATGGAAATGGGGTGAGCCGCAAGCGCGCCGCAAAGATGGTGCGCAGGCTGGTTGGCGCCGCGATCAGCGGAACACGTGATCTGAGCCAGGTCGAGGTGGATGACCGCCTCCCAGACAGCAGCTTTGTGATCACTAACGGCGCCCAAACCTATACCGTGACGGTGATCGAGGTCGGAAATGGTGCGCCGCCGCTATTGATGTTCCTCGATGAAATCCCCCCACGCGACACCGAAATGTGGGTCGTGCATCATACGCTGGAAGGTCCTGAAATGGCCTCCACAGCTCCCGCAGCGGGTGGCGTGATCTGCTTCACCCCCGGCACACGGATCGAAACACCGGACGGCCCGCGCCTTGTCGAAGAGCTACGCGAAGGTGACCGGGTTCAGACCAAAGATAACGGCGCGGAAGAGATCCAATGGATCGGCAGCCGCCGCATGACGGGCGCGCGGCTCTTCGCGATGCCCAAACTTAGACCGATCCGCATACGGGCAGGCGCGCTGGGCGTGGAGCGTCCCGACGAGGAGTTACTTGTGTCGCCAGAGCACCGCATGCTGATTCAAGGTGACGTGGCGCGTGCACTCTTCAATACCCCGGAGGTGCTGGTTTCAGCCAAGGATCTGGTAAACTCGGGCACGATCCGCGTCGATCTGGCGCTGCGTGAGGTAACATATATACACCTCCTACTGCCCAAGCATCATATCCTTTGGGCCAATGGCGTGGAGACCGAGAGCTTCCATCCGGCAAGTGCTGCACTCTCAACGCTGGACGACACAGACCGAAAGCGCCTTATGGCCCGCTTCCCGGCGCTGGAGTTTGAGCCGCATACCTATGGTGGCTTTGCCCGCCGAAGCCTCAGCCCGCCAGAAGCCGCTATCCTCGCACACGAGGCGGCCTGATCCAGCAGAGCACACTGCGGTGCCCCCATTCTGTTTGCGTTCACGCCACGCAGGCACTGGGGATTTCACCCCCAGACCCCCGAGGATATTTATGGCAAGAAGATGAGCTTGGCCGTTCCTGGTTTCTTCTTGCTGAAAATATCCTCGCCGAAGGCATAAAAACTCTTTTTGCAGCCCGTTGACTCGGGAGTGGGGGCGCGTATAAGCGCTGTTTCATTGGTGTTGGTGGCCCTCGCAAGGGGATGCCTGTCGGGAGCAATCCAAAGGACAACGCCCTTCCCGCCGCGAGGACGCCCGATAGGGCGGAGGAGCGGCCCTACAGAAGGAGATCAGCCGTGACCAAACGCACGTCTGCCAAGTACAAAATTGACCGCCGCATGGGCGAAAACATCTGGGGACGTCCGAAGTCTCCCGTCAATCGTCGTGAGTATGGCCCTGGCCAGCACGGTCAGCGGCGCAAGGCGAAAATCTCTGATTTTGGTATCCAGCTGCGCGCCAAACAAAAGCTCAAGGGCTATTACGGCGACCTGACCGAGAAACAGTTCAAGCGCGTCTACACCGAGGCCGCACGGGTCAAGGGCGACACCGGCGAGAACCTGATTGGCCTGCTGGAGCGTCGCTTGGACGCCGTTGTTTACCGCGCCAAATTTGTCGTCACTATGTTCGCAGCCCGTCAGTTCGTGAACCACGGCCATGTCAAAGTGAACGGCAAGCGCGTCAACATTCCATCCTACCGTGTGAAAGAGGGTGACGTGATCGAGGTGCGGGACCGCTCCAAGCAATTGGCTGTCCTTCTGGAAGCCGTGCAACTGGCTGAGCGCGATGTGCCCGATTACATTGATGCGGATCACGCCAAGATGGTGGCCACATTCGTGCGCACCCCGGGCCTCAGTGACGTGCCGTACCCGGTGATGATGGAGCCCAACCTCGTTATCGAATTCTACGCGCAGAACTAAGCCACGGCTTTTCTGCGGTATCGTGATGAGGGTCGCGGCGGGCAACTGCTGCGGCCCTTTTTCATTGGTGCTGGCCAAGGGCACGACCCAAAGCTAGAACCATATGTGTTTGAGGGAGAGGGATCATGTCGAAAATCACGCCTCAGCCGGGCATCATGGATATCGCGCTTTATCAGGGCGGGGCCTCGCATATCGCGGGCGTGACCAATGCCGTGAAGCTCAGCTCGAATGAGAATCCGTTCGGCCCCAGCGAGGCGGCCCGTGAGGCTTACCGCAAGGCCGGGTTCGATCTGCACCGGTATCCTTCGACCGATCATGCGGCGCTGCGCGCGGCCATTGCTGAAGTGCACAAACTGGACGCTGACCGCATCATTTGCGGGGCGGGCAGTGACGAGATTATTACCTTCCTTTGTCAGGCTTATGCCGGGCCAGGTGATGAGGTGATCCATACGGAGCATGGTTTTGCGATGTACCGGATCTGCACGCTTGCCGCCGGGGCCACCCCTGTGGAGGTGCCTGAGCGCGAGCGTATCACGGATGTCGATGCCATTCTCGCCGCCTGCACGGCGCGCACGAGGCTGGTCTTTATCGCCAACCCCAACAACCCGACCGGCACTATGGTGGGTGGGGCAGAGCTTGAGCGATTGGCAGCAGGTCTGCCTGAGCATGTTCTGTTGGTGCTCGACGGGGCCTATGCCGAATATGTCGAGGGCTATGACGGTGGCGCGCGGCTTGTTGATGCGCGCGAGAACGTGGTCATGACGCGGACCTTTTCCAAGCTTTACGGGCTGGGCGGTTTGCGCATCGGCTGGGGCTACGGCCCGGCCCATGTGATGGATGTATTGGCGCGGGTCCGCGGGCCGTTCAACCTCAGCCAGTCGGCGCTGGTGACTGCAGAGGCTGCGGTGCGCGACCGTGCCTGGGCTGATAAATGCCGCGAGGACAATACCCGGATGCGCGCGTGGCTGGCTGAGGCATTGGCCGAGCATGGCGTGCCCTCGGACACGTCCTGTGCCAATTTCATCCTTGCCCGCTTCGCGAATCAGGCCGAGGCGGAGGCCTGTGATGATTTTCTCAAGGCCGAAGGCCTGATCGTGCGGCGCGTGGGCGGATACAACCTGCCCAATTGTCTGCGCATCACGGTAGGCGACGAGCCGAGCTGCCGCCGCGTGGCCCATGCCGTTGGTCAATTCATGAAGGTTGCAAGGTGAGCGTGCTTTATGGGCGTGTGGCTCTGATCGGTCTGGGGTTGATCGCAGGCTCCATGGCCCTTGCCATGCGGCGCGGCGGCCTTGCAGGAGAGATTACAGGCTATGCCCGCTCATCCGAGACGCGCGATATCGCGCGCGAAATTGGTCTCGTGGACCGTGTCTATGACAGCGCAGCCGACGCGGCGGAGGGGGCTGACCTCGTAGTGCTGTGTGTGCCCATCGGCGTGATGGGGGGCGTGGCGGCGGAGATATCTGCCGTGCTCAAACCGGGTGCGACGGTGAGCGATGTGGGATCGGTCAAACGCGCGGTGATTGAGGCCGTGGCCCCGCATATCCCCGAAGGCGTCCATTTCGTGCCCGCACACCCGATGGCGGGGACCGAACATTCCGGCCCGCGCTCGGGCTTTGCCGAGCTGTTCGACAACCGCTGGTGTCTGATCGTGCCTGTAGAGGGCAGCGACCGGGCGGCCGTGGAGCGGCTTGAGGCGCTTTGGCGGGGGCTGGGCTCCAACACCGAGGAGATGGACGCGGATCACCACGATCTGGTCTGCGCCGTCACCAGCCACGCGCCGCATCTGATTGCCTATACGATGGTGGGTGTGGCCGACGATATGCGCCGGGTGACCGATAGCGAGGTCATCAAATTCTCCGCCGCGGGCTTTCGCGATTTCACCCGGATTGCCGCCAGTGATCCAACCATGTGGCGCGATGTTTTTTTGTCGAACAAGGACGCCACGCTGGAGGTTCTGGGCCGCTTTACCGAAGAGCTTTTCGCCCTCCAACGCGCCATTCGCACCGGGGATGGCGAGCATCTGCACCAATATTTCACCCGCACGCGAGCGATCCGCCGCGAGATTGTAGAGGCGGGTCAGGATACGGACGCGCCGGATTTTGGCCGGGGCGCGCGCAAATGAAACGGCTCTTGGCCCTCGCGCTTTGCCTCTCGGGCGAATGGGCGGCGGCGCAGGCGCCTGATACGTCCCTGCGCCCTGTGGCGCGACCTGGCTCTGTCCAAGATGTGGCAGCACCCGTTCAGCAGCAGGCTGACCTAGAGGGTGCCCAGACGCGCCAAAGCGCATCGCGTGTGGGCGAGCGGCCCGTGACATCGACGCTTGCGCGTGAGGATGGTGCCGAGCGGCGTGGGCTTTTTTCGTCGCTCCGCCCGCTTTTGCGCCCCCGCGCGGTGGGTGAAAAGGGCACTGCCGCGCAAAACCTCAAGGCGCGGGGTGCGGTTTGTGGTGATCCGGCCATTCAGGGCGAACTGGTCGGCGCTGTGCCGGGAAAGATTAAGGGCTGTGGTGTGATCAAGGCGGTGAAGGTGCGGGAGGTCAGCGGGATTTCCCTGAGCCAACATGCAGTCATGGATTGCGTGACCGCAAAGGCGCTCAAGACCTGGATCAACAAGGGCGTGAAGCCTGCGGTGGGCAATGCGGGCGGCGGCGTGAAGGGGCTACGGGTCGCGGCGCATTACGCATGCCGCACGCGCAACAACAAACCTGGGGCGAAAATTTCCGAGCATGGCAAGGGCCGCGCGATAGACATCTCGGCCATTCAGCTCCGTGACGTTTCGGAGCTATCGGTCGCACGTCACTGGCGCACGGCGCAGCGTGGCCGGATGCTCAAGCAGATGCACAAGGCTGCCTGTGGGCCGTTTGGCACGGTGCTTGGCCCCGATGGGGACCGCTATCATCAGGATCACTTCCACTTTGATACCGCCCGCCATCGCGGTGGGTCGTTCTGCCGCTAACGCAGACGCAACACCGGCGCAGGCCCGATAGGCACCGGCCCGAGCCAGATGCGCCCGGAGCGAAAATCAAGTGGGATATCAAGGCTCGACGGATTGCCAGACAGCCCCGCCATCAGGCCCAGAGCGCTTTCCATTGGCCCGGCAAGATTTTCGGGGAGCGCGCCCGACGCCCGGCCCAACGCCAGCATTTCGCGCCAGTTCTCCGCCTTGATCGTCAGGCTACCCTCGGGCAGCCCGCGCGCGTCAATGATGACCGAGCCAGCCGCCTGAAGCGAGAGTTGCCCCCAGCGCGCTTGGGCCAGCTTCAGCGTGATCTCGCGCGGCTGGGGCCGGGCGACCTCGATCGCGTTGCGGTCCCATGGGCGGTCAAAAACTACGGTGAAATCGGCGGTGAGCGTCTCCAGCGTCTCTGGCAGGCTGCCGCCCTGATCGACACGCTCCAGCCAGCCCGCGGCGGGGGCCAACCCGTCGGCGCGCAGGCCCATGTGGTAATGCGCATCGGCATCCGCAGGCACACGCTCGGCGGCCAGTGTCACGGCGTCTGCGCCCAAGGGTGCGCCGCCTGCCACAGGCGCGATGCTGAGCCCGGACGCCGTCAGCGTCGCACGATCAAGCGTGAGCCCGGTGTTGGCCGCCAATACCATCGAGGCGCGCATATCCTCGGAGCGGAGTGTAAATTTCTCCTCGGGCGTGGCCACTTGCTGTGCGTTCGGCCAGACGGCGATCACGTGATTGGGCTGATAGCTGAGCGCGAGGATCTGAAAGGTTGGTGCCTCCCACGCGAGACCCGTGCCCGGATCGGCAAGCGATATGTCGGTGAAATTGGCATCGAACCGGTTGGGAAAACCACCCACGGCAATCTCCTCATATTCCGCCTGCCATCCTTCGGCGCGGCGCTCCTCGAACCATGTGGCAAAGCCGGTCTCGGCGGCGCGCGCCCCGATAAACCAGTACCCGACCCACGCCACCGCCGCCAAAAGCACGATTGCCAGTATTGCCCGCATGATCTGTCCTCTTTTCGTGCTCTTTGAGATAGTGTTTATAGGGCCTGATCGTGAGAGGAACAGAAAAATGACGATGTGGGTGTTTGGCTATGGATCGCTGGTGTGGAACCCCGGTTTTGACGTGGCAGAGCAACGTCTCGCCACGCTTGAGGGCTATGCGCGCAGCTTTTGCATGCGCTCGGTCCATCATCGCGGCACCCATGACAATCCGGGTTTGGTCCTCGCGCTGGATGCGGCGGCCGGGGCATCTTGCCAAGGTGTCGCCATGGCGGTGCGGGGTGGGCAGGAGGCGGAGGTGCTGGAGTATCTGCGCGCGCGCGAGCTGATCTCCTCGGCCTATGTGGAGCGGGATCTGGAGGTGCGCCTTCAGGGCGGAGAGATCGCGCAGGCCGTGACGTATGTGATTGATACAGCCCATGTGCAATATTGCGGCGGCATGCCCCTTGAGACGCAGGCCGAGATCATTGCGGCGGCCCATGGCGGGCGTGGGCCGAATACCGAATATCTCTACAACACCGCCGAACATCTGGCAGAACTTGGCATCGCGGATGCCGATCTGGAATGGCTGGCGCGGCGCGTGCGGGCGCTGGCTGCATAAACCCTTGGCGTGGCGGCGCGGTATCGCGTAGGCTGCGGGCAACAAAACAGTGTCGGGAGCGTCCGAATGGACCAGCCGGACCGCGAGGTCGAGCCTAATTTTTCGCATCCAGTGCGCCAGATCATATTGATGCTGGTGGTGCTTGGCCTGACCGGGTTTGGCGTCTTTCTGGCGCTGCCTCGGGTATTGCCGGTGTTTCAGGCCAACCCCTATCTCAACGGGTTCATCATCTTCGTCTTCGTCATCGGCGTGCTGGCCTGTTTTTGGCAGATGTTTCAGCTGATCGGATCCGTCCGTTGGCTTGAGGGCTTTGCCGCACAGAGGCCGGGCCATGAAATGACTAAGGCGCCGCAGCTTCTGGCGCCTTTGGCCACGCTTTTGCGGCAGCGGGCCAAGCGGATGCAGATCGCGCAGACCTCCGCGCGCTCCATCCTCGATTCCGTGGCGCAACGGATCGACGAGGCGCGCGAGATCACGCGCTATATCGTCAACATGCTGATTTTTCTCGGGCTTTTGGGTACGTTCTACGGCCTTGCCACCACGGTGCCCGCGCTCGTGGATACGATCCGTGGCCTTGCCCCGCAGGAGGGCGAGGATGGTGTCGAGGTGTTCAGCCGCCTGATGACGGGCCTGGAAGGGCAGCTTGGCGGGATGGGCGTGGCCTTTGCCTCATCGCTTCTGGGGTTGGCTGGATCGCTGGTCGTGGGGCTTTTGGAGCTTTTCGCGAGCCACGGCCAGAACCGCTTTTACCGCGAGCTGGAGGAGTGGATGTCCACGATCACCCGCGTTGGATATGCGGGCAGCGAAGGTGAGGGGGCTGGCGGGTCAGACGCCATGGGCGGCGTGCTCGATCACATGAACGCGCAGATGGACGGGCTGCAATCGCTGATGGAGCGGTCCGAACAGGCACGCATCGCGGCCGACACGCGCATGGTGCAACTAGCCACGGCAGTGGAGCATTTGGCGAGCCGGATGGGCACCACTGACAATGATATTCTGGCGCGGATCTCTGAAGGGCAGGAGCGTCTTGTGGAGGTGCTTGGCGCGCGTGATGCGGGTGACGGGCTCGATGCGGAAAGCCGGATGCGGCTGCGCTCCATTGATGTGCAGATGTTGCGCATTCTTGAGGAGATCAGCGCGGGCCGTCAGGAAAGCATGACCGAGCTGCGCACCGATCTGGCCAGTTTGACCCGCGCAATCGAGCGCGGGCGCGGCGGGCGCTAGGTCATGGCCCTCTCGCGGCGCACCGGACAACGCTTTCAGGCCTCGATCTGGCCGGGTTTTGTGGATGCGATGACCGGGCTTTTGCTGGTCCTGATGTTCGTACTGACCATTTTCATGGTGGTGCAATACGCCCTCCGTGAGACAATCACAGGACAAGAAACCAAGCTTGATGCGCTCTCGTCCGAGGTCGCAGCCCTCGCCCGCGCGCTCGGGCTTGAACAGGACCGCGCGAGCACGCTGGAGGACCGCGTCGGCACGCTCACCGCTACGTTAAGCGATGCGCGCGATCGGCAGGCGGCGCAAGCGGCACAAATAGCGGCGCTGACCGCCGAGCGTGACACGCAGGACGCCGCCCTCGGGGCGGCAACGGCGCGCATCGCCACATTTGAGGAGCAGGTGGCGGGGCTATTGGCGCAGCGCGACACGGCACTGGGGCAGGTGGCGGCGTTGGAAGACACGCAAGCCGGGCTTTTGTCCGAGCAGGAGGCATTGCAGCTGGCCCTTGCAGGATTGCGCGATGAGGTCGATGCACAAGAAGAGGCCGCGCGTCTGGCCGCCGCGCAGCGCGAGGCGTTTGAGGCGCTGGTGGCAGGCTTGCGCCGTGAAGCGGAGGAAGCGCAGGGCGCGCTCACAGCGCAAGTGACCGAGCTGCGAGACGCGCTGAGCGATGAGGAGGCCGCGCGGGTGGCCGAAGCGGCGGCGGCAGAGGCTTTGCGCGCCCGGCTGGAAGGGGCATCAGCCGAGCTCACCGCGATGACACTCGCGCTGGAAGAACAACGGCGGCAGGCCGAGGAGACATTGACGCTTCTCGCGGCGGCGGACATCGCGCGCGCGGATCTGGAGGCGGAGCTCTCTGCCACGCAACTCAGCGCCGCCGAGCAGCGCGCGGCGCTTCTGGCGCAGGCCCGTGCCACGCTTGCCGAACAGACAGAACAAACGGAGGCGGCCCTGCGCGAACAGGCGCTGTTGAACCAACAGGTCGCGGCGCTCCGCACGCAATTGGGCGAGCTTCAGGCGCTGCTTGATGATGCGTCCGTCCGTGAGGCGACGAACGATGTGCAGCTTCAATCGCTGGGCAATGAGCTGAACGCGGCGCTCGCACGTGTGGCGTCTGAGGAGCGCCGCCGCCGCGAGCTTGAGGAGGAAAAGGCCGCGCGGCTTGAAGCGGAAAATCAGGATCTGGCGCGCTATCGTTCTGAGTTTTTCGCGGCCCTGCGCGAGGTTTTGGGCACGCAGGAGGGTGTGCGGATCGAAGGCGACAGGTTCGTGTTCTCCTCTGAGGTGCTCTTTGATCCGGGCCGCGCGACGCTCTCGGATGCAGGACGGGGCGAGGTGGCCAAGGTCGCCGAAATCCTGCGCCGCGTGGCTGGGGATATCCCCGAGAGCGTGGATTGGGTGATCCGCGTTGACGGCCACACGGATGATGTGCCGATACGGAACTCGCCCGATTTCGCCGATAACTGGGAGCTGAGCCAGGCTCGTGCCCTCTCGGTTGTGCGCTATATGATCGACTTCCTCGGCCTGCCACCGGATCGTCTGGCGGCCAACGGGTTCGGGCAATACCAGCCGGTGAACAGCGCGGACACGCCCGAGGCGCGCGCGCAAAACCGCCGGATCGAGCTTAAGATTACCGAGCGTTGATCAGCGAATGGTGAGCGGTGCACGTATGCTGTCCACCACAGCCCCATCCCGGTTAAGCGATATCTCGGCGCTGTAGCTGCCCGGCTCCCAGCCACCGCTCGGAGTGCGACGGCCACCGGCGCGAAAAAACTGCGCCTGCGCCTTGTCCAGAGTGGCGGAGTGGGAAAACACCTCGCCCGCTGGCCCCATGATACGGATCTCCATCACATCTCCCGCACGTCCACCAAACGCATAGCCCCATGCGACAAGCGCAGGCGCGTCCGGCGCCAGATCACTGCGGCCCGCGATGCCCTCTTTGATATCGTCAAAGCTGGGCACGGCAGTGCTGAACCCAGCGGAAAGCAGCCCGCCGGGGCGGTATTCAGGCGCATCGAGCCAGAGGGTCTCCTCGGACGGTGCGCCGCATGTGATCTGTCCATCGGGATCAAACGGGTCCACCACCTCACCTTCGCGGCGTAGTGTCAGGTGGACATGCGGAAACTGTGTGCGACCCGACAGGCCAATGAGGCCCAGCACGTCGCCGCGCTCTACCCGTTGCCCCGCCTCCACGCGCACGGAGCCTTGGCGCAGGTGGCAATATTGCGTCTCCCATCCGCCTTCGTGCCGGATCGCCACGCCGTTGCCGCAATCCTTGCCCTCAAGCTCGGCGGCCATGTCATCGGTGTAGTAACGATCGCGCATGCCGTCCCGGATGCCGCGCACCCGGCCCGGGGCGGCGGCGATAACCGGGACGCCCGCGCGCATCGCGCGCATCGAGGTCAGGCCGAAATCTGTGCCGCGATGGCCATCATAGCTAAGCCCTTCGCACATGAAATCAGAGGCCCCGGGGCCGGGGTCGAAATCGACATATTGCTGGATGAAACATGTCTCGCCCAAGATGCAATCGGCAGGCAGGCCGAGCATTGGGGGAGGTTCGGCTGCGGCGCCAGACCCCAGAAGGATCAGCGCCGCAGCAAGGCTCTTTCGCATCACTCCGCGGTTAGGAGCGGCGGTTTTTTCCCGGTGAGGCGCGGCTGGCCGGGGCCTTCGACACGCAGGTCGATCTTGCCATCCTTGACGCCCACCTGGACGATCCCGCCCTTGGCCAGCTTGCCGAAGAGGAGCTCCTCGGCCAGCGGTTTCTTGATGTGCTCCTGGATCACACGGCCCAGAGGGCGCGCGCCCATCTTTTCGTCGTAACCCCAATCCGCCAGCCACTCAGCCGCGGGTTTCGTAAGTTCAATGGTCACGTTGCGATCCATCAGCTGCGCCTCGAGTTGCAGCACGAATTTCTCGACCACTTGCATGATGACTTCTTTGGGAAGTGCGCCAAAGCTGATCACCGCATCGAGACGGTTGCGGAACTCGGGCGTAAACGTCCGCTCAATGGCCGCCGTATCCTCGCCCGTGCGCTTGTCACGACCAAAGCCGATGGCCTCTTTCGCCATGTCCGACGCCCCTGCGTTGGAGGTCATGATCAGCACCACGTTGCGGAAATCCACGGTGCGCCCGTTGTGATCGGTAAGCGTGCCGTGGTCCATCACCTGAAGCAGGATGTTGAACACGTCTGGGTGCGCCTTCTCGATCTCGTCAAGCAGCAACACACAATGCGGATGCTGGTCCACGCCATCCGTCAGCAGGCCACCCTGATCAAACCCGACATAGCCGGGAGGCGCACCGATGAGACGCGAGACCGCGTGCTTCTCCATGTATTCGGACATATCAAACCGCAAAAGCTCCACACCCAGCGTATCGGCCAATTGCTTGGCCACCTCGGTCTTGCCGACGCCCGTGGGGCCCGCAAAGAGGTAGTTGCCGATGGGTTTTTCGGGCTCCCGCAGACCTGCACGCGACAGTTTGATCGCCGAGGACAGTGCTTCAATCGCCATGTCCTGACCGAACACGACCCGCTTGAGCGAGGCCTCCAAGTCCTTCAGGACCTCGGCGTCGCTTTTGCTGACGTTTTTCGGTGGAATTCGGGCGATTTTCGCCACGACGTCCTCGATCTCCTTGGTGCCGATGGATTTGCGGCGTTTGGAGGCCGCCACGAGATGTTGCGCCGCCCCTGCCTCGTCGATCACGTCAATCGCCTTGTCGGGCAATTTGCGGTCATTGATATAGCGCGACGACAGATCCACCGCCGATTTGATCGCGTCATTGGTGTATTTGACGCTGTGATGCTCCTCGAAATAGGGCTTGAGGCCCTTGAGGATCTTGATTGCGTCCTCGACTGTCGGCTCAGCCACATCGATCTTCTGGAACCGGCGGCTCAGCGCGCGGTCCTTCTCGAAATGCTGGCGGAACTCCTTGAACGTGGTGGACCCCATGCAGCGAAGCTTGCCGCCCTGAAGCGCGGGCTTCAGCAGGTTGGAGGCGTCCATTGCACCGCCCGAGGTGGCCCCTGCGCCGATCACGGTGTGGATCTCATCAATGAAGAGCACCGCATCGGGGTGGTTCTCCATCTCGGTCATCACGGCCTTCAGACGCTCCTCAAAGTCGCCGCGATACCGCGTACCGGCCAGAAGCGCGCCCATGTCGAGCGAGAAAATCGTCGTTTTGGCCAGAACCTCAGGTGTCTCACCCTGCACGATCTTGCGCGCGAGGCCCTCTGCAATGGCGGTTTTGCCCACGCCGGGATCACCCACAAGAAGCGGGTTGTTCTTACGGCGGCGGCACAGCACCTGAATGCAGCGCTCCACCTCGGAGGCGCGACCGATCAGGGGATCGACATTGCCCTGCCGGGATTTCTCGTTGAGATCGACACAATATTTGGCCAGCGCGCTTTCGCCCTGCTCCACCGCATCGGACTCGGTGGACATTTTCGGGCCGTCCTCAGGCTCTTCTGCGCCGGAAACCGAGCGCGCCTCGCCAAAGGCCGGGTCTTTTGCGACGCCATGCGCGATGAAATTGACCGCGTCATAGCGGGTCATGTCCTGCTCTTGCAGAAAATAGGCGGCGTTGCTTTCGCGCTCGGCAAAGATCGCGACCAGAACGTTGGCGCCGGTCACTTCCGTGCGGCCCGAGCTTTGCACATGGATCGCGGCGCGCTGGATCACGCGCTGAAACGCCGCTGTCGGCACCGCCTCGGAGCCTTCTATGTCGGTCACGAGGTTCGACAGATCATCGTCGATGAAATCCACAAGCGTGCCGCGCAGCTCTTCCGTCTCGACGCTGCACGCCTTCATCACGCGGTGCGCGTCCGGCTCATCGATGAGCGCGAGCAGGAGATGCTCCAGCGTCGCGAATTCGTGTTGCCGGGCGTTGGCGAGGGCCAGTGCCGCATGAATTGCCTGTTCGAGTGTGGTCGAGAATGAAGGCACCTGTGTGCTCCTTCTTGTGGGGTTCGGGGCGCGTTGCCTGTCACCGTGATCCTATATTCTTAAAGTTTGGTCGATATTGACCGCGCTTCAAGGGTTTTTTCTCCAGCACTGCTCACTTTTACGAAATGTGAGGGTTTGCTGTGCACTTCAAAACTGATCCTTTCGCGCGCGAATTTCCGTGAAAACCTCGGCATCGCTGGCGTTATGGAGCCCAAGATGCGCCCGGATGCCCGGATCTGCTGCGCGCAGGAACGGGTTCGTCGCGCGCTCTGTCTCAAGGGTTGTGGGCACCGTCGGCTGGCCGGTAGCACGGGCCGCATTCACCTCGTCTGTACGAGAAGTAAGCGCGGAATTGTCAGGGTCAATGGTTAGCGCGAATTTGGCGTTTGCGGCGGTGTATTCATGACCCGAGCAAACAATGGTATCGCCGGGCAGGGCGGCAAGCTTGCTGAGACTGTGCCACATCTGCACGGGTGTGCCCTCAAAAAGCCGCCCACAGCCAAGCGCCATCAGGCTGTCGGCGGTGAAAAGAAGGCCCGAGCCGGGGAAATGCACCGCGATATGGCCGACCGTATGGCCGGGCACGTCGATCACGAGACCCGCCTCGCCACCGATCTCAATCCTATCCCCTTCCACCACGGCGATATCCAGCGGCGGCAGGCGATGTGCATCCGCCGCGGCCCCGATCACCTGCGCGGGATGCCCGGCGAGTAGATCGCTGAGCCCATTTACATGGTCCCAGTGGTGATGCGTCAGGAGCACATGAGTGAGCGTCCAGCCCTTGTCCGCCAGCATCGCCACAATCGGCTCCGCCTCCGGCACATCAACGGCCAACGTGTCGCCGGTGGCCGCATCATGGACCAGATAGGCATAATTATCGGCAAGGCAGGGGATGGTTACGAGGTCTAATGTCATGGGCCTGCCTTTCATGCGGCTTTCGCCGGGCGCGTGTTTCGGTCTAGGGTTCAGACTGACGGATCACTCGGGGCTTCGCAATGCATCTTGATGTGCAGGACCTTCGCAATTTCTATTATCGCAGCGCGCTGGGCCGCGCCGTTCAGAAAACCCTGCGCGAAGAATTGCGCAAATGCTGGCCTGAGGCGAAGGGGCAGACGGTGGTGGGGTTTGGCTTCGCCGTGCCATTTTTACGGCCCTATCTTGAGGATGCTCGGCGGGTGACGGCGCTGATGCCCGGTCCGCAGGGTGTGATCGCATGGCCGCAAGGAATGCCGAATGTCTCGGTGCTGTGCGAGGAAACGCTCTGGCCGCTGGAGACGGGGCATGTGGACAAGCTGCTGGTTATGCACGGGCTTGAGGCGAGCGAGCGGCCTGCGGACCTCTTGGAGGAATGTTGGCGCGTGCTGGGCCCTGGCGGGTCGGCGCTTTTTGTGGTGCCTAACCGCGCGGGCCTTTGGTCACGCTCGGATCGCACGCCCTTTGGCTTTGGCAGGCCCTATTCGCAATCGCAGCTGGAAAGCCAGCTCAAAGCCCACAGCTTTCTGCCCGAGCGGCACCTGCACACGCTCTATCAGCCGCCCAGCACGCGGCGCTTCTGGCGCAAGACTGCAAGCATGTGGGAGCATCTGGGCGGCTCTCTGTCGATGATCGCGGCGGGCGGGGTGCTGATCGTGCAGGCCAGCAAACGGGTCCATGCCCCGCGCGGGCCGGGCCTCAAGGTGAAAGTGCGCAAACCGCTTGAAGCGCTGCAACCCGCAGCATCGGCGCAGGCAAAGCCGGTCTGACGCGGATCAAGAGCGGGACGGTGGTTGCTCGGGGGACGGATGCGGGACTGGTTCGGGCCCGTCATCACGCTCGCACACGATTGGTAGCGGTAACGGACTGAGGGCGCTTTCAGGTGGGCTTTGAGGTGCATTGGGCCTTGGAATCGGCGCCAGTTGCAAAAATTATGAGTTTTTACGTCAGAAAATCTTGCGCAAACGGTCGCAGGCCATTTAGTCAATTGAAATAAAACGATTTTCTAACGAACCCCGCAACCGTATAGAAACTTGGCAAGTCCGCAACGCTCTGCTAGACCCACGCCGGATCACAGTGAATTTGGCGCACATGCGCCGCAAACAACCCCGGACGCGGCAATCGCGGCAAACCGGGGCAAATTGTCGGAAGGGTGGACGTGTCCGAACCAGCTTCGATTTCCTCCGGTATTGCGGCGCGCTATGCCACCGCCATTTTTGAACTGTCACATGAGGGTAAGATGCTGCCCAAGCTGGAAGCAGGCGTCGATGACCTTGCCGCCGCCCTTGATGTCAGCGAAGACCTGCGCGAGGTGATTTCCAGCCCCGTGGTGAGCCGCGCCGAGCAAGGGGCCGCCATCGCAGCGATTGCCAAGAAGATGAAACTTCCCGTGCCGCTGGCGCAGGGTATGGCCCTCATGGCCGAGAAACGCCGCCTGTTCGTGTTGCCTCAGCTTATTGCGCAGCTTCGCGCGCTGATCGCGGATGAAAAGGGCGAAGTGAATGCCGACGTCACAAGCGCCAAGGCGCTGACCAAGGCGCAGTCTGACAAATTGGCCAAAACGCTGAAAGCCAGCGTCGGCCGCGACGTCAAGATCAACGCGACTGTCGATGAAAGCCTCATCGGTGGTCTTATCGTAAAGGTGGGCTCGAAGATGATCGACACGTCGATCCGCTCCAAGCTCTCATCCCTCCAGAGTTCAATGAAAGAGGTCGGATAAATGGGTATCCAAGCGGCAGAAATTTCTGCAATCCTGAAGGACCAGATCAAGAATTTCGGCCAAGACGCCGAAGTGGCCGAAGTTGGTCGGGTGCTGTCCGTGGGCGATGGTATCGCGCGCGTTCACGGCCTCGACAACGTGCAGGCCGGTGAGCTGGTTGAATTCCCCGGCAAGATCATGGGCATGGCGCTGAACCTCGAGGCGGACAATGTCGGCGTCGTGATTTTCGGCTCCGACCGTGACATCAAGGAAGGCGACACCGTCAAGCGCACCAAGTCCATCGTGGACGTGCCAATCGGTGACGAGCTTCTGGGCCGGGTCGTGGACGGCCTTGGCAACCCGATCGACGGCAAAGGCCCGATCAAAACCAAAAAGCGCGGCCTTGCAGACGTGAAGGCGCCGGGCATCATCCCGCGCAAATCCGTGCACGAGCCGATGGCGACTGGTCTCAAATCCGTTGACGCGATGATCCCGATTGGCCGTGGCCAGCGCGAGCTGATCATTGGTGACCGTCAGACCGGCAAGACCGCCGTGGCCCTCGACGCCATTCTGAACCAGAAGGCGTATAACGACGCCGCAGGCGATGATGAGAGCAAGAAGCTCTACTGCATCTATGTGGCTGTTGGGCAAAAGCGCTCGACCGTGGCGCAGCTTGTGAAAAAGCTCGAAGAGAGCGGCGCGATTGAATATACGATCGTTGTGGCCGCAACAGCGTCCGACCCTGCGCCGATGCAGTTCCTCGCGCCCTACTCCGCGACAGCCATGGCAGAGCATTTCCGCGACAATGGCCGCCATGCCCTGATCGTTTATGATGACTTGTCTAAACAAGCTGTGGCTTACCGTCAGATGTCGCTTCTTCTGCGCCGCCCACCCGGCCGCGAAGCCTATCCCGGCGACGTGTTCTATCTCCACTCTCGCTTGCTGGAGCGGTCGGCGAAGCTGGGCGATGCGGCTGGCAACGGCTCGCTGACGGCCCTGCCGATCATCGAGACACAAGGGGGCGACGTGTCGGCCTTTATTCCGACCAACGTGATTTCGATCACCGATGGCCAGATCTTCCTTGAGACCGAGCTTTTCTATCAGGGTGTCCGCCCTGCTGTGAACACCGGTCTGTCGGTGAGCCGCGTTGGCTCGTCCGCGCAAACCGACGCGATGTCGTCGGTCGCAGGCCCGGTGAAGCTGAGCCTCGCGCAATACCGCGAAATGGCGGCGTTTGCGCAGTTCGGCTCGGATCTGGATGCGGCGACGCAACAGCTTTTGAACCGTGGGGCGCGCCTTACGGAGCTGATGAAACAGCCACAATACGCGCCTTTGACCAACGCCGAGATTGTCTGCGTCATCTTCGCAGGTACAAACGGCTATCTGGACAAAATCCCTGTGGCGGAAGTTGGCAAGTTCGAGGCGTCCATGCTGTCCTTCCTGCGCAACCAAAAGGCAGATTTCCTGTCTTGGATTGCGAAAGACGACCCGAAGTTCAAGAGCGGCGAGAATGTCGACAAGATGAAAGCGGTCCTCGACGAATTTGTGTCAACCTACTGATAAGGAGGCCATTTCATGCCTTCTTTGAAGGATCTGAAAATGAGGATCGAGTCGGTCAAATCGACCCGCAAGATCACAAAGGCGATGCAGATGGTGGCCGCGGCGAAACTTCGCCGCGCCCAAGAATCTGCCGAGGCCGCGCGCCCCTATACCGAGCGTTTTAACGCCGTTATGGGATCGCTCGCGGCATCGGTGGGTCAATCCGAGAACGCGCCCCGGCTGCTCAGCGGCACGGGCAGTGATCAGACACATCTGTTGGTCGTGCTGACGGCGGAGCGCGGCCTTTGTGGCGGCTTCAACGCCAACATCGCAAAGCTTGCAAAGGCCGAGGCACAGCGCCTTCTGGCCGATGGCAAGACGGTCAAGATCGTCACCGTGGGCAAAAAGGGCCGCGACGCGATGAAACGTGACCTTAGCGGTCACTTCATCGATCACGTGGATATGACCGAGATCAAGAATGTGGGCTACAGCGACGCGCAATCCATCGCGCGCGGTGTGCTTGAGCGTTTCGACGCGGGTGAGTTCGACGTGGCCAAGATCTTCTTCTCGCGCTTTGAGAATGTGGTCAGCCAGATCCCGACGATCCAACAGATCATCCCGGCCTCCTTTGAGGCCCCTGCCGAGGACGAAGGCGCCAGCGCTTTCTATGACTACGAGCCAGACGAGCAGGCGATCCTTGCCGATCTTCTGCCGCGCGGTGTCGCGACGGCAATCTTCAGCGCCTTGCTGGAGAATGGGGCGTCCGAGCAGGGTGCGCGCATGTCCGCCATGGACAACGCGACGCGCAACGCGGGCGAGATGATCGACAAGCTGACCATTCAGTATAACCGCTCGCGTCAGGCTGTGATCACGAACGAGCTGATTGAAATTATTTCCGGCGCGGAAGCGCTGTAGACCAGAACCGGAGTCCAACGATATGGCAAATGCAAAAGGCAAAATCACTCAGGTGATCGGCGCCGTGGTCGACGTTCAGTTCGGCGACCACCTGCCCGAAATTTTGAATGCTCTGACCACCGACAACAACGGCAAGACGCTGGTGCTCGAAGTGGCGCAGCACCTTGGCGAAAACACCGTGCGCACCATTGCGATGGATGCGACCGAGGGCCTTGTGCGCGGTCAGGACGTGACCGACACCGACGGACCCATCACCGTTCCCGTGGGCAACGCCACGCTCGGCCGCATCCTCAACGTCGTGGGCGAAGCGATCGATGAGGCCGGCGATATCAGCATGGAAGAGACCCGCTCGATCCACCAAGATGCGCCCGACTTCGCGGCGCAATCGACTACATCCGAGATCCTTGAGACAGGTATCAAGGTTGTGGACCTGCTCGCCCCTTATGCCAAGGGCGGCAAAATTGGCCTCTTCGGCGGTGCGGGCGTCGGCAAGACGGTTCTGATCATGGAGCTGATCAACAATATCGCGCGCGTGCACTCGGGCCTGTCGGTTTTTGCCGGTGTGGGTGAGCGGACACGCGAAGGCAACGACCTTTACCACGAGATGATCGAATCGGGCGTTATCGTCCCCGGCAAGCTTGAAGATTCCAAAGTGGCGCTGGTCTATGGCCAGATGAATGAGCCTCCCGGTGCGCGTATGCGCGTTGCCCTGACCGGCCTTACACTGGCCGAGCAGTTCCGCGATCAGTCCGGCGCAGACGTTTTGTTCTTTGTGGATAACATCTTCCGGTTTACCCAAGCGGGCTCCGAAGTGTCCGCCCTTCTGGGCCGCATCCCCTCCGCCGTGGGCTATCAGCCGACACTGGCCACCGATATGGGCCAGATGCAGGAGCGGATCACCTCGACCAAAGCGGGCTCCATCACCTCCGTGCAGGCCGTCTACGTGCCTGCCGATGACCTTACCGACCCGGCCCCGGCCACATCCTTTGCGCACCTTGATGCAACGACAGTTCTGTCGCGCGCCATCTCCGAGCTGGGCATCTACCCCGCCGTGGACCCGCTCGACAGCACCTCTCGTCTCATGGACCCCACCGTCGTGGGCGAAGAGCATTACCAGGTTGCCCGTGACGTGCAGGGTATCCTTCAGCGCTACAAATCGTTGCAAGATATCATCGCGATCCTCGGCATGGACGAGCTCTCAGAGGAGGATAAGCTGACCGTTTCGCGCGCGCGCAAAATCCAGCGGTTCCTCAGCCAGCCCTTCGACGTCGCCAAGGTCTTCACCGGCTCTGACGGCATTCAGGTGCCGCTCGCCGACACTGTCGCGTCGTTCAAGGCGGTTGTGGCAGGTGAGTACGATCACCTCCCCGAAGGTGCCTTCTACATGGTCGGCGGCATTGAAGACGTGAAGGCGAAAGCCGAGCGTATGGCAGCCGATGCAGCCTGATCACAGGCGATAAAGACAGGCTCGGGGTGCGCATCTGTGCCCCGAGACGACGAAATGACAGGAGGCCTTGATGGCTGGAACAGTGCAATTCGATCTGGTGTCGCCCGAGCGGCTTTTGCTGTCGGTTCAGGCCGCTGAGGTGCATATCCCCGGTGCGGACGGCGATCTGACCGCCATGGCGGATCACATGCCCCTGATCACCACCCTGCGCCCAGGCGTGCTGAAGGTCGCAGGACCCGAGGGCGACAAGGAATTCGTGGTCACGGGCGGATTTGCCGAGATCAATCCCGAGGGCGTCTCGGTTCTGGCCGAGCGGGCGATCCCGCGCGCCGACATGACCCAAGAAGTGTTCAAGGAGCTGGTGGATCACGCGACTGACCACCTCGCCAAGGCGCAAGAGACGTTCAAGAACGAGCCCGGCCCGGTGGATGACGCGGCCAAGCTTTTGTCCGATATGGTGGCGATTGGCGATCACATCGGCCTGAGCGCGAGCTGACCCTGCCGCGATCCGGTGACTGACAAAAGGCCTGCCAACAGCGGGCCTTTTTTCTTTTAGACCTCATTTTTGCTGAATTGCGCAATTACGAGATGCGCAGGCGATAAACGGAATGTGCATGAAACGGTTCGATAATAGATTGATTGGTATCGATCAGGGCGAAATTGTCCTGTTTTCCGATTATGAATTCGACGGCGAGATGTGGGCCGGAGGCGGCGACCGCAGCCGCAGGCATTCCATCCGCTTTACCGAGCGCTATCGCGACCCGCCTTTCGTGCAATGCGCGCTGTCCATGTGGGACATTGACAGCTCGACAAACTCGCGGGTCGAGGTGAATGCCGAAAACATCTCCGAGACAGGGTTCGAGGTGGTGTTCCGGACGTGGTCCGACACCCATGTGGCGCGCGCACGGGTGCGTTGGCTCTCCATCGGTGAGGTCTTGGCCGAGGATGACTGGGAGCTTTACTGAAGCCCCCACCACTCGCGTCAGTTGCCGAACTGTCCCTCATAGACAGGCTCAAGCGTGGGTGTCTCGAAGAGAGATGACACGGACGTCCCATTCCAGATATTCAGGATCGCCTGCGCAAAAACGGGCGCGGTCGGGATGATGCGGATATTGGGCGTGGCCCGAACCGCCTCAGTAGGCGCGATCGTGTCGGTGATCACCATGGATTTCAGGACAGAATTCGTGATCCGCTCCACCGCCGGGCCCGACAGGACGCCGTGCGTGGTATAGGCATGCACCTCGGATGCGCCGCCCTCCAGAAGGACCTCGGCCGCCTTGCAAAGCGTGCCGGCCGTGTCGCACATATCGTCCACGATGATGCAGCGTTTGCCCGTCACATCGCCGATCACCGTCATCTCGGCCACTTCGCCTGCATGCTCGCGGCGCTTGTCCACGATGGCCAGAGGCGCCCCGATCCGCTTGGCAAGCTCGCGCGCGCGGGTCACGCCGCCCACATCGGGAGAGACGACCATCAGTTCGTCGATATGGCCCTTGAACTGCGTCAGTATATCCAGCGCAAAGACGGGCGAGGCGTAAAGGTTGTCCACCGGGATATCGAAGAACCCCTGAATTTGCGCCGCGTGCAGGTCCATTGTCAGAACCCGCTCGATCCCCGCCTCGACCAGCATGTTTGCCACCAGCTTGGCCGAGATCGGCGTGCGCGCCTTGGAGCGGCGATCTTGCCGCGCATATCCAAAATAGGGGATGACGGCGGTGATACGCTTGGCCGAGGAACGGCGCAGCGCGTCGGCCATGATCAAAAGCTCCATCAGGTTATCATTGGCCGGGTTCGACGTGCTTTGAATGATGAACATATCCTCGCCGCGGACATTCTCGAACACTTCTACGAATATCTCGCCATCGTTGAACCGCTCGACCCGCGCCTCCACGAGTTCGACGGATATTCCGCGATGCATCGACATACGTCGTGCCACAGCTTTGGCCAATGGCATGTTGGCATTGCCCGAGATCAGTTTCGGTTCCGGTGTGGATGGCATGTGTGGGGTCCCCGCAGGTGGTCTGAATGACAGATTCGTCACGTTGACACCCCTTAGCATGGGCGTAGGGTCTGGCAAAGCTGCACAGCCGGAAGGAACCGCAAAATGGCTCATATCGACTATTTTTTCTCGACATTGTCACCTTTCACCTACCTTTCGGGCAAATCAGTGGACGAGATTGTGGCGCGCACCGGGGCAAGCGTGACCTACAGGCCGATGGACATAATGGCGCTTTTTGCGCGCACCGGGGGCCTTCCGCCCAAGGATCGCCACCCCGCGCGACAGGCTTACCGGCTTCAGGATATGGCGCGGCGCGCGAAACTGACGGGACTGCCGCTCAACCTCAAGCCCGCGCATTGGCCGACGAACTCCGCGCCCTCGTCCTATGCGATTATCGCGGCGCAGGCGGCGGGTGGCGGTGATCTGGGCGCTCTGGTTCATGCGTTTGGCCGCGCCATATGGTCCGAGGACCGCGATATTGCCGAGGATGATGTTGTGAAGGCCTGTCTGAGCGAAACTGGGTTTGACGCAGGCCTCGCCGATAGTGGCCTCTTGCAAGGGGCCGAGGCCTATGCCGCCAATCTGGAGGAGGCCGTGCGCCGCGATGTGTTCGGGGCGCCCTTCTTTGCCGTGGATACGGGGCAGAATTTCTGGGGACAGGACCGGCTGGCCGATCTGGAACTGCATCTCGCGGGCAAGCTGTGATCGATGCCGCGCGGGCTTAAAGGCGGCTTTCCCACCTATTGGACCACGTTTGGTCAAGGGCCTGAGCCCGCGCTGTTGATACATTGCAGCCTCGCGCAATCGGGCGTCTGGGGTGGCCTTGCGCAACATTTGTCGGGCGCTTTGACCATGACTGCCTTTGATTTGCCCGGACACGGGCGCAGCGGCGAATGGGACGGGGTGGCCGAGATTCAGGGGCTTTGCGCGCGTATGGCCGCCGATTGCGCGGGCGAGGGTCCGGTCGATGTCATCGGCCATTCGTTCGGGGCCACGGTGGCGCTGCGCGTGGCGCATCTCTTTCCCGCCCGCGTTCGGCGGATGGTTCTGATCGAGCCCGTGTTTTTCACAGCCGTCCTTGGAGGGGATGCGCGTCTCCGGGTGCTTCACGCGGCGGAGACGGCGGCGTTTGAGGATGCGATGGAGCGTGAGGAGCATGAGGCCGCCGCAAAGGCGTTTCTCGGGCTTTGGGGCGATGGCACGCCTTGGGCGCGCATTCCCGAAGAGCAACGCGCTCGGCTGGCCGCACAGATGCCTCTGATCGCGGCGGCAGGCCCGGCGCTTTACGCTGATGTGGGCGGGCTTTTGGCGCCGGGTGTGTTGGAGGCGTTGCCGGGGCCCAGCCTCTTGATTGAAGGAAGCCGGTCACCGGAGATCATCGGCGCGATAAACACCGTGCTGGCGTCCCGCCTGCCCGGGGCGGAGCGGTCTATCATCGGCGGTGCGGGCCACATGTCTCCGAGCACTCATCCCCATGCGGTCAGCACCGAGATTTTGCGGTTCTTGCGGCGGTAGCACCCCGCGGCGCGATTGCGCTATTTAAGCCCGCGTGCGAGGTCGAGAAAGTCGTCGATCATCGCGTGCGGCATGGACCAGTCGCAGACCATCCGCATCATGAGGCGCTCATCCGGATCGCCCTCAAGATCGCCCCAAAGCCCGTATTGCGCGCCGCCTGCTTTCAGCGTCTGGTGCGCGTGGCGGGGCAGGGTGGCAAAGATCATGTTGGCCTCGGGTTCTTCCACAAACTCAAGGCCCGTTACACCTCGAAGCCCTTGGACCAGCCGTGCCGCATTGGCATTGGCCTGAGCGCTCGCCTTGAGCCATGTGCCCTCGGCGAGGTAACCCTGCATCTGAGCCGAAAGGTAGCGATGTTTGGAGAAAAGATGCGCACCGCGTTTGCGACGCAGCTCAAATTCCCACGCGTGTTCTGGCTCGAAAAACACCACGGCCTCGACGCCCGCACAGCCGTTCTTCGTGCCGCCAAAGCTGAGCGCGTCGATGCCGGCCTCTACGGTCATCTCGCGCGCGGTGCAGCCCAGAGCGGCCACAGCATTTGCAAAACGCGCGCCATCCATGAAGCTGCGCAACCCATATCTGCGCGCCACGCTCGTCAGTGCCTTTAGCTCTTCCAGCGTATAAAGCCGTCCCATTTCAGTCACTTGCGTGATCTGCATCGGCCCGCGTTGCGAGGTGTGTACATCGCCCTTACCCCAGCTGAGAATCTTTTTCTCCAGCGCATCGGGCGTCATCTTGTCGCCCGGCCCTACCAGCGAAAGCTTCGCACCCCCGGTATAAAACTCGGGCGCGTGGCATTCATCCACGTTGATATGGGCCAGCGGCGTGCAGAACACCGTCTCCCACGGCTTGGTGATCGTGGCGAGGCCCAGAGCGTTGGCCGCGGTGCCCGTGGCCACCAGATAGACGGATGCGTCGGGCGTGCCAAAGAGGTCGCGAATCTGCCCGCGCACCACGTCCATGATCGGATCGTCGCCATAGGAGGGCATGAAGCCTTCGTCGGCGGCAAGGACGGCGGCGCGCACATTCGGGTGCATCGGCCCGCAATTGTCGGAGGTGAAAAACATCAGAGTGGCTCCTCTATGATATGATCTTCCCAATCGTCCTCGGAGACCTCGAATTCGGCCACCGTGCGCTGCTGCATCGACACGCCTGCGGCGTGGACACTCTCGGGTGTCCCCGAGATCAGCGGATGCCACGGGTAGAGCGGCTTGCCCTGCCACAAAAGCTTGTAGGCGCAGGTCTCTGGCATCCAATAGAGGTTCGCGTCCATATTGGTAGGCTTCAGGACGATACATTCGGGCACGAATTGGTGCCGGATGGGATATTGCGCGCACTGGCAGGTCGTGTCGTCGAAAAGGCGGCAGGCCACGCGGGTCAGTGCGACCTCGCCCGTATCCTCATCCTCCAGCTTGTTCATGCAGCATTTGCCACAGCCGTCGCAGAGCGCTTCCCATTCGTCGCGCGTCATTTTCTTGAGCGGAACCGTTTCCCAAAACCGCTCTCTCATAGCGCGGCCAAGAGGCGGCGGGCCTCTGCGCAATCGGCGTCCATTTGGGCTATGAAGGCCTCAAGGCTGTCGAACGTGGCCTCGGGGCGGAGGTAGTCCACGAGGGCAATGGACAACTCGGCTCCGTAAAGATCGCCCGAGAAATCAAAGATGAACGTCTCCAGATTTGGCACCTCACCGGCAAATTGCGGACGCACGCCAAGCGAGGCGGCCCCACCATAGCTGCCCTTATGCGGGCCGGTGAGCACGTCCACCTCCACGGCATAGACCCCGAATTTCGGCTGGTGCAGCCCTTCGATGGACATGTTCGCGGTGGGATACCCAAGCTCGCGGCCACGCTGCTCGCCGCCGATCACGACACCCTCGATCCGGTGCCAATGGCCAAGCATCGCGGCGGCCTCGCGCGGGTGGCCTTCGCTCAGCGCCGCGCGGATGGCGGTGGAGGACACCTCACCGCTTTGACCCTCCAGAAGGGTAGCGATGCTAACGCCAAAGCCCATCTCGGCCCCGAACCGCTGCAAATCCGCTGCCGTCCCGGCACGTCCCGCGCCAAAGCAGAAATCAGCGCCCACAACGATATGGCGCAGGCCAAGGCCCTCCGCGATGACCTGCCGCGCGAATTGCTCCGGCGTAAGCGCGCTGAGGCCCGCGTTGAAATTGATCTCGTAGAGCCGATCCACGCCCAGCTTGGCCAGACGGCTTGCGCGTGCGGCAGAGCTCATCAGGCGGAAGGGGGGGGCATCCGGTGCAAAAAACTCGCGTGGATGCGGCTCGAATGTCAAAACGCCCAGAGGTGCACCAATCTTGGCGCCGGCTTGCCTCGCGATGTCGATCACGGATTGGTGGCCTATATGCACACCGTCGAAATTGCCGATGGCCGCACTCGCGCCCCGGCTGCTTTTATCAACGAAAGTGTAGTCCCGGATGATACGCATGGCGCAGGGGTAGCGTCACATCGCAGAGGCCGCAAGAGCGCGGCCAGTCTGCGCCTAGTCGAACTTGCCAGAAGGAGCCAGAACGGTGGCTTCACCCACCAGAACCTTCTTGCCATTGACCATGCAGCGGCAATCGAGCTGCACCCGGCGTTTGCCATGATCTATCCCGATCACCTCGACCTCGGCGCGCACCATGTCGCCGGGGCGCACAGGGGCCAGAAACTTCAGGCTCTGGCCCATATAGACCGTGCCATGCCCAGGAAGCTGCTCGCCGATCACCGCCGAGATCAGCCCAGCTGTCAGCATACCATGGGCAATCCGCCCCTCGAAAATCGTGTCGCGGGCATAATCATCATCCAGATGCACCGGGTTCCGGTCGGTCGAGATTTCGGCGAACATCTCGATATCCTCATCCGTCACCACCTTTTGCAGATAGCGCATCATGCCCATTTCGATTTCTTCGATGGTGATGGTGCCGCGCGGTAAATTGTCCAACATGATGTCCCTCTTGGTAGAGTGGTGCGTAATATTAGGACGCTAACGCGGCCCATCTTGGCAACTTAATTACTTCGCAGACGCAGAAACGCAAGCTTTATTTTGCTAGCGCAGGTGCCCCATGGCAAAGGTCGGGCTGGACATTTCTTTTTGAAGATAGGCCCTTAGCGCATCTGGATCAGGCTGTCCGTTGGTTTTTGTCTCGGCCGCCGCAAGCCCGCCGGAGATAAAGAGCGAATCGATATCCTCACCCATCGCGCCGGCTACATCCGTCGCGACACCGTCCCCGATTGCCAGAATGGCGCTTTCGCCGATGTCTTTGCCAAGCGCGGTGAGCCGCCGCCGCGCCAGATCATAGATAGGCGGATAGGGCTTGCCGAAGTAGAGGCTCTCGCCGCCCATTTCCGTATAAAGCCGCGCCAGCGCGCCCGCGCACCATTCGCGCGTCTCGCCCCGGTCCACCACCAAATCGGGGTTTGCACACAGAAGCTTCATCCCCATTTGCTTGGCATAGAGAAAATCCGCGCGGTTCACATCTGGGTCGGCCATCGGATCGAAGGGGCCGCAACACACGATTCCCTCCGCTTCCTTCAAAGGCACACGGGTGATCTCCACGGGAGCCTCGACCACGCTGATTGGGTCGAAAAACCCGGCGTCGCGTGTCCACTCGCCCATGAAGTAGACCTTTTTCCCGACGGCCCCGCGATACATCGCCGTACGCGCGGAATCCCCGGATGTGGCAATCGCGTCATAGGCATCGGCGGGCACGCCGAACTGACCCATCTGCACCTCGACGCCCGCGCGCGGCTTGGGCGAGTTGGTGACCAAAATCACCACCCCGCCTTGCGCCCGATAGGCTTGCAGTGCGGCCACTGCTTCGGGAAAGGCGGTCACGCCATTATGCACGCACCCCCACAGATCGACGTAGAGCGCGTCGTAGTTTTGGGAAACCTCGGAGAGTGCGGTGATGATGCGGGTCATGATACTGCGGGTCCTTTGCGTGCTGCGTTGCCCAGATATGGCAGGCGGGGCGCGGCGGCGCCAGAGGTGCCGAGCTATTGGCGGCTGAGGCGTGGGGGCTATGGTGCCTGAGGCGCGGGGGCTATGGTGCGCCGAGCAGGCCGAGTGAGATCAGCACCCAAAGCCCGGTGAGCCAACCCAGAACGATCAGGTTCAGCCGCCGCGCGAAGGGCTGCTTGCGGGTCTTGTGCCGGAAGTGGTGCTGCGCCAGCTTCGCCGCGGGCCAGCCGCCATAGGCGGCCAAGGCCAGAAGGCGTTTTTCGGGAACGCGCTGCCCGTCGATACGCGCGCGGGCTTTGTCGAAACGATAGACAAACCACGTCAGGAGGTTGAGCGCAGCCAGAGCCGCGATCATACCAATGCCCAGCAAAGCGGTTACAGCTTGAGGTTGGGAATGATCTGTTTCTTGCGGCTCATCACGCCGGGCAGGACGACCGTATCGCCCGCAACCTGCGCGCCGAACGAGGCCACCGCCAGCTGTTTCACCAGATCATTGGGCACCAGAAGCGTCGCCTCCTCGTTGAGGATATCGACCACGAACAAAAGCACCTGATCCACGCCGTCCTCGGCGGCCACGGCTGTCATGCTCTCCATCAGGCTCGCCTTGCGGTCCAGAACCATTTTGGGCGATGTCGTCTCCAGAACCGACACGCGGAATTTCGTGCCCTCGACCGCGTATTCCTTGCTATCCATCCTGAGCAATGCGGCGTCCGAGAAGGCCGACACGTCGGATTTGGCGGCGAAAAGCTCGGCAGCGTAGGCGCTGATATCCACGCCCAGATCCTTGGCCAGATCCCACGCAATGGCCTTGTCTTCCTGGGTCGTGGTGGGGCTGCGGAATTCCAGCGTATCGCTGAGGATGCACGACAGCATCGCGCCCTTCACGCCCTCGGGCATCTGCGCCATATCCTTGCCAATCAGCTTCCACATGATGGTCGCGGTGCAGGCCACAGGCTCCATCCGGATCTCGATCGGCCCCTTGGTCTCAAGCCCGCCCACCAGCTTGTGATGGTCGATGATCCCACGAATATCCGCGCCGTTGATCCCCGCAGGCAGCTCCGCGGGGTTGTTCGTGTCCACGATCACCACAGGGGTATCCTCAGCGACGTCCGCAATGATCTCTGGCTTCTCAAGGCCCCAGCGCTCAAGCATGAAGGCGGCTTCCGTGTTCGGCTCCCCCAGCAGAACGGGTTTGGCCGCCTCGCCCTTGATCTGATTGAGATACCACGCCCAGATGATCGGGCTGCCGGTGCTGTCGGTGTCGGGGGATTTGTGGCCAAAAACAAGCGTAGTCATGAAGGGCGCGTCCTCAGGAATGGTTGTGATTTTGCGCCGCTTATAGGCGCGCTTTGCGGGCTTGTCACGCGCGGCTCCTGCGTCCAATCTGGCGTCCATGCCCAAACCCGCCGAAACCGCGCTCTATGCTCCTGTCAAAGCCTATTTCGAGGCTCTGGGCTATACCGTCAAAGGAGAGGTGGGCGCGGCGGACCTCATGGCGCTGAAGCCGGGGGAAGAGCCGCTGATCTGCGAGCTGAAGACGACCTTTTCGCTGACGCTTCTGCAACAGGCCATCGCGCGCCAGGCCATCACCGATGAGGTCTATGTTGCGGTGCCGCGCTGGTCCGGCAAGACGGGTTGGCGCGCGTTCAAAGGTAATATCGGGCTCTGCAAACGGCTGGGGCTTGGGGTGCTGTCGGTGACGCTTTCTGACGGAACGGTGCAGGCCCATGCCGCACCCGCCCCGTTTCAACCGCGCAAATCCAAGGTCAAACGCAAGGCGCTGATGAGGGAATTCACTGCCCGCGCGGGCGATCCCACCTTGGGTGGCACAAATGGAAAGATCACGACATCCTACCGACAGGACGCGCTGCGCTGTGCCGCATATCTGGCGCAAAACGGCATTGTCAAAGGGGCGGAGGTTGCGACGCAAACCGGCGTCACCCGTGCGACCCGGATCATGGCAGATAATCATCACGGTTGGTTCTGTCGCGCCGCGCGCGGGCTTTATGCGCTGAGCGAGGCTGGTGAAGCCGTGCTGCTCACCGAAATGGCGCCTCCGTCAAAGCTGGCCCAAAACCTCTAGCTCAGCGCGGCTATCACGTTCCAGTGTTCCGGTAGGATCGCAGCCAGCTTGTCATTTGCCAGCGGATCAGAAAATCGCGATCCACACTGCGAAAGTCGACGCCTGCGCGCTGCGCTGCGCGCCAGATGCGTGTCTCGTAGGCCCCCATGCGCCCGTCGCGGTCGATGATCATCACAACCGGTGCTTTGCCAGTCAACTCGGCGGCAAAGAGCGCCTGTTGCACGCTGTCGAGCGATGATCGCTTGTCGAGCCCGACCTCGATCACCTCGCCGGGCGTTTCACAATCCACGCGGATAGAGTGCAGATCATAGCCTGCGGAATAGCCATGCCGCGTCTCGGGCTCCCCGCCGACCATGAGGATGCAGTATATCGCCGCGAGGGCCAGTTCGTTCATCAAAGCGCCTTTGCATTGCGGGCCAGAAGCGTCAAAGCGGACGTATATCCGGCGCGCAGGGCCCATCCAAGCGGTTCTATTAACAAAGGTTAAGGAAAGTCTGATCAACGGCCTCGGCTGCGCCGATATTGCCGCTTGAGGGC